>Ga0308015_10001301_pt1 | contig 10519 bp, 2 predicted proteins | sample Neamet231_FD_203128 | JGI IMG/M metagenome (GOLD analysis project Ga0308015, IMG submission 203128) | Marine microbial communities from water near the shore, Antarctic Ocean - #231 | ecosystem: Environmental > Aquatic > Marine > Unclassified | place: Southern Ocean | collected 2014-07-28
AGTTGAACTTGGGGAAGTGTCACAAGTCTTAATCAGTGACTAGGGATTAATTACCCCTATGATCTGTGACAGACCTAGATACGTATCCAATGATACTATGACGGTTTAAGGATGCGCCAGCAGCAGGGTAAGATCACCTAGTGGTCTTACTTCTACTTCAACCACATCTGGATCTGGATGTTGTGCCAGATCCCCAATTTGCTAATAGCCGTTTATATAGGCGCCCCTTTGGGGCTCTTTTTAATACTCACTTTTACAACTAAGTACAACTTACGACAGGTCATCGAGCACCAGTAGTGTGGAGAGTGTCCGCTAGTGCTGACACACTCACCCTAACGATATAGTAGCGTACTGCGCTACACAATGTACAACACAACACTCGCGAACGATCCTACTGGGATCCAAGCGTTAGCAGCAACGAGTTCGCAAAGAACGTCCGCGCAAAACCTTGGTGAAGATCTCTGTCCTGTGACTTTCTCTCACGAGAAACGTCTAGTGAAGGCCATTAGATCCCCAAGTCGACACGACCACATGCAGAATTGCAGTGATCCCGTGATCGCGAGACGTCGTCATGCAGAGACCGCAACCTATTGTTGGAAGCACTCTGAACATGCGACTGTTCATCAGCCATCTCAGGGAGATGCTGGTCTTCGGACTGTAAACAACAACCGTATGTCCGGAACCCATCGTCACGATGGAAGTTCTCGGGCATCAACCACAATCAGACATCCACAGGATGCCAGTGATACACACTGCCGATATAGACATCCAAAGGATGCCAGCAATCATGCTGACAGCAAAGCTGTAGGAAAGCAACAAGCTTTCGCGACTCCTAACGGAATGCTCGCCAAAAATCCGGCGAACCCTTACAAGGCGACCGTGATAGAATTGACAACTTCACGAGCAACGCTCACGGAAGATACAGATGACGCATATGCCAGTAGTGACATACGCAACTATGTTCACCATACTACAAACACTGAACGTTGTGCAAAGGGATCTAACACTAGCTGTCCTGTCATCCCACCACAACAGAACGTCATCAACACCTGCATGATGAACCATGGACCGATGCTTCAGTATTCCGGAAGTATATCCGGCCTCGAACAGTTCATCAGCAGAATGGAATCCATCATTCGGGCAGATGATATCAGTAGACAACACTGTCCTGAACTTCTCATCAGACTGCTCAAAGGATCGAATGACTGGATGATATCGAAGAATCTCCAGAGCATTGAGTCATCAGGACTGGGAATCAGCCTTAAGGACAAAGAGACCACCTTCACCGACATCACTGGCGAACCTACCAGTGAACGTACATTTACTACTGTCGGATGGGAAGAACCATCCAAAGTCGATGAGAATAGTCCAGAGACGATCTTCGACAGTTCCTGTCTCGTCCATATAATGAGGCTCAATTACAATGGGAGAATGCAGTTTTGGAAGAGGACTCCTGACTGCGACAACACACTTCCAGACATACAGTATTACCGCAAAGTATGGCGTCCATGCCATCCCTCCAACATGTACATACATCCTGAAAGCATGGAGGAGAATGACACCATTCTGTATGTTGATCCAGTAGATCCAGAATACTGGATGCAGGAGTGGGAAGTGATGAACAACACCGTTAGTCTTGGGATTGGTATCCCAATCAACCAACAACAGTGGGTCAACAAAGTTGACAGGAATATGTTCACACCCGAAGGGGAATCGCATACACGATACTACCTTTGGGCACGACCGTTTGTTACCTCAATGCTTCGATCACAAGCTTACAAACGACTTCCACAGAATGATATCGACTCTTGGATCAAACTCAAACGGAGCGAGGAGGAACAATCCATGGACACTGAGCCATATCATGAGTACCAAGATGCCGATACACCCGTCCTGAAACACCTGTGGAACATAGACCATATTCAGACCGAGATAATTAATGCAATGAAGGCATTGTTTGAGATCGTCAAGGCCAACGTTACAGGAATGGCCTACGATCATCTAGTCAACGAGTTGACATGGAAACGAATTCAAGATTTCGAATTCAGCCTATCTATGGGTAGGTGCGCATTGCGTACACTAAGGAACAACCACTCGCGCGATGCTACACCGAAAGGCTACATCGATTGTTCAGAAACAGATACAGAGTCCGAGGATTCTGATCACCAACCGGTCGAAGCAAATGTTTTCAAAAAGGGTAACATCCTACTCAAACAATTGCTTGACAACTATAATGCATATATACTGAACCATGATATGCATTACAGCAAGGAAGAGCGAAGATTAGAAGAATCACAAGATCAACAACACGACCAAAATAGCTCAGCGAAATGTATGGCAATCCATACACAAAGCGACCTAGCTAGCAGTGGAAGCATATCATTTAGAATGCTTCCTATTACAATAAAAATACATACTGCAAGCGTAAACCTGAACCCCGCTTCAACCATTGGTTGGGATTCGTACGCTGGCGTGACTGTTTCTTGTGTGAAAGAAAACTTCCTTTACCTAATTAACGATGGTCCACTCACACAGAGCGGACTCGTATTAGAAGGTCTTGGGGGCACTACTATTAGGCCAACCCAAGAAGGTCCTCTGCTCGTTAAATGCATAGACCCTATAACTAAAAACCGAGTGTGGATGCTGGATCCAAACGCGATCTATGCACCAGAATCGGGAGTTCAAGTATTCAGTGCGAACACTATGGCGCAACTAGGAGAAGGACTCGTCATGAATCACCAAGGCGTTGGAAAACACGCTATCTGCAATAAATTCACTGACACAGCACTTAACGTTCGCTGTTACGGCGGCGTTATTTCAAACGAAACGGAGCCTTACGATACTAAAACTGTCGCACTAGACGCAGAAGTACTACGTAAGCTACATACAACCGTTCCCCTAAAAGACCTACTAGGTATCAAAGGGAAAGCAGCTAAGAAACTGCAATCGGAGTTTGGAACTCAGCAAGTGGGCTCAAATGTTTTAGCATTTATAATTAAAAAGCAAACATTCGAAAAATTCGCCACAAACACTGATCCAAGCTTAATTCAACGCATAGCTACAGAAACTAGTAGAGACAAGCAAACACACGCTATCGTGTACCCTATAGCAGCGAAAGGAGGTAAACTCTCGGACGCCAATAAGGTATTGCCTAAGGAGCCTAGCTCTAAGGTGTTACGGAAGCATGCGTTAGGTGAAGCTTGGAGCAACGATGTGGGGGAAGCGTACCGTAAAATGGGTTACAGTTCAAATCCTTCAGAAGTCTCATCGTCTGCGACACCTCGCACTCTACTTGAATCTATTGGTCTAGACAACGTTAGCAAGTCTACTGGACACAATAGCAAAGCAATGGTCAACAAAATTAAATTGATCAACAGACATTTAGGTTTACACAACCATGTCGACACCTTTGAGCAACTCAGGCGCACAACTGTACCGGTACTCAAAGCAATTAATCTGTCACGAATCAGCACAGAAGAATACACTAGACTATGGTTAGCTCGTATGGGTCAACCAAGCTTAGACATGCTATGCAGAATGCAGCGACGCGTCAAGAAAGCGTTCGCACAGAACAAACTGAAATCCAACCTTGCAGAAGACAATTGGATTCATACAAAGGCGAATTTTAGGGCTAAATCACATAGCTCTCAAGATTCCCAATTTCGGTGCAAACCCGACGAAGCACCGTGGGATGTCATTCTATTTGATGGACATGGCCCCATGGATGTACAATCTATCAATGGATGCGTCTATGCGTACTACTTTCGTAGCCGCAAAGGAGGAGCAGCCATTGTTAAAGGCGTAAGGAAGAAGTCCGAATTTCCATATGTACTTGAACAAGTCATTTTGGAAGTTAGAAATAAACGGAACTTCAACCCTAAAGTTCTCATGTGCGACAATGCCGGAGAATTCATCAGCGATCTAGCTATGGCTATGTACGACACATATGATTTGACGCTAGACCCTATTGCACCTCATGCACCACAAGCTGGTGGACTATGGGAGAAGCTAATAGGTGATATAAAACGCCGCAGCGCAACTAACATGCTCCAAGCCCCATGGATGCCTGCTAGTATGTGGCTGTTAAGTGATCAATACGCAGCGGAGGTGCAGATGTATTACTCAGAATACGCCGGCAACCCCAACTGTGAAACCCCATTCGAGATTGAGAACCCAGCGTCAGGAGAATTCGACTTAAATAAAGTAGGAATCCGAACGTTTGGGTGTCCAACACAAATCAAAGATGTAGGACTGGAACGCGACTCGTATGACGACGAGGGTAAATTGAAAAACCCTAAACGAGACGAAGTTACCATCAACGGATTCTTTGCGGGAAAAGAAGGTATGGCGACGAGAATATATCAAAAATCTCTCCACCGCTTAATAAAAATACCGATCCAAAACGCAGAGTTCCACGAAGCTGAGTTTACTCAGCCATGTCCGAAACAATCTGACTTGGAAACAGCGATGAACCTAGAGGTACCACCTTCTGTTCTACCATCGTTGACGAAGTTACGGAACATTACTGAGGGGGAAGAGAAGTGGGACTGCAGTGCACAGACCACTGAAACTCAACCTTACCTTAGTGCGTTACCTAACGGGATTCCAAATAATAAGAAGCGTTCTGAACAGAGCAGCACTGAAGGCAATGACCAAGCCAACAGTGAATCAGACGAGGTTAATAGACCTAATAAGAAAGTCAGACTAAATGAATGCATCGATGAAACTAACGAAGACGAAATGGAAACACCAGGACCCCGTAAGTCACGTCGAAAGAAAAGAGATAGAGAAGAAAATAGTAGTAGCGAAAGCTCACTATACAAAACTGTCAAAGACAATGAAACATTAGATTCAATAGCCGAAAAGTTCCAAGTAGCTTGGCAAGATCTCAAATTAATAAACGAGTTTGAAAACCACAAAGGAGAAATGAAACCCTTGTGTCGGTTACAAAAGATCAAACTGGGAACTGAGATCAATCTACCATGCCTTAAAATAAAGATCGCAAAGGTCATGGAGATAATCAAAAACATCACAGAAGAGGAAATTAGTGGACGTCTTAACAAAAGCGAGGATCCGAATGATCCTTACAATGTTGGAGAGAAGGAAGCTAGGACCTGGACCATACCTGAAGACTTTTGGGATGTGCTCAAGGATCCTCTCTGGAAGGAATGGATTGAAGCTATCAGGAAAGAGATGAAAGGTTTTGAAGACAACGAAGTCTTTCTAACCACACCTCGAAGCGAAGCTAAAGCTACTGGTAAAAAGATCATTCCTAATAAAGAACTCTACTCGAGAAAATACAAAAACGGGAAACTGACGAGACACAAGTACCGTCATACAGCCCGTGGCGATTTCTTACGCGCAGGTGTAGACTACGGAAATAGCTATTGGTCCTCAGCTAGTAGTACTACCCTAAAGATATTTTGCGCAATAGCAGCAGAATCAGGACACCAACCTGAAACGATCGATGTATCGACTGCCTATCTCGAAGCTCAAGAGGAGAACATCCTATTTATGGAACGAGCTAGCTTCGGAGATTACATTAATAAAACGGATCATGAACTAGAAACTCTCAGAGAGGAAATCATGGAAATGTCCCAGTACGAACTCCAATCGTTTAAAAAGACTGAACGTGCTCGCATAAAAGCGGGTGACGTTGAACAATGTCTAAAAGCGGTATATGGTGTTGCAACTAGTGGACGATTTTGGGGTAAAACCTTGCGTAAAGCATTAGAGGATATGGGACTAGTAAGATCAAAGATCGACCATTCTCTCTATACTATACGCACGTCTGAGAAGTTTGACCCGGAGGGAAAGTGGCTTATAGTATGCACTATCACAGACGACATCCCATTCGTCGGTGACCCCGAGTCTAAACAATGGTTCATCGATAAGATGAAAGCCCGTTTTAATATAACCCATGATCCAGAATTCACAGGAATCATTGGAGTACAAACCAAATGGGATAACGAGCGTAAAACGCTTGAATTAACCCAAACCGCATTAATCGAAAAGATAGCGGAAAGGTTTAAAGAGCACATACCCGACTCTCGGAAAACTAAGTTCACACCGTTGCCCGAGAAGCTTGACAAAACCGATCCTAACGAGATTAGTGATGAAGACTGGGAGGAAGCTAAACACTTCGACTTCCCAGGTTTTGTCTGCAGCTTAGGTTATGTTGCCGAATGGTCGAAACCGGAACTACTGTTTACTAGATCCTACCTTAGTACGTATTTACGTCGATGGGACATGACACGAGTGAACTATGCTAAGCAAGCACTCATGTACATGATACATCATAAAATGTATGGGACTATATACTCTAAGAACACGGATGCGCATGGTCCATTCGTGATATCTGCATTCGCCGATGGTTCACTTATGAACGAAAGCAAGAGCAGAAGTAGAGTTGCAAGATTAGTTAAAATGGCTGGCGCAAGCGTAGCTGCTAAAACTAATAAAACCACTACAGTCCATCTGTCGTCCGCATCGGTCGAAACAGAAGCAGCATGTCATGCAGCACTGGACATAGTTGGCATACGTCATCTATTGGAAGAGATTGGTATCTGGTATAACAAACCAGTAGTCATATATGAAGACAACCAACCGACAATTCAAGTCGCCAATAATGAACGGAGTCTTGCAGACGCTGGTCGTCACCTTGAAACTCGAAACTATAAGTTATCGGAGTTAGTTGAGAATGAATCTGTGATCCTCACATATATGAGCACAGAGCGCCAAGTAGCGGATCTACTAACGAAATCGTTAGCGAAGATAGCTTTTGAGCGTCTCAGAGACGACCTTACTGGATACTCATGTTACAACCTTCCGGGTAACAACATACACGAACCAAGCCTTCGTGCTATAATGAGTATACTAGCCACGACAATCAATCCACAGGATTAAGATTCGTCCATGTACCGATTTGGCCCAATCTGTTATTGGAGAACCTTGTACACTCAATACATGTTAATAGGGGAAGTATTATCCCAACTTAGGCAATGACCAAGTATGAGATGGGGAAGCGTAGGCTATCGCCATGCATGTAATTGAACGTACGATGCGTGAAATTAAATAAAGAGAATATTCATAAGTTGGAGCGTAGGAAAACAAAGTGAAGACTCGTTATGTGGAAGAGTCATGTTCTTGGTACGCAGAGAATGATGATCACTAGATCCCTTAACATCTCGACGAAAGTCTTGGTGCAAGAATGATGAGTGATAGATCCCTTGTAGCTAAAGAGAATGATGAGCGAAAGCTAGATCCCTCGCCAAGCTTATACCGTGAAACGTATAAAGATCTTTCCAGACTTACTACAGCTTATGGAGAAACTATTTACTTAAGAAGAATCTGTACACCGTACAGGTGTTGAAGGCTTTCCACCTTGATAAGTGGGAGGTAAAGACGTTGCTGTGAAGTCCAACCTATAAAGTTGTGTTATCAATAGGATACACTAATGGAGAACTCATCAGTATAAATGTGTCATCACATTCGATTAATAGCGCCGGTTCCTGAGGACTGGATGACTAGCTACGGATGAACTAGATTGGAACGCCCCTTGTAATCTTGGGTGCTATGATGTACACACTGAAGAAAAGAGTTAGCTCCGGAGATAGGTAACTTGATAAGTTGAACTTGGGGAAGTGTCACAAGTCTTAATCAGTGACTAGGGATTAATTACCCCTATGATCTGTGACAGACCTAGATACGTATCCAATGATACTATGACGGTTTAAGGATGCGCCAGCAGCAGGATAAGATCACCTAGTGGTCTTACCTCTAATTCAACCACAACTGGATCTGGGTGTTGTGCCAGATCCCCAATTTGCTAATAACCGTGTATATAGGCGCCCCTTTGGGGCTCTTTAATAACACTCACTTTTTAACATCAAACAGGTCATCGAGCACCAGTAGTGTGGAGAGTGTCCGCTAGTGCTGACACACTCACCCTAACGATAGAGTAGCGTACTGCGCTACACAACATACAACACAACACTCGCGAACGATCCTACTGGGATCCAAGCGTTAGCAGCAACGAGTTCGCAAAGAACGTCCGCGCAAACCTCGTGAAGATCTTAGCCAACGACTCTCTCTGGCAAGAGATGTCGAGCGTCAGATCCTCGAGTCGACACGACCACATGCAGAATTGCATTGATCCCGTGATCGCGAGATGTCGTCATGCAGAGACCGCAACCTATTGTTGGAAGCACTCTGAACATGCGACTGTTCATCAGCCATCTCAGGGAGATGCCGGTCTTCGGACTGTAAACAACAACCGAATGTCCGGAACCCATCGTCACGATGGTAGTTCTCGGGCATCAACCACAAATCAGACATCCACAGGATGCCAGTGATCAACACTGCAAAGAAATCTAGTTCTCGTGCAAGTACACAGAGAAAACTAGTTGCCGTGCAAGTACACGGGCAGAAGCCTTGGCAGCATCACGAGTAATGCTCGCCAAAATATTAGACATCCATGAGATGCAAGTGTTCACTCTGCAGGGGGAAGCAAACTGGCTATCGCGTGAGTACACGGACAGCAGCTTCTGCAGCACCACAAGGGATGCTCACCCAAAGACACAGACGTCTTCGTGACATGAATAGAGACACATGCAGAGAGCATGATGCTTCAAATCACGTACAAGGTGAAGCGAAACATAGCACTAGTTACTGTGCTGTTTCACCGCAGAATGAACTAGTGCCTGGAAAAGTGAAGATGAACCAGGCCGAACTAACAGCACGAAGTTCACGTGAGTGGGACACTAACACCGGAGGTGTTGTCACCATCCCACACGAACTGTCAAGTATGTAACAGGCCCCACAGAATGAGAGGCTCCGATCAATAACCCATGGGTATTATAATTTGGTATCCATGGAACGCAAACTTGACGAAGCAGATAAGCCGATCCTTCTCAGAAGTACCGTCGCAGGAGAAAACCTGACAGTGCCACAGAACCAGATCGCAAAGCTGCATATGTGATCTTCACTCATGAAGAAACACACCAGTAGACCGCACATTTGTCGATGATACATATGGGTACGTCTCACTGACAGCAAAAGTTGAAACACGAACAACACGAGCTGTGGGTAATAAAACCACCGACTCAAAAATAAGTTGTCGCGTAATCATGCATTTAAAGTCAATCTTAAAGGAATCACCCTTTGCATTCGCAGATGCATTCACAGGAACGGGGAGATTACCTGAAACTTATAAATAACTAGAACCCTTTCACATTAAAAAGAAGAAAGGCTCACAAGATTGACTACGTTGAAAGGTCCCACCTTCACATTAATCCGTTGACCACCACAACAGCGGTGGCTAGGAATGTAAAGGATGGTGCCATAATTGGTAATTAAATAGGCAAAGACCGATTCAACATAACTCAAGTTAGACTGCAACAAGAGTCAAAAGTGACTACTTATTGTTGAAGGATTCTCCCTTGAGCAATTTTAAGAAAAGATAAAACAATGAAAATAAACGATAGAAACAAAATCAAAATACACGCCTAAAATCAATGCCAATGAAGGCAAATGTTCTTGGAATAAAGCAACCAAAAACAACTTAAACAACAATGAAAACAACGCGATTTAATTCAAACGCAAAATTACCTCTTACAGACAGACAAGAGTAATTTCAATGCATTCAGATGAACGTGGAAATTACTTTAAACATTAAATTACTTTAAACAACCCCTTGGTTACTCACCAGATTGACTACTACGTTGAAAAGCCTCACTTTCACAATTTGCTCTGTTAGCGATACGCACACCAAATGTGAAGGACGATGCCATACTCAGAAAATGGGAAATGATCAGTGAATCCCAAATTTAACATTAGAGTATGAGCCAACTAAAATAACAAAGACCCTGGTGGTTCAATAATGCAAAGGCATACGTTTCAACGTACCAATGCAAAACGCACAGCTGTGACTGTGGTTTTTGCATTACCCTGAGTCCAATTTGGTAAAGTACCAAACTCAAATTAAAAGCAAATTACATCAACTCAATTCCAATACAGGGATTCAACAATGGGTAGTTAAACTTACCAGTTACTACCGTTGACTAACGGTTCACACGATGAACTTAAATATGGTGCAGCAAGAAAGCAGCAACCAAACAAAACGAATAATCGAAAGAAAACATGGTGAATACAGATCTACAGTCCCATTCGCACTGGCTGTTATGCCATTAGAGCAACACCAGCGCGCGGACTACTATGGCTTGATGATTCAATCAAGGCGTTGGTAAACACGCTATCTGCAATAAATTCACTGACACAGCACTTAACGTACGCTGTTACGGCGGCGTTATTTCAAATGAAACGGAACCTTACGATACTAAAACTGTCGCACTAGACGCAGAAGTACTACGTAAGCTACATACAACCGTTCCCCTAAAGGACCTACTGGGTATCAAAGGGAGCGCAGCTAGGAAACTGCAAGCGGAGTTTGGAAATCAGCAAGTGGGCTCAAATGTTTTAGCATTTATAATTAGAAAGCAAACATTCGAAAAATTCGCCA
>Ga0308015_10001302_pt1 | contig 10515 bp, 1 predicted proteins | sample Neamet231_FD_203128 | JGI IMG/M metagenome (GOLD analysis project Ga0308015, IMG submission 203128) | Marine microbial communities from water near the shore, Antarctic Ocean - #231 | ecosystem: Environmental > Aquatic > Marine > Unclassified | place: Southern Ocean | collected 2014-07-28
TGATCGTTACATCGTTGGTTACCCTCTCTCTCCCTTTTCTCTCTCTCTTTGCCCCCTCCCCTCTCTCCGCAACAAAATTTATCGTGCGGCCTCGTTCATCGGCACCATCGTCAGCTTGTCGACGTGTGCGCTGTGCGCGAGAAGCGTGCGCAGCTGCGCCGCCCGTTTCTGGGATACCCTTTGGTCCACCTGGTAGTTGCCCGCCTTGCGCTTGAGCTCGCCGTACTTGCCGTGCGAGCACTGGCAGTCGCAGCGGTTGTCGTAGGTGCCATGAGCGTGCAGCACGTTCACGTCCTGGCCCGCGGCATTCTTGGCGTGGTGGAAGTGCGTGAGCTTGCGGCACGTATGGCGCATGCCCATGGGCTCCTTCTTATCGTGGAACACACGGATGTGGCCGCGGCCGAGGTCGTCCTGGACGTACTCGCAGCGCACGGAGACGCAGCCCGTCGACTTGGGCACCAGGCACTTTTGCGAGTTGCACGTGCGCCACACCTGCAGCGCGGGGCACTCCTTGCCACCATTCACCGACACGCGCTTGACCTTGCGCGTGCGCTTCTGCGCGCACGCGGAGCGGAAAGTCGAGTGGCACGAGGTCCAGACCGACCAGTCGGTGACGGTGCAGTCGACGGGGCAGTCGCGCGTGTGGCAGACGGCCTGCTCGACGAGCGCCGGGCAATCGCTGCCGCCGTGCGCCGCCGTCTTCACGATCTGGCGCTGGCGGCGCTTGTGGCCGAAGCCGCAGGACTTGCTGCAGGGCTGGTACTGGCCCCAGCCGCCCACCTCGCAGTGCACGGGGCACGGCGCCACCGCGCATGCCTCCGTGCGCACAAGCGCCGGGCACGGCAGGCCGCCGTCCTCCTGCGGCTTGAGGACGCGGCGCGTGGACGTCTTCTTGGCGGTGCCGCACGTAGCGTCGCAGGCGCTCCAGGCATCCCACGCACCCACGACGCAGTCTTCGGGGCACATGCCCTGATCGCACGCCTGGGTCTTGCTCGAGACGTCGCACGCGGCGCCGCCGTGGGCGGCGCCAGTTGCGACGGCGCGCGTGCGAATCTGGGTACCAATGCCGCACGTGGCGGAACACTTGGACCACGTGCCCCACGGGTGCAGCTTGCAGTGCACAGGGCAGTGAACAGTGCGGCAGATCTTAGCCTCGGCGAGGTGCTTGCACGGCATACCACCGTACTTGGCCGCGCGCGCAACGGTGCGGGAGCGGTGCTGACTGCCCTGGCCGCACGTCTTGGAGCACGTGGACCACACGCCCCACTCGGATTCGAGGCAGTGGATCGGGCAGTTGATGATCTGGCAGTTCTGCACCTCGCTCGTGTGCGGGCACGGCTGCCCGCCGTGGGCGCCCTGGGCGATGACGGTGCGCTTGCGCTGCTGCGTGCCGCGGCCGCAGGTCTTGGAGCACGCGCCCCAGGCCTGCCAGCCACCGAGCTTGCAGTCGATGGGGCAGGCCTGCAGCTTGCACGAGCGTGACTGCTCGAGCGCGTCGCAGTCGCGGCCGCCGAACTTGGGCTGCACAGCAACGGCACGCGCGCGCGCCTGCTCGCCCCAACCGCAGGACTTGGAGCAGGAGCTCCACTCATCCCACGGAGTGTGCTCGCAGTGCACGGGGCACGCGCACGCCTCGTCAAGCGTGCGGCCATTGATGCCACAAGCGCGGCCGCCGTGCGCACTGTGCGTGATCGGGCTGCGCGTCTTACGGCGCACGCAGCCGTTGGTGCGCAAGTCGGCGGAGCAGACGCCGAACGGGCCGTACTTGCCCCAGACGCAGTGCACGGGGCACGGCGAGGCGTGCTGGCACGCCGTGGTGGCCGTCAGCGCGGGGCAGCCCATGCCACCGTGCGCCGGGATCTTGGTGACGGTACGCATGCGCGTGCGAACGCCGGCGCCGCAGGTTGCGGAGCACGCGCCCCACGCGTCCCACTGGCTGACCTTGCAGTCGAGCGGGCACGTGTCCATGTAGTTGCAGTCCTGCACCTGGCGCGTGGCGCCGCACGCGCGGCCGCCTTCCTCAGCGTTGACCCCCACCTTGCGCGTGCGAACCTGGGTGCCGTGGCCGCAGCTCTTCGAGCACGCGCCCCAGCTGCCCCACTGCTCCAGTTTGCAGTGCACAGGGCACGCCTTGAAGATACAGTCCTGCTTCTGGTGCGTTGCGCCGCAGGCTTTGCCGCCGTTGGCGCCCTCGATGACGATGCCGCGCGAACGCGCCTGCACGCCACGGCCGCACGTGACGGAGCACGGCGTCCACGGGGTCCAGATGGAGTGCGCGCAGTGCTGCGGGCAGCTCTTGATGTTGCAATCCTGGCGCTGCTGCGTCGACGGGCAGCGCTTGCCGCCGTGCTTGGAGTAGTTCTTGACGATGCGCTTGCGGCTCTGCACTCCGTCGCCACAGCTGGCCGAGCACGGCGTCCACGGCGTCCACTCGGCGACGGTGCAGTGCACGGGGCACTCGACGACCTTGCACTTGCGCGTCTCCTTGACCTCCGGGCACGCGGCGCTGCCGACCTTCGGCGGGTGGGTGATGAGGCGGGTGCGCGTCTCGACGCCCTGGCCGCACGTGCGCGAGCACGCGGACCAGTTCTGCCAGTCGCCCACGATGCAGTCGCCAGCGCAGGGGCCACGCTCGCAGTCTTGAGTCTGCTCTTGGGCACCGCACGGGGCACCGCCGCCGACGGCGCCCTGCTTCACGGCGCGGTGACGCTTTTGCGTGCCCTTGCCGCAGGTGGCGGTGCAAGCGCTCCACTCGCCCCACGGCGTGGGGATGCAGTCAGCGGGGCAGGTGTTCGCGTTGCATGCCTGCTCCTCGCTGGTGGCGCCACACGGTGTGGCGCCGAACGCGGCGTGCTGGATAATGTGGCGCGAGCGGCGCTGCAGGCCACCGCCGCACGTCTTGGAGCAGGGGGACCAGTTGCCCCAGACGTCATGCATGCACTCGACCGGGCACTTCTGGTCCTCGCAGTCCTGCGACTGCGACGCCGGGCCGCACGAGGGGTCGATCTGGCGCGTGCGCGTCTGCTTGCCGAGGCCGCAGGTCTTGGAGCACGCACTCCACGCGCCCCACGCGGGCGCCTTCTTGCCCTTGGTCCAGTGGCACATGGTGGTGCAGTCCTCCGTCTTGCACAGGCGGTGCTCCTCGTGGCTCTTGCAGGCGGCACCGCCCCAGAGAGGGAGCTGCAGCACGGCGCGCAGGCGCGCCTGCACGCCGTTGCCGCAGGTGCGCGAGCACGCGGCCCACTTGCCCCACGGTGACAGCGTGCAGTCGATGGGGCACTTGCGCGGCTTGCAGTCCTGCGTCTGGCGGGTGGTACCGCACGGCGTGCCGCCGTGGGTGCCCTGCACCGTGATGCCGCGCGTGCGCGACTCGGTGCCCGCGCCGCACGTGACCGAGCACGCGCTCCACGCCGACCACTCCTGGTACTCGCAGTGCACCGGGCATTTGCGCAGCTCGCAGTCGCGGAGCGCGAACAGCACCGGGCAGCTGTCGCCCAGGTTGGCGGGCGGCGTGGTGATGTTGCGCGTGCGGCGCTGCTTGCCAGCGCCGCACGTCTTGTCGCACGCGCCCCACTGCGCCCACTCCGAGACCTCGCAGTGAACCGGGCAGTCGAAGTGCACGGTGCACTGGACCTCGTGCACGAGGGCGCCGCAGCCCGCGCCGCCGTGCAGGGCCGGGCGCACGACGGTGCGCTCGCGCTGCTGCACGCCACCGTTGCCACAGCTCTTGGAGCACGGGCTGTAGTCGCCCCACGGAGAGACGAGGCAGTCGATGGGGCACTTCTTCGTGCCGCAGGCCTGCGTCTCCGCAAGCTCGGGGCACATGTGGCCGCCGTGGTCGCTGAACTTGATAACGAGGCGCAGGCGCGTCTGCTTGCCGCTGCCGCACGACTTGGTGCACTGGCTGAATTCGGACCAGTCGGACACCTTGCAGTGCACAGGGCACGGGCCCTTGTTGCAGCCGACGCGCTCCGTGAGGTTGTCGGGGCACGCCTTGCCGCCGAAGACGGACTGGCGCGTGACGCTGCGCGTGCGCATCGAGGTACCCAGGCCGCAGGTCACGTCGCAGGCCGACCAGTCGTCCCAGCTGGCCACGGCGCAGTCGATGGGGCACGACGCCTTGTTGCAGATGTCGGTGACCATGAGCGAGCCGCAGCCCTTGCCACCGTGGGCCTGCGCGCTCAGGATGCCGCGGAAGCGGGTGCGCGTGCCGCCGCCGCACGACTTGGAGCACTTCGACCAGGGGCTCCAGTCGGAGACCTTGCAGTCGATGGCGCAAGGCGCCTCGGAGCACTCCTTCTCAAACTTCATCGTCGGGCACTCGAAGCCGCCGTGCTTGGCATGCTCGACGACGCTGCGGACGCGCGAGGACCAGCCACCGCCGCACGACTTGTCGCACGGGCTCCAGTTGGACCAGCCGGAGACCACGCAGTGCACCGGGCACGGGCCGCCGCCGCAAGGGCGCGCGTTGGTCGTCGGGCCGCAATTCTGGCCCGCGCCGATGGCTTGCTTGAGCACGTGGCGGGTGCGCGAGTGCGTGATCTTGTCGCCGCACGTGGCGGGACAGGGGCTCCAAGCGCCCCAGGCCGACATGGCGCAGTCGACGGGGCAGGCGTGGTGCTCGTTGCAGGTCTTGCTCTCCTCGAGCGGGGCGCAAGCCTTGCCGCCGAACTTGCTCTCCTGGTCGACGGCCCGGTAGCGCGTGGTCAGGCCGTATGTACAGGTCTTGGTGCAGATGGTCCACTCGCCCCAGTTGCTGAGCTTGCAGTCGATCGGGCACGGCTCCGTGAAGCAGCTCTGCATCTGTTGCAGCGCGCCGCACGGCTTGCCGCTGCCGACCTGCTGCACAAGCACCTTGCGCTGACGGCGCTGCGAGCCAGTGCCGCACGTCGCGGTGCACTGCGACCACAGCTCCCAGGTGCTGACTTCGCAGTCGGCGGGGCAGTCGTGCGTGTTGCACGAGACGCTCTGCTTGAGCGCGGGGCACTTGACGCCGCCGTAGGCGGCTGGGGAGGTGGCGACGCGCTGGCGCTGGCGCTGGCCAACGTCGCACTCCTTGGAGCACTTGCCCCAGTCGCCCCACGAGGAGACGGCGCAGTCCTGCGGGCACGGCTCCGGGCTGCAGGCGCGCTTCTCGTCGAGGAAGGGGCACACCGTGCCACCGTGCTTCTCACGGCTGATCACCGAGCGGCTGCGCGACTGCATGCCACCCGTGCACGACTTCGTGCACGCGGTCCATGCCGTGAAGGTGGAGGCGGTGCAGTGCACGGGGCACGGGCCATCACTGCACTCCTGCGAGTCGTGCATCTCGGTGCTGCACTCGACGCCACCGAAGGCGGCCGCCACCTTGACCGCGCGGTTGCGGAACTGCTTGCCGACGCCGCACGAGGCGGAGCACTCGCCCCAGGCCCCCCACCACGTGAGCACACAGTCGACCGCGCACGGCTTGGTGCTGCACTTGCGCGTGTCGTACGTGTTCGGGCACGCCATGCCGTTGTGCAGCGGGCGCGTCACCACAGGGCGCGTGTGCGCCTGCGTGCCGCCGCCGCACGACTTGGTGCACTGGGTCCACTGGGTGGACCACTCGCCGACGACGCAGTCAACGGGGCACGGCCCGAGGTTGCACGCGAGCTGGCCGATGCCGGACGGGCACGGCTTGCCGCCGTAGAAGTCCGCGACCGTGATCTCGCGCGTGCGCTGGCGGAAGCCGTCGCCGCAGGTCTTGGAGCACACGCCCCATGCTTGCCACGCGCCTTCGACGCAGTCGATGGGGCAGTGGTGCGTGTTGCAGGCCTTGTCCTCGACCTTAGCGGGGCAGCCCTTGCCGCCGTGAGCGGCGGCTTCGCTGACGGCGCGAAAGCGCGACGAGAGGCCGGTACCGCAGGACTGCGTGCACTTGGACCACTCGGTCCACGGGGACAGGGAGCAGTCGACCGGGCACGGCTGGGACTCGCAGTTGCGCGTCTCCTTCAGGAACGGGCACACGCGACCGCCGTGCATGGCGGAGCTGACGACCTTGCGCTCGCGCGTCTGGGCGCCGCCGCCGCAGGTTTTGGTGCACTGGCTCCACGCCGAGAACTGCGACACGGTGCAGTGCTCGGGGCACGGGCCGTTGCTGCAGGCCTGCACCTGCTTGAGCGCGGGGCACTTGTTGCCGTCGCCGAGCTGGTCCGCGACGATGGAGCGCGAGCGCGTCTGCGTGCCGGACTGCGGACCGGTGTCGCAGGTGCGGGAGCACGCGCCCCACTCGCTCCAGGCGCCGACCTTGCAGTCGTTGCTGCACGGCGCGGCATTGCAGTCGCGCGCCTCGACGAACGTGGGGCAGGCCTTGCCGCCGGCGACGGCGGCGCGCGCCTCGGCACGGCGCCGGATGCGCTGACCACCGCCGCAGGTCTTGTCGCACGTGCCCCACGTGCCCCACGCGGACACCTTGCAGTCCACCGGGCAGTCGTCGCGGTTGCACAGCGCCTGCGCGGAGAGCACGCCGCACTTGTTGCCGCCGTGCGCGGCCTGCGTGACGATCTCGCGGGTCTTGACATGCGTGCCGCCACCGCAGCTCTTCGTGCACGCCGAGTACGGGGTCCACTGCGAGTGCTGGCAGTGGATCGCGCACGGCTGATCGTTGCAGAAGCGCGGCTCCTTGGTCTCGGCGCAGTGCTTGCCGCCGTGCTTGGCATGCGTCTTGATGCCGCGCTGGCGGTAGTGGGTGCCCTTGCCGCACGAGACGGGGCAGGCGCCCCAGGCGCCCCAGGACATGAGCACGCAGTCCACTGGGCACGCCGGCAGCTTGCACGCGACAGTCTCCGTCAGGTGCGGGCACGCGAAGCCGCTGTGCACGGGCTTGACCACGGTCTCGCGGTAGCGCGACTGCGTGGCGTCGTCGCCGCAGCTCTTGTTGCAGCGGCCCCAGCGCGACCACGACGAGACGACGCAGTCGACGGGGCAGTGCGCGATGGCGCAGGCCTGATGCTCAGCCAGCTCGTGCGCGCACGCCTTGCCGCCGTGCGCGGCGGTGCGGCTCACGTCGCGCGTGCGCGTCTGGCGGCCGAAGGCGGAGGCCTTGCCGCCCACGCACTTGGCGTCGCACGCGGACCAGGCGGACCAGGCGCCCACGCCGCAGTCGAGCGGGCAGGGCAGCATGTGGCACAGGCGCTTCTCGGTCAGCTCGCCGGCGCACGCCTTGCCGCCGTTCTCCGCCGGGTTGGCGGTGCGCACGCGGAATTGCATGCCCGTGTCGCACGTCTCGGAGCACGTGCTCCACAAGCCCCACGCGTTCAGCGAGCAGTCGACGGCGCAGCGCGCCAGGTTGCACGGGGCGGACTGCGACAGGCGCGGGCAGCCCATGCCGTCGTTGGCCGGGTACTTCGTGATGGTGCGCATGCGCACCTTGGTGGAGTCGCCGCACGACTTGACGCAGCTGCCGTAGCTGCCCCAGGCGGAGACCTCGCAGTGCACCGGGCAGCCGCGCGGCGCCTTGCAGAGCTCGTCCTCCTGCAGCGCGTCGACGCACGTGCCGCCGTTGGCGGCCATGCGCAGGGTCTCGCGCTTGCGCGTGCGCTGGCCGGATCCGCAGCTCGCGCTGCAGCTGGACCACGAGGCCCACTGCGACACGATGCAGTTGACCGCGCACTTCTTGGTGGCGCAGACGCGCATGTAGTGCAGCTCGGGGCACTCGTCCCCGCCGTTGACGGGCATCTCCTCGATGTGGCGGAAGCGCACCTGGTGGCCGCTGCCGCAGGTCTTGGAGCACGGCGTCCACGAGGCCCATTGACTCACCTTGCAGTGCGACTTGGGGCACTCGAGGATGCCGCAGGGCTCGAGCGGGCAGCCGTTCGGGTCCTTCGACTGCGTGAACGTGCGGTGGCAGCCGCGCGGCAGCTGCGCCACGCAGGTGACCTGCGGGCACGGCGTGGGCGCGGGCGTGGGCGCGGGCGTGGGCGCGGGTGTGGGCGCCGGCGTCGGCATGTCGGTCGGCGCAGGCGTGGGCGCGGGCGTGGGCGCCGGCGTCGGCGCGGGCGTGGGCGCGGGCGTGGGCGCGGGCGTGGCCACGACGGTGGACGAGGGCACGCCCATGACGGACGGGCGCGCGCTGCCGAGGAATCCGGCGGCGCCGCCCGCGGCCTTGACGGCGGCGACCATCTGCGCCTGGACGAGCGCGGCGAAGCCGGGCTTGTCCGCGATGGCGACGACGGTGGCGGTGACGGAGGCCAGCAGCGCGGCGCTCGGCAGGTTGACGATGACGTCACACGTGACGCCGCCGGCGCCGGCCGAGCTCGGCGCCAGGCGGCGCTTGGCCGGCGCACCCGGGGCGTGGGTGCCGGGCAGCACGTTGGCGACGTGCACCTGCGAGCGGTGCACATTGAGCGACATGGCGACGGCCACGCGCACGCCGCGCTGCACCACCTCGTCGAACGTGGCGACGGAGAGGCCAGCGAAGGCCATGGGGAACTCGATGGCGCGCGTCATGAGCACACCGACCGGCTCTGGCGCCTCGGCCGCGAGCGGCGTCGGCACGGGCGTGGGGTACTTGCTCGGCGCGGGCGTCGGGCGCAGCGTGGCGGCGGTGGTCGCGGGCGTCGGCGCGGGCGTCGGCGGCATCGTGTACTTGTCCGCGGGCACGATGCAGTAGCGCGCCGTCTTGGTGGCGTCGGTGAAGGCGCAGAGCGGGCTGTGCTCCACGTCGCCCTTGACGACGGACAGGTACAGGCCGGGGTTGGCCTCGTCCGACTGCGCGGCGCAGAGGCCGCTGGCCGTGGCCTGCGCGGCGTACAGCGCCGTGGCGCTGCCCAGCGAGACCCACTTGCCGTCGGCATGGAAGCCGATCTTGCGCGGCACGCCGGCAGGGTAGGTGTTGGACGCGCCGCACTGGCCCGAGGCGCCCTTGGCGTCCATCGGGTAGGCGAACGAGACGCCGTTGGCGGTGAGGCGGTAGCCGCCGGCGACGGTGAAGCAGCAGCCCTTGCCGCTCCAGCCCTGCACGGGCACGAAGCCGCCGCGCTGCACGTAGTCGGCCTGGATGAGCGGGAGCATGCCCTTGACCTGGTTGTGGTCGAGCAGCCGGTAGCCCTTGGCGGCGAGCGCGGCCGACGCCTTCCAGTTGCCGATGCGGAAGCGCACGGCGTAGTCGACGGGCTTGATCGCGTCGAGCGCGTCGTCGACGACGCAGACGCGGATGTCGTTGTAGTCCACGAAGAGCTTGGGGCACTTGCTCGCGGGCACGAGCTTCAGGAAGATGCCCGGGTTGTCGGTGCCCTTCGCGCAGAAGCCGCTGGCCTCGGCCGAGCTGAACGTGACGGTGGGCGCGATGGCGGCGGACGAGCGCTCCGTCGTGAACATGCGGCCGTACACGCGGTAGTTCGCGGCGGTGTAGCCGGTGGCCGGGTTGCACTGCAGCGACTTGCCGTCGGCCGAGGCGGGGTACACGAAGGTGCCCTCCTCCGCCGAGGCGCCCGTCCAGAGCATCTGGCCGCCCGCCACCTGCACGCAGCAGGACGAGGACTTCCAGGCGCCGAGGCGCTTGAAGCCCGAGTTTTGCGCGTACGCGTACGCGAGCGCCACCTTGTAGTAGTTGAGCTGCGCCAGCGTCATGAGCTTGTAGCCCGCCGGCGGCGGCTGGTCGGCGTTGCCGAAGCCGAAGAAGGCGTTGTACAGCACCTTGGGCGCGCTGGAGGTGCAGGTGGCGGCGCCCGGGGCGGTCTTCTGCCCCGCGGGGCAGGATTGGCACCCCACGTTGCCCGTCTTGGCGGACGAGAACTTGCCTTCGGGGCAGGCGTCGCACGCGCCGGCGCCCGCCTTGCCGCCGAACTTGCCGGCGGGGCAGTGGTAGCACGTGTTGAGGCCCTGCTTCGGCGCGAAGCGGCCGGTCGGGCAGGCGTAGCAATGCACGTGGCCCGCGGGCGTGTACTTGCCCACGGCGCAGGTCGCGCACGTGCAGTCGGCGGCCGTCTTGCGGCCCGTGTCAGCCGTGATGCCGTACTGCCCCGCGGCGCAGCTCGTGCACTTGGCGCAGCTGTCGCCGGTGCCCACGTTCAGGCCGCGGTACTGCCCCTTCGGGCACCAGTAGCACGACCAGAGGCCCGTCGAGGGCTGGTACATGCCGGCGGGGCAGTTGTAGCACCCCTTCTGGCCCGCCTGCGACTGCCACTTGCCGCTAGGGCACTTGGCGCAGGAGCTGGTGGTGGTGGCGAAGGTCCCGCGGGCGCAGCTCGCCGCCGAGACGCAGGCGGTCTTGCGCGGGTCGGGGGCGCAGTCGGTGCAGCCCGAGGACGACGTGCCCGACGGGCACGTGACGCAGTAGTGCTGGCCGTTCCACGCGCCCCAGTAGTACGCACCGGCCTTGCACGTGACGGCCTCGCCCGCAGTCGCAGTCGTCGTCGTTGCGGCGGAGCCGAGCTGCTCCGCGAGGTCGGTCGGCGGCGCGGCGGCGGCCGCCGTCGCGGCGACCAGCAGAGCTAGCGCGAAGAAGCGACGGGCTGTCATGGCGCGTTGAGCTCAGAAGCGAAGGTGGATGGCGCC
>Ga0308015_10001303_pt1 | contig 10512 bp, 7 predicted proteins | sample Neamet231_FD_203128 | JGI IMG/M metagenome (GOLD analysis project Ga0308015, IMG submission 203128) | Marine microbial communities from water near the shore, Antarctic Ocean - #231 | ecosystem: Environmental > Aquatic > Marine > Unclassified | place: Southern Ocean | collected 2014-07-28
CGCCAGTGACAAGCACGAGGACGTCGCGGACGTGGACGAGCGGCTGGCCACGCGGCTCATCACGCTGATCGACTACATCTCGTACTTCGTGTACCTGCAGGTCTCAAGAGGTCTGTTCACCAAGCACCGGCTGATCTACTCGTTCCTGATCTGCACTTCCATCCTGAAGCACCCTAGCTCGGGCTTCATCAAGATGGCGGAGTGGGGCCTGCTGCTGCGCGGCAGCGCGACGCAGATGGCCGGCGTGGATATCCCAACCAACCCGGACCCGTCGTGGATTACCGACAACATGTGGAAGTCGCTGAACGCGCTGGAGATCGTGCTGCCGGACGTCTTCACGGGCTTCACCACTGACCTGGTGGCGAACCTGGTGGACTGGCAGGAGTGGTTCGAGGACGCGGAGCCGCACAAGCGGCCGCTGCCCGGGCAGTGGACCGTGGAGCCGGAGTTCGGACCCGACACCTCCGAGCAGGAGGTGGGCGAGGACGGCGAGGAGGTCACGGTGGTGACCAAGGGCGAGCAGACCAACGCGGGGCGCTACCCGGGCGCCTTCAACCGGCTGCTGATCCTGAACGCGCTGCGACCAGAGAAGGTGAGCTTCGCGGTGAGCGGCTTCGTCGGCGAGAAGATGGGCGCGCGCTTCACCGAGGTGCCGCCGCTGAAGCTCGCGGACATCTTCGGCGACACCAAGCCCACCGTGCCGGTGGTCTTCATTCTGAGCACGGGCGCCGACCCGACGTCGCTCCTGACGACGTTCGCCAACGACCAGGGCATGAGCAGCCGGCTGCGGATAATCTCGCTCGGGCAGGGGCAGGGGCCGAAAGCCGAGGCGATGGTGGCGCAGGCGAAGAAGGACGGCGACTGGGTGTGCCTGCAGAACTGCCACCTGGCCACGAGTTGGATGACGGACATGGAGAAGATGATCGAGGAGTTCAGCTCGCCCACCGCGCACATGAACGAGGACTTCCGGCTGTGGCTTATGTCCAAGCCGGCGGTGACGTTCCCGGTGGCGACGCTGCAGTCGTCCATCAAGCTCACCAACGAGCCGCCCAAGGGCGTGCGCGCCAACCTGATCGGCACGGCGGGCACGATGAAGGACGACCTGTTCGAGGGCTGCGCGAAGCCGCGGCCGTGGAAGAAGCTGGTCTTCGGGCTGTCTTTCTTCCACGCCGTGATCCAGGAGCGCCGCAAGTTCGGGCCGCTGGGCTGGAACAAGCGCTACGGCTTCAACGAGTCCGATCTGAGCTGCTCGCTGCAGACGCTGCAGATGCTGCTGGAGGAGAACGAGGAGATCCCGTGGGAGTCGCTGGTGTACGTGACCGGCATGATCAACTACGGCGGCCGGATCACGGACGACATGGACCGGAGGCTGGCCATGGTGGTGCTCAAGCAGTACTTCACCGTGCAGATCCTGGACGACGAGTACAAGTTCTCCGAGTCGGGCCTGTACCGCGCGCCGCTCGAGGGCGGCACGCCGGAGCAGCTGGACTTCATCAAGGGCTTCCCGCTCGAGGAGGGCCCCGAGCTCTTCGGCATGCACGACAACGCCGCGATCGCCTTCCAGCTGCAGGAGAGCATCGAGATGGTGAGCATCGTGCTGAGCCTGCAGCCGCGCGTCACGGCGGTGGCGGGCGGCGCGAGCCCGGACGAGATCGCGGACAAGATGGCGGCGGAGTTCCAGGACTCCATGCCGCAGGAGCTGGTGCTGCACGAGGGGCTGGGCGAGGAGATCAACCAGGTGGGCTTGACGGAGGGCGGCATCTTCTACCGCAACCCGGAGACGAAGCTCATGGACTCGCTGTCCACGGTGCTGCTGCAGGAGGTCGAGCGCTTCAACCTGCTGCTGGCCGTGCTCAAGCGCTCCCTGGGCTTGCTGCGGAAGGCGATCGCGGGTACCATCGTCATGTCGGGCGAGCTGGAGGCGATGTTCGACGCCTTCCTCAACAACCAGGTGCCGCCCGAGTGGGTGACCGCGTCATACCCCTCGCTCAAGCCCTTGGCGGGCTGGTACAAGAACTTCATGGACCGCATGACCTTCATGCATACGTGGCTCGCGACCGGCATCCCCAAGAGCTTCGCGCTGCCGCTGATCTACTTCACGCAGGGCTTCCTCACCGGCGCCATGCAGAAGCACGCGCGGCGCCACATCATCCCGATCGACCAGCTGAACTTCAGCTTCAAGATCATGCAGTACGAGACGCCCGAGGAGGTCGAGACGCCGCCCGAGGACGGCTTCCTCATTTCCGGCCTCTTCATCGACTCGGCGAACTGGGACCGCGAGGAGCAGGCGCTCGAGCCCTCACTCCCCGGCGTGCGCTTCACCAACCTGCCCCTGGTGCTCTTCCTGCCCGTCGTGAATTACGTCGTGCCCGAAGACGAGTACCAGATGCCGGTCTACAGGACGTCCGTGAGAGACGGCGTGCTGAGCACCACCGGCGCCTCGACCAACTACGTCAATAACATCAGCGTGCCCACCAAGCGCGACCCGAACTTCTTCGTGCTGCAGGGCACCGCCGGCCTCTGCGCGCTCGACGACTGAGAGACGATGCTCAATATACATTGCATTTTGCGAACTGAATCTATCGCCCACGCCTGCCTCTTCCGCCACCCCTTCCGCCGCCCCTGCTGCCGCCGCCCCTCCCGCTACCTCTGCCGCCGCCCCTGCCGCCGCCCGCAGGCAAATGGCCTGCACCTCGCTTGCGCGCCAGCTCGAGCGCCTCCCGCAGCTCCCTGTCCACCACCTCAGAAGCGAACGCCTGCGGCCCGCGCGTCCATCCAAGCGCGCGCGGGTTCTGCAGGATCGCGCAGTAGTCGAGCCAACTTCCGTCCGGTTCACACATGCGCTTGATCGCAACCCACCTCTCCTGCATCTCCGCCATCTCCTCCGGCGTGCAGCTGCCCAATCGCTCGCCGTACAGCGCATTCTGCTCCCGTCGCTTCGCCCTGCCGAAGGTCAGCGCGAAGCCGACAGACGCGGAGACGATCTGCCGCGAGAACTTGGCGGACTCGAACTCCGACTCGTTCGGCTTGCGCCACCGAACGTTCCTGCAGTGGTTCTCCGCCACGAACTTCTGCGCGATGTCAGCCCAGCACACCGCGTCGCTCAGTGTCAGCAGCACCAGCTGCTCGCCCAGGTTGGGGCACTCTCGCTTGTCGATCTGGCCGTCCCGGAACCTGATGAGCTCGTCGTCCACCAGCTCCCCGACCGAGTCGTCCCGCTCCACCAACTCCAGCAGCAGCCGGTGCACCTGGCACAGGCCGCTCACGGTCTCCTCGGTGTAGGCCTCGTTGCTCTGCGCCGTGTTCTTGATCTTGTCGTTCAGCAGCTTCTGCAGCGTCCGCAGCGCCAGCACCGGATCGAAGTCGCGGCTCGCGGCCCTCGACTTCTCGACGAACTCGGCCCTCGACTTCTCGACGAATTCGCACGTCTCTGTCCCTGATCGACCCCGCTTAAAGATACTGTATTGCCACAGCGACGACGAGCGCAGCAGCTCCCAGCTGCAATCGAAGTGCGCCGCCGAGATGTACAGCGGCAGCCACGCCACGATCGGCTTGCCTCCCTTATTTTGTCGGCTGAGTGCCCGCCCCTGCCCCCTGCCCAGGGCCCAGTGTGCCACGCGTGACAATACGTCCGGTGTACGCCCTACACTGTTTTACAGCTCCTCTTGAGCGAAGAAGAGGACCGTTAGCGGGGGGGATTGAGATGGAGAAGAGCAGATCGAGAAGCGCGGACGATGGGCAGCAACCGCGGCGGCTCTGGCGGGCGTGGCGGCAGACGCGGCGACTCTCGCGGGCGTGCCGGCCAGCGGCAGAGGTCGCGAACGCCGCCGCGCAGCGCCGCCGTGGCCGCCGACCTCCCGCGCACGCAGATGCCGACGGAGATGTCGCGCGCGTCATCGTCCCAAGGGTTTCCGTCGCTGCGCGCGCCGAGCGCGCTGCTGGCTCTGCTGAAGACGCGGTGCGCTGCGCTGGCCATGCAGCAGCTGACGACGCACGAGCTTACCACGGAGTTTATGCGCTCGCTGACCGCCGACGCTTTTGCGGTGCTGGACGCTATGCCGGGCGCAGACGCCGCGCCGTTCCGCAAGCTGCTGGGGCAGGGCTTCGCGACGATCGGCTGGGATCCGAGGACCAATACGTTCAGCTTCGTGCCCGGCCTGCCAATCGTGCGCGACGTCAAGGCGTTCGTCGCGAAGGCGGTGACGAACGTGGAGGCGCTGGAGTCCGCGCCAGTGGCGCGCTCGCCCGCGAAGCAGAAGTTCAAGGCGGACGTGGCGGCCATCTCCGCGGCGCTACACATGGACCAAACCCATTGTGCTGGCCTCGGTGCTCTCTCGGCTGGCGGAGCTGGCGCCCAAGGCCGCGGCAACTAGGATCAAGCTGCCGCAGCAGTCCGCCGCGAACGGCCGCTACCCGCTGGAGCACGCACTGCTCTCTGGCGGAGGCATCATCGCGTTGTACGCTGCCGAGCAGCTCAAGCCGCTGCTGCTGAGCCACCCTGTGGCGTGGCTCGCTGGGAACATGGGGAACTGCAGAGAAGTTCATGCGAGTAGGCAAGGCGCTGATGGAGGCGGGCGTTGACAAGGAGCTGCTGGTGCTCGGCGCGGCGGAGAACGGCAACAAGGAGGCCGGCGAGTGGCTGAAGAACGAGGGGGCGCAGGGAACGCAGCCCGTTGGCCCGGACCAGCAGCGCCGCGTCGCGAGAGACGTTGGCATGAGCGTGAGCAGCGGCAGCGCTTGGCGCTTCTTCGCGCGTCTCGGCGCCTTCCTGAGCAGGTACCGCGTCCGCGACGGCCCGCCGCAGCACATTTCTGCTACGTGCGGAGTGGTCTTCGCGATCGACCTGAAGTCGGAGCAACGCGAAGAGGTCTGCCTCAAGAAGATGCGGCATCGGAGCCAGTTTGAGTCCGAGATAAGGCAGCGCTTCGTCGAGGATCCAAACTCAGGTGATGTCGTTGCGGTCTCGATCGATGATGTGATCGGTGTGCTGTGCTGTCATACGCCCGAGGCTGCACCGTTCAAGGACGCCCTCGTTAAACCGCAGGAGAAGGAGCACACCGACGGCACATCCAACGGTGTTTATCCGTACGTGTTGGTGCTAGTGAAGGGCGTTCGCTCGCTGCATCAAGCGTGCGACAGCGAGCGAATCGCGGGCTACGACCTGGCAGGCATCCGCAAGGCGATGATCGACACGCTCACCAAGGTGCAGCGGCTGCACGAGCAGGGCATCGTTCACGGCGACCTCAAGCCGCGCAACATCCTGCGCTCCGCGAAGGACGACTGGATCGACGACGACTGGATCGTCGTGGATCCTCTGCGTGGAGGATCGTCGTGGATCCTCTGCGACATGGACGCCGCGGCCCAGGTCGGCGCCGAGATAGGCAGCAAGAGCAGCTCAGCGTACTCTCCGCCCGAGCTGGCCAAGCTCAAGTTCACGGACGCTGGCGTCGACGTGCTGGCTTCTGCCCGTCCAAGCTTCGACGTCTGGTCCGCCGGCGTGATCCTGTACGAGCTGACGGCGGGGCACGGCCTGTTTGCGCAGGACACGGCAAACGACGAGCTGATCGAACGCAAAGATCGCACCAGGCTGTGCACGTGGCACACGGTGTCGGAGGCGACGATGGACGACTGCCTTCGGCACCTGCTTGACGAAGGCGAGGTCGACTTGGTTGATGACGTGAAGGACCTGATGCGCTGGTGTCTGAAGGGCAAGGCCGAGGATCGGCCGAGGATTGCTCAGATGCTGGCGCACCCATTCCTGGCCGGCGCGGGCAGTCGGAGAGACTGCGGCATGTTGTACTCGACGTTCTTGTCTCACGCTCAGGCTGACGCGGCGGGCGTTGTTGGGACACTCTACTTCAAGCTGGGCGAGCTGGGCGTGACCTCTTGGCTGGACATGTACCAAACGGTGCTCACGCTCGACAGCATGAAGCAAGGCGTCAGCGACAGCGACGTCTTCACGCTGGAGCTGACGGAGCACGTGCTGGATTCGTGGTTTTGCAGGCAGGAGATCTCGTGGGCGATCGAAGCGAAGAAGCCGATCCAGCTGCTGCTCGACGAGGACTACCGGCTCGGGCAGCCGTTCGGGCTGCACACGTGGCGCGCGTCTGGCAGCTACAAAAAGCTGGACGACGCCGAGCGCGAGAAGCTCGAGAAGATGCTTTCAGACAACCTGCCCAAGGCAATCATCTACCGGCGGCGCGACTTTGAGGCGGACGCGATGATGCGCGAGGTGTGCGAGCGCCGGCCGGGCGAGCTACAGCTACTGCTGCCGCCGCCGGCGCCGGTGGTGCTGTCGAGCGAGCCGAGCGGCACCGCGCTGCGCCGCACCGGCACAGCAAGGGCCAGCATCAACGTGCTGATCGTTGGCGCGGACGGCGGCGACGGCATGGGCGTGGACGTGAAGGACGGCCGCGTGGACTGGAATGTCCGCGGCCTGGAGTCGTCGCAGCATCTCAGCTTCGACGTGGCAGCTGTTGGCGAGGCCACTAAGGTGCTGCTGCTGCTCAGCCCGGGCGTGCTCGCCCCAGGATCCGACTCGCTGCTTCGGATCGTTGAGGTGCGGGCAGCGGACAAAGCGAACAAGACGGACCGCTTCGTGATCGTTTACGATCCAGCGGTCTGGGACTTCGCCGGCGCGGAGAAGCAGGGCGCCGACGCCGATGTACAGGACGTGATCGACAACCACGAGTGCGTCACGTGGCGGCCGCCGACCACCGCGGGCTCGCGGCACGAGTTCCCGGCAATGGTGAACGAGCTTCTGATCCGGCTCGGCGCGCCGCCGCTCGACGCGCCGGCGGACGAGGCGCGCGCGGCGCGCGGCGAGGTGGCGTTCGAGGTGCTGGACGAGGAGCTGGCGAAGCAGAGCGAGATCCGGGAAGCGGAGAAGCAGATCCGGCAGCTGGAGTGGCACATGAAGGTCAAGCGCGAGCAGCTGAGCAAGCTGCGCCCGCTCTCTCTTCAAGAGCAGCTGCTCGCCATCCAGCAACCTAATGTCTAGATTTTGTTCTACAGCTCTTTCATCAGGAACTTGGTCAGCGGCTCGACCATCTCCGGAAACCCCATGCCGTGGAAAACGCATCTCTCCGTCGAATGATCCTCGTACAATCCGGAGTTGTTGTTGGTCGGATCGTAAAAACACTCGTGGCCGTGTTGGTGGTGCGGGCACGGTGGCGAGGTGCAGGGCGGCGGCGGCGGCGCGCACGGCGCCAGGCCGGGCAGAAATCCGGGGCAGCGCTTCCTCTCCGGGCTCCCGTCCGCCGCCGGCTCGCCCGACTGCCCCATGCAGTAGCAGCGCTCGTCACCTCCCCACATCAGGTGTTTGAGCGCCTTGAGCTCCTCCGGCTTCGGCGCTCCCAGCTTCGGCGCGATCAGGTTGATCTGGCTCCGGCCGCCGTGGGCGAGCATCTCGCGGTGGTAGTTGAGCCCGGCGCACAGGTCGGCGTTCTCGTCGACGGTGGAGTGCTGCGTGATGAAGGTGGCCGGGTGGCTGCTGTAGTCCTGCGGGTTGTCCAAATACTGCAATGTAGAAGCTCAGGTCAGCACATGCAATCAGATCAACAAGGACAGATCATCTTGCTGTAGAGCCCGGCAGTGGAGTAGATTACTCACGTGCTGCTCAGTAAAGTTCGCCGGGCAGCAGAACGCGCAGCAAGGCTGCAGAGACGGCTTCGGACCGAGCTGCAGGCTCTTAATCTTGTCCGAGCAGCCCGCCACCATACAATGCGCAGAGGCGTTGCAGTTGGCGCACTGCGCCAGCGCCGGCGGCTGCATCGGGTCCGGCGGGTTGAACGCGCTCGGAGGGTAGCGGTAGCACGCGTACGTGCCGCCGCCGAAAAACGCGCCCGCCTTGACCGTCGCGCCCATCGCCGCCAGCTCCCCCGTGCCGTGCAGTTGGATCATCCACGATACCTAAGGAGACACGTCCGGGTGAGCAGCAGGAGTTGCTTCAGGAACAGGAACGGGAAGGCAGAGCAGGAGCCTCATAATGCACCATCTGCGCGCCGACCGAGTAGCCGGAGACGCCCATGCGGTTCGGGTTGAGGACGCCCTTGCCTAGCCCACCGTACGTGCCGTCCGTCCACGCAGCGAACATCTTGGTCAGGAACAGCTTGTCCTCGCCGTCGTCCCACTCCTTCTGGCTGTCCCAGTCCCATTCATCCGGGCTCCCGGTGTTCACCTGCACCACTGCGATGCCGTTCGCCAGCAGAAACTGCTTGATCCGCATGTCCCAAAGCTGGCCGTTCACCGAGGTGAAGCCGCACTGCTGCCCCGACGGCGCGCTGCCCTCGGAATTCCAGGTGCCGTTCGCCAGGAAGCACGGCGACACGACGTCGGACAGCGGGTGCACGAACGGCGGGCGGTACTCCAGCCCCCACGAGTGCGGGTTGCCGCGGCTCTCGCACCAGACGTACTCCTGCGTGCCTGTGCAGTTGGCTTTCTTGTACGCCGCCGGGTCGGCCTTCTTCGCGGCGTCCGCGCAGTCATGGCACTTGCTGCGGTCTGAGGTGTCGTTGCACTGCTTCTTCAGCAGGTTCATGCAGGCCTTCACCGGCACCTCCGACTGTGGCAGCGCGCCGGTGCTGCCGCAGGTGCCGTTGTGCCCGAGCTGCCCGGCCGCCGGCAGCTGGTCCGGCGGCACGCTCGTCGCCCACGGTGGGAAGATCAGGTACACCGGCCAGCCGCCCGGCGGCGGCGTGCCCTCCGGCAACCCGTAGAACGTCCAGCGCGTGTTGTGCGCCGCGGTGCGATTGATCTTGGTCGCCGCGCCGCCGGCGATGCACACCGCCTTCTTGGCGGCGCCATACTTGGCTTGCCACCCCGGCTTCTTCATCTTCAGCTCGCCCGCCGCCCCCACGCTGACGACGAGCGCCGCCACGCCGACGAGCGCCGTTCGCATCCGCATCGTGCGAGTCGGCGCCGAGGGCGCGAATGATGAGCGCTCGAGTATTTGCGCCAACCTTCGTCCTCTTCTGAACATAAGCTTCGCGCCAAGAGATTCAAACCGGACGACAACACAGCGCGTTTACAGCTCGGCGAATTCCTCTCTGCTAACTTTTTTGTTCGACGTCACAGCGGAGGTTAAAAAAAAGTACCCAGAAGCTGCAGCACAGGCAATGGTCATTAAGTTCAAACTCGTGACTAACGCGTTGTATGCTGGCAAGGGATCGCTGGCGGATGTGCTCGACGCATTGGAACCTGTGCAAGAGTACACTCACAATGCAGAGAATCTGGGTGGGTTCGATGTCTTGATGTACGCCTATCGTTTCGAACAGAGTTGCTTCGACACGCCAGAATTGTGGCAGCGCGTAAAGGGGCCGGACGATAACAAGAGGTTGATTGCCGACTGTGAGGATTATAATTACGAGAGGGACAACGCGCAGACGATTGTAGCGCACGCAGCGAACGTCGATGCGTCGGTGTTTGATGTCAAGCGTGTGTGGCTCCTGCAACAACTGGGATTTGAGGACAGAGCTTTCCACGTGATGCAGCAAACCATGTTAGACTGCGAGAAGCCTTACGGAAGGAAAGTGCTGCAATTGGTCGGAGCACCAACTAGAATTCCGCCCTTGTCGAAACTGTTCTGTGTGCGCGGTCTCGTGGTTCGCAACATCATTGAGGGCTCAACGCCATCAGACGATCTGGTTGACGCAATGCCCAGATTCGCTGCTCTGAACGGGCTGTGGGCGGCATTGATTGCTGCTGGGGAGCCGCCCTTGGTTAAAAATCTCCTGTTTTTCCCGCAGTTGGCGGACAACGCGCAGCTTTTCAGAGCGGTTGGGCGGTTGGAGGGGCTATGGAATACGCCCAGGCCGGCCGCGAAAGCTTCAACCACGAGTACTTCCTTGAGCACCACAAAAGTTTGATAGGTTGGTTAAGCAAGAAGCATGGACTGCTGTACGGGCTGCAGGTAGAGCTGCCGTACGCGTGCATGCTGGCGGCGATAGCGGCGCGCGACAGAGACGGGGCCAAGCTCAAGGCCGCTGAAGAAGAGATCGATCCGATCCGATCGAAGATGCTGGGCTGGGGACGCGTACGTCGAGGCCGTGGTAGCCAAAGAGCTGCAGGTGATCTTCAAGGCCACGGGCAGGGAGGATGAGGGCCGGACCAGGCTGGAGGAGGCGGCGAGAAAGCTGGAGATGAAGGAGGAGAGCGGCTTCAAGGACGACTGGCTCATGGGAGATAGGATCATTTGAATGTACAGGCCTCCTCCATTAGTAGTTGGCGCGCCCAAAAATGTCCTCCCGCTGCACGCCGCCATGCAGCCCAAAGTCGCTCTCCCTCGAGATGTCGGTCGCGATGCTCTGATCGCTGCCCCGCCGCTCCCTGCTCGCCCGGCCCGCCTGCCCCGGCTGCTCGTAGCCGTGCATCGGCCCCTCATAATGCTCCCGCGAGCCGCCGCCCGAGCCGCGCGAGTGCGGGCCGCTGCTGCCGAACGGGCTGCTACCGCTGCCGCCGTGAGAACCGCCGCCGCCGCCGCCGCCGCCACCGTCGCGGTCGCGATCGTCGTCG
>Ga0308015_10001304_pt1 | contig 10510 bp, 9 predicted proteins | sample Neamet231_FD_203128 | JGI IMG/M metagenome (GOLD analysis project Ga0308015, IMG submission 203128) | Marine microbial communities from water near the shore, Antarctic Ocean - #231 | ecosystem: Environmental > Aquatic > Marine > Unclassified | place: Southern Ocean | collected 2014-07-28
CGACGCATTGTTTATAGCGCGCACAATTAATGGGTTTATACCCACGTTAAAACAAGCAGGAGGGCCGATTTCTGCACAGGCCGGAATGCAGCTTTTAAATCCGATGCTCAGTTTGTACCTCCAATCTCAAGCAAACGCAGACAAGGCAAGTGTGTTTGACGGTGAAACCTATAAAGATTTCTTTCGGTATAACCCAGACGGTACAACTGACTTTGACTTAGGAAATGTGCGCGTTGGGAAAGTTAAAGATGGTGAGCCAGTAAGCATAGCTTATGTGGATGAAAGGGGAGTAAGAAGCCAAGCCGTAAAAATCCAAGATATTCTAGACGATGCGCCTGCAGTAGGCAGACTATTACTTGTTGCAGCAAAAGCTAACGCCGAAGCAGCAGGCAAAGGAAGCTAAGTGCAGAATTATTCAGCTTCCCTTAAAGATGCTTTGCTTTTTAGGGAGTCATCTAACGATTATAGTAAAGTTAATGACTTAGGCTATTCAGGTGGCTACCAGTTTGGCGCGCAAGCTCTAGAGACAATAGGGTATTTAAAAAAAGGTACTTCAGGCGCAGGCAACAAAGCATTAGACGACCCTGCCAACTGGACAGGAAAAGGCGGCGTTACAAGCAAAGCTGAATTTTTAGCTAATCAACAAGTACAAGATACAGCCTTCCAAGAAAACACCGATTTTAATTTAAAGGTGCTAAGAAATAGGGGCGTAGTTACTGACGATACTTCTCAGCAAGATATTCTTGGATATTTAGCAGCATCTCACGTAATAGGTGCAACTCAAGCATCAACGGATTTATCAGCTACTGATGCTAATGGTACTTCTGGACAAGACTACTTTGACTTAGGGGCCGCAACATTCTCTGGGGCGGGTGGAGCGGGTGGTCTTAGTTTAGCTAAGGCGGGAGGCTCCGACAACATAAGTGCATTCTTATCTAGTGTAGACGCGCTTCCACAAAAACCAACGCCCGCCGCGCTGCCTTCTGAACAAGACGCTGTGCAAGGTTTTTTTCGAAGTACAGACACTGCTGTCTCAAACGCTGCTTATAGTATGGGAGGTAGAGATGCAGCTGTAGGTGCTGAAGCGTATGCGATGGGGACAGGTGGCCCTATCACCGGAGAGATGGTTGCTGCTGGAGCAATACCCCGCGTTGAAGTCCTCCCGCCATATGACTTGGTTGAAACCTTTACGCGAAGCGTTACCGCAGGCACAGAAAGACTCTCTGCTGATCTAAACTATTTTGGAGCAGCAATAGACTCGCTGCAAGGTGATACGCAAGGTGTAAAAGACTCAATAGAAAATGCCCGCATCCAAGAAGAATTCGCAGCTATTCCCATGAAAGGCATTCAGAAGTTCGGTGAGTTCTGGGATGAACCTACAATTGGGGGCTTTTTCGAGCAAGTTGCTTCCGGTACAGGCCAGCTCGTACCTAGCGTGGCTAGCACGATTGCGGGTGCAGGCATTGGTTCTATTGCCGTAAATGCTGGTCGAATAGCACTAACACAAGGCGTAAAAACGACTGCAAAAAATCTAATAAAAGACAGCCTAGAGGCAGTAGCTAAAGGAACTGCAACAGCGGAACAAAGAGCAATTGCACAGGGGGCTTATGAAGCTGCCCGCGAAGCTCGAATGGTAGCACTTAAAGGTGGCGCTTTAGGCGGTGCATACGCCTCAGAATTTAGTCAACTAGCAGGATCAAATGTTCATGAGGCGCTAAGGTCAGGTCGCGAGCTTACGCCTGACCAAGCTATTCGCGCAATGCTAGTCGCTACCCCTCAAGCAGCGGTTGGCGTTTTTGGCGAAGCAGGGATGGTTGCTTTACTAGCACGGCAGGCAGCGTCTAAGTCACCAGGACCAAACTCAGTATTGGGCCGTATGGCTTCCGCTTTTGCAATAGGGTTTGGACGATCCGGTGCAATAGAAGGTACGACAGAACTTATCCAAGAAGAAATGTCTGTCCGTAACCGTATGTCTATGGATGACACTTTCACTGAAGCAGACGCTAATTTACGAAGATTAAATGCGGGCTTTGTCGGCTTTTTTGGTGGCGGCAATATTGGTGGTGTTGGCTCTTTAGGTATTCAAGCGGTTAAAGAAAGCCCTACGCTGATTCAGAAAACAACTGAGATGGCGGATACCATTAAAGGGTATATGAGCCAAGCGGAATCTGATGGAGAGATTGCGGGAGCGGCCCCAAATCAAACAAATGTAGAGTCAGAGCAGGATATTAATGCTCAGTTGGGCGCATTGACCGACAGCACTAGTTCTAAGGAAGCAGTTTGGATTAGCGGCACAGAACCAGCCTCGCGTTTTAACATTAATACTAAAAACACAATTAAGAAAATAAGAATCGCTGCAAAAGACGGGAGTTTTGTTGATGCCTATGCAGCTTTTGTAGATGGGCGCGGGACGATTGTATCTACAGATGCAGACATCGTAGATGCAGTAATAAAAGGTCAAGCAACAGATGCGGTGCTTGCAGCAGCTTTAGGGTACAGCAGCGTAAAGACCCCAGCGGATTCACAAGTTGTTCGAGTATTTGATAAGGACGGCGGTATTGTTTCTGAGGAAACCACAACTCCAGAAGGTCTTTTTGAAGCCCAAATGGCCGGTAGTAGCTTAATGCCCGAAGGCGGTCGCCAAGAAACACTACCGCTTGACGAAGCTCTGGCTGATAGGGCAAGGCGCGCCGGACCAGAAATACAGTTCTATGGTGATGATAACGAGGGTAGTAGCGAAGAAGTCGGAAATGGAGAGTTTGAAAGTAACACAAGAACTCATACGTTTAGAAAAGACGGAGAGGAAAAGTCTTCTTATCAACCAGTAGAAGGTAAGAATGATTTTGAAGGTATTAATGAAGCGCGTTCAGCTTACGCAAAAATGGTTCTGGATACTCTAGGAGAGGAAGTTAACTGGTCTAATCCTATCCTTGCAAGTATGTCAAAGACTACGCTTGAGACAGCAGTCAAGCTACAAGAAGCTAACCCTGATGAAGTAGTAACAATAGAAACAAACGAAGATTTAACTTTCCGTATAGATATACAGTCTACTCCTGAAACAGAAAAGATAAGGGTTAGAGATGGAAAAGGTAAGGAAGAGCTTCTTTCAATAGAAGACTTTATTAAAAGAACGATAAGTAAGGCTTCTTCAAGCCTACCTAAATTTAGAACGTTTACTATTACAACGCCTGAAGGGAAAACAATTACGATCAACCCTGTTGATCTCACAAATGCAGGCCGTCGAATATCAGAAGCACTTACGGGTACTTTTACAGCTGGAGGCCCAACTCAATCTTCTAGGGTTGGCCTGTTGACTATGCTGAGTGAATTGCAGTTGCGTGGCACGGAAGTTGACGGGGAGTTTAGGAATTATAAAGTCAGCGTAAAAGATGTACCCATTAACGACATATTAAGAAACCTTGAAAACCCCCGTAACACTTTAGACAAGAGCATAGCTAATATCGTTGTAGGTTTTGGCGAAGGTGGTAAGCCTTTATCATTAGGCTTTCTGCTAAAACCTTATGTGCCAGGACCAATTAAAGAATCAAAACTGGCAGAAGTAGAAAATGAAGATGGCACTACTAGCTTGGTTCCTGAAGACCTTGCGCGAGAAGAGGGGCGAGAAAACGCAGACGTACTAAACCCCGATGAGATCGCAGCAAACAATTTAAAAACAACTGATGGCATCCCACTTACAAGCCTTGATAGAGAGGGCGGGAACGACCAAAGACAGCTTACGGGTCGTGGTAGCGCTGTTCAGACAGGCCCAGCGGTAACTGATCATACTCGCCTTGATCTACCTTCAAGTGTTACGTTTCCGTTTGGTGAAGTTAACGAGATGGTATCTACCATCGTTCGACGAACTGCAAGGCTTCTAAAATTTAAAAACCCAATTGCATTAGTCAGCATGAAAGGTTTTCTAACTAAAACTCGTGCCAACCTTAAAGGCTATATAGCTAAACCAACGTCTCGTGAAGGACGCATAGCTATCAAAGTTCTAATGGGGGATAAAAATACAAAGCCCTTAGACTTATCTAACATAAAAAAAGTAGGTGATTTTTACATTCAACTGTACAAAGACGGGTTAATAAAAAAGCCGTTGCTAGCAGAATTTGAAAGTATAACTCTTGCTGAAGATTCAGGCTGGTCAGTTGGGTCGAGTATTGTAGCGCGCGCCGGTTATGAAGCTGTACTAGCGTTTACTCCATCAACGTTTTTAGCAAAAGACTTATCGCAGAAAATGCTTTCAAAGCAGAAGCAGGCTGGCTTCCACGTTAAGTATAACGGCGGCACGATTATTATGGTAAACGACACCATGATAAGAAATGAGGCAGCGCTAAGTATAGTCGTAGGGCATGAATTAGGGCACGCTTTATTTAAAGAAGAAATAGACGGGCTTATAGCAAACAAGCCGTTGTATAGGAGGCTAACAGCGGCGTTTGAAAAAGACATGTCAGCGGCGCGGGCGGAAGGCAAACCCGTAGCACACTGGGAAAACGTTGGGTTTGAAGAATGGTACGCAGATCAAATTGCCGCTTTGGTAAGGAGAGACGCTACCAATGCATATGCAATAGGCCCGAAAAATATTGTTGAAAGCCACTTTGTAAGAGTAGTAAAGCGGTTTAGAAAGCTATACGACCAGCTTAAAAGAAGTCCGAATAAATTAGCAAAAAGTATAGTTCAACGAACTAAGCGCCTAGACCCAACGTTCCTTGAATATATACATGGCGTTACTAAGGCCAGAAGGAATAATAAAGAGGTAGTCACTGCACCAATTTATAACGAAGCAGGCGAGGTAATTGGTTATGGCTCTGCGTTTAACTCGATCCGCGCAGATGGAACCTCAGAAACAACCGAAGGCGCGATTACACACCCCGAACCGACCGAAGCTCCGCACGAACAGAAAGCAGTAGTAACAGCGATAAGAGAAGCTACTGATACCGCAGGCCACACTGTCATCACGCCTGACGGTAGAGCAGTTCCATTGACCAAAGCATCACTTGTAGCAATGGTTAAAAAATGGAGCGAGGGGTTTTCAGACAGAAATCCTAATGCTTTAAAGATAACTGGCTTGTTGCTAACAGCGGATTCAACTTTGCGTTGGGCTGCTGGTGATGTTATTGCAGATATGTTCTATATCCGATCAAACCAGAAAGCTGGCTTTGGTTTTGTTCAGGCCCGACAACGCGCGAGAGATAAGTGGAGAGGAGGCTTATTTAATATTCTTGGCCGTAACTGGACAACGCCAGAAGTGCAGATTGCACTAAGTCAGGCCCAAAGCAGTATCCCCACTGAGAAATTAAAAGGTAAATCAAGAGCGCTGCGAAAGTATCTTGAAAAAATGCACAACGAATATGTGGAGCCTTCAAATTCAAAGATAGGATTTCGGAAGAATTACTTCCCCGTGCTTTTAGACCTGATGCAAATAGAAGCAGCTCAAGATCAGTTTGTTGATCTAGTGATGAAATATAACCCAGACGCGAAAAGAGCTGACATTGAAGAAACAGTTAAGGGCTTAGCTAGATTGCAGACGGCAATGGAAGCCGACAGTAAGACTTCTAGTCTAGAGATTTTTGACCCTGTTGCTTCCGCTGAAGCAAAGCAAGAGCTTACTAAAAATATTCCACCTGATGAGTTAGTTGCAGACGGTTTTGTGCAAGCTCCTGAAGTTGCGTTAATTAGCTATATAGACAACATGACAAAGCGCGTTGAGTGGAATACTCATACAAAAGACGCGAGTGGCAAGAGCCTTTTATACGCAGAGTTGGAAAAGCTTTCCCCAATCCAAAGGGAAACAGCAGACGCGGTCTTAAATGCGTACTTAGGGAACACGACTCAGCTATCACCTTTTTGGCGAAAAGCTAATAGTTATGTGCAAGCAATAAACTTAGTTACGTTACTCCCGTTTGCGGTGTTTGCGTCGATACCAGATTTTGCTGGGGCCATCGTTCAGACAAAAGAATTTAGCGGCTTCGGGATGGCGTTAAAAGAGATTGTTAGTCAGACGAAAGACAGGCAAGCAGCTGCTCGCCTTGCTGCTGATATTGGCGTAGTTATGCCAGAAGCAGCAGCTAATGCTTTTATGTCTCAATTAGACAGCGACATGCTTGATCCAAAAGTCCGTATGGCAACAGATAAATTCTTTAAGTACACAGGACTTACTGGGCTTACGACTATATCAAGAGAATTTGCTGCGGGGATGAGTAAGCGGTTCTTAATCGAGCACGCGAATTATCCAAACTCTCGATCAGAGCGTTATCTTAAACAGTTAGGCGTAACTGCAGAGCAAGTAAAACAGTGGCAAGAAGGTGATTTTGTATTCGAAGGTGACACAGGTGCGGTAGTCAAAGAAGCGATGGCACGCTTTGTTGAAAGCTCTATCCTTCGGCCAAATGCAGCAGAACGTCCAATCTGGGCAAATGATTCACGGTTTGCATTGATCTGGCAATTAAAGTCTTTTATTTACGCTTTCAACAAAGTAATTCTTCAAGGGATAGAGCGGGAGTTTATGGCTAGGGTCATGGCTGGAGAGAACATGGTTGCTGCTTTAGCCCCTCTCCTTATTTTGACGGCGGCTGCATTTATGCCGTTAGCGGCACTAGGTCTTGAACTTAGAGAATACGCAAAGGTTGGCTTGTCTTACGCAATCCCAGGTATCGACGGCAGCTTTAAGTATCTTAGATCAGACAAGATGGACTATGGCACCTATCTTAAAGAGCTATTTGGAAGAGCTGGCTTAGATGGGCCAATAGGCTTTTTAACAATGGCTCAAAGGTCAGGTACTTATGGTGGCTCTGCATTGGCAACACTAGCTGGGCCAACAGCGGAGATGGTAGAGAAAGCTATAAGAATAGGGCCGTTTGACGCTGGGGTAAGACGCTTAGATTCACCCCCTGAAATAACAGGCGCAGTGCTAGGTGCAACAGCATTTGCAAGGGCCGTGTTATGAGCGACAACGATATAGGCCGCAGGTTTGACCGTCTCGAAGACAAGATTGACCGCCTGACCGAAGTACTTACTTCTATCGCTGTTGTAGAAGAGCAGATCAACGGGCAAAACGCTCGACTCAAAAGGCACGAATTCCGTCTTGATGAGAATGAAAAAAAAATTGAAGAGGTTTCGGAAACACTCGCGACTAACTCACAAGTGATAAAAGTCGGGCAAGCGATTGTCGCGTCAATCTGGGCCGCAATGCTGGGCACTGTTTTGTATTTTTTTAGGGATTCCTGATGTTTAAGTATTTCAAGTTAGATGAGTTTGATTGTCAGGAGACTGGCGATAACGAGATTTTAGAAGATTTTGTCCACGAACTGGACAAGTTACGTGAAGCTTGTGGGTTTTCATTTCGAATCACCTCTGGCTATCGGTCAAAAGAACACAGTATTGAAAAACGGAAAACATCTCCAGGCACTCATGCTCAAGGAATTGCTGCTGACATAGCAGTAAGCGGTGGTGCTCAGAGAATGCTATTAGTTCAAAAAGCCTTAGAGCTTGGGTTTACGGGGGTTGGTGTAGCAAAGACCTTTATTCACGTTGATATAAGAGAAACAACTCCCGTACTTTGGTGCTATTAAAGGCTGGATAAATAATATCTGGACTAATATAATTGATTAATCTATAGGTAACCGAAATGGCGTATTCAGATACTCTGAACTTAGTCACGGGCGACACTCTGCCTGAACTGACGTTTACATTAAAGAACAGCCACGCGGCTGTTTCGGGGATGACGCTCGACCCAAATAATAGTGCTACATGGGCACCCATAAACGTTACGGGAGGCTCAATTAAATTCCGCTTGCGGGAGCTGGGTAGCACGACTGTCAAGAGCACTTTGAGCTGCACGATCACTAATGCTGCTCAAGGCCAAGTAACCACTAACTTTCCTACTGGCACACTGGATACTGCTGGCACGTTTGAGGGTGAGATAGAGATCACTTTCGGTAGTGGCGGCATACAAACGGTTCACGATCTAGTCAAGCTAAAAGTACGGAGTGATTTCGACTAATGGCAAAGAAGGCTGGCGTAACTTATGTAAATGTAAAGGCAGCTGTCGCGTACCAGTTTGCGCGCGGCAAGATTACGTGGACAGAGTTAAAGGCTACAAGCCTGAGTCTTAATTATTACTCACTAAATCAGTTTTTTGATGATGCGCTTAGTTTTTCAGATAGTCCTGCGTTTACTTTTTCGAAGATTGCCGACCCAGACAGCCTTACGCTCAGCGATAGCCAGCAAATAAACTTACAGAAGCAGCTTAGCGAGGCGCTATCGATAAGCGATAACGTCGATATTGTACTTACGGTATTTAGGAATTTCTCAGACTCTACGGCTATTTCAGATGTTGCAGTACTTACTGTAGAAAAAGGGTTTACCGAAACGGTAACAGTGTCAGAGCTGTTAACAATGAATGTGTCGTTGGCTAAAGCAGACGCAGTACCATTTACAGATGCGTTTAGTTTCTTTGTAGATACACCGTATTCAGACGCTGTGAGTGTTAGTGACTCATTCGGAAGGACTGTTAGTTATGTCCGGTCTTTTACGGATGCATTTAGCCTGGATGACACTGAAACACATATAAACGGGGCTGTAGTAAACAAGACAAATGTCTTTGGGTTTACTGATGCAAACACTTTTGCTTTGCAGAAAAACGTCGCTGACTCTGTTGCTTTATCTGAGTCTTTTAGTCACACGCTCGCACGACACAATCACTCTGTGCTGAATAGTTCAGCACTAAATACTTTTGCACTTAACTCTTAATGAGAGGAATACACCATGTTTGATTCATCCTTAACGTTAACAGGACACCTCTCTGTTGAGCTGAATGGGGAGGTAGTTCAAGAAATACCTAATCTAGTAGTTACAACAGGTAAAGGCTATGTAGCAAGTCGCATAAAAGATGCTACTGCAACAGCAATGAGCCATATGGCCGTTGGGACAGGGAACACTGCTGCCGCTGCTGGCGACACAGCCCTTGGGACAGAAGCAGCTCGCGTTGCATTAACCTCAACGACTGTATCTACAAATACAGTAACTTATGTCGCCACTTTTCCGGCAGGCACGGGCACGGCTTCTCTTACGGAAAGCGGAATCTTAAACGGGAGTAGCGGTGGCACACTTTTGTGCAGGACTGTTTTTGCCACAGTTTCAAAAGGCTCTTCGGACGTAATGACTATAACTTGGGTAATCACGGCTAGCTAAGGGGTTAGTAATGGGCATTAAGTTCGCCAACAATTTTCAGACTACGATTAGTGGCGCTATTAATAGTAGCGTCACGACAATCCCAATTACTAGCGCCACAGGTTTCCCAACGTTAGGTGCTACTGACTATGCGTTCTGCACCTTGCAGAAGGAGGGACCAGTCGTTATGGAAATTGTGAAAGTTACTGCAATTTCTGGGACGAACTTAACTGTTGTTCGCGGGCAAGACGGAACGTCAGCAACTTCATTTGCATCCGGTGATGCGTTCGAGCTTAGAGTTACAGCGGGCGGGGTAAACGAAGTTGTTGCTACAGCCGCCGGTGCAGCTTCTGTTGATACAGCGACCGCCTTAGCGATAGCTTTAGGCTGATAGGAAAATAAAATGGCTAACACCTTTAAAAACGCATTTGCAGCAAACGTAAATCACTCAGCTTATGTAGATCTTTACACTGCGCCGTCGTCAACAACGACTGTGATTCTGGGACTTGCGATTTGTAACAAACTGGGAAGCTCAGTTGATGTAACAGTGCAGTTGCAAGACACCTCTGCGTCCAACGCTGACTTCCAAGTTCTAGATACTGTAAGTGTTCCAGGTCGAACAACATTGGAAGTGCTGAGTGGTCAGAAATACATCATGGAAACAACAGATGTCTTGCGCGTGAAATCGGGAACAGCTTCTGCGCTCGATGTCACGCTTGGGCTGATGGAGATCACCTAATGGCTCTCACCAAATTAGTGTCACGAGCTATTACTGACGCTGCAGTCACAATTCCTAAATTGGCAGCAACCGGCACCGCTTCAGCTACAACTTTTCTGCGTGGTGACAATGCGTGGGTTGCAGTTGGTGGTGCTTATAACGATTTTTTAATAAAAGACGCTACCTTTACGTGTGCAGCAAAAGATCAAATTGTTTGCAACGCGCCAAGCACGGCTTTCACCATCACTTTGCCAGCGTCCCCGTCTCCGACTCAATCTGTAATCATTGCGAACGCCGGAGCTGCGTTAGTCACGGTGGGGCGAAATGGGTCAAAAATCGGATCATTAGACGAGGACGGCACCCTGCCCCAAGGCAACAGCGTTCAGTTAGTTTATGTCGATTCCACCATTGGCTGGTTCGCAATCTAGGAGAAAAATATGGCAGTTTTAGGCGCAAGTGGCGGTGGTAATCCCCCACTCTTACCAGATGTGTTGTTGACAGTCAGTACGACTTGGTCACCCCCTTATAAAGTTAAGGCGCTTGTTCGTTGCTTCGGCGGCGGTGGGAGTGGAGCCGCCTCGCAAGTAGGCTATTATAATTACACGACTTATGCGAGTA
>Ga0308015_10001306_pt1 | contig 10506 bp, 7 predicted proteins | sample Neamet231_FD_203128 | JGI IMG/M metagenome (GOLD analysis project Ga0308015, IMG submission 203128) | Marine microbial communities from water near the shore, Antarctic Ocean - #231 | ecosystem: Environmental > Aquatic > Marine > Unclassified | place: Southern Ocean | collected 2014-07-28
CCACCAGCACCAGATTAGCTTCACCGCCACCAAACAAATGTGCAAATAGCGTGCCAAAATTACGATTTACCTCGTCAAAAGCCGTCAACAAACGCTCACGACCTTCTTTGTTCAGGCTGGAAATCCCACTGCGCAGAGTTTTTATAGCCTCTGATAAATCGGTTTTCTCTTTTGACAAAGTATCAAATTCTTCCTGAACCTCGCGCGAGTCTTCTTCTGCACGAAGATTGACCGCCCCCAGTGCATCCCTTTGCCGGCGCAAACGCACCACCTCGGCCTCAACCTGTTCAGCAGGTGGCATTCTCAGAGGGTCCACTTCCAACTGCTCCAGCAAAGTCTCCGGCTCAGTTTCGAGTTCTTCACGGATGCGTTCCGAAGCCAATGTCACTGCCTCCACAGCCCCCTCCGCGCGCGCCTCAGCGCCAGCAAGAGTTTCTCGGCTTTCAGAGGCAAAACGCGCTGCATTGCGCTCAGCATCAGCGGCTTGGCGTAAATTCGTCTCGCCAACAGCCAAATGGTCTGCAGCCAATTTTCGCCGGTCTTCGGCGTCTTGCAAAGCCTCTAATAGCTCTGCCCGCTGCGTACGAATATGATCAGGCTCAGCAATCGCAGCGTCCAGGTCAATTTTCGCTTGTATGTGTCGCTGCGCCAATTCCTCAGCCCGCGCGTTTGCGTTGCGCAGCCGCTCTGTCCAGCTGTCCATATCCTTGGCTACAACGGCAACACGCTTGTCGCGCACTTCACCCTCACGGCGCACTTCGTCATGAGTAGCACGGTTTCGCATCATGGTCACGCGGCTGGCCTCAACAGTCAACTTCACGTCTTCCACCCGAGCCCGCGCGGCCACAAGGTTCGCCAAACCACCTAGATCATTCTGCGCCTCAAGCAGCTGCAACCTCGCTTCCGTGGCGTCTTCTCCATGGCGTGTCACAGCCAGCCCCAACGCCTCAACACGCCCACCAGCCAGATTAGTTTCAGCCTCAGCACGCGATACTGCACGTCCCACATCAGCCATCATCCCATCTGCGGTACGCCGTGCCTCACGGGCGTCTTTATCTGCCCTGGTCAAAGCCTGCATCTCCACAACCAATGCATAATGGGCCACTTCGGCCAACTCTGCAGAGGTTTGCGCAGAGGTCAACTCTAATTGCAAAGCCTGTAAACGGTTACGCTGTTCCAGCGCTAAAGCAGCCGCAGATGGTGCATCTTCAGCCTGCGTACGAAACCCATCCCAGCGCCATAAATCACCTTCAATGCTGACCAATCTTTGGCCCGGCAAAAGTGTCGCATGCAGCAGTGGCCCTTCACCGGCACTCACAAGGCCCACTTGAGCAATGCGGCGGTTCAATACGCCAGGAACAGTTACATATTCCCCGAAACTTTCAATGCCTTCTGGCAAGTCGGGCGGCAGATCATAGCTTACCAATTCAGCCCAACCGGAGAGCCCCTCCACGCTGACTGCGGGCGCCTTCAGATCATCCGCCAGGGCCGCGCCCAACGCCTTTTCATAGCCGGATTGCACATTAACTAGATCCAAAATTTGATCGCCTTGTGCACGGTCACGCTCAACTAATTTTGTCAGCGCTGAGACCTCAGCTTGCAACGCATTGGCGACCCCATCGGCTTCGGCGCACACACTGCGTCCGATGGTTTCTCGGGCTTGGCATTCACCACGCCCTACCTCAGCTTGCTCTAATGTCATTTCAGCCTCAGCAACAGCCTTGGCCACTTTAGCTTCATCTTGAATAGCTTTTTCAAAAGCGGCAGAAGCATTACCGGCTTGTGATTGCGCTTCAGTCACCGCAGAACTGGCCTTAGCTTCATCCATTTCAGCCTTGGCCAAACGAGTTTTGGCGTCCTCGATGAACCGTTCCGCAGATTGATGGCTCGCAGCCAATCGCGCAACATCTTCAGTGATCTCAGATAACTGGGATTCTCGGTTGTGCAGCACCGCCGCAGATTCCGAGGCCTCTCCACCTGCTTTTTGCACCTTTTGAACGTGACCTTCCCCAGCAGTGCCAAGCCCAGTAGCCTCGGCCCGTAACCTGGCAATCGTCTCGCCAGCATCTTTATTTAGGTTTTCTTCACGCTCCATATCTGCAGACAACTGCAAGATGCGCTGTTGTAGCGTACGGATAGTTTCTTCAGCGCGTTTCTCTTGATCGCCTAGAGTATCTTTTTGTACGTTTAATCGTTGTAAAACTGCATTAGTAATAGCTTCTTCTTCACGCAGAGGCGGTAGCGCTGCTTCGCAGGCTTCGCGGGCCTTCACAGCTTTTTGAACAGTTTTTTCAGCCTGAGCTGCAGAAATCGTGCCTGCCCTAACAGCCTCCTCAGCAGTGGCACGAGCCTCATCAGCTTCTTTCCAACGGCGATAAAGCAGCAGCCCTTCCGCCAAACGTAGGCTAGAACCCAATTCCTTATAACGCGCCGCCTGTTTAGCTTGACGGGCCAGTTGTGAAAGTTGATTTCCCAATTGCTCTATCACATCATCTACTCGTAATAGGTTGGTTTCAGCACCTCGCAGCTTCAACTCCGCTTCGTGCCGCCGGGCATACAGTCCCGAGATTCCGGCAGCCTCTTCCAAAACTCGGCGTCGGGCCTTAGGTTTGGCATTTATCAATTCACTGATCTGCCCCTGCCGCACCAGAGCAGGGGAGTGGGCGCCGGTACTGGCATCTGCAAACAGCATCTGAACGTCACGGGCCCGCACGTCTTTGGTGTTTGCCTTGTAAGCAGAGCCAATATCACGAGTGATTCTGCGCACCACGTCAAGAAAATCACCTTCATTAAAGGTCGTAGGCGCAAGTCGCTTAGTATTGTCAATTTGTAGGCTAACTTCAGCAAAATTACGGGCTGGTCGGGTCGCAGTGCCCGCAAATATTACGTCCTCCATCCCACCACCACGCATCGCAGTGGGCCGGTTTTCGCCCATAACCCAACGCAACGCCTCAAGCAGATTCGACTTGCCACAGCCGTTTGGCCCAACGACACCAGTCAACCCATCCGCAATAATTAGATCCGTAGGGTCCACAAAACTTTTGAAACCATTCAATCGTAATTTAGAAAACCGCACCGCTTCCACCTTTGTGATTCTATTCGGACAATCTTGCAGAAGCACAGGGGGTTGAGTCAATGTTGGGGACCTGTATCCTGTGTTAAAATTCGATTTATCCACAATATGTTGCGGTTTTTGGTTATGATCCGGGGTTTTGTCATGATACTCAATTTTACGAAGTAAATATTTCTTCTTTTTACTTTATCCTCAAGCCACTTAAAAAATAGAGTGCCTTGCCTTCAAATGCCGATACACGGCAATTGGGTGTCGCAAACGTTCTTGACGATTAAGCCCAAGCAGGACAAACATAGTTTCGTAAGGTGTTCGTTGAATGCAAAGCATTCAGAACTGAAACGGGAATTTGGTGCGGGTGACCCATTTAGGGATCCAAAACCAAAGCCGCCCCCGCGACTGTAAGTGGTTTGGGTCTGTCATATACCACTGGGAAACCGGGAAGGTTACAGACCATCACGCCGCCAGCCAGGAGACCGGCCTACAAAATGTAACAACCCCCTGTCGGGTGTGACAGGTTTAGGAGATACGATTATGACGACTGAAACAAAAGTAATTACAGTTGCAACGCCGGCAACCGCTGGCATTGCGTTTGCCTTCATCACAGGCTTAGCATTGTTGTTTGCATCTGGGTTAGCTCAGGCGACAGCCTTTCATGACGCAGCCCACGACCAGCGCCACGCTATGGCTTTCCCCTGCCACTAAATCATGGTTAAAAATTTATTTGTCAGCGCGATTTGTGCGGGCATTGTAGCCGGGCTGACAGCAGCCCTGTTGCAATTCATATTCGTTATTCCAGTATTACTGGAAGGAGAGCTATTTGAATCAGGTGCACGGCTTCACTTTGGCAGCAATGGCTCGCCCCAAAGTGACAGTGGATCACCCGGGTTAGGCAGCGATTGGGGTCGTCATTCGATGACTGTGGCCTTCAACATCATCACGTATACCGGATATGGGTTACTTCTTGCGGCAATGATAAGCTACGCCGCATTGAAGGGCTGCATAACCACTTCACGCCAGGGAGTGATCTGGGGGCTTTGTGGTTTCATTGCCGTACAATTGGCGCCAGCGATTGGCCTTCCTCCAGAGCTACCCGGCACCATTGCTGCAGAGGTAGGGCCACGGCAAATGTGGTGGCTAGGTACAGTTATGGCTACAGCGGCCGGGATTGGGGTTATTGCCTTTGGCCGCAGCTACCTTCCCATAGGTGGCATTGCAATCATGCTCGTACCTCATTTGGTTGGTGCACCGCATCTAGACACATTTTTTGGAGTGGCGCCACCAGAACTTGCAGCTGAGTTTGCAACATTAAGTTTGGGTACCGCTGCAGCGGGTTGGGCTGTGTTAGGTTATGTGGTTGCCCAAATCTTAAGACAGTTAAAAGACAGTTAAAGTTTTGGGACCCTGCCCCGCAGACAAAGGCGCAAACGCCCAGCAGTTTGGGCCTCACTTATCCACCCATCGGGAGCATCGAGATAGAGTTTCAGCAATTCCAGCATATCTTGGGTATCAGTCTCAGGATCTGCACCCGTAAAAAGATAGGTTGCCTTGCCAGGTCCTTGGAGCGCGAATGAAACTGGAGAATCGCACATGTTTAAACAAGAAGTTGTAGTGACATCAACATCCAAACCACTACCCACGACTGCGATAGACAGATGGTCAGCCCAAGCCGTCCCACCAGGTGCAGCACCTTTCGCAGTACAGGTATCACATATGACCACACGATCTTTCACAAAGGCCCCTTTTGTCTGCCTAGCATTCGCCCTAAAACACTCCCAGCCCGATCACAAGGAACACTGACATGGTAACGAAAATTCCTGCCACAATTATTACCGGCTTTCTTGGCGCGGGTAAAACCACACTGATCCGACACATGCTGCAAAATACTCAGGGCCGCCGGATTGCTCTGATCATCAATGAATTTGGAGATTTGGGCGTTGACGGCGATATTCTCAAGGGCTGTGGCGATGAAACCTGCCGCGAAGAGGATGTGGTGGAACTATCCAATGGCTGCATCTGCTGTACCGTGGCCGATGATTTCATTCCTACCATGGAAAAACTTCTCGCTCGGAAAGACAAACCTGACCATATCGTAATCGAAACCAGCGGTTTAGCTCTACCACAACCTTTGGTGCGTGCATTTAATTGGCCTGGGATTTCAACGCAGGTGACTGTGGACGGCGTGGTCACCGTGGTGGATGGCAAGGCCGTTACCGAGGGACGTTTTGCCCATTCTGTGGAGGCGGTAGATGAACAGCGCAAATTAGATGAAAACCTCGACCATGAAACCCCATTATCAGAGCTGTTTGAGGATCAAGTGGCCTGTGCGGATATGATTATAGTCAATAAAACAGATTTGTTGGATGCGGCACAAGCCAATGTTTTGGTTGCTAGCCTCCACCGCTCAGCGCGCGACGGTGTACAAGTTATAAAAACGTCGATGGGCAAACTGCCAGTAGATATATTGCTCGGCCAAGGCATTGGTGCGGAAGCTGATTTGGCGTCCCGCCATGAACTTCACCATCATGACCATGACCATGACCATGACCATGACCATGACGACCACGATCATGACGCATTTGAAAGCTTTGTGGTGAACCTTGGCGAGATTCCCGACGCAAAACAGTTTGTAGTTCAAGCCTCCAATATCATCCGTGCTCACGACATTTTACGCCTTAAAGGCTTTGCTGCCGTGGCAGGAAAGCCCATGCGCCTCACGCTCCAGGCCGTGGGGCCAAGAATCGATACATATTTCGACCAACCTTTCGGTGCAGCCCCTCGAGTGACACGGCTGGTAGTGATTGGGCAAGCAGGGCTGGACCAGGTGGCTATTGAGGCGGCACTCCGTGCGTGCATTCCAGCTAGATTATACAATGATTACAGTTGAACGCACTGATCCCCATGATCCGCAAGCCACAGCTTTATTGCAGGCGAGCCACGCGTTAATGCAATCTTTGTTTCCACCAGAGGACAATGCCTATCTGTCGATTGATCAGCTTTGCGCCAAGCATGTACATTTTTTTGCTGCCCGCCGTGGCAGCGTTGTCCTTGGCACCGGAGCGCTGTCAGTTAAGGATGGCTATGGGGAAATAAAATCTATGTTCGTAGATCCCACAGCCCGCGGCCAAGGGGTGGCTGATGCTATCCTAAGGAGCCTTGAGGATATAGCCCGTGAAATGGGCCTTACTGAAATGAAATTAGAAACTGGAAACATATTGCATGCTGCTCTTAGGTTTTATGAGCGGCATGGTTTTTTGGTCGGTGGACCATTTGGATATTACACTGCCAACACTAGCAGTATCTTCATGAAGAAGCAGCTATGAGTCTATTTGACAACTTTGCGTGCTTCAGCGGCAGCCTTCATTCGGGCCAAGAGGTCTGCCTTAGCGCCACCTTTTCCAAAAGGGTTTTTGCTACTGCCTTTGGCGTTATGCTCGCTGTGGCGTGGAGTATTGGCACGCTGTTTAATGTGGCCTGCGTCTTTGTAGTCCATAATTTATCCTTTGCAGCGTCTAATCGCTTAGCGGACGCTGATGCCCTATTACATTCAATTGAGCAAGACGGAACCGCCTGATGCACCTACTCGCCGCCACACCTGGATCTGTAGATGACGGAAAAGAGCCAGTTGATCTGGGGCAAACCCCCGCTGACGTGATCTTTATCTCAGCCGCTGATACCGAACTTGCGGCGCTTTCAACCGCACGTTCCGAGATGTCAGATCCACCTGGTCTACGTTTGGCCAGTATGATGCATCTGCAACATCCCATGTCGGTGGATCTGCATATTGATGCCTGTGCATCCAAAGCCAAACTGGTTGTGGCACGTGTATTGGGCGGTACGGGCTATTGGAAATACGGCTTTGAACAATATGCCGCCCGTTTAGCCGATGCGGGCGTAGCCTTTGTAGCCCTACCGGGCGACGACAAGCCAGATCCAGAATTACGTATGTTTTCAACCGTATCAGATGCAGATTACGATGCCCTTTGGGCTTATCTGGTCGAAGGAGGGCCAAAAAATTCGGTAAACTTCCTGCATTATTGCACCGCCATGATCTCCACGCGTGAAGCTCCACAGGCCGCCCAGCCCCTGTTGCGTGCCGGCATCTACTGGCCGGGAGCCGGCATTTCAAACATCACAGACGTACAGGCAGAATGGATCGAGGGCGCCGCAGTTGTACCAGTAATTTTCTACCGCGCTTTAGTGCAAGGAGCTGGGCTTAATCCGATTAACCGAATGGTAAAGGCCTTGCTCCGCGTGGGCCTCAATCCTCTCCCAGTGTTTGTGGCTTCACTCAAAGATCCAATCTCTGTAGCTACGCTGGACCAACTTTTTCAATCCGCAGCACCCGACGTAATTCTCAATTGTACATCCTTTGCCGTAGGCAATCCACATGGCGACGGAAGCCCAGACAATCCACTGACCCTGCCCTCAGCCTTAAAGGCTCCAATCTTTCAAGTCGTGCTTTCTGCCAGTACAGAGCAAAGTTGGGAGGAAGGCCTTAGCGGTCTTTCTGCGCGCGATATCGCGATGAATGTGGCATTGCCCGAGGTGGATGGCCGAATTTTGTCCCGCGCTGTCAGCTTCAAAGGAGAAGCATTTTTTGATGAGGCCACTGAATGTCCCATTGCTACATATAAAGCCCGCGGCGATCGCATCTCGTTTGTGGCCAATCTTGCTTCCAATTGGACCAATCTGCGCCGCACAGCCGCCGCTGAACGACAAGTAGCACTAGTGGTGGCTAATTACCCCAATAAGGATGGGCGACTGGCCAATGGGGTTGGACTGGATACCCCAACGTCAGCGATCTATGTGCTTAGGCACCTGCAACAGGCAGGTTATGATGTCCAGGATCTCCCCGTGGACAGCGCAGATCTAATGGCACAAGTTATGGCTGGACCTACCAATTGGCTTACGGAACGTGCGGACCGCAGCGGCGGTGAAACCTTATCACTGGCTCATTATTTGGAACAATATCAATCCCTACCATACGCTTTGCGCACACGTATAGAGGAGCGCTGGGGGGAACCTAGAGCAGATCCGTTTTTTGAACCCGATACCACAATAGCAGAGGGCGGGTTCAAACTTTCTATCCTGCGGTTCGGGAATGTTACCATAGGCCTGCAACCGGCACGTGGCTATAACATTGATCCCACTGAAACCTATCATTCTCCAGACCTTGTACCACCGCACAACTATTTAGCCTTCTATTTCTGGCTGCGCCACAGCCAAGGCGCGCATGCAATTGTGCATTTAGGTAAACATGGTAACTTGGAATGGCTTCCCGGCAAAGCTTTGGCGCTGAGTGAAGAATGTCTGCCCGAAGCTATTTTAGGGCCAATGCCGCATATCTATCCATTTATAGTCAATGATCCAGGCGAAGGGACGCAAGCAAAGCGGCGCACTCAGGCCGTAATCATTGATCATCTTACCCCACCTCTCACCCGAGCAGAGACCTATGGCCCCCTACGTGACCTAGAGGCTTTGGTTGATGAGTATTATGAAGCAGCCGGTATTGACCCGCGGCGACTTGATTATCTGAGGCGCGAAATTCTGACGCTAACGGCCACAAGTGGGTTGGATAAAGATATTGGATTTAAAGGCGAAGAAACCGGGGATTTGGCGAAGCTAGACGCCTATCTCTGCGATCTCAAAGAAGCACAAATCCGCGACGGATTGCACATCTTCGGGCAAACTCCAGAAGGCAGGCAATTACGGGACCTCACCATTGCACTTGCGCGTATCCCACGCGGCAGTGGCAAGGGCCGCGACGCCTCATTGTTGCGGTCTATGGCTGATGATTTAGATTTGCAGTTTGATCCACTCGATTGTGATCTTGCGGGCCTATGGCAAGGACCAAAACCCAACAGCTTGGTTCATCTCAGTGACGATATCTGGCGCAGCAATGGCGATACGGTAGAGAGGTTGGAGCTTTTAGCCCAACACTTGATGGATAGCACAGCACAAACTCCAGGCAAAAAATCCAGTGAAGTGATGGCGCATATTCACAATGACATCTCCCCAAAACTGGCCAATTGTGGACCTTCAGAATTAGCAGGGCTTTTGAAGGCACTTTCAGGACAATTTGTAAGCCCAGCGCCCTCCGGTGCGCCCACCCGTGGACGGTTGGATGTATTACCAACAGGGCGCAATTTTTATTCAGTCGATAGCCGTGCTGTACCCACGCCAACGGCCTGGGCCTTGGGCTGGAAATCCGCCAATATGCTGATCGATAAGCACTTACAAGACCATGGAGATTGGCCACGCGCGCTGTTGCTTACTGCATGGGGCACTGCCAATATGCGCACTGGCGGCGATGATATCGCTCAGTGTTTGGCCTTGATGGGCGTGAAGCCAAAGTGGGACAGTGCAAACCGAAGGGTCACCGGCTTTGAAGTAATCCCTGCCAGCGCATTAGGGCGCCCACGGGTAGATGTCACTCTTCGCATATCTGGTTTTTTTCGTGATGCCTTTCCTGGACTAATTGATCTGGTTGACAGCGCCGCTCGGGCAGTTTTAGCCCTAGATGAAGCCCATGACATCAACCCAGCCAAAGCGAATGGCGCTGGTGCAAGGGTGTACGGCTCAAAGCCTGGAGCCTATGGGGCTGGTTTGCAAACCTTGATCGATGAACGCATCTGGAACACTCAGGCAGATTTTGGCGCAGCCTATTTGGAATGGGGCAGCTACGCCTACGGCGAAGGCCGGGCGGGCCATAAAGACCGCGAGGGGTTTGAGGCCCGCCTCACTCAGGTGGAGGCTATTGTACAAAACCAAGACAACCGCGAGCATGACCTACTCGATAGCGATGACTATTACCAATTTGAAGGCGGTGCCGCCGCGGCAGTGGCTAGCTTGCAAGGCCACTCACGCCCAATCTATCACAACGATCACTCCCGGCCTGAGCGCCCGGTCATCCGGACACTCGATGACGAGATGGCTCGGGTAATCCATTCTAGGGTTTTAAATCCAAAATGGATCGATGGAGTGAAGCGCCACGGCTATAAGGGCGCCTTTGAGATTGCCGCTACGGTAGATTACATGTTTGCCTTTGCCGCTACGACAGGCTCGGTGAAATCCCATCACTTTGATGCAATAGAGGCGGCATTTTTAGAAGACGATAACACCCGAGACTTCATTTCAAATGCCAATGCCCCCGCGCTGCGTGAAATTTCCGAGCGTCTGCAAGAGGCCATTGACCGGGGCCTCTGGCAACCACGCTCTAATTCAGCTCGCGCAAGGATCGCCACCTTGATCTAGACTGAGCCTCAGCTATGCCAACGGTCCAACACATACCGCGCAGTCATCAGATCCAAATGCGCACCACCACCGTTTTTGAAAACAGTAATATCGTCTGGACCCGCCTGAAAGGCTGCCAAGTTATAGTAATCCGCCAACACATGATCACGAGAAATTGCACCAGTCTCCAGTGGGATTTT
>Ga0308015_10001307_pt1 | contig 10504 bp, 7 predicted proteins | sample Neamet231_FD_203128 | JGI IMG/M metagenome (GOLD analysis project Ga0308015, IMG submission 203128) | Marine microbial communities from water near the shore, Antarctic Ocean - #231 | ecosystem: Environmental > Aquatic > Marine > Unclassified | place: Southern Ocean | collected 2014-07-28
TGGTCTACAATCGCTTACGAGGTCTACATGACGATAACAAGTGCAAATGTGGCCGTCGCGTGGCTGCATGACCTTGGTGGGTTCATTCCTCAGCCTCAGCTTCACACGCCGGAGATGTTCCTGCGCTGGCTGCAGTGGGGGCTCTTCAGCCCGGCTATGCGCACGCACTGCGCCGGCTGCGAGATGCGGCCGTGGCTCTTTCCGAACTTCGACAAACTCAAGCCGGTCTACCAGTGGAGGAACGCGCTGCTCCCGTACCTGTACTCCGCCGCCGCCGCGGCCGCAACCAGCGGAGTGCTGCTAATGCACCCGCTCTACTACGAGTGGCCGGACGAGGAGATGGCGTACAACTTCTCTGCCTGGAACATGAGCATGGCAGCGCCGAGCAATACCAGCGCCAACTCGTCGTCATGCCTGACGGCTCCGAAGGCGGGCGTCGGCGCCGACGACGGGCAGTCGGGCAACCCTCGCTCCTGCGGCGCTGGCATCTCCTGGTGCAACGGCATCGCCTTGCCCAACGCGTCGGCGTGCGCTGCAGCGTGCTGCGCCATCAAGCCGACCGGCAAGAGCACCATGGTCTGCGGCGGTTACACTTTCGATCCGAAGCAAGCGGACACGAGCGGCGGCAGTCGCTGCCCGGTCGGCGGCCCGTGCTGCTGGCTGAAGCAAGCGCCGTCCGCGCTGGGCAAGGCGCCCGCCCGCTACATCGGCGCCGTCCGAACATCGGCGCCGCCCAAGAAGCTGCGTGTTTCGAGTCTTGAGTACTTGTTCGGCAAAGACATGGTCGTCGCTCCGATCTTCGCGCCGACTGTGAACGGAATTGTGCATCATGAAGTCTGGATCCCGCCAGGTGACGCGGGCTGGATACGCTGGCAGACGGGCGAGCTCTTTCACGGACCGCTTGTCACGAACCTAAAGTTCACGCTGGAAGAGATCCCGGTCTTTGTGCGCGCCGGCGGGGTGATACCGCTGAAGACGATGGAGGCGGTGCACGACGTGGCGCCGGCGGTGCTCGTGCTGCAGGTGCTGCTGCCGCCAGCGCCCGGCGCAACTTGCGCCGGCAACACCACGATTCACGAGGACGACGGCGTGTCGATGGGCTACCAAAGCACCGGCTACCGCAAAATGTCAGTCAGCCACGCCAGCAACCGCTCGTCCACGCAGGTGCACTTCGCGCCACACTCCGGCGGCGGCGGTTACGCCGGTGAGCTGACCGAGCGCTTCTACAGCGTCGAGCTGCTGCGCCAAACGCTGGTGCGGCCGTCCAAGGTCACGGTGGACGGCGTGGCGGTGCCGGCCTTGGGCGCGCCGGACGCGCGGGCGCGCGGCTGGTGGTGCTCCAGCTTCGGCCCGAACAAGGTTCCGACGCTCGTGGTCGGAACGGGGAAGCTGTCGGCGGCGTCGGCGGGAACCGTCGAGATATTCCAGGACGAGGCCAGTGAGTGAAGCAACGATCCATTTTTATTCTTCCCAGCGCCGCCCAGCGCCTGCGCCGCGACCGCCTTCTTGCCCACGAGGCTGAAGCGGCCCTTGACCTGCTTCTTGGGGTCGGGGCGCACCGGGCCAAACGTGAGCACGAGCGGCCGCTCCTTGTTCTTGACCATGTCGAAGGTCGCGCTGTACGGCAGCCCTTCACAGCTCACGTCTGTAAGAACCCGACACGCCCCCCCGCGGGGCGCAAGCAAAACACCTGCTTACTTCATTACTTCATTAAACATCACTTGGCTTACCTGTGAATACCCGCGAACACCCTCTAAACGCCCTCAAAATCCTTCAATATTCGCGCGAATGCATGGGAAGCATTACCTAGGATTTACCTAGGATTTACCTAGGATTTACCTAGGATTTACCTAGGATTTACCTAGGATTTACCTAGGATTTACCTAGGATTTACCTAGGATTTACCTAGGATTTACCTAGCAGTTACCGGTTATTTTGCGTCCTTACTGCCTTCAGTAAGGGGGAGCAGGAGAGCGGGCTATAAAGGGTGCTTAAGCATATAGGGTCTTTACACGTCGTTGACAGCGTGCAGGCAGAGCCGCGGCTTGAGCTGCTCGATCTTCGAGACGCTGTGGCTCGGCGACGCCCCCTGCACCACGGCCTTGAAGACGCTGTCGATCATGCTACCTCCTCGGCGTTGACGAACATGATGCCGAGCGTGCCGCTCGATTTGAGCGTCACGTCCAGAGGGCCCTCGAGCGTGCCCACACCCTCCACGTCTATGCCGCCATCCGAGCCCGCGTCCTTGGTCAGCGCTCGCTTGAACTTGGTGGCCGCCAGCATCGACGCCATCCCGCCGCCGCTGCCGCCGCCCTTAGCCGCGCCGCCGCCCGCACCCGCGCCCGCGCCCGCCTTGCCCGCCTTGGCGCTGCGGCAGGCGGCGGCGGAGACGAACGCCAGCACGAACGGCATCGTCGCTGAGTAAGGGATAAGCTATATAGGTGCTTAAGCACGTCGGGTCTTTACACGTGGCGGCACGGCTGCTGGTAGTAGTGTGGCAGGGTCAAAGCTAGCGCTCATTGCGCCAACAGCCTTTGATCGGCTCCGCCGCTCGGCCGCCAAGATATTTAGGAAGAGCACGCCCGCATGCCAACGCTGCAGCGGTGCCAAGCTATCTCGACGTGTTGTCGTAGCACCGATTATCTGCACGCGCACCAAAAAGCGGGCGCGGGCGCCGCCTGCCCGCTCCGAACATGGCGACAAAATCGCCCCTCCCGCCGGCACCCCGTTGGCCCAACCCCATGGCATAGCATGGCGATCGTTGTCACGCCGTTCAGGGCGGCGGTGGCGGCGACGCTGGGCGGCGCGGGCGCGGTGGCGTACCTGGACCGCCCGTCGTCGCACGCGCCGCTGAACCTGGCGCGGTACACGGCGCGCACGCCGGCGGAGGCGGTGGCGCTGCTTGAGCGCGACGGGGTGTGCGTGGTGCCCGACGCGGTGGGCGCGGCGGCGCTGCGCGGGGTGCTGCGGTCAGAGGCGCTGGCGGACGCAAGGCGCGCCAGCGGGCTGCGCGAGAGCTTCGTGGAGTCGACGGCGGGGCGCTGGCACCGGCGCGAGTTCGGGGCGGCGGACGGCGCGAGGCTGGCCGCGTGCGAGGGCGCGTGGCGCCCCGTGGTGGACGCGTACCTGGGCGCGGGGCTGCCGCGCAGCGACCTGCAGCTGCTGGTGAGCCGCGCGGGCTCGGACAACCAGTTCTTCCATCAGGACAACCGGCGGCGCAGCCTGACGGTGACGTTGCCGCTGGTGGATTTTACCGCGGCGCTGGGCCCGACGCAGCTGCTGCCCGGCTCGCAGCGCCTCACCGCGCCCACCGACGCCGAGGCGGGCGTGCTGGACTGCGACGTGCTCTGCGGCGGCGCGCTACAGCCGGCGGCGACGGCGGTGCTGCCCGCCGGCGCCGCGCTGATCTACGACTCGCGCGTGCTGCACCGGGGGCTGGCCAACACCACGCCGAACGTCGAGCGGCCGATGCTGGTGTACCGCTACGACCGCGAGGACGCGCCGGCTCCGGGGCACGGCGTGCTGTCCACGGTCGGCTTCCGGTTGCTCGGCAAGGCGCTCTCAGTACTGCAATAGAAAGATGTTTTCACTAGGAGAGCTAGATCGATCGACTCTTGGCGTTGTCAAGTTCCGCGGCTTTCTCCGCGGCCGTCTGCGCCGCCGTCTTTTTCGCAACAATGAACGGCCCGATCTTCCGCCAGACCACCTCCGGCCCTATCTTGGAGCCACGGCTCTGCAGCACGATGAAGTAGCCCGGCGGCGGCGGCGGCTGCGCTCCAAACGTCTTCTTCGGGTCGAACGACGCCCACTCTTTCGAGCTCCAAGCCGAGAAGCCGTGCGACAGGTAGGTGCCGTCGGCGGCGTTGGCGTCGTACAGGCCGTCGAAGAGCTGCATCTTCCACAGGTACGTGTAGTACAGCGCGTACTCGCCCACAAAGTGCGGCCACGAGCACAGCGCCGCGCGCCAGTTGGCACCGCGCTTGGGCACGTGCAGCTCGGCGATGTGCTTGGCCATCGCGCGCACCGTCGGCGCGTGCAGCAGCGACGGCGTCACCCCTAAGATCGGCGTCTCGGCGGGCTCCTTGTGCAGCGCGGTGCGCAGCACACCGCCCGCCCACGCCAGCCAGTCGCGGTGCTTGCCGACTGTCGACATGGTGGCGATGCCGCGCCCGCCGCGCACGAGCTGCTCGAAGCCGACCTCGCGGAAGCACACGACGTCGGCGTCGAGCGTCAGGTACCAGTCAGTGCGCACGTGGAACGCCGCGGCGAGCTTCACGACCTGCTGCTTCGTGTAGCCCGCGACGCGCCGCGCGCCGCGCAGCGCGCTGAACTCGGGCACCAGCGAGTGGTCGCTCGCCACGCGCGTGCGCTCCAGCAGCCGCCGGTAGCCCGCGCCCGCCGCCGGCTGCTCGCCGCGCTCGTCCAGCATGCGCCGCAGCAGCGCCACGTCGCTCCGCGGCGTCACGATCAGCAGCTCCTCCAGCGAGCCCGCTACGTCGAAGAAGCGCGCCAGCGATGCCAGCCCGATGAACAGCCGCTTGTGGTCCGCGTTCCCCGGCCCCAGCGGCAGCACCATCGAGATGCGCCGCGCGGTGGAGCCCAGGGCGCGAGCCTCCAGGCTCATGCTCTGCAGCTCGTCGTACGCCAGGTACAGCGCCAGCGTGGTGAGCGCTGCGAACGCGACGCGGTAGAAGGCGCGGCGGCGGCTGGAGACCACCATCCAGCAGCACAGGGGGCTGAATCGTCAGGCCGCGTCGCGTCCGCTGAACAGCACGTCCCTTTTTCTGAGCTTTACGCAGCGCTGTAACAACACACGCTTCACAGCGTTCGCCACCAGATGCACCCTCCATTTTGCCTCCAAAGATGACTAGGGGAGAAATTGCTGACGATGATTTTCGACGCGCTCAAGCAGCGGCCAAGGCGGCGGATGCAGCTGGTGCTGCTGCTGCTGCTCTCATTCATCACCGCCACGTCGTCGCTCGACCCGCGGTTCAAGCAGAACGAGTTCAAGGGCGCTACCGGCGGGCGGCGGATGCGGTGCCCGAGCGACGCGCGCGGCAAACAGTGCTCCGGGCACGGGCTGTGCCGCAAGGGGCTGTGCCTGTGCGACCCGGGGTACCGCGGCGCGGACTGCGGGCGCGCGACGGAGGAGAACGCGCGCGCCGCGCGCACCGCCGACGGGCGGCCGAAGTACGGGCGCGCGTACGCGGCGCAGCTGAAGAAGGACCTGGAGGCGGAGATGGCGCGGCGCAAGGCGGAGAACGCGGGGCGCATGGCGCGGCTGCGAGCGCAGTTCAAGACGCAGAACCGCGAGATCGAGGAGCAGCGCGAGTCGGTGCAGTCGAAGCTGGACGCGGAGAAGAAGAAGAACCAGGTGCACATCGACGGCATGCAGGAGCAGCGCTCGAAGGAGACCGCCGCGATCCGGGAGAACTCGGAGCGCATCAAGAAGCAGGTGGAGGGCGTCGGCAGCGGCATGTCGGAGAAGCTGCAGGACGAGTACGACGAGCACACGGCCGAGAGCACCGAGCTGCGCGAGGAGGCCGAGGACGAGAAGGCGCCGCCCTCCGCCGTGCTCAACGCGCTGGCGGAGGAGGAGAACTACGACATCGTGCAGAACGACCCGGACGACGAGCGCCTGTTCCGCAAGACGAAGGAGAAGCCGAAGGTCGACGCTAAGGGCCGGGACGCGGCGCGGCGGAAGCTGGAGCAGCGGATGAGCAAGGGCGCGGGCGCGGGCGGCGGTGCGCCAAAGAGGCCGAAGATGGTGCAGATGGATGGCAAGGCCAGCGACGCGAAATACGACACGGTCGCGCTCGACGACGAGGACGAGGACGATGGAGACGACTTCGCGTAGAGGACGATGGAGACGACTTCGCGTAGCTGATAATGCTTTGGACATCCCCACTTGTACACCCTACTTCTTCTTCTTTTTGCCGCCCTTTTTGCCGCCCTTCTTTTTGCCGCCGCCCGCGCTCTCGCCGGCCGCCGAGGTGAGCTTCGCCGCCACCTCTTTGTCCAGCGTGAGATTTGTGAACTTGAGGTCCAGCTTCGAGGAACTCCACTTGGCGCGGCCCTCCAGCATGTAGGCCGGCATGGTGGTGCGCATCGTGGCCCAGGCCTTCAGCGCGCCCGGGTCCTCCTTCGTCGCCAGCGCCGCCACCGCGGGCGGCACCAGCCCCTCCTTCACCAGCGGGTGGCAGTCGGGGCTCGCGTCGTCGATCACGATCTCCTCCGGCGCCGCCTCCTTCGCCAGCGCCGCGGCCAGCGCCTCCGCGCCCTCATCGCCGATCTCGTTCGCGCGGATGTCGAGCTGCGAGATGGAGGCGCACCACTTCAGCCCCGTGCACAGCGCGTCGATGGCGTCCTCGTCGTCGTGGAAGTCGGTGTTACTCAGGCTCAGCTTTTTCAGGTGCTTTGACTGGCACAGCGCCATCCCCAGCGCGCTCACGCCGTCGGCGCCCAGCGGGTTGCCGTCCAGGCTCAGCTCCACGACCTTGCTCTTGGCCACCACGTCGCGCGCCAGCGCCCGCGCCCCCTCCGCCCCGATGCCGCAGTACTTGAGGCACAGCCCGCGCAGCCCAAAGTTCAGCGCCAGCCCCGCCGTCAGCCGCGCCGCGCCGTTGTCGCCGATCCCCTCGTTGTGGTCCAGCCGCAGCAGGCTGACGCCGACGTTCCCCACCAGCATCTTGCCCAGCGACGCGGCGCCGTGCTCGCTCAGGCTGCTGTTCATCATCGCCACGAGCTTCACGCCGCCGCCGTTCGCCTTCACGGCGTTGCTCAGCGCAAACGCGCCCTGGTCGCCGACCGGGCAGCCGCAGAAGGCCACTGTGGAGATGTGCTTCGCGCCGGTCAGGTACGACTCGCAGAGCACCGTCGCCTCGAGCGGGCCCATCTCCATGCCGCCCTTGCCCCGGAATTCCGGCCGCACGCCCTCCTCGTTCGCGCACAGCAGCTCCGTCGTGGTCACCACCAGGTCGGCGCCCAGGAACGGCCCGTTCGCCCCCGCCGTCGGCTCCTCCGTGTCGTGCCCTCGCACCAGCCCTTCGATCTGGTTCCGCGCCGACTTGACGACCTGGTCGCACGGCTCGATGCGCTGCGCCGCGCACGCAGCCCTGTAGCTCTTCAGCATCGCCTCCACCACCTCCTCCGGCGGCGGCGGCGGCGGGCCAGCGTCCTTCTTCGCCTTCTTCTCCTTGCCGCCCTTCTTCTTGCCCATCGCGACGCTGCTACGAGTCCAGCGCTCGACGGTCCGCTCAACGTGCAGCCACCGAACGGATCACCGTGGATCACCGCCCTAATCAACGCTCCTGGCTGACTGGCCAAGCGAAGCACTGGCACCCGACGTGCACTGGACAATCCCACGACGCACCACGCGGTCTTAACCGCCTCGTACGGCCGCCACTGACCACTGCTCAACGTGCCGACTCCCCGCCGGCTCGACAACTGCAGCGAGGGTGAAACACGGGGCCCCGGTTTTTGTGATTGTGGTGATATATTACACGGGCACCCCTCCCTCCGTAGCTACCGCGCCGGCGCCGGCGCCGGCGAGCTGCTCAGCCGCATCGCCTTGCTGCGCAGCTGCAGCGCCCCGTGCGCCATCTCCTCAGCTGTACAGAGAGACGAATCAGATGAAGAGCAAAGCACTGAGTCAAGATCAAGTCAGATCAGTCACGTACCTTGGCGGCTCATGCGGCGCTGCTTCTCCTCCGTCAGCCGCACGCCCGTGGCGCGGTGCGGGTGCTCGGTCGGCTCGCCGTTGGCGTTCATGTACGCCAGCGAGCTCTGCAGCTCCGCGTCGACCTCGGCCTGCTCCTTGAGCACCGCCTCGAGCTGCTTAGCAACCTGCTGCCTCGCGCCCTCGATCGACTGCAGCATGGTCTGGATCTGCACCTGCCCGATCGCGTCATCGGTCTCGATGGCGGCGTGCAGCGCCGCCTGCCCGCGCTTTGTCTCCTCGCTCGCGCGCTCGAGGTTCGCCTGCGCGTTGAAGATCTTGTGCTGCAGCGCAGACCAGCGCGCGCCGAAGCTGCGACAGAGCTCGCGGTGCACGTCCAGCTGCGCCGCCGCCAGCCGCTTGCTGCGCGCGAGCAGGTCGCCGGTCGCGGCGGCCGAGACCGAGGCGCTCCAGGTCTGCAGCTTGGTCAGCGAGAGCAGCGAGCGCTCGGCGACGCGGCCGCGGCCCTGGACGGCGCTCATCTCCGTCGCGATCTCGAGCTGCTTCAGCTCCAGCGCGCGCGCCTGGCGGTTCCGTACCGTCTCCTGCGCCGCCTTGTCGCGCACGACGGAGCGCAGCTGCAGCTGCTCGTGCAGCCGGCACGAGTGCACGAAGACCAGCAGCCGCTCGAGCTCGTCGATGTTCTGCTTGTGCGCGCCCTCAGCCGCCTCGTGCGCCTCGCGCTGCGTGCGGAAGACGCCGGAGAACTCCTCCCACTTGCTGTTGCAGCCCTTGGAGCGGTGCTTCAGCTCCTTGATCGAGCCCTGGAGCTGCTCGTTCAGCGCGGTCAGGTGCTCGGCCTTGCCGGCCAGCTGATCCGCGGCCTGCGTCTCCGGCATCGCCGCCTGCGCCCGCCGCAGCCGGCCCTGCTCCTCGGACGCCGCCTCGACCTTGGCGCGGCACTGCGAAAGGACGCGGTGATTCAGCCGCTCGAGCTCGACGCGGAGCCCCGCGGCCTTGGCGGCGTCGCCTTGCTGAGCAGCGGCTGCGATGCCAGCGTTCAGCTGCACCGCGACGGCGTCCGCGGCCATGTCCTTCGACGCCTCGTCGATCTCTCCCAAGCGCTGCGCCAGCGACTCGCCGTTGGTGTCGAGCATCCGCAGCGGCGCCAGCCGCTCCTCGACGCAAGCGCCAAGCAGCTGCTCATCCAGGCCCTCATCCAGGGCCGAGGAGCGGCTCCTCGCGTCGAGCTTGCCGCGAGACACCAGTGAGACGATGTGCTTGAGCGGCCGGTTGATCTTGGGGCCACCGAGCGGAGCGGCCAGGCTCTCGGCTTCGCTGAGCAGTGACTGCAGTGGACGGCCGGTGCTGATGGGAACGGCCGCCGCTGCCGGGTTGAGCGTTGTCTGTTCGGCCTCGGCCTGCATCTCCATGCCGTCCTTGACATCCTCGTAGTCAACCTCCAGAGCGGACGGCTCCGTCTCCGCAGGCGCGCTCTCCTTCGAGCTCTCCGGCTGCTCGCCGATGTCGGGAGCGCTGGCGGCGATCGCCTCAACGCGCTCCGAAAAGTTGGCGAGCACCTCCATCAGTTCGTGCAGCGACTGCGACGGCAACGTCAGCCCGGAGCCCACAAACTTCTCGAGCACTGCCGCCATCTCGACCTTCATCTTGGCGTTGACCTTGAGTGCCGAGCCGCCCGGGTTCAGTTGCTCGAGAGAGGCGCGGCGCTGCGAACGCATCTCCTCGCTGGCGGCGTCAGCAAGCGACACGGTCACGCAGCGCAGCTCGGACGACGCCAGGGCCTCATCAATGCCAAGCAGCCGCGGGTTCTCGTAGGTGGGGCTTCGCTCGTCCACGAGCTGGAACTCCACCAGCAGATCGCCAAACGAGCCGGCTGTGTTGCGCAGCGGCATGCCCTTCCCCTCGATGCGCCGGATGCTGCCACTTTTGATGACGGTGTCGGCACCCGCGTGCACGATCAGCGTGCTGCCGTTGATGAACGGGAGCCCGAACCGCGGCCCAAACGCCAGCTTTGCCTTGGCGTCCCACCGCTCGACCATGCTCTCGCCGATGCGGGCGACAACGCGCAGCTCGTCGCCGTCGCGCGTGTACGCGGTGTGCGGCTGGACGCGCAGCGTGATCACCAGGTCGGAGGCCGTGGTGTTCGGGATGGCGTCGCCGAGGTGCGGCATGATGATGGTGTCGCCGTCCTTCATGCCCTTCCACACCGCCACCTGGATCGGCGTCTCGTGCTCCATCATGCCGCTCTTGCTGCAGGCGGGGCAGCCTTTCGAGGAGCCGGAGCAGCTGGCGCACGCGATAACGCGGTTCAGCAGCACGGGCTTCGAGGTGCCGCCGTAGACTTCGTCGAGCCGCACCGAAAGCTCGATGCGCGTGTTCTTGCCGCGCGCCTTCGCCGCCTTGCGCGGCCAGCTGAATCTCGAGCCGAGCTTCGTCCCCGCGTTGGAGGCCCCACCAATCCCGAGGCCAGCGGCGCTGAAGCGCACGCGCTTGCGCACCTGCGGCTGGATCACGGCCAGCGCCATGCCGCGAGGCTCCGACGGCGCCGGGCTCTTGCCGCCGCGGCCGGGCTTCGACGCCGACGCCGCCGCGGGCGTCGGGCTGGAGGCAACCCAGCGCGCCCACTCGTCCGTGTCGCTGCCGCCGCCGCCGCCGCCGCCGCCGCCGCCGCCGCTGCCGCCGCCGCCGCCGCCGCCGCCGCCGCTGCCGCTGCCGCTGCCGCTGCCGCTGCCGCTGCCGCTGCCGCTGCCGCTGCCGCTGCCGCTGCCGCTGCCGCTGCCGCTGCCGCTGCCGCTGCCGCTGCCGCTGCCGCTGCCGCTGCCGCTG
>Ga0308015_10001309_pt1 | contig 10490 bp, 5 predicted proteins | sample Neamet231_FD_203128 | JGI IMG/M metagenome (GOLD analysis project Ga0308015, IMG submission 203128) | Marine microbial communities from water near the shore, Antarctic Ocean - #231 | ecosystem: Environmental > Aquatic > Marine > Unclassified | place: Southern Ocean | collected 2014-07-28
GCCGCGGGCAGCATGGTCACCACGACGCCCGGCCCGTCGACGGTGCCGCGGTGGTCGGTCGAGCCCTGCGCGAAGCGCCGCGCCCAGCCCGCCTTCACCACTCCGGGCAGCCGCTCCTCGTACGCAAACTCGCTCTTCCAGCACAGGCTGCCGTAGCCGAAGATCCACAGCACCGAGGTTTTGGCCAGCTTCGCCTCGACCTCCGCGGTCGTCGCTGCCTTGTCGTCGCCAAAGGTGCCTTTGGACGCGTCCCACGCAGCGGCCGCCTGCGCCGGATCCGAGAGCTCCACGTTGAACTCGTCGGTGAAGGCGGCGGGGTCGGCGTCGGGGTCCAGGCCTGCTGCGCTCGCGGCGTGCGTGGCTTTGAGCTTGGCGATCATCGCCTCGTGCTCCTCGTCCACCGCCTGCTTCTCCCGCGCCACCCGCACGCGCTCGGCGATCGCCGAGCGCTTCTCGTCCAGGTTCATCGTCGCCAAATGTGTTCTGTTCGCGTGGCGCAATCGTCAGCGGCGGGCACTGCGGCAGCCGGCAGCCGGCGGCGGCAGGCGGCGGTCCGGCGCTGGCTGTCCTCAGAGTTTAATTAAAACGTGTGTTTGTTGGAGTCGACAGCGGTCTCCCCGTTAGGGGCTGGGTCACTATTCCTGGACTCTTCCGACGTATTCCAGAGTTCTCTTCACTGGGCGAGCGGCGGAGCGCGTGGCGAGTGGGCAGCAGGCGTGGCTGCTGGCAAACGCTGAAGCGGCGTGGCGCGGAGCGAGCGGCTGCCGATCGGCTGCAAGCAAGCGCTATGGTCATACCCTAACGGTCCATGCTTCGCTGCAGCGGTCGCTGCTCTTGATACATCGTTCGGCGCAGCCCGGCGACGCCGCCCCCCGCGCGCGTCATCATGAGTGAGTTGATGTGCATACTATTTTCACAAACTACCACGCGCCTTACGGCCCCGCGCCCACGACGAACACCGTGGTGTTCGACGCGGTCGTCTCCAGGTGTATCTCGCTGCCCACCGCGACGATGCCGTTCTGGCCGAGCTCCGGCCGCGCCGCGTCGCAGGCCACGCAGCGCACCGAGCTCATCGCGTTCTCGCTGAACGTGCACACCGGGCACGGCCAGAAGCTCTGGAGCGCGATGGCCACCGCCGTGGCGGGCTGCTGCCCGCCGAGCCGCGCGGCCGTTCGCATCGGCACTGCGATCAGATAGGGGAGCCGTGAGCGGCAATTAGCAAAGGTAACTACGGAGCACGGCCGCAGGCACAGCAGCGAGCGGCGGAGGTGTTGTGCTTACCGCTGCTGACGGCCTCGCCCTCCTCCACGTGCGCGGGCACGGCCACCAGCACCTCCACCTCCCCGGCGCCCTCGGGGTGCTCGATGATCGCCGCGCGCGCCGCGTCCGCCTCCGCCGCGCGCTCGCGCGCCTGCACCGCCTCCGCGCTGTTGTGCACCGCCGCGAACTGCGCTCGCTGGCGCGCCACGTCGATGCCCATCGCGGCCAGCGCGGCCGGGTCCAGCACGTCCGCCGGGTCCACGCGCCCCGCGCCGGCGGCCGAGCTCGTGCCCGACACCAGCCGCGGCGGGCCGTGTGCGTTGGCCGCTGCCAGACGCTGAAGCTCCTCCTCTGAGAAGAGCTCCAGTTCTCCCTCGTCCATTGCTGATGGGATGCAGCAGCAAGCGCCCATCCCCGGCGTGGCCACGCTACTACAGAAACCACTGCAGCAGCAGCACCGACCGGGCTCCAGACTCGTTTCTCTCTCAAGGCGTCCTCTTTTGGAAGAGACCCTAACGCCCTTGGAGCAGCCGCGCTTGTGACGAAGTGTGTGTCACACCCCATGCCTGTTGATGTGGTTGGCTTGCCGAGCAAGGAACTTGAGCATGGCGAGAAAGGGGGAGCCGCCAGGACGGACGCGTCAGATGCGGACCACTGTCATGAGCGTGGGGAGGCTGCTGAGCTGATTTGAACGCTGCAGACACCACAGGCTGGGGGCTTGACATCGGGCAACAGCTAGGCGCAGCTAGCGGCAATATCGTGCAACAGCTGGGCAGCCACACACTGTTCGTTTGCGGATTTGACTCGGAGCCGCGCACGATGGGGCTGACGCAGTCGCTGCCGAGCGCCTCCGACGACGACGCGGGCTCCGCGTTCTACAGCAGCGTGTCTTGGAAGGCGGAGGCGCTGGGGCGCTGCAGTGAGGAGGAGCACGAGGAGCTGCGGCAGGCGTGGCAGGCGCTGCGCGGCACCGGCGCCTCGGGGCGCGCGACGCGCGAGGCGTTCCTGGAGGCAATGGCGCCAGACATGCCGACGAACCTGGCGGAGGCGCTGTTCCGCGCGTTCGCGATGCTCGGGCAGAAGACGGCGCGCAGCTACTTCAGCACGGCGCTCACGATGCGCGAGTTCCTGCTGGGCGGCGCGCTGCTGAAGCACGGCACTCTGGAGGAGCGCAAGCGGCTGCTGTTCTACCTGTGCGGCAAGCGCGTCTCCGCGCGCGATTCGCGCGTGGAGGGCGGCAGCGTGGTGCTGAGCCGCACGCTGCTGCTGGCGCTGCTGCGCGAAACGACGACGGACAGCGAGGTGATCGACACGATCGACGACACGCTGTTCTCCGGCGCCAACGCGGCGTCGGGGCTGTCGTCACCGACGCTGGAGGTCTTCTGCGCCTGGCTCGACACTGAGTACAGCGAGCTGCTGGAGAAGGTGCCGATCGTCAAGTGGGTCTGCGAGACCAGCGCCCGCGACAGTTCCCCGCCCGCGTCCAGCGACAGCGACGGCTCGGGGGACGACAGCTCCGGTTCCGGCCTCGTGGCGAGCCTGGCCGCGAGCAACCTGTTCGACCGGATCGAAGTGGAGCAGCTCTACCGGATCTACGCGGACCACAAGCGCAACTCGCCGAGCGGGAAAGTGGACGAGGCGGCCTTCGAGGCGATCTTCTGCCCGCCGCTCAGCAAGGAGCTCGCGGGCAGAATGTTCCGCAAGTTCGACACGGACGAGAACGGCGACATCAACCTGCGCGAGTTCCTGAGCGGCCTGTCCGCGTTTTCCAGAGGCACGGACAACTCGCGGCTGGACATGATCCTCGACATGTTCCGCGAGAGCAGCGCCTCGATGCGCACGATCTCCGCCGAGGCGCCTGAGAAGTTCAGCGCCGATGCGCTGCAGGCCATGCTGCTGTCGCTCTCGACGCTGGTCGACGCGCTCGGAAACGGTGCGCGCGCTGCTGCTGCGATTTGCTCGTTTCTGCTGCTGTTTCTTGCCGCTGACCCTGCGAGTGCTTTAGGCGACGGCCTGACGGACGGCATCACGCCCGTCGGCAGCCCGGGGCCGTCACCAAGAGATGCTGCCGCCGCTGCTGCCGTTTCCGGCGGCATGAACTCGTCGGCGGCCTCCATCTCGAACATTTTGATGCAGCTGTCGGGCAGCGACTTTGGCGTGGACGAGGACGACGGCGAGTCGGGCGACGAGGGAATGCCGCTGTCCGCCACGACGTCTCCCAGGACAGATAGCAGCGAGCCGCGGCTGTCGCGGGCAATGTCGGAGGCGCCGCGGACGCCGAGTGGCGCTGCAGCTGCCGACGGTGGGCGTTTGTCGCGCTCGGTGAGCAGCCCGATGGCGCCTCTGCCGACGCCGCTGCGCGAGCTGCAGATCTCAAAGCTGCGCACGCAGCTGGTGGAGTCGGCGTTTGCGCAGCATGGCGTGCCGGTTGACGGCGTGCTGAGCGCGGCGCAGGTGCACGACTGGATGCGCACCAACAGCCTGGCGCAGCAGTTCCTCGAGTGCGTGGGCTACCTCGCCAACACAGCGATGGGCGTCGTGCCGACGCCGGCGGTGGAGCGGCAGATCGTGGCCGGGCTGCAGCAGTCGACGGGGACGGGGAGCACCGACAGCCGGCTGGGCGAGCGCGACCGCATGGAGCGCGCCTCGAGCTCGCTGGACCTGGCGCCGCGGCTGGTGGAGAACCAGTACGTGTACTTGCTGGCGTCCGGCTGGTGGCGCGACTGGCTGCACTTCACGGAGCGCGCCGCGAAGCAAGGCGGCGACAGCGACGGGGCGCCCGCGGGGAGCCCGCGAGCTCCGGGAGCGCAGCGGCCGGGCGCGGTAGACAACTCTGCGCTGACGACGACGGTGAATGTTTACGGCGGCGGCAGGAACGTGGCCGGGCCGATCAAGCACGAGCTGCCTCGCGACGCGTTCGTGCTGCTGACGGAGTCCGCTTACTCGGCGCTGGCAAAGTGGTACCCGCCGATCACGGCGTCTCTGCGCGTCAAGGTTGTGAAAGGGCTCGGCCCTGGGCTGCAGCCTGAGATCTACCCGCGCGAGGTCACGGTGAGCGCGCTGCACTTGCACGGCTACTCGATGAAAGTGGTGTCCGTGAAGGCGCAGCTCTCGATCACCAGCGCGCTGCCGGAGGTGCTGCGGCTGGTGTGCGAGGCGTTTGTGGACGACAAGCTTGCGGACGCGAAGCTGTTAGGCGTGGCGGACGACCTCGGGCAGGTGCTGCCGCAGTCGAACTTCCGGCTGTGGGCCACGTCGCCGAGCGAGAGCGACTCGGAGGTGCGGCTGCTCGAGCTGGCCGAGCACTTTGCCGACCGCACCGAAACGATGATCGCGGACGGCGACCACCTGTTCCTCGAGCTGCGCACAAAGTCGGGCGACTGGCCGGGCATTGACGCGCTGACGGACGCCGCCGCCAAGGACGCCAAGTCCTCCGGCAAGAGAAGCCCGGACAAAGGCGACGAGGGCTCCGGGCGGAACGTTTGGGGCTCGCCGATGAAATCGCCCGGCAGCCGGTCGAGGGCGGAGTCGGAGTCAGAGGCGGCGCTGGAGAAGGGCGGCAGCAGGTCAACGAAGCGCAAGATCGCCGGGATCAGCAACATTGGCAACACCTGCTATATGGCCTCCGCGCTGCAGTGCCTCTCGCACTCGCCGGTGTTTGGGCAAGAAGCCTTGAAGTTGTCAAAGACGAGCTCGGGCGAGGACGAGATCACACCCGAGCTCATCGAGGTGCTCGGCGAGATCAACCGCCCGGTGACGTTTTCGCGGGGCTCCATCGACTCGCGCGTGCTGCGCAAGTTCAAGGACACACTTTCGGAGCGCTGGGACGGCGCGCGCGGCTTTCAGCAGCAGGACGCGCAGGAGTTCATTGGCGAGGTGCTGGACATCCTGCACGAGGAGAACAACGCGATCGAGGTCAAACCGTACGTCTCGCTGGAGACGGACGGCGCGACGGACTCTGAGCTGGCGGATATGGCGTGGGCGTACCAGCAGTCGCGGAATCGGTCGGTCGTGCACGACTGCTTCCTTGGGCAGCAGCGCTCGGTGATCTGCTGCGGCGTTTGCGAAAAGACCTCCACGGCGTTCGACGCGGTGAGCACCGTGGCGGTGCCGCTGCCTGTGCCGGACGGCGAGAAGGCCGTCGGCGGGAAGTGCCGGGTGTTCGTTGTGCTGTCGAGGCTGGAGGGCTCGCGGATGAAGCTGGCTCTGGACCTCAGCTCGGCAATGGCGTCGACGATCGCTGACGTGAAGCGTGAGCTCACGCTCCAGCTTGCGATGCTAGAGGGCGCGAAGCCGCTGCCGGTGCGAGCGCAGCGCGTCGCGGAGCTTTCGTCGTCACGGGGAGACCACTCGTTCCGCAGCATCGACCTGAAGGACCAGGCGCGCGTGTTCCAGGGCCGAACGCTGCACATCTTCGAGGTGCAGTCGCTGGACCGCGAGCAGGGGAAGACGCACGAGATGGTGAACCTGACCGTGGTGCACCGAACGCTCAAGCCGCGGCCCGGCTTCTTCATGCTGCCGCTGCAGGCGGAGCTAGTAGGCTACCCGTCACTCGCCTCGCTGGTGGTGGACCGGAAGCTGGAACCGTCGGAGGGCGACATCGTGAGGTCGATCTGGCGCTCGATCTGCCACTTGATCGGGCGGTCGGAAGAAGCTCTGGAGGACCCGCAGTTCAAGCTGGAGGACTACCTGGCGGTGCGGGTGGTGCGTTCTGACGGGCAGCGCTGCGCCTTCAAGCACGACTGGACGGAGCCGTGCATGGGCTGCGCCGATCCTTGCAGCGACGACCGCAGCGAGAGCGAGTACATGGGCCGCGGGCTGACGATGGACAGCGAGAAGAAGTTCGAGTCCGCGTTCTTGACCAAGGTGACCTTCGCTATCGACTGGGTGCCGGACGTGCTGGGCAAGTTCGTCGACAAGTCGATGCTGAGCGAGAGCCTGCCGCACGCCAGCGTCGCGAAGCAGGAGGCGCCGGCGGGCAAGGCGGTTTCTATCCTGGACTGCCTTGAGGAGTACGTGACGGCGGAGTCGCTGACCGAAGAGGAGGCGTGGTACTGCTCCAAGTGCCAGGAGTTCCGCCCGTTCGAGAAGCGCCTGGCGATGTGGCGGCTGCCGCCGCTGCTGATCCTGCACATGAAGCGGTTCAAGCAAGACGCGTACGGCCACACGCGCAAGATTCAGTCGGAGGTGAAGTTCGAGGAGCGGCTCGACATGGCGCCGTACTGCGCTCCGGACGCCACCGACGTTGACGTCACCAAGTACAAGCTATACGCGGTGATCGACCACCACGGACGCTACGGCGGAGGGCACTACACCTCGTGCGTCTTCGACAAGGAGGCCGACTCCTGGTTCAGCTGCAACGACGCCATCACGCGCCGCATTGACTTCAAGCAGATCGTGTCGGCGGCGGCGTACATGCTGTTCTACAAGCGCGTGGACATTGACGAGCTACACTTCCCGCTCGACCACGGGCCGGTGCGCTTCCAGCCGACTGAGGCGGAGATCACGCGGCACCACTCACGCGCGATCGAGGACAAGGAGCGCAAGGCGGCGCGGAAGGTTCAGCGCGAGCAGGAGCGGCAGGAGGCGGAGCGAAGAAGGCGAGCAGGAGCGGTGTACGGCAACAACTCGTACGATGGCGGCGGAGCGGCGCCGCCGCTGCCGAAGGTGACGCCTGTTTTCCGCTGGCTCAAAATCTGGGACCTGAACTTTCTGCCAAAGGTGACGTCGTACGGGTACTCCGAATCCGTCTTGAGCTACAACGTTCCGCAAACCCCGCCGGCGGAGATCCACGACATCGACAAGGCGATGTGCGCGTGCTTCCTCATCAACTGCACCTGCCTCGCCACGAAGGAGTGCGCGGCGGCGATGTGCTCCATGACCAAGTCCACGACGCCGAACTACGGAAACGTGCAGACGAGCGCGAACGCGTACGACGAGGACCCGTGCGAGTGCATGGCGGTCGAGTGCTTCGGGAAGGGCTGTTCCAACGCCTGCTGCTGCGACTGCTGCCTCGACGAGCTCGAGTGCGGCTACCGCGCGCACGCGAGCGCGGTCAGAGCGCCGCGTAACGCGCCGTGCCTCTTCATAGCGTGGGGCGTGCTGATCCTGACGTTCACCTTCCTATTTGGGTACTACGAGCCGTGGGAGCTGCTCCTGGGCGGCTCCGCGATCCCCGCCGGCTGCTTCATGCCGAGCTACACGAACACATTCCCGAGGCAGTGGTCCGGCGACTGCAAGCTGGGCTGGACCGCGCTGACGGGGCGCGTCACCAAGTCTGCCACCGCGTCGCTGGTGCTGCCCTCGGGCACGTGCGGCATCGGCGTCTTCGGCGCCAAGTCGTGCATGCGGCTCTCTGACCGCGGCGTCTCAATGTCGGTGGACGCCTCGGCCATCGAGTACGAGTACGACGGCCGAGACCTGATCCGTGACGACAACGGGACGACGCCGATGATGTACGTCGGCAAGCGCCTGCACTTCTGGGACGCGTGGGACGACCGCAGCCGCAGCCGCTGCGGCTACAAGACGTTCGGCCGCCCGCTGGGTAGCGGCAGCACGCCACCCGAGACCAAGGACCTGTCGAGCGCGTATGGCGGCAGCGACATTTGCGTGACGCAGCTCTACGAGTACAACACGACCGTTACGGTGTACGTGAACCCCACTGACCCGACCGAGAGCGTGCTGGACGAAGGCGTGACGCTTTGCGACCTGTGGGGCACTTCGACGATGAGCTCAAACTACCTGCTCACGTACCTGTGGGTCTTCATTGCGCTGTGCCTCACCATCCGCGTGTGGTACCTCGACCGAGCGCGCAACACAGGGCCGTCGCTCGCCTTCCTGACCGCGGTCTCCTGCGTGGTCTGCGTCTCGTTCGACCTCTTCGGCGGCGAGCACTCGTGCGCCATCAAGCTGGTGTTCTGGCTAGGCGTGCAGCTGCAGGCGCTGGCGTGCTTCTGGATCGGGATCCGCGGCGCCGTCGACCGCGCGCTCTGGTACTTTGTGCCCAACCAGGACCACTGGATCTTCCCGCGCCGCGCGCGCGCGTGGGAGACGCGAGCGACCGTGGGAAACCCGCACGCGGCCGGCGACGGCGGCCGCGCCATCATGGAGGCGCTCAACATCCTAATGCCGTGGCGCCGCACCGTGCGGGTCGGCGGCGCTGCCAAGCCCGTCGTTGGAGCCAAGAGGGACCTGACGATGGCCACTCAGAGAGACTTGGAGAACGGCGGCCTGGACGGCTCGGCGGAGAAGCTGGTCGACAACGGGAATCCGGTGAACCGGCTGAGCGGGACGGACTCGAACCTGACTGCCACCAGTTCCGCAATCAAGGAGAGCTCTCCGGAGGTCACGACCGTCGAGCGGATGGAGATGCAGCGCGGCGCGGGCGACGTTGAGATGCAGAGCGTCAGCAGCCGCGAGATTGCGGAGGTCGAGGCCATCGCGGGGCTGAGCAGCGACGACGAGGATGATATCGGCGGCATGGCGGGCGCAAGCGTGGCACCAACGGTGCTTTGAATGAACTTTGAATTATTGATCAGCCGGGTCGATTTACTGCGGGGTCGTTCTTACCACGTTGTCAGTGTAGAGTGAGTAGATCAGCCGGTCGTCCTCCGGCCCCTTGCTGCAGCACTGCTTGCAGGCCAGCAGCGAGGAGCACGAGCGCAGCAAAAAGTATGTGAGCGACGGTGTGCTCGAATACTGAGCCCGAGCCAGAGTCATCGTCGTCGACGTCGGGCGGGCAGGTACAGGCACACAGGCCATCACAGGGGCAGGCAGGGCTCGTAGGTGCATCTGGTCGACGAGATGGTCCGCGGTTGAGGTGCAGCGCGCGGTTACCGAGAGGCCCAGCGCCGGCGGGCATGCAGGCCTCGCCGAGGCCGGTGGCACTCGCCAGGTAATACATCTGCATCCAGTTCATCCTGTAATCGATCTGCATGCCGTCGGGATCGGCGTTGCTCAGCCACGTCGCCAGCAGCCGCAGCACCGTCGGGCTGACTTTCGAGCTCGAGAGGGTTGCCGGGATCAGCTGGTGCGTAACTGCGTTGTTGGCGCCGAGCACTTTGCCGCACATGTTTGGGATCTTGGTCGTCAGATCCTGCAAGGCCTTGTAGTCCGCGACGCGAATCTGTTCGCCGCCTTGGCGTCGGCTTTAAACCACGACAGAAGCCGACGGGCGCAGCGGCGCCCAGCGCGAGGTTGAGGTTAGGGCCGCAGTATTTTCTCTGCACCTTGTAAGTGCAGTTGGCGATCGCGCCCATGAGCGGAAAACAAATTTCTGCGCGGATATGATGATCTTGCCGAGCGCGATGCCGCCAATCGGCGCCACGCAGGACCTGGCCAGCGCCGTGTTCGCGCCGGGCCGCGCTCACCACGTCGCGGTCGTGTCTTCGGTGTAGTTCTTACACAGCTGCAAATTCCAGCGTTCTTGTTGCAGCATGATCTTCTGGGTCGTCTGAACGAAGCCGGCGAGCAGCACCACGGCGGCGACCTGCGCCTTCGACAGCTGATCCGCGACGAGGGCCGCGACCGTCGTGCCCTGCGAGTGGCCGATGAGCACGGAGCCGACGTTTGCGTTCGTCCGGCAGCGCAGGTACGCGAGCGCCGCCTTGGCGTCGTCGACAAAGTCGCCGAAGCGGATCAGCGGCACCCGCAGCGTGTTGTTGGCCTTCAGGCAGGCGCGGCCAGAAGCTATGCCCGCCGGAAGACCGGTCTTCAGGTACACGAAGGTGCACATCTTCCGCCCCGCGCACAGCCCTGCGTGGCAGGTCCGCTTGTCGAAGCTCAGAACCGCGTAGCCAGCGCGCGCCAGCGACTCCGCCACGTCCTTCAGCGTAGAAACGTTCGCCAATGTCGTAACGCCGCACAGCGGCGTGTCGTAACGCCGCACAGCGGCGTGATCGGCGGCAGGGCCACCGAGTTGGGCAGCGTCAGCGTGAGCGGTCGTTCGGCCCGCTGCCGGAGATGAGCAGCACGCCGCGCCGCGCGGTCGGCGCCGCGCCGCTGGGGTGCGTCAGGGTGCCCGAGAGCGTGAGCGCGCCCGACGCGGTGCCGAGTTGCTCCCGGAAGCTCACGTCCTCGCGGACGAGCGTGCCTGCAGCTGAGCCCGCCGATGACGAGAGGCCGAGCCGGAGCAGGAAGGCCGCGAGGTGGATCATCGTCGGATCGTGATGGCCAGATACGCCACGCCTCAGGAACAGCGGCAGCAGCAGCGGCCACTCCGTCGCTGTAGG
>Ga0308015_10001312_pt1 | contig 10465 bp, 11 predicted proteins | sample Neamet231_FD_203128 | JGI IMG/M metagenome (GOLD analysis project Ga0308015, IMG submission 203128) | Marine microbial communities from water near the shore, Antarctic Ocean - #231 | ecosystem: Environmental > Aquatic > Marine > Unclassified | place: Southern Ocean | collected 2014-07-28
ATAGATGTAATCTAAAGTAATAATGTTATTGTTCGAAGGTTTAAAACCAATGACTCCGTCACCGAAATATATTTCATAATATTCGTTGGAGTTTTCTTGTAGATGATAGATCTTTGTATCTGATTTGGCAGTTAAGAGAGAAGCGAATTTTGTATAGATGTCAAATCCTGTTGATTCTTCATTTGCCTGTACTCTTACTCTGAGTGTGGATGTATCGACATCTTTATCACCGATCTGAAATTTCTGATTGGTTAAATCGTTATCGACCCTAAACTTCATTGTCTTATAGATGCCTTCTGCAATTTCAACTGCAGGGAACGTATAGGTCTTTGAGGCTCCATTCGTAACCAGAGTCGCGACAACAGTGTTGAGGACGACGAACGTAAATTCTTCACCGTCTACCAGCGAAGTACATTTAGTACCACGAGGGAGTGTCAGGGTGGTTGGTATTGTACCGACCTCAGATGAAACGTTGACAACAATATTCACAGTGGCTCGAGCGGAAAGCGTCGAACGAGGTATATAACCGAGCATCTTCGCGCGTGTTACTACATTGCCTCTTATCTGTGCAGAATCCAGAAACGCTTCATTCAGTGCCAAATGGGCAGTCATCGCATTATAATGTGTATTATAAGCAAGTACATCTAATAGAACGGAAAGACCCGAACCATCGAAATCATAATCGTTAAATTCTGTTTGTTGTTTTAAATAGTTTTTGAGATTCAGTTTGATCTGATCAAAATCTAATTCGGTTGTTTTTAAATTGGAACTCGCCATAATACTTACCTTATCTTATTCTTTGTAATACGATTTCTACTTCTTCTTTCGTATCATATTCTTTGATGTTAAAAATGACATTGATTCTATATGCATTTCTTTCTGATAGGTCCACTATCTGAACATTATCTACACGAACACGAGGCTCATGATTTACTAATACATTTCTTACACCCTCTTTGAGAGCGATTCGAGTAATTGCATCGGCAGGCTCAAATAGCAATCCACGTAAATTTGCAGCGAGAGTGGGCTGGAAAGGACGTTCATAGAAGTTACTTATTAATAGGTTACGTACGGCATTTTTAACTGCAGCATCATCCTTTAAAGACATGATATCCTTTCTATGAGGATGCAATTTAAGAGAAAGGTCTAGGTCTGCCCAACCTTTTCTTCTTGCAACACGAGCACTTCTCTTAGGGTTCGTTCTGCTGCTGGCTGTCTTATCTGATTGTAAACTCATAATAGTATTTATAACTCTTTCTATGTACTTTGTGTCTAATATATGGTATAATATGAATCAACCCTGGGGGCTAATTTTCCCGGGGAGATTTTTTTTCTAGGGTAAAAACCCGGAATGATTCGAATATAACTGAGCGACAGCAGCAGCCAGGCCCTGGGCCCTATTCCACTCCCCTGCATTTCAGCTACCCGTACATTACTCATCTTCTTCTGCTGCGACCGGTTTGCCTGTATCAACCTGAACTCCTGTAGGCGCTGTGGCTGAACCTGTATGTGTATGAGTATCTAGTACAATGCCCTTACCGGTTATGCTGTCTGTGGCTACGAGGGTCTTATCAAACGTAACGGCTTCAGTCACAGAGAGCGTCCCTGTGATGCTAGTATTTCCATCTAATGTTATAACATCAGTAATACTATTAATGTGTATGTCGCCTGCATGGTTAATCTCTAACGTACTCCCGGACTTATGCGTTACCTTTAACCGGTTATTATCGATTGTATCATCTATTTCAATGAGATGACCGGCGACAGTCTTATTTACATGGTTATATAGGCCGTCTTTTTCGAGTAATATGATCTCTTCCGGCTGATCCGAACCGGCCTCTATAGGATACGTACCTGTAAAGCCCAGCGATGCATCACGAAGTTCTGTTGTTTGAGACGATATAACACCTAAGATAAGAGGATCCTGAGCACTGGGTCCGTCTCTAAACAGCCCTACTACCCATGTACCCGGCAATAGGGAATGATTTTGCCCTATACCACCAACTCCTGGCTGTGTGGCCGGCATAGTAACCGTCGCCCATGGTAAATCTTCAGTGCTGATTAATGCTTTGTTCTCAGTATGGTAACCGAAACACCTGACTCTTACTCTACCCAGCAACAACGGATCAACGATATCTTCCACCACCCCTGTATACCACGTCATCTTACCATCTACAAATTGATCTTCTCTCATATCTTATACCTTATCTAGGTCCTCCGCCATACTATCCTTCTTACATCTTACGTCCATTGTATACTCTCCGGGTTTAAACCTATGCGTTATCTCCGTAACCAGGTAGTACCCTGATTGCATCCAGTCGATCATATCCCCTCTCTCTGTATCTAGATCATCTGCCGTAGAGGACTTAGGGATCTCTATCTCTATCATCTTACCCGTAGACAGTTTGAAATCGCCGTTTAACTCTATATCCTGTGTCATAAAGTCGAGGTTATTTAAGTATGCCTCAGTCTTCAGCAGCGTTGGGACGATCGGATTATGATAGTTACTGAACGAGTCGTGTGACGCACTATTTTCGACAATGTAGTAGTTCTTCGATTCGCTGTATTCTGGAATTTTTTTACCTAAGAATTCTGTCTCTACGGAATAGTTACTATAGCTGTTCATTTTTTTTAATTTGTCAGGTGTATTATACCGAGATACTGTATATTTTTTCGTTGCTATATCTAAACTGTGCATTGTAGACGCATATGAACCTAATCTACTCGATAAAAACTTACCCATACTCAGTTCTGATGATATAGATCTTATTTTTCTTTGTTGAGACGTAAAAAAATCCTTATCCCCTATCGTAGAATCGTCGAATGGCTTCTGACTGTATGTCCTATAGATCTCTTGTTCTATTAATGTCTTATACGAATCTAAATGTACGTCTCCGGCCGCCGTTTGCCAATAAAAGTATGGCGTCGAGTCTTCACTGGCGTTCTTTAATAGCCATGATATCGCATCCAGTGGTCTTATACTCGGAAATATACCCTTAATACTACCCTTACTACTCATATTAATGTTAACCTTCTGCATAGCCAGATCCTTTTTACTGATCTGCGAGATAATTTTAGAGATAGACCCTTCAAATTTCTTCGATATAACCTTTAGATTATTAATATATGCGTGTTCGGCTATACAGGTTAGCGTATATGCCTGTAGACCGGGCTTCGGCTTTGAGTATCCACCGATTTCTGCAATAAAAACATCTATCTCGAACTTATTTTTTTCTCCGCCATCTGCGTCTTTTAGCTCTGTCTGCTGTAGTGTGATAGAAATTTTCTCGTTGCCTGCTAATTTAAGTACTTCGAATGCGTTCGTGGCATCTAATATAGAAATTTCTACGTACATAGAGCTACGATATAATGATTCACGGATATTTATTCCTGATACAAGGCCTCGTATGTCTATTTTTTTATCGCCTTCAGAATTTTTCCAGCTGTTGGTGTAGAGTGTACATGTTTCTAGCTCGTATGCAGACGGTGAGGCCTGTGCACCGGTCCCTGGAGCTACTTTTGCTGTATTAGACATTGATTAATTTCTCAAACGTTGAAGAAAATTTGGTAATATATGACGGATCGACTACACGGATCATTGAAGAATTAAAATTTTTCTCAAACATATAGTTTCTATTACTTTGGAACGTTAAATTATTTGTAGCCACACCGCCCTGGATGTTTACTGCATTGGTGACAGGTCTTTTTTCTTCATCACCAATTAAATGATAGTGATGAGGAGCTTCGCTATACTTATATGCGTTATATGTAGATACACTATCCCCTGATGTCTGTCCGACCACGAGTTCTGATGCTCCGCTGATGGCCCCTGGGGTACCATTAAAGCTTCCTGTTGTATTTTGTATGACGAGCTGATTCATATCGAGATCTTTTTTGGTAAGAGTACCCGATGCCCCTGTGGATCCACCTGTAACGATCTCATCTATCTCAAATCTACCTGCTATACTGTTTGCGAAGTCTGTTATTTGATTATCTGTGTTACGTGTAATGGAAGGGTTTGTTGTGATTGCCCATCCCTCATATTCTGCTGTAATATATGTTGCGAGATCATGTGTCGACATAGGCCAAGCTGCTAATCCATCGTGTAAGAAATCGTTGATGATAAAGAATGTCCAATAATGACGTGATGTACCATATAATCTTTGGCTTACGATATCAGGCCTCTCACCATCTTTTATCTCATAGAATGTATACTCTGTTGAGTTATCAATGAAATTCTGTACAGGTCTTACTGAACGATACAGATCTACAACACTCGTAAGAACTCCATCGTTCTCATAGTCGTATAGACTCTTTGGAAACTGTTTAAAATAACCCATTATTCTCCTCCTTGGTCGCCTTTCGGTCGCTCTCTACGATAATCCAATGAATCGTCAGAGTAGAGATCGTCTCTAATGAGGGCTTTTGTTTCTTGGAATGTAACTGACATAGACGTTTCTACTGGTGCACCATCTGCATGGAACATATTAGATGTCTCGTTATATGTTGTTGTAAGGTTAATCAGATATGAATCGAGTATCATTGGCATAAATTTGTTCTCTTCCTCACCGTTATAGAATTTTATTCTAAACACTGGAGGATACTGTAATGCAATGACATCTAATTCTTTAGGGTACATGAATTTTCTGAATGTGTTCTCTATCTTCCTTACATCTTCTGCTTCTTCTGATGATTCAGGGACACACTTGAAATTAAATCCGAATGATCGTAATGTAGTACTCTCAAATGCCGTAGCAATATAAGGATTCGCTGCTACTCCCATGGCCATTCCTGCCATCGCAGTCTTATTTCCGCCAATTCCTGTAGCTAACAACGTTGCCAAGGCCGTATTGGTCAGACCTTTGCCACCGGCCAAACTCTTTACATCATCTACTGCAGTTTTTCCAGCTTCTACTAATGACATACCTGCACCAAGTAGTCCTAGGTTCATTTGATTATATGTAGCTGCGTCAGGAGCAGAGACTCCATTTGGTGTGAATAGATGCACTTTAGCGAACGCCTCTGGGTCGTTCTTTGCAATGATTTCAAATGAGATGTGTGCTGTCGAATCGAGTTCTGCACCTTCTCTTAATGATCTGGGGAATGTGAATATTTCCATCTGTAACCTTTATAAATAGAATTAGATTATTTTAACTATGGTACTATTTATATGAGTTACAAAGGCAATTACACAATAAAAAACAAAGAAAAGTATATAGGTGATCCGTACAAGGTCAAATATAGGTCTCTCTGGGAGCGTCAAGCATTCAAATGGTGTGAGAGTAATCCACGCGTGAAAGGCTGGAATTCAGAAGAGATTGTTATTCCTTACGTATCAACAGCTGATCAGAAATTCCATAGGTATTATGTTGATCTGTTATTGGTGATGGAGAGTGATGAGGTAATTCTTGTGGAGATTAAGCCAAAGAAACAGACCATAGCACCAAAGAAGCCGAAGAGAAAGACTAAGAAATATATAACAGAGGTTACCACATACCTTACGAATACGAGTAAGTGGAAAGCTGCTAACAAATTCGCAGAAGCCAAAGGATGGAAGTTTCAGATATGGACAGAAGAAACTTTAGGGAATTTAGGCATCAAACTACTTAAGAGTTGATATAAATAGTATCATGGCAAGTTTATTCGATACCTTAGAAAAGAATGCATTTAGAGCTGGCATTCAGTCACGTACTGATCAGTCACGTAAATGGTTTCAGAAGTCTGTAAGACAATTGGGGACAGTATCTCCAAAGGCTATCATGAAAGATACTGCATTAAATCCACGTGCTAAAGCAATTGCAGGACGTATGTATATGTATTTCTACGATCCAAAGCATAAAGCTACCTTACCATATTACGATAGGTTTCCTATGACAGTTATGGTACAACCGGCTAAGGGTGGATTTGCAGGATTAAACCTACATTATCTATCACCAAATGTGAGAGCTATGTTCTTAGACAGTCTAATGGACACTGCGACATCACAGACATTGACTGATACAACTAAGCTACGAATAACAGCTAAGAAATTAGCAGCTACAAAGAAATATAAAGAATTTAAACCATGTTGGCATCACTACCTAACAAGCCATGTAAAATCTCGATTAGTTGAGATTCCTATGCCTGAATGGGAGATAGCGGTGTTCTTACCAACCGAACAGTTCAAGAACGTTAAGAAAGAAACTGTTTGGAGATATTCAAGGAAATCAATTTACGCAAAATGAGTATAGACAATCTAAAATCAACGATCGGTAAACGTGGTGGAGCTGCAGCAGCTAACAAATTCTCTGTATACTTTACACCACCTAAACAATCCCTCATTAATAAGAATCCTACTGCACTGATTGGTGCATTACTATCTGGTGGAGGCATAGGTGCACTCATCAATGATCCTCGAGATATCTCACTACTATGTGAGAACGTGACCCTCCCAGGTAGACAGATTAGCACCATTGATTATGGTCACGATAAAGAGATGACTCGTAAGCAGCCATATGGAGCTATAGACGAAGAAGTATCAATGACGTTCATGTTAACGAATGATATGTACATCAAGACAGTCTTCGATGATTGGATGGGTTGTATCTATGACTCAGAATCATATCGTGTAGGTTACAAAAAAGATTTTAGTACAGATGTTGTTATACAGCAGCTGAACCACAAAGAATTACCAGTTTACGGAGTTAAACTGATAAATGCATTCCCAACAACGGTGGCGGGAATCACAATGGATAATAATTCAGAGAATACTATCCAAAAATTGACAGTTACATTTTCTTACGATAAATATATCCAAGAAGATGCATTGTCTAGTACGCTATCTGCCGTAACAGGTGCAGCTAGTTTACTAACAAATATATAATTTATATTATAGGAGAATATTATGGCGTTGCCAATAATGACAGCACCACGTTACCCGGTCACACTACCGAGTACTGGAGCAAAATATACTATGAGACCTTATCTTGTTAAAGAAGAGAAGGCACTACTGATAGCATTAGAATCTCAGGATCCTGAGCAGATATCACTATCAGTACGTAATATCATATCATCATGCATTGACGATGATATTGATGTTAATGATTTAACAGTGTTTGATATTGAGAAGTTGTTCTTAGAACTGCGAGCAATATCAGTAGGTGAATCTATATCAATTTCAGGTAAATGTACTGAATGCGATGAGGGTACACCATTGATTATTAATATTAAAGATATTGAATTGTCAGATCTTAATAGAGATGCAATGGTAATTCAATTAGGTGAGGATGTAGGGTTAACAATGAAATATCCTACGTTGAGTATTATTAATAACATTAAAAAAGATGTTACATCTGTTGAGGGTGTAATGGAATTGATAATCGGTTGTATTGATACAATCTATGATTCAAATAACGTATATGATGCGAAGGATGAAGGGCATGAAGCCATAGAAAATTTCGTTGAGAGCTTAAACAGTAAGCAGTTTACCAAGATCCAAGGATTCTTTGGTAACACTCCAAGTTTAAGTTACGACTTAGAATTCGAATGTGGTAAATGTCAGCACGAGAATAGGCTAGAATTGAGAGGACTTCAAAGTTTTTTTATCTAGGCCTCTCACATGATAGCATATTAAATCACTATCAGACAAACTTTGCGATGGTACAACATCACAAATACAGTTTGACAGAATTAGAGGAGATGATGCCATGGGAGAGGGAGATTTACGTACTTCTTCTACAGCAACATATTAAAGAAGAGAATGATAAACATTCTAAAAAAGGGAGACTGTAATGGCAGATCAAGATAGATTCCAAGGCGATATGTCTAGGAATGAAGTAGAAATAGACCTTAAAAAGTTTATGGCTATGGTTACTGAAATTGGTGAATTGAAACAAGAAATATTTACACTAACAAATGACGACAAAAAGAACCCATGGCAAAAATGGGTATTCGCAGCTAAAGTATTAGATGCATGGAGACTTATACCAAGAGTATTCTTAGGTGTTTACATGTACTTATTATATTACGCTACATTCTGGTTTATGGACCTCGCAGCCCCAACACTCGAGCAATCAGGTTTAATATCTGTATTGGTCGGAGCAGGTGCAGCATGGTTTGGACTATATGTAAGTAGTGCTGCTAAAGAACACGGCGATAATAACCCTAACTAGGAATAACTAATGGCTGACAAAGAAGTTAAAGAAGATAAGAAAGGACGAGGACAACCAACCAAAGGATTAGACGCATTAGTCGAATTCATGGGAGAGAACAATCGTGCTACCTCTGAAATAGAGAAAGATCAACGTAATACACGTAGACATCTTCTTGAGATGAAGAAACTAGACATAGGTGCAGTTGAGCTGCAAGAACGTATGAATAGTAACTTCGAGAACTTCTTTGAGACCATGAACGCTGGTAAGTTAGACGCTGTTGAATCTGATTCAGAGCAATTAGCACTATTCCAAGAAATCAGAGATGGTATTAATAACCAAGCTGATTCTGGAGGTGCGGCCGCAGAAAAAGCCGGTAAGTCTACCATGAAAGGTATGGGCAAATTGCTTGGTGGAGCTGGTATCGGTGTAGGTGTAGCTGGTTTAGGTATCGCTGCAGTCATCGGAGCAGGATCAATGATGCTCTCTAAGCTTGAAGAAATAGATGCTCAGAAGATATCAGATAACGTTGGTATTTTATCTAAGATGGGTTCAGACAACGAAAACTTCCTTAAAGATGGTGGTAAAGTTGCAATCGTATTAACCGGTTTAGGTATAGGATTGGCTGCCTTTGGCCTTGGTTCAGGCGTTGCATCAGCCGTAGATCATTTCCAGAAAGATGGTTGGGCACAGAAGATAGCAGATAATGTAGGGATATTGACTGGCATCGCAGATCTGAAATTTGCAGATACCGCTGAAGTCGTAGCCGTTCTTACTGGTTTAGGTTTAGGATTAGCTGCATTTGGTATAGGTTCTACTGTTGCTGGAGTTAGTGATGCTGTTAATGAATTTGCATCAGGCGCTGATTGGTCACAAAAGATTGTAGATAACGTTAAGACATTACTTACTATTGCTGAGCTTAATACAGGTGATGCTACTGCAGTAATGAGTACATTAGCTAAATTAGGTTTAGGATTAGCTGCATTTGGTGTTGGTTCGTTCTTTGCTAACGCATCAAGCGAGGGTCAAGGCGAAGCAATACGACAAGAAGTTGCATCACTACTATCTATTGCTGATGACCCTAATGCAAATTTAGAAGATATAAGTCGAGCCACTGGAGCATTAGCTGCATTAGGTGCAGGTTTAGCCGCATTTGGCGGTGGTTCCTTTGTTGGCTCTCTAGCAGGTGCAGCGTCATCTGTACTAGATTTTATGAGTGGTAATGAATCACCATTATCTCAAGCTAAAGATCTTGGAAACAATGCTGATCTAATTGATAGTGGTGTTGAATCTTTTGGTAGATTCAGAGAAGAACTAAACAGATTCAGCGAAATGGGTAAAATATCTGGCGACCTCGGTCTCACAGAAATGGCATCAGATTTAGTTGGTGCTTCAGAGCTTATAAGATTAGCTGTTGAAGGTGGTGAAATCGATGATTGGGGATTCAATACGAAAGTTAAAGGATTAGCTAACATCGAAGGTTTAGACGAAGCCATAGCAAAAATCAATGATCTAAAAGAAGCATTAGGATTAACACCATCTAATGTTGGTATTCAAATGAGTGCTGATTCAGCTGCGAATGCAGAAGCTTCAAGCGGTGGTGGTGATGCTGTAATAACTTCTGTTGGTGGAACTACGAATGAAGGTTCTACTCAAGCAACCATAATCAATTATGCACCTATGAAAGTAAGTCGTATCGATACCGTCCTGGCATCGAGATAAAAAAAAGGACTCTTTCGAGTCCTTATAAAATCTCCCTCTGACGAGGTTGTTTTTAATTACCGTTAAGATTCTTTAGCAAGTTTTGCAAAATAACTTAATGTATCGTCTTCTCCAGCATCTTCCATAGGAATATCTGCAGCAGCTTCTACAAAGTTGGTTGTAACAGCAGGTGCACTAGGCATTTCAGCCGAGCTCATGCTCATTCCAGCGTCAACTCCCAATACTCTATTCAATTTCGCTTTAAGCTCATCGTATGTTTTGTATTGAGTAGGATCAGTAAACTCGTTAAGTGAATGCAATTTAGCATACAGCTGTTCGAGTCTATCATCATCGCCATCCATGATAGCAGATGTAGGTGAGAATTCAGACTTATCGTAATTCGTCCAACCTTCTACTTTCCTGATCTTGAGTTTGAAATCCGCACCTTCCCAAAAATCAAATGGGTTAATAGGATTCTCGTCCGCGAACTGAGGTTGCATAATATCCATAACTTTGTCAAAGATTTTCTTTCCAAATTTGTATAAGAATACTTTTCCTTCATTCTCTGGGTTAGCAGAGTCAGATATTACCATGATGTTAGACACGTGATGTAGTCTACGCTTTCTCTCGCGAGC
>Ga0308015_10001316_pt1 | contig 10448 bp, 3 predicted proteins | sample Neamet231_FD_203128 | JGI IMG/M metagenome (GOLD analysis project Ga0308015, IMG submission 203128) | Marine microbial communities from water near the shore, Antarctic Ocean - #231 | ecosystem: Environmental > Aquatic > Marine > Unclassified | place: Southern Ocean | collected 2014-07-28
TGAGTGCCTCTGCGCGCCCGCCTCTGCGCGCCCGACTCCGTGGAGAGCCGCAACGCGCGGTCCGCGGACGGGCCAGCCGACGCCGGCCGCAGCCGGCCGCGGCGGTCCGGCAGGGCGGAGGCGCTCTTGGAGGGCGACGCGGCCTTCCGCCGCGGCTTGTGCGAGCCGGGCGGCGGCTCGAACAGCTTCGTGCTGGACTGCGCGCTGTGCAGGTTCCCGTGGCGCACGCGCGACGCGCGGCCGAAGCCCTTCTCCTCCTCCTTCGTTCTCGCCCGCGTGCGGCGCTGCTTCTCCTTCTCCGCCTTGCTCCTCCTGGCTTCTCGGCCCGCGGCCGCCGCCGCTCTTCCTGGGTGCTGTAGCGTGACGATGGCGTGGCCGTTGAACTCGAGGCGCTCGCTGCGCTGCCGCTCCGCCTCTTTTCTCAGCCTCCCCTCCTCCCGCTTCGCCGCCCGGAACCGCTGCGGCTCCGCCCTCCACGGCGCGCTCACGCGCGTGTGGTCCGCGGACGCCGGCCGGCTTTTTTCCGAGCGCCCTTCCTGCGCGTCCTTCCAGAACTCGGCGGGCCGCTCGCGCACGTCCGAGTCGCTGCGCGTCCGCACGCCGTCGCCGAAGGCCTCCATGCGCCACGGCGTCGCGATGCTCTCGCGCTCCTCCTTTGGGCTGAGGGAGTAGGGGAGCGAGCGTCAGCACAAGCAGCAGCACGACCATCAGCACAAGCACGAGCAGTATCCTCACCGCGCCTCGGCCGCCAGCTGCTTGAACAGTCGCCGCTCCTCCGCGTCGGCGCCCTCGCCGACAGTGCTGCGGCTCGCCGCCAGCAACTGCGCGCGCTGCGACAACTGCGCCAGCCGCACCTCCTCGGGCTCGACTGCGGGGCGCATGCGCTCCGGGCTCCGGAACCCTCCCAGCTCGGCGCCGCCCGCGCCGCCGCCCTGCGCCTCCGCGCGCTCCGCCGCGTGCTGCTTAATCACCACCCACTTCTCCCACGCGTGGGAGCCCGCGGCCTCGGCGCGCCCCGCCGCGCGCCCGCGCCCCGCCGCCGCGTCGCCCGAGTCGACGTGCTTCAGGTCCGCCAGGATGCCGCGCAGGTCCGTCTGCGAGCGCCGCTGCGCGCCGGCGGCGCGCAGCTGCTCGGCGCTGCGCGTGTGGTGCGTGTCGAAGCCCGAGCGGTGCGCGGGCGTGACGGTCAGGTCGGTCTTGAGCTTCGGGTAGTGCTCCATCGAGTAGTCAAAGCAGCCGACGGGCGCCACGCTGCAGCCGACGGGCGCCACGCTTCGGGGCGCCGTGGCAGAGTGACGTGGGCGTCGAGGTGCGACCTGGTCGTGGCCGTCGTCTCACGGCTTCCGTCGGCGTCGTCTGCGGATGCCCTTGCTCGTGCTGGACGTATGCCGATTGGTGATCTGCAACGGGTCCCCAGTTGTCCTTCAGCTATTCTCAATTGGCCTCAGCACGCCATAACAAACACGCACATCGTGTCGTTGCCCGATCTCATTATTATTATTTCGGATTGTCAGCTCTAGCGCTCCCTTTTGCGTGGCGGGTCAGCGATGCTGGTGTGGTGGAGATGATGAACACGCGCAAGTTCTTGGCAAGAGCGCCCGGTGGAAGGTCACCATGGCGCCGAAGGGGGAGAATCGAGGGGAGCCGATCGGCCGAACGAAGGTGCTGCTGTTCCGAGCCGCCGGAGCACGCAGTGCCACGCACCAGCACACCATGCTCGCCGCTCGGGCCGTGGCGAGGGCGCCGCTGCGCCAGCTGCGGCCTGCTGCCGCAGCGTGGCAGCATACGCCGAGCAGCACGCGCAGAGCAGCACGCGCAGAGCAGCACGCGCCGACGAGCTGCCGCCGCCGCGCCTTCGCGTCGGACGACGCGTCGGCCACCATCACGCTGGCCGTGCCCGAGATGGGTGACTCCATCACGGAGGGCGACCTGCTGGAGTGGAAGTACGGCGCGGGCGACGCAGTGGCGCAGGACGCGGTGCTGTGCGAGATCGAAACTGACAAGGTGACCGCGGACGTGCGCGCGCCGGCGGCGTGCGTGCTGCTGGAGCTGCTGGCGGCCGAGGGCGACACGGTGGGCGTGGGGCAGCCGCTGGCCACGCTGGGCGTCAGCGAGGAGGCCGCCGCCGCGCCGCCCGCGCCCGCGCCTGCGGCCGCCGCGCCGGAGCCGGTGGCCGAGCCTGCGGCGGCGGCCGCAGCCGCGCCGGCTCACGCCGAGGGGCACCGCGCGCCGATGATCGCCTTCCGATACGGGCACAACAAGGGGCGGGTGTCGGCGGGCGGGCTGGCCGCAGCCGCCGCCGCCGCCGGCTGGACCGCTGAGGTTTTCGTGACGGTGGACAGCATCGGCGGCGCCGGGCATATTCGGCGGCGCCGGTTGTCTGAGGAGGAGATCGAGGCGTTCAACTTGGGCTGCTCCGTAGCGGATCTATAAGCGTTGGCGGACGGTCAAGTCAAAGTGGGGCAGCTGAGTGCTCCGCCTAGCGGTACTAAACGCGCCCGATTAGAAGAAAACGTTTCTCTATAGTTCAAAGCGACGAAGCGTCGCCGATGTACAGACATCAGTGGATGTTCACCTGTACATCGGCTTCTTCTTGTTCCCTCTCGGCCAGGGCTGGCTTCCCTTGAAGGAGCCCTCGCAGGGGAAGATCATGAGCGCGGCGGCGGCCCACATCTTGGAGCTAGGCTTAACGAAGGACTCGTCGCGCAGGTCGTCGTGCGGCGTGGACTTGTACATGACGACGTACTGCTCGCACATGTTCTGCAGCTGCTCAAGGTTGAACCCGAGCAGCACCTTGGTGCACATCTCGAAGTCGGTGCCGAGCTTCACCTTGGTGCCCTTGCGCCACTCCTCGCACGCGGCCTTGCCCGCCGCCTCGCGGTCGCCGCCGGCGTCCGCGGCGCCGGACTTCCACTGCATCACCAGGTGGCACTCGCCGCGCGAGCGCTCGGTGCCGTCGGAGCCCTCGCCCGTCAACGTCACGTGGCGCTCCACCGGCTGGCCGCGCGCCTCGATCACCTCCTCAAAGTTCACGCGGCACTTGCCGACCGCGTCGTCGGACCACATGAAGTCTTCGTCCATCACGGACAGCTCGAAGTCCTTGGGCAGATTGTCGAGCTTCGGGCCCACGTCCACGAGCTTGCCCGCGAACTTGTCCTTGCCGCGGCTCTTGCGCAGCCCGGACTTGACAGCGCCGTCGTACGTGGCGTTGTCGCCGCCGATGCAGCCGAACTCCATTGACCAGCTTGCGCCGCCCGCCATCTGCAGGTCCATCATCTGCCCCCAGCTCGCCTCGCCCTCCGAGTTGCGCCCGGCGCGCGTGCGGCGGTCGGAGGTCGCGCCCTCGCCGAGCTTGACCTTGGCGTAGGGGTTGAGCTTCGACGACGTCTTGCCGTTGTAGAGCTCGCGCGCGCCCTCGACGCGCACCCTGAGCGTGCCGTACTCGCGGCGCAGCCCGTCCAGCAGCATGAGCATCAGCAGCCCGAACGGCCCGCCCGTGTGCTTCTGCATGTCGAAGCGCAGGTCCTGACCGAAGCACTCCTTGTAGGCGTCGCACGTGGCCTTGATCTCGTCGTTGGTCACCATCCACAGCGCCTCGAAGGCGCGGAAGATGTCCTTGACCACGCCCTTCTCCTTGTTGCCGAACATGGCGTCGCGCACGGCCTCGGCCGTGTGCGACAAGCCCGTCTTGCACGACTTGACCGTGGACCACGCCGACTTGCCGTTCTTGTTCTCGGCGCGGATGCGGATGGCGTAGTCCTTGAAAGGGTTCAGCCCCATTATCACGGCGCCCAGCGGCTCGCGCGTGTACGTCACGTTCTGGTGCGCCTTCCCGTTGACGTCGACGTCGTAGGACATAACCAGCGCGCCGCCGCTGCTCTTCTGCTCGTACTCCACGTCGATCGTGTCTGAATGAGGGTTGAAGCCCTTGATGATGGGTGGCTCGGGTGTGATGCTCTTGGCCAGCGCCGGGTACGGCCCGTGGTACAGCCCGAGGCCGTTTGAGTTGCGCGCCGCGACGTAGAAGGCGATGCGCTGCCCCGGCTTCACCTTCACCTTGAGCTGCGGCCGCGAGACCTGCTCCGACTTGAAGCCGCTGCCCTTCACCGTCTCCACAAAGTCCGGCGGCGCGGTGGACGCCAGCCAGTCCGGCGCGGCCGGCGTGCAGAAGAGCGCGCCCAGCAGCGCGCCCGCCAGCTCGGAGCCCGCGGCACCGTTGGCGTAGTTGCGCTCCAGGTCCTTGCGCAGGTCGCCGGACTCGGCGTTGTACGCCGCCACAGCCGCGTCGATCTGCGCGTACGGCCGGCACGCCGCCTCGGCGAGCGCCTCGGCCAGCGACATGACCAGCGTCACCACCGTCGCGTCGCCCGTGACGGAGCCGCCGAGCCCAAAGTTCGCGCCCTCCTGGTACGAGGGCTTCGGCCGGAAGGCGTTGCCCGTCTTGGAGCTCGGCGGGTTGCCATGACAGGTGCCGTCGTCGACGCCGCCGAAAGACACGCCGGTGTTGTAGTTGGCCTGCTCTCCCTTGGGCTTCTCCTCCGTCACCGGGCACAGCGCCGAAAGCGCCGCGCCGCACGGCGAGCTCACCTCCACCAGCTGCACGTCGGGCGCCTCGCCCTGCGCCTCCAGCCCCTGGATGAACTTGCGCAGGTGCGCCGCGTCCTCCTTCGCGCGCTCGTCGTTCGGCGTGAGGTTGTTCGCGCCGCGCAGCCCCTCCGCCAGCCCGCAGATCAGCGGCGACAGGAAGCCCACCGCCTGCTCCTTCAGCGCGCCGCCGCAGTAGCCGCCCTGCTGCAGCCAGCTTTCCGCCAGCGGCTCCGTCGGGCACGGCCCCGGGCTCGGCGGGTAGCCGTAGAAGGGCTCTCCGTAGCGCTTCAGGAACATGTCCAGGAAGCACGGGTGAGCCGGCCGCGCGCCGGACGGCCGGATGTCGTCCGGGTGCAGCGGGCTCAGCACCTGCGTGATCTCCGCCAGCCGCTTGAGCGGCAGGTCCTCGGCCTCGCCGTCGACGATCGCCTTCACCTGCACCACGCGGTCGCGGCACGCCGACTCGGGCTCGAGCACGCGCAGCATGCCCATCGCAAACGACATGTCCACGCCGCCCGCCGCCGCCATCGCCTCGAAGTCCTCGTACAGCGTCACGCCCCAGTCCGCCTCGTAGCGCCGCTGCAGCAGCGCGAACTGCGCACGTGCCATCGTGCAGAGCTTCTGCGCGAACTCGATCTTGAGCCCCTCCTCGACGTTGGAGCGCATTGGCGTGCCCATCACCCCGCCGATGTCCTCCTTCAGCGCGGCGCGCATGTAGCGCGAGTCGGCCTCGGCCTCGGCCTCGTTTGGCAGCGCTGTGCGCTCCTCGCGGTCGGCCAGCAGAAGCTGATTGAACATCGCCAGCAGCATGCCGTCCGAGTAGGCGCGCAGCGTCGGCCCGAGCCCGTCGCGGTACTCCTTGCCGTAGAAGGTGTCGATGGAACGCAGCTGCGAGTTGGTGGCGCCCCACATGGCCTCGAAGGCGTTGATCGGGTCGCGCTCGAACTTGATCTTCTCGTGCATCCAGCCCACCTTCTCCAACGCGTAGTCGCGGTCGACCACCTCGTCGGCGAAGTGCTCCGGCCCGCCCATCTCGCCCTTCTCCACGTACTTGATGTCATAGCCCTGCAGCGGCGCGCCCTCCAGCAGCTCCTGGAAACGCGTCGCGTCGTTGCCGTGCGACTCCGCCGTCGGCACCTCCCACTGGCAGTTGACCGTGGAGGTCGTGCACTCCTCGCCCTCCATGAGGTCGCCCACGAACTCGATCAGCCCGGGCGTGGCGCGCGACGCCGCTGTCTTGGGCATCTTGAGCGTCTTGCCGGTCTTGGACCAGCCCGCGATGTTGCGCGCGCGCACCGATACCAGGTACTCGGTCGCCGGCCGCAGCCCCATGACGCGCGCCGAGGTCTCCACGATGCGCCCGACCACGCGCGAGTGGTCGCCCTTGGTCGCGATGCAGCTCACCTCGTACTCCAGCACCGGCGCGCCCATCACCGCGGGTTTGGCCCACTTGAAAACGCAGTGCGCGTCGCCGGCCGTGGCGTCGGACGCGGTGCACACGGGCGGCGCCACGGTCTCGGGCGGCACCGGCAGCGCCATCGCGATGAGTGGCGCGTCGCGCTGGAACTTGGCCGTCTTGTAGAAGTCGTTGAACTCGCCGGTGCCGTTGCCGTTCTTCGCCGCCACCATCACCAGCGCGTTCATACCCGGCGCCAGCGTGACGCGGCAGCTGCGGCCCTGCGCCAGCGGGTTCTCGGGCAGCGGCGCCAGCTCCTCCACACCGGTGGTGCGCCACTCGTCGTCCGCGAGCAGCTCGACGCCGCCCATGAGCTTCCAGCGCACCTCGTAGCCGCTGCACACCATACCGGGCACGATCGGCGGCTCGACCCAGCGCACCACCACGCCCTGCGCCTCTGGCAGCACGTCCTCGGCCGTGATGTACGGGTCGAGCTCGTCCGGCGCGTCCGGGCACGCCATCGTCTTGCAGTGGTAGCCCTCTGACCACTCTCCCCAGCCCGCGCCGTTGAGCGCGCGGTGGCGGATGCGCAGCTCCTCGAACGGCTCGCAGCCGGGCACGCGGAACTCGCGCGTCTCCTCCAGGCTCACCTCGTCGTGGCCGTCGAGCGTCTGCACGTGGACCACCGGGCGCGGCACGTCGCGGTGGTCGACGTACTCCTGCCCGACCTTCTCGTGGTCCGCCATCGTCTCGCAGATCGCGCGCCCGAGGTGGTCCTTCAGCCGCGTCACCTCGAACTCGTACTTCTCGATGCGCGCGCCGTTGGCGCGATTCGGGTGCATCTTGACGCCGATGCTGTACGGCTCCGCATTGTGGTCGTCGATCACGCAAGCGTCGGGCGGGATGGGCTGCGCCTGCACGGTCACGACCTCGGACCACTCGCCGAAGCCGTTGGCGTTCTTGCCGCGGATCTTCATGTCGAACCACTGGCCCGGGTCGACGCCCTCGAAGGTGCCCTCGGCGGCGGTGGCCATCTGCACCCGCAGCTTCCACTTGGCCTTGAGCCCCTCAGCCGTCCACTGCCCGATCGCCGCGGTCTTGTACTCCACCTGGTAGCGCTGCAGCACCACGCCCGCCACGGCGGGCGGCACCTTCCACCAGACCGTGAGCGAGGACGGCGTGCCGCCCGAGCCCTTGCGCGGCGGCGCGCCCTCGCGGCTGGCCCACTGCCAGCCGCCGCCCATGGCCATCTTGGGGCAGACCGCGTTGGAGGGGTCCGTCTTGAAGTGCATCAGCTCGGACCACGGCGAGTAGCCCTGGCCGTTGAGCGCGCGCACGCGCACCGTGTGCTGCTCGAAGGACCAGAGCTCGATCTGCTTGTGCTGCTGGTTCGCCTTGAGCGCAGCCTCGCCGTCCGTGGCGTGGCCCACGTCCTTGGCCATCATCTTGAGCTTGGACATGCGCGCCTTGACGCCCTTCTCCACCTTCTTGACGAAGGGCTCGATGTCCACCACCACCTTCCACTCGCGGTGCGCCTGCACGTTGGCGTACTCCAGCTGGTACTGCGTCACCTCGGAGCCGCGCGGGTTGGGCTTATTCCAGTACGTGACGGCCTGCGTCGACTCGGACTTGGTGGCGATCACCATCGGCTGGTCCGGGTGCACGGGCAGCGTCGGCGCCTCGGAAACCTGCGACCACTGCCCGATGCCGTTGATGTTGGCGGCGCGGCAGCGGAACTGGCAGATGTTGCCGGGCACCAGGCCCTCCAGCACCCACTCGGAGGCGCGCGCCGCCTGCGTCACCTGGATCCAGTCGGTCGACTCCTTCAGGTGCGGCTCGTGCACCTTGTACTCGAGCTGGTACAGGTCGAGCCGCACGCCGGGCACCGACTTGGGCTTCTGCCACGCCACCGGGATGAGGTTCGTCGAGATCTGCTCGCGCTCGGTCCACAGCTCGATGCGGCTGGGAACCTCCTCGGAGGGCAGCGTGCAGAACGACACGTACTCGCACCACTCCGACGTGCCGATCGAGTTGTACGCGCGCACGCGGCCGACGTGGTTGGTGAAGGCCGGGATGTTGGCGATGGACGCGAAGGTGCGCTGCCCCTCCAGGTGCTCCACCGAGACCAGGTCCGCCTCCACGCCCTCGGCGCCCGCCGGCCGAGCGCTCAGCGCCTTGGCCGGGTTGCCGCGCGAGCCGTCGGCGCTCACGCGGTACAGCGCGTCGCAGACCTCCAGGTCGTAGCCTGAGACCGGCTCGCCGTTGTCGCGCGGCTCCAGCCACTCCACAGTCACCGACACAGACGCCGGCCGCGCGATCTTGACGCGCGGCGCGTCCGGCGCCGCGGAGAGCGTGCGGTGCTTGAGCGGGATAGACCACGGGCACTGCTTGCTGGCGCGGCCGAGGTCTATGAGGCCGGCGTTCACCAGCGCCTGATAGCGCGGGTCGGAGGAGTCGTAGTGCGACGGCGCGCGCTTGACTGCGCGGCCGCGCACCGAGTAGACCGCCCCCGGCTGCAGCGGAGCCAGCACGCAGGAGCTGAACTTGGTGGCGTCGATGGATATGCGCACCTCGTTCACCTTGGGGATCTCGCCGGTCAGCGGGTCGCGCTCCACGTTCATGTCGACGTTCGACAGCGAGCTGCACCAGTACTCGATCTGCACCTCCTCCACGTCCGTGAAGCCGCCCGGCACCTCCCAGCTCAAGTTGATCGCGTCCGTGTCGGCTTGTGTGACTTGGAAGCGCGGAATCGGGTCGGCCAGCGTGGTGGAGACGAAGGCCTGTGTGGAGCTCTTGCCCCAGCCGAGCTCGTTCTTCGAGCAGAGCCGGATGCTGTACTTGGTCGAGGGCAGAAGGTTGCGCACGGACGCGGTGCGCGTCTTGGCGTCCACCTGCACGTGGAACACGGGCGTGCGCCCCGGCGCCTCGTTCTTGCTCTTGCTCTGCAGCTTGCCGCGCGTGCCGACCGGCGAGTACTTGACCCTGTAGGCCACCACCGGGAAGCCGCCGTCCAGCGTCGGCGGCCGCCAGCGCACCACGAACTCGTCGCAATTCACCACGAGCACCGGGTCCGTGTTGGCGAACAGCGGCTGCCCGGGCGTGGTGGCGGTGGTGGTCACGGTCTGGCGCTTCAGGATCGACGCGCCGCGGTCGACGGACATGGACAGCGAGCCGCCGCCGAGGTAGCCGGCGGTTCCCGGCCGCGCGCTGCCGCCCGTGCCCGGCCGCCCGCCGCCCGACGGCCCGCTCATGGAGGCGCGCTCGATCAGCGACGGCGCTGAGCGCGCGACGGTGGCGGTGCGGCCGCGCGGCACGCGGTAGTTGGAGTGCGCCTTCTTCATCTGCGTGCTGCCCCAGTCGCCCTCCACGCGGATCGAGCGGCTCAGCCCCAGCAGCTGGCTGGTGCTCGACTTTCCGCCGCCGTACGCCGACGCCGCTTTGTCGTAGCGCTCGCGGCCGCCCTTGCTGCCGCGCCGCGACTTGCCCCCGCCGCCCTGCCGCGAGCGTGAGACCGACATGGAGGCGTTCGGCCGCGTGGTGCCGTCCAGCCCGAACAGCCCGGAGCCGGAGGCGCTGGCGGACATGACGCGGTAGTCCTCGACGCGGCGGCTGAGCTCCATGCTGAACTCCTCGGGCTTCATGCCCAGCCCGCGCGCCGCGCCGGGCAGGTCGCTGGGCAGCCCCATGCCCTCGTCGTACATGCTCTGCCGCCCGAGCGACGTCAGGCTGCCACCCGGAGCGACGCCGGACACGCCGAACAGGCCCTCGCCGCCGCCGGCGGCGGGCGAGGCCCAGCCGGCGCCGAAGTCGGTGCCGAAGGACATGTCCGCGTCGGGAGCGGTGCCCGGCCGGCCCGCCTCCATGGTCAGCAGCTGCGGCCACTGCGGCGGCCGCTGCGGCTGCTCCGCTGCTCAGCTGCTGCGGCCCGGTGCGGCGGCTGACGGTGAAGCACGACAAGCCGGCGAGTCTGCTGGTCGACGCGGCAGCCACGTCGGTCTCGGTCCGCTGCTGAAGCTCTGGCACTGCTCAGCGCGAGCGCTGCTTCCACAGCTCGCGTGACCGCAGCCGTTCAGCAGCTGTGAGCTCACAGCTCGCGCTTCAGCAGCAGCAGCGCCGCCGTCGCTGGGTGCAACTGGTCGATCGCATAAGCATGACAATGCAGCAAAATTCGCCCCGTCCGGAGCAGCGCGCTCAGTGCTGGTTGACATGACGCGCTGCAGACGACGCACGCGCTGCAGAGGTGGCATCGCGTGTGCTGCCACAGCTCCATCGAGTGCCGCTGAAGATGAGAAGGGGGAGCGACGGCGGACGTTGGCGGCCTCTCTGCCGCTACTGAAAGCTTCAGAGATCCCACTCGTCAGTCTGTTGCAGTGCTTGTGTTGCTCAGACATCTTCACTCGCACCACGGTGAGTTGTGCGTTCACACTCAGGCGCGGTCGTAGAACAGCCGACCGTAGGAGGAGCT
>Ga0308015_10001328_pt1 | contig 10410 bp, 10 predicted proteins | sample Neamet231_FD_203128 | JGI IMG/M metagenome (GOLD analysis project Ga0308015, IMG submission 203128) | Marine microbial communities from water near the shore, Antarctic Ocean - #231 | ecosystem: Environmental > Aquatic > Marine > Unclassified | place: Southern Ocean | collected 2014-07-28
ATGCATCATCATTGGTTTAGTGACAAGAAATTTAATTTTGGTATCTTTTTGAAATTTCATTACATCTGTAACTGCATTTTTTACTTTTTTACCTGGATATAGAAAATATGGAACTATTGTCAGTGAATCAATATCTTGTTTTAGACATTTCTCAATTCCATCTTCAATGTATGGTGGTTCAACTTCTAAAAAACAAAAATCAACAAAATTATAATCGCCTTTAGCCCTAATTCCATCACATATTACCTCTAATTCTTCAGATGCCTCTCTTTGTCGACTTCCTCTGTCTATTATCAATAATCCTCGTTTCATTCTATCTTCCTCGCAATTGCTATTGTTAAATTTGGTGGAAATTTTTGTTTTTCTACAATCAATTTTCCCTTTGAGACTTTAATTGCAGCAGCTTCAGAAACACTTGCTGTTCCTTCAAATGCTTTAACTGTACTAGATGGATTTGGAGTTATTATTTCAGCAAGTTCTTCTCTATCTACATACTCCACAGGTATTTTCATTTCTTTTCCAAGATCAATTAATCCTTGAACATCTTCAGGTTTTTTTATTGAAACCAATTTTGCAATACATTTTGAACTTAGATTAAATTTTTCTAAACAATCTTCTATTCCCTCTCTGATTGTATCTTTTGTTGTATCCCAATGTAATCCGATACCAATAACTAAACTTTGAGGACGATATATTACAGATTCTTGAGCTAATTCATTATCAATGATTGCATCAGAAATTATAAGATGTGCTTTAGAATTTGATTTTTTTAATTCTTCTAAATTATCGTAGATTGTAACATTTTTCGGTAATTCTTTATACCATTTTGTATTACCTGTTTGTTGAAAAACACCAATTGGTTCTGAATTTACCATATGTGCACTAATTTTAGTTACAGTTGTTTCATCATCAATTTTCCAGCCAAATTGCCTACCTACTAAATCAACTACAATTGTTTTGTTTACATCTGCAGCAGTTGTTATCACGGGTAGCGCATTTAATTTTTCAGAAATTTCTTGTGTTAATTCATTTGCTCCACCAATGTGCCCTGATAATACGCTGATTACAAAAGTCATTTTATCATCAATAACAATCACTGCAGGATCTGTTTTCTTATCTTTCAAATGAGGCGCAATTAATCTAATTACTGCACCTAAAGAAAATAAGCAAATTAGCGCATTAGAATTTTTAAAAAGTTCAATAATTTTATCTGATGTAGGCTCAGAATACCATGTAATACTATTATTTTCATTTGATAATTTGCCTGGTGCAAAAATATTCCAATTAGGGAATAATTCTTTTAATTTTCCTCCAATATTGACTCCATTTTTAGTAATTGCAAGGACTGCTACATTTTCCATACTCAAAACTTTCTCACTTTAATAAAATACCTTACTCTTTTGATTCTCTAGCAAGAATTTCTCCTTCAAAATCAAATAATATTACATCTATTGGAACTTTTTCTTCAGAATGTTTTCTCATGTGTTTGTAAGTTTCACTACAAATTAGTTCAAAAAATCCAGTTATACCATTTTCTTTAATAATTTCTGAAACATGTCTAGCTGTGTTTGCTTTTTTAATGCTCTGAATAATTTTTTCATCTGCATTTGCTTTTTTTGCTAATTCTGATAAAAAGTTCATATCTACTTTTGATCCTTTAACATGAGTTTGTTTAACACCTGCAGCCATTTTTGCAAGTTTTCCAATAAATCCAACCACATATGCTTTTTTGATATCTTTTCTACCACATTGTTGTATTGTATATCCTGAAAAGTCTCCCATTTGTACAAAACAATGTACTGGCAAGTCAACAATTTTTTTTGCATATTCTTCACTTCTTCCACCAGTTGTTAATACTACAGTTTGATTTCCTGCTGCAATTGCAACATCCAAATTTTGTCTAATTGATGCTGCATACGATGCTGTTGAAAATGGAATTACAATTCCACTAGTTCCTAAAATTGAAATCCCATCTCTGATACCTAATCTAGGATTGTCAGTTTTTGGCGCTAATTCTTTTCCTTTTGGAACTGAAATTACAACTTTAATTCCTTTTTTCTCAAGAATTTCTTTTCCAATATCCCTTAAATTCTCATTAATCATTTTTTTAGGTACGGGATTAATTGCAGGTTTTCCTATTTCTAAACCCAAACCTTGTTTTGTAACTATCCCAACACCTTCAGCCCCATCAATATCAATTTCATTTATTTTTTCTGTTAATGATAATTCAACAATAATTTCCGCACCATGAGTTACATCTGGATCGTCTCCACCATTTTTTATAACAGAACATTTTGCTTTATCATTTTTAAATTCACAAGAGTGTATTGGAATTTGAATAAAAGATCTTCTAGGTAAAATAATACTAACATTTTGAATTTTTTCTTGATTAATAATTGATAGTAGTGCAGTTTTTGCAGCCGCAGTTGCACAACTTCCAGTAGTATAACCTGTTTTTAATTTAATTTTTTCTTCTACCATGATTATTTAATTCATTTTCTAGTATTAACTCTTATTTCATCATTTTTAAAATTCTCTGAATAGATTTAAAATTAAAAGTAAATTAAGATAATTATGGTTAAACGTATCAAAGTAGTTGTTACTGGAGCAAATGGATTTGTTGCAAAAAATCTTAGGAAATATTTATCTGAAAATAATATTGATTTAATTTCAATTTCACGAAGTGATTTTAAAGAATATGATAATGAACTTAAAATAATTTCAAAAAATTATGATGAAAAAATTATTATTAATAAAATTAAAAATTCTGATGTATTAATTCATCTTGTAGGGATTGGAAAGCAGTCTATCCATATTGACTATGAAATGATAAATGTTGAATTTACAAAACATATTGTAAATTTAGCTAAAAAAGCAAAAATCAAAAAAATTATCTATAATAGTGGTCTTGGAGTTTCCAGTAAAACTTCAGTAGGATACTTCATCTCTAAATTTAAAGCAGAAAAAATTATTATGAATTCTGGTCTAAACTACACTATTTTTAGACCGTCATATATTGTTGGAAAAGATGATTTATTTACAAAATTTTTAAAAAAACAGATTAAACTCAAAATAATTGAAATTCCAGGTTCTGGAAATTATTCTATTCAACCAATTTCTATCAATGATGTGGTGAAAGTTTTTCTTCAATCCCTTGATCAAATTAAATTTAAAAATAAAATAATTGATCTTGTTGGTCCTGACTATCTTACATTTGAACAATATGTGAAACTTTTTTCTAAAGATACTAAGACAAAAATAAAAAAAATCAATTTAGAAAATGCATATTATGATGCTATAACTAATTCAAAATCTAATTTTGGAGTAGATGATTTGAATATTCTAATTGGTGATTTCAAAGGAAATTATAATAAATTACAAAAAATAACTCAAATGAAATTTGAATCTGTTATAGAATTATTAAAGTCCGGCAGATTGCTTTAATATTTCTGCCTTGTCTGTTTTTTCCCAAGTGAATTCTGGTTCATTTCTTCCAAAATGACCATATGCTGCTGTTTTTTTATAAATTGGTCTTTTCAAATCTAATTGTGAAATAATACCTGATGGTTTCATATCAAAATTCTTTCTAACTAATTCTTCTATTTGATTTTCTGGAATTTTATTTGTTCCAAAAGTATTAACATAAAGTGACACTGGTTCAGCTACACCAATTGCATATGCAACTTGAACTTCACATCTATCAGCAAATTTGGCTGCAACAAGGTTCTTTGCAATATATCTACACATGTAACATGCTGATCTATCTACTTTTGATGGATCTTTTCCTGAAAAAGCTCCGCCACCATGTCTTCCAAATCCACCATAAGTATCCACAATTATTTTTCTTCCAGTTAAACCTGCATCGCCATGAGGTCCTCCAATCACAAATATTCCTGTAGGGTTAATGTGAATTTTAATTTCATCATTCCAAAGATTTCCTAAAACTGGTTTGATTACTTTATCAATAATTTGATTTGAAATTTCTTCTTGAGAAACTTCAGGTGCATGTTGTGTTGATATTACAACTGTTTCAATTTTTGTTGGTTTATCGTTTTCATATTTTACTGAAACTTGTGATTTACCATCTGGTCTTACCCATGCTAATGTTTTATTTCGTCTAACTTCAGATAATTTCTGAATAAGTTTATGAGCCAACAAGATTGGCATAGGCATTAATTCTTCAGTTTCATTTGTTGCATAGCCAAACATTAATCCTTGATCTCCTGCACCCTGTTCTTTTTCTTCAGTTGCTGTTACTCCTTGACTGATGTCGGGACTTTGTGAATGTAATCTTAAATCAACTTTACAAGTATCGCCATCAAACATCAATTCTTTGTCGTTATACCCAATATCCCTAATGGTTTTTCTAACTAATTCTTCCTGGGCTTTTTTATCAAAAATTGCTTTAGATGTAACTTCACCAGATACTACAACAAAATCTGTTGTCACCATTGTTTCTACTGCTACTCTTGAATCTGGATCTTGCTTTAGATATTCGTCTAAAAATGCATCTGAAATATTATCACATATTTTATCTGGATGACCTTCTGTTACTGATTCTGATGTAAATAGAAAATTATTGGTCATAAAAGCACTTTTAATTTAATTAAAGTTCATTTTCTAATTTAATAAATAATACATTATTTCCTCTGACAATTACTCTACCATAGTGTGCAATGGTTTTACCGTCATGGATTTCTTCTGCATCTGTCATTATCAAATTCATATAAGAATCAACATTGTCCATTTTACCCTTGTATTCAACCTCATTTTTTAATCTAACCAAAACTTTTTTCTTTGTACTTTTTTGAAGTACTGCTAATGGTCTTTTTGCGCTGTTTGTTTGGGACACTAAATATTCACTTATTTTCAAAAATTCTTCTCTAGGTTAAAAGCCTTGTCACACTTGCTAAAATTATAATTCTTTAAATTTTTTCTCGTATTTGTATAAATTGTATACATGATTAAAACTGGTTTAATAAAAATAGACAATTTTTTGTCTGGAGGAATTCCTAATGGTCTAATTGTAGATATTTTTGGTGGAAGTGGAACTGGAAAAACTCAGTTACTATTACAATTATCAATAAATTCAATTAAAAATGGTGGAAATGTTTTGTATTTGGATACCACCGGTGGATTTAGACCTGAAAGAGTATTAGAAATTCAAAAAAAATCTAACATCAATTTTAATTTACTTGATAAGATTACGGTATCTCGAGTAACAAATACATCTGAACAAATTAATTCAATTAAAAATTTTGGTACAAATAATTTTTCCTTAATTGTAATTGATAATATTACTGATTTATTTTCTTATGAATATAAAAATAATGAATCTATATTCAAAAAAAATTCTTTATTTATGAAATATATGCATGAATTATCATTTTATGCTATTACTAACAAAATTCCAATTGTAATTACTAATATGATTAGAAATATGGGTGACAAGGAAGTTGAAAATATGGCAACTGCAATTGATCTTTTTACTCATGTTAAAATTCATCTTTTTAAAAATTCATCAATGTTTAATGGACAAATTTATTCGCCTTTCAATAAAGAATCTTTTTCTTATACAATCACAGAATTGGGCCTATCTGATAAAATTTTCTAATTTTTCTTTTTAATTTTTGAATGTGCTGTTAGGAATAGTTCTATTCTACCTTCTCCAAAATTATTTGCTTTTGCATTTAATCCTGTAATTGAAATAATTTCTCCTAATTCACATTTATCAATTAATCTTGCTTGAATTCTCCATCCTTTTACCCAAATTTGACCCGTATCATCCTCAACAAACATTTCTGAAAGTGCAATTGATTCACCTGATTTAGTTTGTACCTCACGTCTTTCAGGAACTTTCAATACTATAGATTCAATACAATAAGTTCCGTCAACTTTTACATCACTAATTTTTGTTCGAATTTTAGCCAATGATGGAATAGTCTCATCATTATCTAATTTTCTTACAAATGAATTTTCATCTAATGTAATCGAATTAGCGTAAACTTTTGATGGCATGCATTCAATTACATCTCCTTCAATACAGTCAGTCGTTGAATTTGAAAAATCACTAATATTGTAAATATTTTTTTTACTATCTGCTGCTACGATCATATTTTTTCCAGCTTCAGTTACTGCAATTGATAAAATTCTAGCAATAATTGGTTCTGCCTCTTTTCCACCTTCAATTTCAATCATTGTTGATTCATTACCATGAATTTCTAATTCTTGATTTCCTTGATTTCCTGATTTGACTCTAACACCTAATAGTTTTACATTAGCTGATTGTGAAATCATATTTGGAATTAATGATTCATCTTTGCCCCAAAGAACTACTCTCATTGCAGTGTTGTCTTTTCCTTTTAGTCTCATTCTGAGTGCTTTTCCAGGCTGACCTTTTGAATTTGTAAATTGCATTCCACTAATTATTCCATCAATCATTCCTGATACTACGAGATCTTTTTGTCCTTCTTGTAATTCACTGATATCTTTTGTAATTTTATCAATAAGTGGAATCTGACTCTCGGTATCTATTGTTTCAATATTTGAACCAGAACCAATATTGATAGTTGCTGAACCATCTAAATCTGATTTTACATAAGCTTGTGTAATTTTTATTAGATCACCTGGTTTGAGATTTTCAATACCTGGTAGATTTGCTTTTTCATCCCATAACTTTACACTTGCTGTGGAATCAGAATCATATACTGTCATTGTTCTTAGATTAAATGTAGAACCATCTTTTCTTGAAAATTCCTTTGTAGGTGAAACGTTTAACACTCTTGTTTCTAATGAAATATCTTTTGCTCCTGCATATAGATCCTTTATGTTAACTTCAGTTTTTGATGATTCTGTTAAAGTAACTCCATAATCTGATGCAATTAGAAATAATGCACCTTGATCGGTTAGGTACCCTGCACCAATTTTTTCCTTTTTTTCTGCAATTTTTTGTTCAATTATTTCTCTAGTTAATTCTGTTTTTTGTTCAAGTAATTTATCAATAAGATTTTGTGATTCTGACATTTAGTTTTCATAAACATATTGTGTTAATAAAAATTTCATTAATTTTAATAACAATATCGGACTATTTTCATGATAAAATTTTAAAAATGATCTTTTTCAAATTTTCTTGACTATTTTTTTTACAAATAAATCTAAATGATTGGTTAATTATCCTATTTTATCTCATTACCTAAATTAATAGGAAGATCGCAGTTTGATTATGTCCTGTATTGATGTTAATCATTTATCAAAATCATATGGTTCGGTAAATGCTGTAAATGATCTTATTTTATCTGTTAAAAGAGGACAAGTTTTTGGATTTTTAGGACCTAATGGTGCTGGAAAATCAACCACAATCAAACTTCTTACTACTCTAATTAGACCTTCATCAGGCTCACTTTCTATTTTGGGAATAGATGCCATTTTACATCCATTAAAAATTCGTGATAAAATTGGTGTTGTATTGCAGCAACCCAGTTATGAGCCTACATTGTCGGTAGAAAAATCTCTTGATAAGTATGGGATGATGTGGGATATTCCAAAAATTGAACGTAATAAAAGAATGGAACAACTTTTGACAGATTTTGATTTAGTTGAAATTCGTAAGAAAAGAAATGAAGATCTTTCTATAGGTCAACGAAGACGAGTCCAAGTTGCACGTGAATTTATGCATGACATGGAATTATTGTTTTTAGATGAACCGACTGTGGGATTAGATCCAGAAGCTCGAAGAAAATTATTAGATTATTTAAAAAATAAAGTCAAAAGTGGATTAACAATTTTTTATACAACTCATATTTTATCTGAAGCTGAATATCTTTGTGATGAAATAGCTATTATTAATAAAGGAAAAATTCTTACTGTTGATTCACCTGATGCTTTAAAAAATAGATTTGGAAAAGAAAAAACAATTAAAATTCATTTATTAAAAAAACAATCTGATATTTCTTCTTTATTGGTTGATATTCCAGATTACAAAATTGATTTCAATACTGGTACTACAATCATAATTCATTCCGAGCAATCAGAATTAGTGTTACTTAGAGTATTGAAAATACTTAATGAAAATAATATTGAAATTGAAGATTTATCTGCAGTACCAACAAATCTTGAAGAAATATTTTTAAAAATGATGAAGGAAAATGCATCCAATAATTAGACTTGTCAATAGAAATCTTACGATTTCACTTAATCCTGGATTTTTAATCTGGCAAATTATTTTTCCTTTAATCTATATTTTTGTAGCAGGTTTTGCATATGGTCCATTAATTAATCAAGTTCCATTTGCTGGTAAGGAACTAGATTATCCTGCATTCTTAGCATCTGGTATGATTGGATTCAATATTATGAATAGTACTTTAATTTCTGGTATTTTAATTTGGAATGATAGAAGACATGGAATGTTTGAACAAATTATGTCTGGACCATTTACTCGAAGTCATTACATTCTTAGTAATATTTGCACTATAGCCATAATTGGACTTGTTAGTGCTTCATTGATTGCCATTGTTGGATATCCTGTAATTTTTCAGTCAGCAGAATTTTCATTAGTCACAATTCCAATCATTATTTTTGGTGCAATTACGGGATCTGTATTATTTGGTTCACTAGCTTCAATCATTTCTACTAGATTACGATCAAGTGAAGGGTTTAATGTAATAATTAACACTGTTTTCCTTTTCTTTGCTTTTGTCAGTTCTGCATTTTATCCAGCTGACACTGCACCTGAACCGCTACGTACGGCATTTTATCTTAATCCTTTAACATATCTTGTTGATATAATTCGAGCAGGTATTTTTGGAACTGTTACAGAATTTGTAATTCTTGAAATGGTTATTCTTGCAGTTCTTGCAACCGCTCTTTTTATTATTGCATCAAAATTATTGACAAGATTAGATTTTTAAAAATTAGAATTATTTTTTAAATTTTTCATACATTTCATTAATTTTTTTAATGATATCTAAATTTTCATACTCTACTAAATCTAAATTTGGTATTACGCAATGCCCTCCAATAATACCTGGAAACATTTTTGGTCTATTTCCTAAATTTTCATGAATTTCATCTGCAAATTTCCACATTTCCTCAAAATCAACATTTTCTTTTTCACAAATCATTTTGGTAATTTGTGCATAGTTAATTAACCATCCATAGTATGTTGTATCTACTAATATTTTTGCAAGTTCTGCTGTTTTTGTTGTTGACATCCAATCTATTTTTTCAAACCTATTTTCTAAATCTCTTTTTATTTTTGAATCTATTTCTATACCATCAAACGAAATAAATTTTGTATATTTTTTAATATCATTTAGAAATCTTTTATGCACTCCACGAACCGGTGAAAATAAAATTGGTATTGATAATTTTTCTTGTATTATTTTTGTAGTTCCTGGTTTTACAGTTGAATGGATTATGACTACTTGTATATTTTTTATTTTATTAATCCAGTTAAGTACAATATCTGTAAATCCTGTTAATTCTCCTGGTAGACATACGTGAAGATATTCTGGATTTTTAATAACTTCATTTTCAGAATATTTTTTACATTTTGAATTATCTAGATCAATTCCAACACAATCAAATTTTCTATCTACGAGTAAATCAAATAATGTTTGGCCCACTTCACCCATTCCTAAGATTACATCTGTCATTATGGCTAATCTCAGTTATCTTGAGTATATTATGTTCATGCCCAGTCATGATTAATTTTTAAATAAAGTAGCCCGGCCCAGACTCGAACTGGGGTCAAAGGCTTCAAAGGCCTCTATGCTTGACCGCTACACTACCGGGCTGCTAAATCGAAAATTGCTATTCCCTTAATGAACTTTTTAATTTAATTTAACTCTTAAAATTAAATTGGAATTAATTTTTGATAATTTGAATTAGTTTCTCTATTGGATCTTCCATTTGGTTAACAATTTTTTCTGCTCTTTTTTGGCTGTGATTGCCATTTAATTCAAAAATTTTCTTAATATGGTTTGAAATTTTTGATGGATTTGTTTCTCTTTTTACCAAATATTTTTTTACTAAGAATTTTTCTACTATATTTGGAACTGCATTATATGATATTGTAGGAACTCCCATTAAAGCAGATTCAGCTGTCATAGTTCCACCAGATCCTATAAAAATATCTGTATTTTTTAATAGATATTTTCCATCAAATGACATTTTAATAATTTTTACTTTATTGCCAACTGCTTTTTGTAAATTTAAAATTTGTTTTGTATATCTTCCTAATACTATAATATTTTCATCTTTGTAATCATTTGCAATTTTTTGAATTATTGGAATAATTTTACTTGATTTTGATGTATATGCTGCTTCTTCTTCTTCTACTCTAATCAAAATATTTTTTTTATTATTATTTTTAAATGGGGATACTATTTTTTCATTAATTTCTCTTTTCAT
>Ga0308015_10001329_pt1 | contig 10408 bp, 10 predicted proteins | sample Neamet231_FD_203128 | JGI IMG/M metagenome (GOLD analysis project Ga0308015, IMG submission 203128) | Marine microbial communities from water near the shore, Antarctic Ocean - #231 | ecosystem: Environmental > Aquatic > Marine > Unclassified | place: Southern Ocean | collected 2014-07-28
CTCCTTGCTAGTACCATGCTGCGGATTCCTTGTGTACTCCCTGCTGTTCATCCCTGAGTAATCTGGCGCTCTGCAGCTGGAGGGGGAGCAGCTGCGGGCGGAGCGCTCAGACCGGGAGGTCAACGCCGTCAACAGCGGCGCGTCAACACGTGCGGTGGGCGGCGGCAGTGGTGGTGGTGCGCCGAAGCGGATTACTGACTCGCCTCGCCACATCCCGGTGCTTGTTAATAAGGTGCCGAGGCCGACGGCGCTGCCGCCAGGGATAGAAGCCATGGGAGCGTCTTGCTCGGGCGGCCTGCATCAGCATGGGAAGCAGTTGCAACGCGGCAACTCACGCGAAAGAGGAGGATCAGGCGGAAGAGGAGCATCATCGGTAGGGGTGCAGACGCCGTATGACCAGCAGCCGAGACAGAGCTTGGGCCAGGCTGTGCAGGTACACACGGATCCTCTGCTGTTGATTCCGTAAGTCATCTTTGCCGTTGACTCGTTGAGTAATTTCCCGCCCGGTGCAGCTGCAAATCCGCTCGTCCTCGGCGGAGGTACAAGCAGCGGCGGCAGCCTCGCAGGTAAGAGGGAGTGCCGATCGCCTAGCTTATGGACAGCTGTCCACCTACCACGTGTCACGCCCACAGAGATCCTCCTACTGACCCTCCCGCCCTCACAGGCGCGCGCTCTGCGGCAGCAGGCGGCCGCCAGCCGCGACTGGGCCGCCGAGCTTAAGGCAGCCAAGCTGGACAAACGCATGGGGCGGGACCGGCCGACGGCACAGCAGCTGTATTCTAGCAGCCGCGACATGCCTCTGTGAGATCTACGCTTGCCTTGCGGATGCACCACTGCCACGTGTCATACGCCGTCAGTACAGCCATGCCCACACAGTGAGCTGACACGTGTCACCGTGACCTCCACAGGTACGCGGCGGCGGCGCCGCAGTACATGAGCCAGAGCTACGACCTGCAAGCGGCGGACGCGCGGCACTGGCAGGCGCGAGGCAAGGGCAACAGGTGAGGACGATGCTGTTGCAGCTCCTGTTGCTGCTGCTCATGTTGCTCGTATTGACGTCTCTTGTTCCTGCAACAGCGGCGCCTCTCTTCGCGGCCGTGGCGAGCGCATCCGGCAGGTAGAGAAACGCTCTATTGCTTATGAGGATCCCCCGCCCCCAAGCCGGCTGTATTAATATGTCATCCCGGCTGCTGATCATCGCGCGGAGAGCGCATCCGGCAGAAGCAGTACGGCCTCTACGGCGGCTTCGGTACATAACGATTACATAAGGATCCCTCTCAATATGTGGATGCCGTAAGTAATCCCTGCTGTTCAGCCTTAAGCAATCTTCCTCTATAGGAGACAACCTCGTGGATCCGCGCGTCAAAGCACAGGTGAGGGATCGGACCTCGTCACGTGCCACGTGCCTCGTGTCATTGCTGCCTCGTACAACCCTCCCCTTGCCATGCTACGGTCCTCTAACGCGTCAAGGCACAGGCGGCGGCGGAGCGAGCGCAGATTGAGCGGGAAGAGGTAACGATGTTGCTCGTGCTGCTGCTCGTGCTACTGCTCGTGCTGACGCTCTCTCTTCTCCCATGCTCCAGGCGGCGGAGGCTGAGATGCAACAGCAGCAGCGCCACCGGCAGCAGCAGCGCGAGATGGATGCGCAGTACGGCCAGAGCCGTTTTGATATGCAGCAGCACGAGCAGACGCAGCACCAGCAGATGCAGATGCAGCCCGCCTCACCGGTGTCTATGCAGTACTATCCTGAGGAGGGCGAGAGCCCTCAGAAGCGGCGGGAGCGTGAGCTTTCAAGCCGCGAGGCGGCGTTGCAACTAATCCAGCAGCAGCAGCAGCAGCAGCAGCAGCAGCAGCAGGAGCAGCAGCATGTTAGTGGAGTCGAAAGGCGGCTTGAGATCGCACAGCAGTTGCCGCTAGACAGATTGGACTTGCACACTCAAGCGCAGGCAGGAGCTCAGCAAGCGCCGCCTCGTTCACGGGACGATGCGGCGACTGCAGACTTTTACGAGCTTCAGAAGGGCCAGCTCTCCGCCCGTTCTGCGAAGGACGCAGTGACTAGGGACGCGGTGACCGGGCTTGTACAAGAGGTGCTGTCCTCGCCGCGGGGCACCAAAGGCGCACCGCCGCGCCAGTCGGGCGAGCATTCCTTCACCCTCACGCGGGGAGGCAAGCCGCTCATGGCTGAGTCGTCGCCGATCAAAGCAACACAGCGCGGCGGCGGCGCGACGTCCCTAGGTGAGACGCTTGCGGACGGCGCGGACGACCCGTTGAAGCAGCTGCTTGCGCAGCGAAAGGCGACGCAGACGCCGCCCGGCCCGCACATTGGCGACGACCAGTTCTACGGCGCGGACTTCGGTCCCGGCCCGCTGTCCCGGCTGCCTGAGGGCTCCAGGTGAGCCACATTCCACCGGCAGATTTGCTGCGCTTTTGCCTGCTGCGTTTTGCCTGCTGGGTCCAGCCGTGAAGCCTTATGAGAAGCGCGATGCTGCTGCTGCTGCTGATCGTCAGCCCAATTTGCGTGCTCCAGCCCGCCCAAAATTGACCGGCGGGCGAGCGGTCCTCCGGGAGGGCCGCTAGGAGGCAAAGGCGCCGCACGCTTCAACGAGGGCGTGCGCTTCGACGGAGGCGAGGGCCCGACTACGTTTCCGCGGCGGTATGTGCGGCGGCCGATCGACCCTTACCATCAGCCGATGGTGATGGAGAAGCTTCCTTCGGAGGGGGTTGAGGGCATCCACAGGCAGGGAAGGTCGACCAACAAGAGCTTTCCGCAGGTACATAATGGCGGCGCTGCTGTGACTGCCTTAAGTAACTGCTGCAGTTCATGATGCAGTGACTCCCTTACGCAATCCCTGCCGTTCATCCTGCAGTGCAACTCCTTTCCGCAGGACTCACGCTTCAAGAAGGAGCCGCGGGCGCTGCCGCTGGAAATCGACAAGCGCAAGTCGTTCTCGCGCGCGCTCAACCGCGTCCCGCCGGATGTGGTGGCGCAGGTACATATAGGGACCCCTACTGTTACACAACCGGATCTCACAACAGCATATGGATCACTGCTGTTCATTCCTGAAGTGATCCCGCCCTTGTTGTGTGTTTGAACAACTGCTGAGCCTTGGGCGTTCCTCGTGGTGGCGCAGGCGGAGGCGAGCGCGTGGGCGCTGGGCAAGGAGAAGGCCGGGCGCAGCAGGCGGCGCGAGGTGGCGCTGAGGACGCCGCCTACTATAAACTTGTGAGGTCTCTCTTTTCAATCTCGTTTGATTATAATCCGCTCTCACACAGCAGCAGCAGCAGCAGCAGCAGCAGCAGCAGCAGACCAAAACTATGATGAAAACATGCTGCGGGCCAAGATGGCCGTGCAGAGGAGAGATTGTACCTGCATAGACTTTAGAAGATCGCGGCCGCTCTGCGTCTCGGTCGCGCCCTTCTTGGCCAGCTCAGAAAAGTGTCTCTTGGCCCACAATGTCTGCCCTCGCTGCCTGCCCCCCTCCCCCGTCTTGGCAGTGCCATGCTTTACACTGCGGAATGCGCAGATTTGACGCAGAATGCTATCCAAATACATAGCTACTTGGCCATCCCTCGCCTCCTCGCCTCGGCCTCCGCCTCCTCCCGCGCGTGCTGCCAGCGCTCGCGCTTCTGCGCTTTGAGCTCCTCGTACCGCCGCCGCTCTTTTGGAAGCCACTTGCGATCCATCTCGATCTCCTCCAGCACCTCCATCTCCTCCTCGTCCAACTCCCTGAGACAAACCACGCAAAACTGAAGGCTCAGAGGCAGAAAACCACATAAGGATTCTACTCTACAGATCTATAATGGCAGATGAGTCGCACCACTGTGCTTCGAGCTCGCGCTGCCGTTTCTCCGCAAGCTGCCGCGCGCGCGCCTTCTCCTGCGTGCTGTACTCGCTCCACTTGTGCTCCAGCGCGAACCCCTGCGTCAGCAACTTGTGCCTGAGAGAAGTTCCAAGAGAGAAAGATCAGCGATCGATCAGCGGAAAAATCCACAGTCAAAGATGTCATCACAGCGCGCGTCCTTACTGCCGCGCGATTTTCCGGCCACCTATCCCCCTCCAGCGCCTCTGGATCCGCACACACGCCGCATGCTGCTCCTTGTCCGTCACCTGCACATCCGCTAACCATTTCCGCGCGGCGCGGCCACGCCAGCGTGCGCCGATGATCATTGCCGCCGCCGTCTCCTCCGACATACCCAGCAGCCGCGCCGCCTCCTCTGCTTGGCGCTCGCGCTTGCGCTGCTCCGTCGCTTCCGGCTCCAAGTACCACACTAACGCGTCCAGCTCCCTCAGCTCCTCCTCAATTGATGTGAGCCGCCGGCTGCTCATCCCGCTCAGCAGCTCGCAGCTGATTTTGTGCAAGATCAGTTGGCGATTAGTCGCAGAAATGCCGGCATGAAGGCAGCAGATTGACAAATCACAGAGAAGCGCAGTTGTTGTGCGCGCACAGCTCGACGGCGCCAGCCTCAGGGCCCGTCGCCCGCTCGCCGCTGCCCGCCGCCGCCAGCGTGCGCGCGCGGCCCGGAATGGACCAACTCAGCCTGATTTCAGTAGTAGTTGAGAGGATCAGCACAACGGTGGGATGACTGAGCTATTACTTAAGGATCTCATAGCAGGGATCCTTGTGTGTGTACCTCGCCAAACGGCACTCTTCGCGGGCCTCTCCCATCAGCACTTTCACCTGCCGCCGCCTGCGCTTCGCCGCGAGCGCCCGCTTCTCCGCCGCCGTTTCCTCAACCACAGGCTTGGCGGCGACACTAGCGCTCACCTACAGAGTACCGGATGACTTGCGTCAGCATAATCAGCATATTCTAATAGAGCAGCGAAGAATCTTTTTTATGTCCTTACGAAACGCACGGGCGCGGCGCCAGTGATGGAGGATACGCGCGGCGGCGGCTCGTCGAAGAACGCAATGCCCGTCTCTGCCTCGTCCTCAGGAGAGACTGCTGCTGCCACTTGTGAGGACAGCGACTGTGAACGGTGGTCTTGCCAGTTTTGCGCTCCCTGCCCTGCCGCGAGCTGTCGCTCCACCTCCGCCTGCTGCTGCAGCTCCTGCTCGGCTTTGACTACCGCCTGCTCGTACTCCTCCTCCGTCACCACTTCGAACTCAGCAGATAAGCACCCGCCAGATCCCTCACCCTCGAGGGTACCCTCACCCTCGTCATCTTCCTTGTCACTGCGCATGCAGTGCGCTCGCCATGCCTCATCGCTGTCGTCCACCCTCCCGCCGCAGCCGCTGCACCGCCGCACCCGCACGATTTCCGCCTCCTTCAGGATCAACAACTCCGGTTCCGGCTCCGCTACTCCTAGCTTCTGCGCCGCGAATTCCAGCTCCTCCAGCCGCTCGCCGCCACTCTCGAGCCGCGATGCGACCACCAGAAGCCGCCGCCGCTGCCGCTTTCGCGCCGCTCTCTGCAGCACGAGCATCAACGAGAAGGTCAGTATGAGGAGCACTGTGAGCATGACACGTGGCAGTTGATCAGAATGATCAGTGCTCATTATACTTGCAGCACGAGGGCCGCGCGGTGCAGCTTTCGCAGGTGGCGCCGCGCCACCGCCGCCACCAGCGCCTGATCCCCATCCTTATCCATCCGCACCTGCAAAATTTAAGACTTGGGTCAGCCAGAGAGAGAAGCGATATAGGCGTGACGTGGCAGTAGTCTCTGCAGTCAGATCAGCTGTTCACCTTGCGGCGGTTGTGTGCGTCCTCGCGCTCCACGAACGTCCGGAGCAGCAGCTGGCACTTGCTGGCGCGATGAGTAGCAGGGATTTACTTAAGGAATCCACACACAGGGAGGGATCCTAAAGTAATTCAGTACCTGGTACTTGCTGGCTCGCTGCGAGGGCAGGCCGTAGCCGAGAGTGTCGCCCGTCTCACGAACCTACGAGAGAAGACAAGGGACGATTCAGCTGGTACAGCCGCAAGCGTCCAGCCGTTGAGCGTAGCAATCGTTGCGCAAGGCAGCAGGTTGGCAAGGCAGCACGGCAGCCGCGGAGCACATGCGCAGCAACGCACCACGCTGAGGTGCTGGCCCACGAGCATCCCGCCCTCGAAGCGCTCCCGGCACAGGAACCACTGCAGGTCCAGCAGCACGAGACGTCAGCACGCGCAGCAGGAGTAGCAGCAGGAGCAGCAAGCGGAGCAGGAGCAGGAGCAGCAACAGCAGCAGCAGCAACAGCAGCAGCATCGTCCGCACCTGCAGGTCCAGCAGCAGCTCCGCGCTCGGCGGCAGCGGCGAGTCAACTGCGCTGGCGAAGACGCCGCCGCCGAGCGGAGTCACAACGCTGCGACGCTCGCCCTCTCCGCGCTGCTGCAGCTGCAGCGGCTGCTGCTGCGGCTGCTGCTGTGGCGGCTGTTGTGGCGGCTGCTGCGGTGGCGAGCCGAGTCGCGCGGTGGGCTTGAGTAGCGCCGCGGTGGGCTTTCTAAGCAGCGGCGGCGCGGCGCGGGAGTGCGACGTGTCGGACGGGCGCTGCGGCCTCGGCTTCTGCCTCTGTTGCTCCTGCGCCTGCCGCTCTTGGTCCTGGTCCTGGTCCTGACTGTCGCCCAGGGCGCTGTCCTCACTAAGCTCGAGCTGCCATTTCATCGGGCTCCCTGGTGCCCGCCACGGGCCGGGGCTGCCGCGCACTGGCGACGACGGCACTGAACCGCGCTCGGATAATGCCTCCGGGATGGAGCTGCTGACGGAGTCGTGCTCGTCCTCCGAAATCTCGTCGAAATAGTCATCGGAGTAGTGCTCGGAGTAGGACGGGCTGTGAAGCACTTGAGGGTGAGCGGCAGGAGCTGCAGCAGGGGCAGCAGCATGAGCAGCAACACGAACAGCAGCAGCGGGGGCAGCAGCAGGGGCATGGGCGCAGGGGCACTCAGCAGCAACTCTTCATCCAGGCGAGCACGAGCAGCAGCAGCGCACGAGCAGCAGCAGCACACCTGAGCTCCGCGGTGGGGATCAGCACGTCGGCCAGCTCCCGCCGCTGCTTCCGCCCGATCCGCCCGCCCCTACTCTCACCTGCTACAACGGCGGTGGAGCGGCCGGCAATGCCAATGCCAAGGAGGGACAGGAAACGCAGAAGCGTGCTGGGCTCCCAGCTTCCCGGCGGCATCGCCACCCGCCGGCCGCGCTTGGTCGGGCTAGCATTGAAGCTCTTCACCTCGTAGCTGCACGGCGAGGGCAAGGGCGTCAGCACGAGCAGCCGCGGCATGAGCAGCAGCAGCACCAGCAGCACCAGCACCAGCAGCACCAGCACCAGCACCAGCACCAGCCCGCACCTGAGGAGCGGCGGCAGCGCCACGTCGCCGCCCCACGACAGCCGCACGCCGCCGCCGCCGCGCACCGCCCGCACCGCGCCCTCGGCCGCGCCGCTCAGGCTCAGCCCCTGCCCGCTCCCGCTCCCGCCCCCGCTCCCGCCGCCATTCCCGGCGGCAGCGGCGGCGGAGGCGGTGGCCAAGTTCAGCAGCGTGATCTCCTCCGCGGAGATCCGCGGCTCGGCCCAGCCCTCCGCCCGCAGTAGCTCCTCGCACCGCCGCTGCAGCGCGGTGCGGAAGCCGCGTGCCGCACCCACCGCCTCGCCGAGCGCCGCCAACTCGGACTCCGCCGCGGCGTTCTTGCCCTGCAGCCGCGACAGCTCTCCCCACAGGCCGCCCGCGTCGCCCGCGCCACCGGCGTCGCCGCCGGCGTAGCTCAGCGTCTTGGAGGACGAGGGCGGGCGGCTCGGCTGCTGCAGCTTGCGTCCCGGGCCGATGCGCTGCTGGTGCGCGCCGACGCTGCCGGAGGTCACCGACCACGCGCCGGCCACCGCGTGCGCGCGGCGGCGCGAGGAGCTAGAGGAGCGCTGCGAGTCGGCGCGGGTGCTCATCCCACGCGCAGGTCTTGTAGCGCAGTGGTGTGTGCGCGGATGGTGGTGGTTGGAGCACTTCAGACGCGGCTTGTGGCTGTCGCGGAGATCAGGTGGAGATCAGATCTAGCAGCTAGCCGCTGCTCATCATGGGGTCCGAAGGTATCATGACGCGATTTCTCTTGGTCGGGCCTCCAGCCTCAGGCACCCAACCAATCTCGAGCGCGTGCTGACGCTTGCAAACAAGCATCTGTCGCTGATGCACACTGCCCCTCGCACCCGGGCTTTCAAGAAGAATGGGATCAGCCATCCGATGCCACCATCGCGATCGCCCCGGCGATTTCGCAAGATGCGGCACTTGTCGCCGCGCTCACGGCTGTTGCGGCTGCTCACGCTCCTCGCGCTCACACCGCCCGCCCGCGCCGACGTCTCGTGGCTCTGGGGCGGCGCGCTCCCGCGCGGTGCGTTCCTGCGCCGCCACTGGGAGACAAAACCGCTCTTCTCCAAGGGCGCTCTGCCGCCCGCGCGGCGCGACGTCCCGGGCACCGCTTCCCCGCTGTTCCGCTCTCGCGACGTGGAGCTGATGCTGGAGCTGTGGAAGCACAAGGCGCCGCTGAAGCTCAACGCGGAGCACGGGCAGGTGATCTTCCTGCGGCCGCGCTCGGGTTTCGTGCACGACGGCTCGGCCGGCCGCGCGGCGGGCACGGCGCTAACGATGGGTGAGCGACGGTGCTGTTTGTGCTGGTGCTGGTGCTGGTGCTGCTGGTGCTGCTGGTGCTGCTGGTGCTGCTGGTGCTGCTGGTGCTGCTGGTGCTGCTGGTGCTGCTGGTGCTGCTCCTGCTCGCGCTGATCCGCTCCTTCAGGCATGGTGACGGCGGCCATGGCGGAGGGCGACACGGTGCTGATCCACAACCTCGAGATCTACTGGGGCCCCGTGGGCGCGCTCAGCGCCGAGATTTCGGACGCGTTCGGAGGGCTGTATGCGCAGACGAACATGTACTTCAGCCCCGGCATGAACCCATCCAAGAGTGTGGACGGCGGCGAGCAGCCGGAGACCACGAGCCCGCACCAGGACGCGCAGTCGACCTTCATCGTGCAGCTGGAGGGGGAGAAGGTGACGACCTGCTGGTGCTGGTGGTGGTGGCGCTGGGGGGGCTGGTAGTACTGGTGCTCCTCGTGCTGCTCTTCGTGCTGCTCCCCCCTCCTCCTCCCGCTCCTGCTGACCCCCACCGCTTCAGCTATGGAGCCTGTGGCAGGACGTGCAGCTGTCGCCCAAGGAGCGGCAGCGCGGCAAGGGGGGTGACCTCGTGGATCGCGCCTCGCTGGGGGCGCCTACAGAGGAGCGGCTGCTCAAGCCGCACGATGTGCGCCCGGCTGCTGCCGCTCCTGCTGCTGTGCCCGGCTGCTGCTGCTGCTGATGCTGTCCCGGTCGCTGTTCCTGCTGCTGCTTCTGCTTTGTGCCGGCTGATCATCATCCGATGCGCAGGTGCTGTTTGTGCCGCGCGGTTGGTACCACGCCACCCGCGCCGGGCGCAAGGGCGGGTAGATGATACGACATAAAGATCCCCAGGCTGTGAATTCCTTAAGTTAATCCCTGCTGCTCACGCCGCAAGGCAGCCTGCACCTCACCATCGGGTTGGAGACCGAGTCGGACGGGCTGACGGTGCAGGTGAAGAACACATATGGAGGATCCCAATTCCCCAGCCGCGTGTGTGTGGGTTCCGTAAGTAATCCCTGCTGTTGACCTTATGAGACGGCAGGCGCTGGCGACGCGCGCACTGGTGCTGCTTGGCGGTTCCGAGGTCCGCACTCCGCCACCTTCCGCTACCCTCTGCGAGGACTGACGCCCACGCTTTTGTAGGTGCGGGATGCCGCGCCCGCGACGCCGTCGCTACGCAAAGCGGCGCCGTTCTCGCTGCTGGCCGCGGCGGCGAAGGTGCATAAGGATTCATGCGAAGAATTCCTTAAGTAATTCCCTGCTGTTGACGCGTGCTGGCCGCGGCGGCGAAGGAGCGCAAGCCGAAGGCGTACCGCGCGGGGATGAGGCGGTACGAGCTATACATATAAGGATCATGCCTTAACCCTTCCCGAATCTCTGCCGCTGATTTCGCAAGTCAATAGGGTGATCGTCGCGGTGAAGGCTCTTTCTGAGGCCTGGGTGGGCCGCGGCGACAAGCAGCAGCAGGTAAAGAAGCACACACTAACTGCCCTGCTGCTGGTGCTGCCCTGCTGCTATGCTGCTGCTGCTACCTGTGCCTGTGTGCCCCTGTAGGACCCCCTTAGGATCATAGGATACCCGCTGTGAATTCCGTAAGTAGATCCTTGCTGTTGACTCCTGAAGTAAAATCCCTGTTCCACAGCTGCAGAACGGTCAGCTTTGGGCGATCGTCGCGAGGCCCGATGTTGGAGCGGTGCGAAAGGCGCTGGAGGAGGCCGTGGAGGTACATATCACATGCAGTATACTACTCGTGCTGCTGTTGTTTCCGTCGGTAATCTCGTGCTGCTGTCGTTTCCGCCAGTCATCTCGTGCTGCTGCCGGTTCCGTCAGTAATCTTTGCCTGCTCATCCCTGGAGATTCAT
>Ga0308015_10001331_pt1 | contig 10397 bp, 6 predicted proteins | sample Neamet231_FD_203128 | JGI IMG/M metagenome (GOLD analysis project Ga0308015, IMG submission 203128) | Marine microbial communities from water near the shore, Antarctic Ocean - #231 | ecosystem: Environmental > Aquatic > Marine > Unclassified | place: Southern Ocean | collected 2014-07-28
AAAATATAAAAACGAAAAACAGAATAACTAAAACAGCTAACGTAAGAGATGACTCTACATTGAATAGTGAAATGGGGTTATTATCTTTTAATATACTTGGTATGAGTAATAACAAAATAAAGACGACTAACGACTTATCGAAATTTAAATACAGATCAAATGGTATACTCTGCTCGTTTTTACTTACCCCACTCAATACTTGTAAATTACTAAACCCTGGCACTAAATGCGTAGCAAGCGCCAAACATCCAACTACCACTAAACCTACCATACAGTAACTTACATATAACTTAACTCTAGTATTAGAGTGAGTGTCTCCCTCCCCTGAAGAACTTGATAATTTCTGTCCATAAAATGACAACGACAATAATGGAATAACAATAACCAACCCCACAACATCAATGGCATTAAAAACAAAACCAACAACAAGCGTACCCGCTAATAAATATAGGGATAACTTAGGTTTTATAAATGCGGTAATGATGGAGATAGCTAAACAAATAAAAGGCAATACTTGTGGGAAAAAATGAGATGTTGGCAGCATATTTATTTTAAGTAGGGATAGTTAATGCCCGATAAATTAACACACTATCTATCATCGATGAAGTGTCGGATTAGGGAACAATGCTTAAATACTGGATTCCCGACAAGAGAACTCGGGAATGACGGGCTCATATTAATTTAATCACCCAACCTATCAGCGCGCACCAAGTCTGCTTGAATCAAGTACCGGAATGAAAAGTCATATTCACGTATGTTCATCATGGATGATGAACAAAGCGATGTAGGGCATGGATGCCCGTTCAGCGCTGTTACGTCGATTATATGACTTATCATGAAGGATTACACTTGATTAGCAGCTCCGAGGGAGTCCAGAGGGATGCCGGAGGCAGTATCCCTTTGGGTGTAGTCGCCACAGCGACAATTATAGACTTAGTCATTTATTGTAAAGCAGATAAGTGATAAATTATATATTCTGCTTTTAAAGGATATAGCATGCAAGTTACTGAAAGAGAATTAAAATTATTAGATTTTTTAAGAGATAAAGAATCGAAACAAAAGGATTTTACATTAAAGGAGGCAAGTGAAGTAACTGAGTATAAAACAAATACTATTAGTAAATATTTTACTGAGGACTTAAAGGGAAAATATTTATTCAAAAAAAACAGATCAACTTGGTTTTCAAAAGAGATCAACACTCTTTCTAACAAAGATTTCTTTAGCCTAATTTCCCAAAGTACAAATTCTAAAGAAAAAACAAGTGATGAGAAATTCTTTGATACTTTAGTAGAAAGAAGTTTGGACTCATTCACATTAGCCCTTGAGATATACAATCGACCTAGTTTAAAAAATAAAGTAGAAGCTTTTTCAATAATGATTATCAATTCATGGGAATTACTCTTGAAAGCGCAGATTATAGAGGAGAAGTCTTACAAAGATATATTTTATGAAAACGGTAAGAGCTTGACCATCAGTGATGCTGTTAGAACAATATTTGATTCAGAATGTCCTATTAAAAAGAATTTGGAATTAATAATAGATTTAAGAGATCAAGCTACCCACCTTTTAATTAAAGAATTACAACCAAACTTATCCGAGTTATTCCAAGCCAATGTATTAAACTATCAGAATCAATATAAAAACCTTTTAGGGAATTCTCCTCTATCGGGCCAAAGTGTAGGGATGCTAAGTCTTATTATTGATGGGCCAAGCCCCGAAATTGCAATTATCAGAGATAGCTATGGTAAAGAAACAGCTGATGAAGTAGAGCTGTTCCTAAATAAAGTTAGTTCGCTTAAAGCTGAGTATAAATCCACAGAGTTTGCAATTACGATTGATTATCACCTCACTCTGAGTAAAAACAAGAATAAATCAGATATTAACCTTACCTCTGGCGGGGACGGAGTTGTCGCAAAGATTATCACCGTGCCAAAAAGCATTAAGAAGACACATAAATATTTTCGTGACTCGGCCAAAGACGCAATTAATCAGATGCATGGTTCAGAGGTTGTAACTAATTACAATTTCAACGCTGTAGTTAATAAACATAAAATAGCATCTAAAGAAGAGTTTTATGATAATACTGACAGGAAAAGGTACTCTCAAAAGTTTGTAGAATGGTTTAGTGACAATTTGAAACATAAGGACTGGCTACAATCAGCTATAAAGCACTATAAATCGCAGCTTAAAACAAAAAAACCCGCTAATTAGCGGGTTTTTATTAAGATTAACAAGCTATAAGCGAATCGCTTACCAACCTGTTTTCTCTTTAAGTGCTACGCCGATATCAGCTAAAGAACGTACAGTTTTAACACCGGCCGCTTCTAGTGCTGCGAATTTTTCATCAGCTGTACCTTTACCACCGGCGATAATCGCGCCAGCATGACCCATACGCTTACCTTCTGGTGCAGTAACACCAGCAATGTAAGATACTACAGGTTTAGTCACGTTAGCTTTGATATATTCCGCCGCTTCTTCTTCAGCCGTTCCGCCAATTTCACCAATCATTACGATTGCTTCAGTTTGTGGATCGTTTTGGAACATTTCCAATACGTCGATGAAGTTAGTACCTGGAATAGGGTCGCCACCAATACCTACACAAGTAGATTGGCCAAAACCAGCATCAGTCGTTTGTTTAACGGCTTCGTACGTTAACGTACCAGAACGTGAAACAATACCTACTTTACCTGGTAAATGTATGTGACCTGGCATGATACCAATTTTTGTCTCGCCCGGAGTGATAACACCTGGACAGTTAGGACCAATCATACGAACGCCAGTAGCGTTAAGCTTAGCTTTAACGTCAACCATATCTAAAGTTGGAATACCTTCAGTAATAGTTACGATAAGCTCGATGCCTGCATCGATAGCTTCTAAAATAGCATCTTTACAGAACGGCGCTGGAACGTAGATAACTGTAGCTGTTGCGCCAGTTGCTTCTACTGCTTCACGTACTGTATTGAATACTGGTAAACCAAGGTGCGTTTGACCGCCTTTACCTGGGCTTACGCCACCAACCATTTGTGTACCGTAATCAATAGCTTGCTCTGAATGGAAAGTACCTTGACCACCAGTGAAACCTTGACAGATAACTTTAGTATCTTTATTAATTAATACCGACATTATTTGCTCTCCGCAGCTGCTACAACTTTAGTTGCTGCATCAGTTAATGATTCAGCAGCAATGATGTCTAAGCCAGATTTTTTAAGAACTTCACGGCCTAATTCAGCATTAGTACCTTCTAAACGTACAACAACAGGTACTTTAACGCCTACTTCTTTAACTGCGCCAATAATACCTTCAGCAATCATGTCACAACGAACAATGCCACCAAAAATGTTAACTAAAACAGCTTTAACGTTATCATCAGAAAGGATTATTTTGAATGCTTCAGCAACACGTTCTTTGGTAGCACCGCCGCCAACATCAAGGAAGTTAGCTGGCTTGCCGCCGTGTAAGTTTACGATATCCATTGTACCCATTGCTAGGCCTGCACCGTTAACCATACAACCAACGTTTCCGTCTAATGCTACGTAGTTAAGTTCAAAGCTTGCTGCATGCGCTTCACGTGCATCTTCTTGAGATGGATCGTGCATTTCACGGATTTTAGGTTGACGGTATAAAGCATTACCATCTACACCAATTTTACCGTCAAGACAGATTAAATCGCCTGCGCCAGTAACAACTAGTGGGTTGATTTCTAGTAATGCGAAATCGAAATCTTCGAACATTTTCGCTAAACCTAAAAAGATTTTAACGAACTGTTTCATTTGAGTAGGGTTCAAACCTAGTTTGAAACCTAATTCACGGCCTTGGTAAGGTTGAGCGCCAACTAGTGGGTCAATCTCAGCTTTGTGAATTAATTCAGGAGTCTCTTCAGCGATTTTCTCAATATCAACACCACCTTCGGTAGATGCCATGAAAACAACTTTTTGTGAAGCTCTATCAACTACAGCACCAAGGTACAATTCGTTAGCAATATCACACGCGTCTTCTACTAAGATTTTAGAAACCGGTTGGCCTTTCTCATCTGTTTGGTAAGTAACTAAATTTTTACCTAACCATTTTTGAGAGAATGCTTTGATTTCTTCTTTAGATTTAACGAGTGCTACACCGCCAGCCTTACCGCGGCCACCTGCGTGTACTTGAGTTTTAACAACCCATACATCGCCGCCAAGTTTGTCGGCAGCTTCAGCAGCTTCTTCAGGAGTATCGCAAGCGAAACCTCTTGATGCTGGTAAACCATATTCAGCGAATAATTGTTTCGCTTGATATTCATGCAAATTCATGGTGTTTTATCCATATATCTGTAAATAATGACCGTTAATCGTATTTCTAAGAAAGACTTTAAACGGCCTGTGAAAAGTATCTCAACTATAGTACGTAACCCTTAATGATAAAAATCATAAGGACTAAGACTATAATCAAGTAACTAAATTTTTAATCTTTTACTGTCTATTTAACTTGAGGGTAAGCTTAAAGGAAACTTAAATATCAAGTAAAAGGCGTGTAGGATCTTCTAACAACTCTTTAATTGCGACTAAGAAACCAACAGATTCTTTGCCATCAATTAAACGATGATCATAAGATAATGCTAAATACATCATGGGTAAAATTTCTACTTTACCATTAACTGCCATAGGGCGGTCTTGTATCTTATGCATACCTAAAATAGCTGCTTGAGGTAAGTTAAGGATAGGCGTTGATAACAACGAACCAAAAACCCCACCGTTAGTAATAGTAAAATTACCGCCGGTCATATCAGCCATTGAAAGCTTACCATCACGACCTTTAAGCGCTAGTTCACGGATACCGTTTTCAATACCAGCCATGCTTAATTGATCAGAATCACGTAATACGGGGGTAACTAAACCACGCGGTGTAGATACAGCAATAGAAATATCAAAGAAGTTATGATAAACAATGTCATCACCGTCAATAGAAGCATTTACTGCTGGGAAGCGTTTAAGTGCTTCTGTCACGGCTTTAACATAAAAAGACATAAAACCTAGACGTGTGTCATGTGTTTTTTCAAATAAGTCTTTATATTGCTTACGTAAATCCATAATTGGTTTCATGTTAACTTCATTAAATGTAGTTAGCATAGCCGTAGAATTTTTCGCTTCAAGTAAACGTGTTGCAATTGTTTTACGAAGACGTGTCATTGGTACACGTTTTTGAGTACGTTCACCTAAGTCTTGTGATGCTACTGCAACCGGTGCAGCCGCTTTTGGCGCTGCTGCAGGTTTATTTGCTGCAGATTGTACGTCTTCTTTAGAAATACGACCGCCTTTACCTGTACCGACAACATCAGAAGCCGTTAAGCCTTTTTCTGTCATTAAACGACGTACTGATGGGCTTGCTAAATCGTCAGAGCTAATTGCGTCTTCAATAGGTGCTGCTTTAGAAACAGATGCTTTAGCACCGGCATTAAGCTCACCAATTTTTTGAGCGCCTAGGACGGTATCGCCTTCAACATGAATAATTTTACCAATGACACCATTGTCTTGAGCAACAACTTCTAATACAACTTTGTCTGTTTCGATATCAACTAAGTTTTGGTCCATAGTTACTACATCGCCTTCAGCAACATGCCAAGTAGCAACCGTTGCATCAGCAACTGACTCAGGTAATACAGGAACAACAATGTCGATTACTTTTAGAGGAGCATCTGTTGCTGCTTCCGCTACAGCAGGAGCCGCCGCAGGTGCAGAAACTTCAGCTTCGCCAGCAGAGAATACACCAATAACTTGGTCGCCTAAAACGGTAGCGCCTTCTTGTTGTGAGATAGAAGTAATAACACCATCAGACGTAGCGGGTACTTCAAGTACTACTTTGTCAGTTTCGATGTCTACTAATACTTGATCACGTGATACTTTATCACCCACTTGTACATGCCAAGTGGCAACAGTAGCGTCTGCTACTGATTCAGGTAAAACTGGAACCTTAATTTCGGTTGTCATTTTTTTTATTCCTTTCACAAAACTAGTCTTTTTCAACATTAAGCGCGTCATCGACTAGCGCATGTTGCTCTTTAACATGGACAGACATATAACCTACAGCAGGAGCTGCAGAGGCTTTTCGGCCTGCATATGTCAAGTAAGTACCTTTTGGAATTACCGCTCTAAAATGATGCTGAGAACAATACCAAGCACCTTGGTTTTGCGGTTCTTCCTGACACCATACAAATTGCTTCACGTGTTGGTATTGTTCCAACTCGGCTGAAAGCTCTTCTTCTGGGAACGGATACAATTGCTCGATACGAATAATTGCTACGTTATTTTGTTCGCTCTTACGACGTTGTTCTAACAATTCGTAATAAACTTTACCACTACAGAAAACAACACGCTCAACGTTTTCTGCTTTGATGTTATCAATTTCACCAATAACATTGTGGAATACACCCGTAGATAATTCTTCCATTGAAGAAACAGCTAATGGATGACGCAATAATGACTTAGGTGACATAACAACAAGAGGACGACGCATAGGACGAACAACTTGACGGCGAAGCATGTTAAATACTTGCGCTGGAGTAGAAGGTACACAAACTTGCATATTGTGATCTGCACAAAGTTGCAAGAAGCGTTCAAGACGAGCAGATGAATGCTCAGGACCTTGACCTTCATAACCATGTGGTAACAGCATCGTTAAACCACATAAACGACCCCATTTTTGTTCACCAGAGCTAATAAATTGGTCGAATACTACTTGTGCACAGTTAGCAAAATCACCAAATTGTGCTTCCCAAATAGTTAAACCCGCGGGTTCAGCTGTTGTATAACCGTACTCAAATGCCAATACTGAAACTTCTGATAACACAGAATCATGTACATCAAATGGACCTTGGCCTTCACGTATATTTTGAAGGGGTAAATATTGACTACCATCATCTTGGTTATGCAATACCGCATGGCGATGGAAGAATGTACCACGACCTGAATCTTGACCGGTAATACGTACACGTTCACCTAAGTCAACGATTGATGCATACGCTAAATTTTCAGCCATACCCCAATCAAGAAGCTTCTCACCTGATGCCATTTTTTTGCGGTCATCGTAAATTTTGTTTACACGACCATGTACACGATGGTTTTCAGGAATAGTCACGAGTTTATTAGCAAGTTCATTCAGTTTTTCAACTGAAATAGCTTTGTCGTAATCATCATCCCAATTGTGACCAATATACGGAGTCCAATCTACTGAGTGTTCAGTCATTGGGCGCCATTGTTCAACAGTACATTGACCTTCATCTAATAACTGACGGTAGTAGTTAGTTAACTCTTCAGCTTTCGCTGTAGTTACTGAGCCTTCAGTCGCTAGTTGGTCAGCATATAGTTGACGTGGTGTAGGATGTTGCTTAACTTTTTTGTACATTAACGGCTGTGTTGCACTTGGCTCATCAGCTTCATTGTGACCATGACGACGGTAACAAACTAAGTCAATTACTACATCACGTTTAAATTCATTTCGGTAGTCAAGCGCGATTTGCGTGGCTAAAATAACCGCTTCAGGATCATCACCGTTTACATGAAGAATAGGTGCCTGAACCATTTTCGCGATATCAGTACAATATTCGCCAGAACGTGTATCTTCTTGCTTTGATGTAGTAAAACCAACTTGGTTATTTACAACAATGCGAATTGTACCGCCCACTTTAAATGCATTGGCTTGTGACATGTTAAAGGTTTCTTGTACAACACCTTGACCCGCAATAGCGGAGTCACCATGAATAGTAATAGGTAAAACTAAGTCACCTTGATCACAATCACGACGGTCTAAACGTGCACGTACACTACCAATAACAACAGGGTTAACAATTTCAAGATGAGAAGGGTTAAACGCTAACGCTAAATGAACATTGCCACCTGGGGTAACAAAATCAGAAGAATAACCTTGATGATATTTAACATCACCTGAAGATTTAATTTCATCATGTTTACCGCCGAATTCATCAAATAATTTTGACGAGTTCTTACCCATAACGTTAACTAAAAGGTTTAAACGACCGCGATGAGCCATACCGATAACAACTTCTTTCGTACCATGTATACCAGCACGATTAATCAGTTCTTTCATCATCGGAACTAATGCATCACCACCTTCAAGTGAGAAACGTTTAGCTCCTGGAAATTTAGCCCCTAAGTAACGCTCTAAACCGTCAGCAGCAATTAAGCCTTTCAAAATTTCTTCTTTTTCTGAAATAGAAAAGTCAGCTTTAGATTGGACAGATTCCAAACGATTTTGTAACCAACGTTTTTCATCCGTGTCGGTAATATGCATGTACTCAGCACCAATAGAAGAACAATATGTTTTTCTTAATGCTTTGTAGATATCACCTAACTTCATTGATTCTTGCCCTACAGCAAATGAACCAACGTTGTATTCTTTATCAAAATCATTCTCTGATAAATCATGATGAGCAAGTTGTAAATCGCGTACTTTGTCACGCTGCCATAGCCCTAAAGGATCTAAATTAGCGTTTTGGTGACCACGAAAACGGAATGCGTTAATAAGTTGAAGTACTTTAACTTGTTTTGCATCGCCACCGCCTGAAACAACAACGGTTTTAGCAGTTTGCTTAGCAAGCTGTTTAAATTCGTCGCGAATTTCAGAGTGTCGATACTCAAGATCAGAACCTTCAACTTTAGGAAGTTGTTGGAATATTTGACGCCACTCGTCAGTAACTGAGTGAGCATTATCCAAGTATGATTCGTATAATTCTTCAATATAAGCAGTGTTGCCACCACTAAAATGGGAAGACTCTAACCAAGCCTTCATTGCACCTTCTGGCATTGCCTGTTCCTTGTTGGGATAAGAGCAATAATAAATTGCTTAACTAAAAATAGCAGAATATTTACTTAACTAATAGAAGTTAAATGAAATATCCTGCCAATTAAATTAAACAGCTCTAGTCAATAACATTGACTTTATGTGACCAATTGCTTTGGTTGGGTTTAATCCTTTAGGACAAACGTCAACACAGTTCATGATACCGTGACAACGGAATACACTATAAGCGTCTTGTAAATCATCTAAACGTTCTTCAGTGGCAGTATCACGACTATCAATTAAAAAGCGATAGGCGTGTAACAAACCTGCTGGACCGATAAATTTATCCGGGTTCCACCAAAAAGAAGGACATGATGTAGAACAACATGCACATAAAATACATTCATAAAGACCGTCTAATTTATCACGCTCTTCAATTGTTTGTATATTTTCACGTGCTGCCGGTTGTCCATCATTAATTAAATATGGCTTAATTTTTTCATATTGCTGATAAAATTGAGTCATATCGATAATTAAGTCACGTACTACTGGTAAACCAGGTAACGGACGTAAAATTATCTTTTTAGCTTTCAATTCTGATAATGGTGTAATACAGGCTAAACCATTTTTACCATTCATGTTTAAGCCGTCTGAACCACAAACACCTTCACGACATGAACGACGGAAAGATAATGTAGAATCTTTCTCTTTTAATAAAATAAGTGCATCAAGAACCATTAAGTCAGAGCCATCTGGCACGTCTAACTCATACTCTTTCATGTATGGTGCATTATCAACATCAGGATTATAACGGTAAATCGAAAATAACTGTTTCATTACAATGCTCCTTAATATACGCGGGCTTTCGGTGGGAAAGCTTCACGGTGAACTGGTTTCATATTTACATCACGCTTCGACATTGCTTGAGACTCTGGTGTGTAAATAGAATGACATAACCAATTTTCATCATCACGGTCTTGAAAATCATTACGCGCATGCGCGCCACGAGACTCGGTACGGAAGTTAGCTGCTTTTGCAGTACAAAAGGCAGTTTCCATCAAGTTATCAAGCTCTAAACATTCAATTCGCTGTGTATTAAAATCTGAGGACTTGTCGTCTAAGTAAGCATTATTTAAACGCTCACGAATCTCTTCAAGCTCTTGCATGCCTTCAGCCATCGCATCACCATCACGAAATACCGAGAAGTTAAATTGCATACATTTTTGTAAATCTTTACGAATTTGAACAGGGTCTTCACCACCTGTAGAGTTTTCCCAGCGCTTAGTACGCGCAAGAGCTGCTTCTATATCAGACTCTGTTGCCTCTTTACCAAACTCAGTATCATTTAAGTATTGACCTAAGAAGTTACCTGCAGCACGACCAAAAACAACTAAATCGAGTAATGAATTACCGCCTAAGCGGTTAGCGCCATGTACTGATACACAAGCAATTTCACCTACAGCGAATAAACCTTCAACGATCGTTTCAGTACCATCGTCTGCAACACTAATTGCTTGACCGTTAACATTACAAGGTACACCACCCATTTGGTAGTGACAGGTAGGAATAACAGGAATAGGCTCATCGGCAGGATCAACGTGTGCGAATGTTTTAGATAACTCACA
>Ga0308015_10001332_pt1 | contig 10394 bp, 7 predicted proteins | sample Neamet231_FD_203128 | JGI IMG/M metagenome (GOLD analysis project Ga0308015, IMG submission 203128) | Marine microbial communities from water near the shore, Antarctic Ocean - #231 | ecosystem: Environmental > Aquatic > Marine > Unclassified | place: Southern Ocean | collected 2014-07-28
ATCTTCATCTTCATCTTCATCTTCATCTTCCGCAGCCACACCAAGGGTGGTATCAAGGGGTACCAAGGGGTATCAAGGGGTACCAAGGGGGGGGAGGTATCTAACTTTTTTTCTTCATGAAGATCCCTAGCGCGCTTCGATCGAAAAGGGTCCTAAAGTCGTGCGATGAGGTAAACGGGTCCGAACCGGATAGAAGGAACGAGGTCATTTTTTGGCGTTCTCAAAATCGTCCAAGCAATTGGTTTTCTTACAACAGACCACGCAACCGTCTTTAATTTCCAAGCATTTTTGTGAAAAGTTTTAAAAAGTGTGTCTGAACGGGGATCTTTCTACCGAAAATCGGGGGGGGTAACTGTACGAGCTTTGACGATTTGCTTTGAGCGCGGCTTCGACTTCGCGCGCCGCGCTCGATCTTTTCGAACGGCTCTGAAAACGCTGGCGCTGCTAGTCTTTGCTTCGGGGTTGTGTCGGGAAGCAGCGCGAGCCCCGTGAGCACAGCAGCTGGAACGGGTGCGCGCAAGGAGGTGACGCTGGACTCTCTCTCAGCTTGGAGCAATGGCAAAGATCCACGCTTCCAACGACGGCAGCACGATGAAGGCTGCATTCGTCACCGAATGGTGTGCGATCGGTACAGTCGCTGACAAGATAAAAGTGGGAGACGTACCGGCTCCGCCCGCACCAAAAAAGGCCGAGGTGCTGATCGGCGTCAAGGCCGCGTCGATCAGCGGTGACGACGTGGCGCTCTTGCAGGACACCTTTGCCGGCGGCTCGGCGCACTCTCACAAGCCCAGCGAGGCCAAGCCGCTGGTGGGCGGCATGGACTACGCGGGCGTCGTGCTGGCGTGCGGGCCGAACTGCAAGAGGCTCAAAGTAGGGGACCGCGTGGTGGGCATCATGAAGATCTACCTGGGCGAGGGGAGCCAGCCAGGGACGTGGGCCGAGCAGACCAAGGCGCCGGAGAACGAGGTCTGCAAGATCGAGGACGACAGCATCTCCTTCGTCAACGCTGCGGCGGTGGCCATGGGCGCCTTCGTGGACAGTGCCATGATCAAGCTCGCAGTCAAACCCCTGGCCAACGGCGGCCGCTGCCTCGTGATCGGTGCCTCGGGGGCGCTGGGCACGGTGATGCTGCAGCTGCTGCAAAAGTACAAGGGCCACGTCACGGCAGTCTGCAGCGGCAAGAACGCCGACAAGGTGCGCAGCCTGGGCGCGCACGAGGTGGTCGACTACACGACAAAGCCCTTCGGCGAGCAGCTCGCCTCGGGAGATAAGTTTGCCGTTGCCTTCGACTTTGTGGGCGGCAAGGAGGTGCAAAGCGGCGCGGCGCCGCTGCTGGAGCGCGGCGGGATGTACGTCACCGCAGTCGGCCGAGTGCATGGCCTGGAGATGCGGACCCGGAAGCTTCCGACCGGCGAATTCATGTCGCAAGTTGAGCGCCGCAAGGCCTCGTCAACTCCCCCTGCAGTGGAACTGCTAAAGCGGGCTCGCTGCGGCGGCTTGACACCCCCCCCCACTTGTTTTTTGTTTGTTCGCCCAGGGCGCTCGGCTACATGATACGTTCCGGGTGCGACTGCTGCGGCAAGTACAAGTGGGCAATGGCCCAGCCCTACCCGCCGCTCACGGCTGAAGTCTGGAAGTCTGCGGTGCTCGAGTCCGGCGCGCGCGCCGCGATCGCAGAGGAGGTGCCCTTCGCGGAGGCGCCGATCCGCGAGGCAATAAAGCGCGCCGCCACCCACCACGCAGGGGGCAGGCTGGTCCTCAACTTGGAAAAGACGTCATAAACCCGGAAGCGACGTAGCTCCCTTTCAGGCATTTTCGGCGATACAAAGTGTGCTATAGCATTGTGTTATACTCCTCTGTCTGTCGTTGTCCCTACTCCAACTGATTAATTTTGGGTTCGCTTAGAACCCCTTACGGTACAGCTACGTACGGCGCTGTACATTTTGATAATGCAATTTTGATGTGCATGTATGTACACGTTCACGTCCACAAACATGGATTTTGTACCCCAAGGTACCTTTTGTACCTCAAATGTTGATGATTGCTGCTTACTGCGAACACTTGCCGCTTTGGTTTGTTTATCGCTGGAGGGAATACGCGCTCGTGCAGCAACTTCAGTGTTTTGGAGGGCCTTGTGCCGTCTGCTGGTGAAACGAACTCCGATGGAGCACCAGCTGGCCTCGGTTGATGCCCTCATTCAGAAAGTGAAGGACAGAGTCTCTGCACGCGTTGAAGTGATAGAGGCCGAGAGTTACTCTCTGGATGTGGCCTCAGACGATCGCGCCTTTTTCGTGCGTCTAACATACAAGGGTGGTCGTAAGAGCGAGTTCCGGATTCGGTTGGATGGGCAGGGTGCGCAGCCCGCCGGCCACACCACCGCGGAGCTCTGCGCTAGGAACGACGATGCCTTCGACGAGACCGACACCACGGGCGGCGCCACCGCGGGGTTCGACGGCGTCGCGACAGATATCGATTCCGACGACCCGTTCGCCTTATCTCGGAAGCCCAACCCCCGCGCGGCTCTCCCCGCGAGCGCGCTGTACCCCAACGATATCCTGCCCAACGAGGGAGCGGGGGGCGCCAAGCTCGACAGCGCCAGCCGCGCGCCGCCAGAAACGAGAACCAGCGGCGAGTCGGGAGGCAGGGGCGGCAAGCGCGCCAGAGGGTCCGCGGACCACAGCGATAAGCGCCGCCGCACAGCCACGGGCGTCGCTGTCGGGCAACTACTGGGCGAGGTCATCCCTACGAGGAAGCGAGGACGCGAGTCCGAGGGTGGCCGTACGTTTGGACTCGCCCCCACCCCACACGTTTTTGTCCTCTGACGCAACCCCCCAACCAGGCTCACCCTTCGACAAGGCCGTGGAAACGTTCACGGAGCTGATTGGCACCTGGCTTTTGGTACTCGTCACGGTGAAGCCGACGAGTGCCGCACCAGCTCTGCCCGAGGGTTCGTTTCTCGGGCGGTACTTCCTGAAAAAAAGCGAGCTCGAGAAGGCCCTGCGCGAGAGCAGCCTTACCTTCGCGACGCTCTGCGAGCTGTTCGCGCAGGAGCGGCAGAAGTTCGACCTCAGGCTGACCAAGACGGACAGCGAGCTTAAGGTCTTGCTCGTTTGGGGCGGAGCAAGCGACACGGTCGTCGCCTTGACGCCGCCGCCAACAATGGGGGGCCGGTCTAAGGCCCAGCTTCGGTTCGACACGATCGGGGGCGCGACGGTCGGGGGCAAAGCTGCAGAGAGGCGCTTGCAATTTGAGACCGCGCCAAAGGGCTTGAAGCCCTCGCAGGAGCCGCTGGGAGCGTTCTACCGCGAGCCCTTCCGCGCGCTCGCGCTCGCCGAGGGGCCGATGCAGATACGCCGCGCCGACGCGGTGGAGGACCTCTTCGCGGATTCAAGAACTGGTCGGCGCGGTGTGCGCTTCACGCTCAGCTTCGAGGGCGGGGTGGGGAGTGGACCGGAGGGCGTGGCGTTCCAAGTGGGGCGCTCGCTGAAGCACGCCGACCCGCTTCCTGACGGGTGGGAACGGGCTTTGCCATCGGTTCGCCCTTCCTTTGACGAGTCCAGGGCGTTGGTGGAGGTCACCGTGAGCTTCGCGTGCTCCGAGAATCCCATCAGTTCAGGCACGCTCGACGCCATCCGAGCGGATTGCGCGAGTCTTCACGCCCGGCTCCTGAAGATTCAAGGCCTCAGCAAGCTTGACTTTGTCACCATCCGCGGGGGCTCCGTGGTCATCGTGATGGTCATGCTCCGAGAGGAGTACGAGGACGCCGACGGCGGCTTCCCGAGCGAGCTGGTGCTGGACGTGGGTGCGGGCGCGTCTGTCACGCTCACGGCCCCCGAGGTCCTCTCCGTCTCGGACCCGTTCGTGCGCGGCAGCCTTTCGCCCGACGACATCGAGGCCCTGCGCGACCCCTTCGAACTCGCCCCGGGCGTCATCGTCACCAGCGTGGCTCTCGACAAGGCGCTGCTGCTGGACGGCGCCCTCGAGGACCCGAACGAGGCCGAGCGAGCGGAGACGCTGCGCGGCAGCGTCGGGGGCGTCGAGGAGCTCCGCGTCGTTGGGGCTGCGCCCGTGTCCGAGCTGCGCAACACCGCGGGGCAAGTTAACCTCCGATCTTCCCCGTTTTTTTGGCCGCTGACTCACACGTTTTTAACCCCCAGAGCTTCGGAGAGCGCTCCCGTCGAGGAGGGCTCGGAGGAGTGCCCGTCCGACGAGGGCGAGGAGGAGAAGAGGAGCAGCCGCACGGAGCACGTTTTGGATGCCTCGCGTGTTCTTACTAGTTTGTCTCTCACCAACGCGTCTCCCCGCGCAGGTCCGCGGAGGGGGAGACGCAGAGCAGGGACGAGTCGGTCAGCGCCGAGGCGAGCCCGGACAGCGCCTTCAACCCCACGAAGCCAGCGCCTCTCCCCGTGGCGGGGCCCGAGGGGTCGTCTGGGCACGAGGGGGAGGAGGAGAAGCAGCGCAAGGGGGATACGGAGAGTCCCGCGGAGGAGAGCGCGGCTATCGCGGCTCCCGAGGAGAAGGAGAGCAGCGTGGCTCCCGAGGCGCTGACCTCGGAGGAGGAGCGCCTCGCGTCGGGCGACTCCGTGCGCCCTGAGCGGGCCCTCCACCGCGCTGCCTTCGACGGGGACGCAGACGAGGTCGTGAGGCTGCTGTCCGCCGGGCATGGCCTTGATCGGATCGACAGCTTCGGGACCACGCCTCTGCACTACGCCGCGGGGCGAGGCCACCTCGGGGCGTGCATGGTTCTGATCGCGGCGGGCGCGCGGGTAAAGCGACCCATCTTCTCTCTGTCCTCTCCGCTCGCCAAGATGCTCGCGCGAAAGTCTTCCGACGGCAGCACTCCTCTTGGGACTGCGGTGGCGGGCGACCGCGCTGACGTCTGCGAGGCGCTGGTCAACGCGAAGGCTTCCGTGAACGCGTCCATGCTCGACCACGCCGTCCAGCAAGGATCCACGGCAGCGCTGCGGGTTCTCCTTGCCAAGGAGAACTCAGCGTGGGCTCAACGTGCGCTTCGTCAGGCTTGCGCCGGCGGCACTGCTGACTTAGTGGAGCTTCTGCTCTCCTCCAAGGCCGACTTGGCCAAATTTGTGTCAAACCGAGGGGTTTTCTCAGGGGTTGGGCGAGTAAACAAGATCACCGGCGAATGGGAGATGCACTGGGAATCTCCCTTGGTTCTCGCCGCCCAACGTGGAAACGACGACGTGTGCGAATTGCTCCTTCGCCTTGGCGAGTCGGTGGACGAAGAGTGCACGGCTCCTATTGAGACGGCGGCGGGCCGGGGGCTCTACAACATGCGCCCCTTGCACACGGCCGCAGCACAGGGGAGGACGAGTACCTGCCGCCTTCTCGTCGAGCGCAAGGCCGACGTCAACGCACCCATCTCTCTCGCCGTTCTGGAATCTGGCATCGCTGCTGGGCTTAGGGCTATGGTTGGTAGCGATGAGAAGATTGCCAGCACGAAGCCAACGGGACTCTCGCCGCTGATGTTCGCAGCGATGGGAGACCACGCAGGCACCTGCGCCGCTCTGATGGATAGCGGCGCGGACGTCAACGTGAGCAACCGACCAGAGCACGGGGACGAAGGAATCGGCTACGCTCCAGTGGATTACGCGCGGCGGCGGCAGCACGACGAAACGGTCGCCATTCTTTCAAGAGATCCGGTGGCTTGGGCTCAGTACAAGGAGGACGAGTCGTTCATGTGCCCGATTACCCGTGATCGGATGGCGGACCCCGTCCTTGCTGGCGACGGAACCACCTACGAGCGCGCGGAGGTCGAGACCTTCATCCGCCTGCGCCTGGAGCAGCAGAAGCGCGTCACGAGCCCCCTTGGACGACCCGATGGAGCCGAGATATCCACCACCCTCACGCCCAACCTCGCGCTGCGAACTCTGCTTGATGCGCGGCACCCGCCATCTGACGCCGTGGTGATCCAGCGGAGGGAGGGCGAGCGAGGGGCTGCGCTCTCAGCCGCGGGCTCCAAGCCGCCCGCCGCCGCCAGCCCGCCGAAGCCCGTGGCTCCAACCGCGGACTCCAAGGCGCCTCCCCCGGCAGAGCAAGTTTTTGCTTGCCCCCACAGCTCCACCCACAAAGGACCCGAAAGCAACTCCGAAAATCGCTCTCACACACTGTCGAACAGGCAAGCCGCTGTGTCCAAACCCGTGCCGACCAGCGGCGAGAAGAGCGACACGCCAGCCTCCCGGGAGACCGAATCCCAGCGACGCCGCCTCCGCGCCGAGGTAAGCTGTTTCCCCCACGTCTTTGGATTGCCCCACCCTCTCACACCCACCCTCTCAACCGAGCAGCAAGACGCGGCGATGGCCGCGAGCGTGGCCGCCGACCGCGCGCGAGAGATTCCCGCGGCAGCCGGAGACGCGGACACTACCGCCAAGCCGCAGCCGGGACCCGAGCGCCGCCGCTTGATGACCGCGCGCTTCGGCGCCGCCGCGGCGGGAGAGGAAGAGAAGGAGACCACCCGCCGCGGGCAAGCCGACGTCATCAGCGCGGCTCACCCCGCGCCCTCGGCCTCGGGCGCGGGGTCCGACGCCTGACGAGGTCTCGCCAGTCGCACGTGGGCCTCATCCCGGAGCTGCTGGTCCACGAGCTTCGTCGACTCCTTCGCAGGCTCCGTGCAGTCCGCGCTGAATCGACGGAGCAGGGCTCTCCGCCGGGTCGGGAGCTCATATTTTTATTTTGTTGTTGCGGCTTTGTACATCGTTTCATCGTTTGCTTTAATATACCAGTGGAAAAACGTTGAAAATATTCATGCCGTCATCGACTTAATCCGCTTGTAGGAGCGGGACGAGATTTGAACGGCTTTGTCGCAAGGGCGCACCGTCCCGAGCTCCATCAGCGTCTGACTCCCGCCGATGAGATAGAACGAGTTGACGTACGATTGACGGTGGACGAAAACCATGTCCGCTCGGCACACGGGGCACCGCGCCAAGGCGGACTGCTTCACGTGGACGGTGCCGTCTCGAACCGATACGGCGTCGGCGAGGCACGTTTTGGCGTGCTTCTGTATGCACTGGATGTGAAAGTGATGAGGCTTGGCGCAGTAGCTCTTGAACAGGTCTTTTTTGATTTCATCGAGGCAGATTGGGCAGGGATTCACTTCGGTCTCCATTGTCTCCAACGTGCTTCTCTCCCATATATATACAGCAGCGCGACCCAACAGATCTGGGCCCCATGATCGATCAGATGCCTGCCTCCGATGAGGCGCCAAGCGGGCCCAAGGTCGGCGACGCGCAGGCTCGTGACTTTGGGGACCTGACTGACCTGGCGATCGATGAGCCGCAACCTTGGGATCGCGACTTGGGGCTGGTGCTGCGGGCCGACCTCTGCAGCGCACTTCCGGAGTGGATCGCAAAAAACTACGATTTGGGCGAACGGACGAGGGCCCGGCTGGAGGCCTTGGCGGCGCGCGTGGCGAATGGCTGCGCCGCCCTGACGACGGACGAGATGGTGGAGGTGTACGACGCGGCGCCCAGCAAAAAGGCATCGGCGGACGTCATGGCGAGAAAGACGTTCGAGAAGCTCATCAAAACGACCGAGGCATCAGCGAAGAAGCGCAAAGCGGAGCTTGAGGCGGCGCAGCGGGCAGTAAAGAAGGCAAAGCTTCGGGACGAGAAGGATGAGGCGAAGGCCCGCAAAGCAGCCGAGGACCAGGCCCAAAAGGCGGCTGCCAAGGCGGAGAAAGAGGCGGCGATCAGGGCAAAGAAGCGGAGCAATGCTTCGGCGAAGGAACGCGACGCCCTGCTCAAACGCCTCGCATGCAACGATCCTTTGCGCTACGACGGCGTGACGGACGCCGACCGCGAAGCGGCGCACACGCACAACCAAGTCCTGCTCGCGACGTTTGTGAGCGCGTGCAAGGACGTCGGGGAAGGCGGGTACGCGTTCGACCCGCCGACGGAAGGCGAGGCGTTCGACGCGCACAACGACGACGGCGATTACACGCCCTCGTACTTTCGTGTTGGGTCCAGTGTGCCGAGCATTCTGATGAGCGAGAACGCATTCAAGGAATGGGTCGCCAATCACTTCGCCCCGTGGCTGAGCTCTCACTTTGACATGGCATGGTGGCAGGACGCCGCGGACCGTCGCGACCAAGGGGACATCAAGGTATTCGCTGCGATGTTCTGTAACCCAAAGTCGCCGCTCTTCATGTTCGAAGCAGAGGACGGGCTGTTCTACCTTTGGAGCGGCAACGTGTTCGAGGAGTCTAAAGCAGCTCAATATCTGACCATCATGCAGAACAGCCTCCACGTGGTCTACAAGTACCGCGAGCAGTTTTTGAGGTACAACGCCGAGAAGTATCGCGCGAAACGAACTCTGTTTGGCGACATCGTGGTGAAGAGCTTTCGCCCAGGCATCGACAAGCCCACGGACGATCAATTCCGCGCTATGCACGAGAAAGTGAGTCAAGCCGCGCAGCTGTGTGAGGAGCAACGCTCCTACTACGCCAGACACATGTCCGAAGTATGCGTGAATCGCACCATGCGCAATATCGCGATGACCAAGAGCAACATGTCGACGCTGACGCTCAAGCCAGTGGGCTGCGAACGAGTGTGGGACGCGCACCCCGAGCTCATCGGCACCGACACGGGCGTGATCGACTGGGGGAACGACTGCGTCAAGAACGGCTTCCTCTTTCGGGCAGGGCATCCTACCGACTTTTGCAGAGCCAGGCTCGGCGGAAACGATTGGGATCCGCAGTACGATGAGTACGTTCGGACGGGGGTCTGGAAGGACGACAAGTGCGGCCACCCCTGCCCGGCGTGGATTCGGTTCCTCGAGGACTTGTGCGGGAAGCTGGAGCTGGAGCGCCGCGTGAAGGCCAACAAATGGCGGCCAGGCCAGAGCGCGGCGTCGATGAGGCACCGAATTCGTGAGGAGTTGGAGTTCTTCCAGGTGTTCTTCGGAAAGTCGGCCTCGGGCGTCAACGACATGCAGAAGTTTTTGGCCATCCTCGACGGCAGCGGCGGTGGAGGCGGCCAGGGGAAGTCACTGCTGATTGCCCTCAACGAGTCTGTTTTGGGGGGCACGCTCTTCCACGGCGTCACACCCTCCGCACTGGTGACCGACCCGCGAGCCGGGGTCGCAGCCGACAACGGACACGAGTCGCACCTCTCCACGCTGCAGCACCCTCACATTGGTACCATCAACGAGGCGGCCGACGACCGGTCTATCTGGCACACCAAAAACTCCAAAGGCCCCTCGACGACTCATGGTCCGATTACGATTCGTCTGGCTCACGGGAAAACATCGATTACGTTCACTCCCAAGTCGACGGTGTGGGGTCTCATGAACGTTATGCCCGCGTTCATGGGCGGCGAGGTGGACGGAGCGATCATTCGGCGTCTAGTCCTCTGGATCCTCGACCAGCGATTCCTGGATGCCCCCGACAAGACCAAGTTCAACGAGCACGAGGTGGACCCCAACGTCTCGCGGAGGGTGCTGCGCGAGGTCAAGGGGATCTTGGCTTGGTGGCTGCGTGGAATGTGGCTCTACGCTGCGGAGCCCGGCGAGGCGGGGACGGGCGTCGAAGCGTCCGCCGTGGAGGCACGGCTTCGCAAGGCACAGGTCGATCCCGCCTTCATGCACAGCGTGTTGAAGCGTCTCGCCGTCGACGGGCAAGATGATGAGCCAGACGTCGGAGGTGAGGTTGCGGCGAGTCCGAATGCCGCGCAAGACGACGAGCAAGACGACGAGCAGCTGTTGTTCCCCGAGCAAGGCTTCCTCGTCGGCCTGAACGCGTTCCTGCGGTCGAACGAGCTGAGGCCCGAGGCCGTGCGTAAAGAGCACACCGCAGTAAGCGCTGGCGCGGCTTCGCTCAAAGGCAAGGCTTTGGTGAACTACCTGAGCCGCACAACGTTCTGGAAGAAAAATCATTCGCTCCCGAAGTGCGCCTCGCTTAAGGCCAACTCAGACCAGTACGTGGCCGACTGCGACTCGGTCAAGGCGTTTATCGCCGAGTGCTGCGAGCTCACCGGCTCGCCCGACGGCAAAGACTCCGAGTTCGGAGTGATGGCGTTCTACAGCTTCTTTCGGTCCTGGTGCAAGGCCGGGAACGGCAAAGCGATCAAGCGCCTCCCGTTCAAAAAACGCGTGCTTCGCATCACAGACCGCAGGGAGTTGGACTCGAACGGGAAGGAGAATGTCTTTGCCGGGCTCGGGTGGAAGGTCGGCGCCTTGGTGAAGGCGTGGTACGTCAACGAGCTGAAAGAACAGGGCGAGGGGCGCGGCGAGGGTTCCTATGATGCCTTGTAGAATTGGTGAAAATATCGGAATGATTTCTCTCACGGAGAGCGGCTCGGCCTTCGGCGATTTATTTTTTTTGAAGAAAAAAAAGCGTTCGTGTTTTTTTTTCAAAAAAAAAGTGAAAACTGTTTCTCTTT
>Ga0308015_10001335_pt1 | contig 10381 bp, 4 predicted proteins | sample Neamet231_FD_203128 | JGI IMG/M metagenome (GOLD analysis project Ga0308015, IMG submission 203128) | Marine microbial communities from water near the shore, Antarctic Ocean - #231 | ecosystem: Environmental > Aquatic > Marine > Unclassified | place: Southern Ocean | collected 2014-07-28
CAGGGGCTGGGATGACAGAAAAGGGTGTAAAAGCCTATCGAAAAGCTAATCCGGGTAGTAAACTACAGACGGCAGTAACAGAAAAGAAACCAACAGGCAAGAGAGCTAAAAGAAGAAAGTCCTTTTGCGCGAGATCAGCAGGTCAAATGAAGAAGTTTCCGAAAGCTGCAAAGAATCCAAACTCTAGACTACGGCAGGCCCGTAGAAGATGGAAGTGTTAAATGGCTAATGAAGGCGGGATAAAAAAACTCGACTACCTAGGCGATCCTCGCGGAGAAAATAAACAATTTTTTCCTGATAAAAATTATGGCCCTACATATGAAGAGGCTGTTAAATTTTTAATGAAGGAGCGATCAGGCGGGCTTTCCTTTAATGAATCTGACGCAAATGCTTTAGTAATATCTTTTGGTGTTGGGCCTATATTAAAACTTTCTGAATTAGTCCAGAGAGGTGCTAGTGGAACGGCTCAAGCCTTTAGAGATATGGGTTCATTTATTCAAGATCCTTCTGGCGCAACGCTTAGTGGGGTTAAATCTTTAATTAATACTGCCGTAAAAGGTTGGAATTATGTCAACCCCATTAACTCAATTGACGCTAAAGTTGATGCTGACGGAAATTATTTTCCCAAAGGCGATGCTGGCCCTGATGAATCGCCTGAAAACGGTACACCCAATGTTAATGAAAGAACAGTAAAATTCCCTGGCCGATCCCCCGGTACCGACCAAGCAGGCGGAGAAGAAAAAGAAGAAGGAGTAGGCGGATTAAAAGGTCTTGCAAACTCTTTAATACCAGGGACTAGGTTTGATCCTTTTAAAGAAGGCAGTAGCGCATCTCCTCAAGCTCCTCAAGGAATAGGCGATCTTCTTAAAGGCTTGGGGTACGATGAAAATAGAACAGTGGTTAATCCAGATGGCTCAACCGCTACGAGAGCAGAGGTGGAAGCTGCTATAACTAAAGGCTTAGCTGGCAAAGAGATTCTTAAAAGATTTGACAAAGATGGGAATGGAGTAGTTGACGGAGAAGAAAGAGAAAATTACGATGCAGCCATGGCTATGGACCTGGGGCCAAATAGTAGGCCCGGTACAGGCGGCATCTTCCCTAACATGGGAGCAAATCGCCAAGAGTATGGGGGCGGTAACTACGGCCCATCTTCTGGCTTTGACACCATGTCTAATTACTTTTGGCCCATGGCTTTAAATGATGCAAAGAAACGAGGAGAAGATGTGAGCAGTTCAGAAGGAATCAAATCTGTTTTTGACCAAACCTTCCCCGGCGGTGATTACAACAGGTTTAAATATTCTAGCGGCCCAGGCGCTCTTGCGTTTTTCGGACAAGATTCTCTTGGCATAGATGGCAAGCCGCTAAAGAGTTCGCCTAATGCTTCGGTAACCGATGCTGAAGGAAATATTGTTGATAGTATTGATTGGTATACCTACGATCCAATTACTAAAGAAGGTCTTTTTACTGAAGAAGGGATCGTTAAATTCAAAGCAGCTAACCCCGGCGTAACGCCACCAGTTGGTGTAAAAAGATCTAGCGCCTCAAGGAAAGAAGGAGAGCCTGCTCTTCCAAAGCCTGGCGAGAATGAAGAAGACGATGGTCTTAACCCAGATGGATCAAGAAAACTTCCGCCTATCCCAAGACCCGATAAAGATGGAAAATGTCCTGCCGGGTATAATGGCATTGATACTAATGGCGATGGTTTTATAGATACTTGTGTTTCAGAACAGTCACAAATCCCTGGCGCTCCTGATACTCAGAACGCAGGTCCGGGCGGAAGAGTAAGGGTTGGCGGAGAAAATGACAGCTTAGAGGTAGCTGCAGAAAAATCAAGTAAGCAGGTTTTTAACGACCCTACTAACTTTATGAAATATGCGCCTAGCGCATTACAAATGATGGACCCTCGCTATTACGGAATAAAGTCTTTTGTTCCAAGAGGAGAGGAAAGAAATTTCAATACGCAGTATAGAAGTTTGCCGGGTCAACAGTACGCTAATTATAATGTGGTTAAAGATAGAGAGAAGCCATCTTTCGCGGAAGGCGGATTGATGAGCTTGGCTGGTGGCGGATCAACGTCTTATCCTAGAATGAATGGGCAGATCGCAGGTCCGGGTACAGAAAAATCAGACGATATACCAGCCATGCTTTCTGATGGAGAGTTTGTTGTTAACGCAGCAGCCGTCAGAGGTATTGGAAACTTAATGGGTAAGAAAAAACCTAAAGGTAAGATGAACCAAAGACGCGAAGGAGCAAGAACAATGTACGCTCTCCAACAAGCAGGTGAAAAAGCAGCGAGGATGAGCTAATGACTGGAGAAACGGTAACAAACTCTCAACAAGTTATTCAACCAAAAGCAGGTCAGGTTTCTCAAGATCCAGCAGTAGAAAAAACTGGTAGAGATTTGTTGGCTTCTTACTTTGGCCCTGGCGGACTAATGAGCCAAGCGCAGCCAATCCCTATGCAACAGGTCGCAGGGCTTTCTGGCATGGAGCAACAAGCCCGAAATGCGGCTGGTGGTCTAGGTGGATTTGCACCTCAGTTGAATCAGGCTCAACAGTATTTCCAGCAGAGCGCGATGGGGTTCAACCCTCAGATGGCTCAGTCTTTTATGAACCCTTATCAGAACGCTGTTATTGACCCTCAGATGCAGGCAATACAAAGACAAGGTGATACGGCAAGAAGGGACGCTAGAGCAGATCAAGTTACGGCAGGCGCGTTTGGCGGATCAAGAGGCGCGGTACAGGAAGCTGAGATAAGAAGAGGTGTTGGCGATAGACAAGCTCAGGTTGGGTCAGACCTAGCTTACAAGGGCTACAACGATGCCATGTCTAACGCCATGTCTGGCTTTAATAGCATGCAGTCAGGAAGAAGGGGTGCCGCTCAAGGTATTGCTGGGCTGGGTCAGCAAGGATTTGATATGCTTTCTAATCAGATTGGAACCATGAATCGTCTTGGTGGCCAAGGAAGAGACATCCAAGACAGGGCGCTTGGTTATCAATTTGACGCAGCAAATCGTATGGCTGATGAACCATTCGATAGATTCACAAAAGGTGCTGGAATGCTTGGCTCGTTATCAGGATTCTTACCGCAGTACAGCAGCGGGTATGGTGGCGATCAAGCTCAAATTGAGCGATTTGAAAATCAAAGTAAATTTGATAAATTCTTAGGCAATGCCGATAAATTTAAGAAATTTATGGATCAGTTTGGATGAGAAACTTATATGAATAATATTTATAGCAGGCCAATGTTTCAGAACCCACAGCAACGTGCTGGCGGTGGCATCATGGCTGGCGTTGCTCCGATTAACTTGGACCAAGGTGGATCGGTAAGTGATTTTGTTAGCGAACAAAGTAGTGCGTCAGAAGGTGGCCTGCTTGGAGCAATTGGCGGCAATCCAGTTACGATAAGAGATGCAACTGATTTCTTTCTTGTCGATCCTAACGATCCTGTTGACGTAGCTATAGCTACGTTAAGCGTAGGTTTGTTATTTTTTCCTCCAGCCGCAGCCGCAGCTACTCTTGCAAGATACGGTTGGAAAGGAAAGAAAGCATTTAGTAAATTAGCAGAAGCACAAAAGCGTTTTGCCCCGTCAAAAGATGATAAAGGAGCAGTGGCTTTTGCTAAGAGAAGAGTTATTCCAGAAATAGAAAGTATAAAAGGTGGGCTTGGTGGAATGCCTGGTGCTAGGGTTGCACAATATGAAACCAACAGAGCCTTGGGTCAGTTAGTACCTCTTGCGATTGACCCAGAGGCCAGACAAGAATTTAGTGATAGCGTATCTCTTGATGGTGTAGGAGAAAACTTTGAAAAAATAGCTGATCTTGGTGGACAACTTTATGAGCAAAGAGTTGGCGAAACAGTTGGCGAAACATTTGGAGGGATAGCTGATCTTACACCCCTTGCACAGCTTTATGAGCAGGGCCAAAAATTTGGCGTTGGCGAAAAAATATCTGACCTTGGTGGACAACTTTATGATCAGGGCCAGAAAGTTGGCGAAAAAATATCTGATGCTGGTGAACAGCTTTATGATCAGACATTTGGGGGGGCTTCGCCTGAAGAATCTCCAGCCCAGGAAACTAATAATCCTCCGTCTGAACAAACTCTAGGCCAGAGAATTAACAATCCATTTAATATTAAATTCTCAGAATCTAATGATTGGCGAGGCGCTGATACTTCTCTTAGAGAGGGCGAATATGAAGGGTTTGGAAACTCTGACGATGGCATTAGAGCGGCAGACAGGGTGCTAAAAAATTACGGTAAGAATAGCGACATAGAAACATTAAGAGGGACTATTAATAGATATGCTCCCCCGTCTGAAAACCCTACTAAAAGTTACCTTGATTATATCTCAGAAAAAACTGGAATAGATCCAGACGAAAAAATAGATTTATCAGACCCAAGCATTAGAGCTACGCTCTTGTCGCCTATGGCTCAGTTTGAAAGTAGATCTACCTTTTCTCCAGATCAAATATCTGCAGCCATAAGCAGATCTAACGAAGGTAACGATGAAAGTATTCTTGATAGCGTAGCAAGCGGAGAATATGTTTCAGATGGCGGCATTGCTGATGTGGCAAGAAACATTTCAGAAGCAAGAGAAATGAAATCTTCTACATTTAAAAGAGGTGATAAAGATTTAGCTGCTGTAACTGCAGAAGATTTAGAAGAGTCAGGGTTTGATTCTTTAAGAGAGTATCTTAACAACATGGATTTTGATTCAGAGTCAGGCAGGTATGCGCCGCAGGAAATGGCTAACGGCGGGATCATGAGATTGAAAGATGGTAGTGGGCCTGATGGGGTAGAAGAAAGAGTTATTCCGCCAGAGATTGAAGGTCTTTTAAATGATTACAATATTAGTTTAGAAGAATTTTTAGAGTATCCAGATGAGAAAAAACAAGCTTATATTAAATCATATCAAGATACTCTAGACTTCAAAAGAAGCATGGTTGATCCTAGACTTCAATCACCCGCTGGCGGTGTAGCGGCTATACTTGACGTTGCCAACACTGTCCTTGAAGCGCCCACAAATATTTATGAGGCTGCAAAGTATAGCGACCTTGGAAAAGTCTTTGGCTTTTCTGATCCAGATCAAGAGCGTCCAAAGGATGACCCTTCTTTCGCTGAAGATATTGAAAGAATTAGAACCTCTCAAGCGCCAAGTCTAAGCGAGGTTAATGATTTAATGCCTAAAGCTCCAGAACCTATTGAATCCGAGACTGTTGAAGAAGAGCCTGGCATAATTCAAAAAGCTTTTGGTGCTGTAGGTAAGATAGCTGGATTTGATCTTCCTGAAAATGAGCGTCGAGCTATGCTTGCTGCTGCAGGAAGAAGAAAGTATGGCGTAAGTAGACAGCAAGCATACGAAAACTCAATGTTTAACCAAGCTAAAATTGCAGATATGCAAGCAACTACGGCTGCTAGAGGCACTAGTGAAACTCAAAAAGGTCTTGAGTATCTTAAAGAATTATTTCCTGACAAATCAGACGAGGTCTTGGTAGACCTTCTGTTTCAGAAAGGAAAAAACAAAGTGACTAACAGTGAGTTAGCAGCGGCTATTCTCGAAGAGACTGCGAGCATTAGAAAAGGTTTCTTGGAAAATAATTCGCAAGAAGTTATGAATGATGAGAATGTAGACAGAGCAGCAAAAGGTCTGCCCGAATTAAGCGTAGAAGAGTGGATAAATCAATCCGCTAAGAAAAATGTTTATGCAGCTTATAACATGCAAAATCCTGGAGGAACATCTCCTGCACCGGCAGCTTCATTGTCTAAAGAAGAGTATGAGAAACTATTATCTCAGAAGTCTTAAATCATGAGTTTATTAATTCAAGTTCCAGACGGAAGATCAATTGAAATTCCAACAGATGATTTAGAATCAGCGAAGAAAGCTGCTGCTCGTTGGGCTTTACAAAACCCTCGTCCAGAAATAGAAGCAATAGATCCTACAGAAAGGGCAGCGCAGCTAGGTGATGAGGATGTATCTACTCTTGGTGATATCCCTAAAGGTGTAGTGGCGGGAATGGTAGGAATGGTTTCTGGAGCGGTATCTCTTCCAGGAGATCTCATTGACTTAGTTTCTCAAGACGAAGGAGAGGAAAGCATAGGTCAAGGTATAAGAGATGTCTTTGATACCATCACACCAACTACAAGAACTGGTGCTGGTAAAGCAGTAAAGTTTATTACTCAGTTTGTTTTACCTGGCACAGCCGCATCTAAAATAGCACAGGCAAAAAACCTTGGAAAATTAGGTCAGATTGGAGCCTTTGCTGCCGCCGATGTCTTAGCAACCACCCCTGATGTAGAAACCATGGGGGATTTTTTTGATGGAGGACCAACCAAAAGAATAGATACCGAAAACCTTGCTGATTCAGATGTTGCAGCAGCTAACATAGCCAACAGATTTAAGGTAGCAGCAGAAGGAACAGCGTTGTTACTTGGTGGACCAGCGGTTATTAAAGCTGTAGCTAAAGGCGCAGGGCCAGCAGTAGATAATCTGGCACAGTATGGTCCAGTTAAATCTGCCGCTGAAGGAATCAGGGCAAATATCTTAGACAATGTCGGACCTATAGCTGACTTAGAAAACCCTACATTCATATCAAGAAACATAAGAAACGCAAGAAACAAACTTAGAGAGTCTGAGATTGGAGCTAAGGCTGGAAGGCTTTTTTCTTTTAAAGGCAATCAAGCCGATGACGTTATGCAGAGCTTGAGATATTTAAAGATACATCAAGTGTCTGAAGCTGATAAAAGAATAAGAAAAGAGCTATCGTCTTTAACTGATGGGCTAGAAGTATTAAATAGAAATGGCGCTCTTAATAAGACTGATCAAGAAGCAATTATAGATTCTATTAATGATTATATTTTTGCATCTCCCAAGGGAAATCTTTCAAGAGAAACAGTTCAGTCTAATGCTGGAAAATTTTTAAAGGATATGGATACCAGGTTTAAAGAAATTGATAATAAAATAACTTTAAAAAATCGCTTAGGAACATCTGGAACAAAAGGCTTGCTTACTGGAAAGACTAGAGATTTAAGCTTGTTAAACTCCGCATCAGGAGTAAGAACTCAAATTGATGAGCTATCTGAAATTATTAGAAGAGATTTAACTGATCCTAACGATGAAAATTTTAATAGATCTTTGTTAGAAATCATTGGAGAAAACGAAAGCTTTTATGGAAGAAGAGTTTACCGAGCATCAAGAGATGATTGGGATCCTCTGAAAAAAGCTGATGGATCAGCTGATCCAGCGAAACAAAAAAAATACGATGCCGCTATAGATAATATACTTGCAAACAATGAATCCGCTGCGGCAGCAGCAGGCGGGGTATCCCAGTTCGGTGAGAAGGAAGCAAAAGAAGCATTGCAAAAAATAATGGGAAACGTAAAAACTTTTTCTAATGCAAACATGAAACCTTCGGACATGTTTGATGATAAAACTCTTAAAGGTATTTCTACAGGAATATTAAAAGATAGAAAGTTAGATAACCTTCCCGCTGTAAGAGATTTTCTAGGAGAGTATACCGGGGCTAGAGATATCATGGGAGCCGTTGGTAGAACAAAAGAATTAGATGGGTCTATTAAACAATCAACCACCATAGGTAAGATAAGAGAACAAACTCTTGATGAGCAAAAGGTAGGTTTGCAATATAGAGTTTCTGAAACCGTTAGCAAAATGACTAACATGATTCAGCAGAAAAAGTTTTTTGAAAATATAAACAAGCACAATGAAAATTTAAAACAAATGCCAGGTAACAGGCAGTTTCTTTTTGATGATCTTCCTGTTGACGCAAAAATTTCGCAAGAATATATAGAGCTTGGCAAAGCATCAAACCCTTCAGACGTTTTGCGATACGGACCTCTTACAGGAAAGTATATTAAAGGAGAATATGCAAGAGCCTTTGAAGATGTTCCTACCGTTATAAATTTTGGTAATGATACAAATGTTCTTGGCAGACTATATGCTACATTCCTTGGAATAAAAGGCATGTCACAGATAGCCAAGACTGTATACAGTCCAATCACTCAGATAAGAAATGCCACCACGGCGGCATTGTTTGCTATTAAGAATGGAAACTTTGGTAACGGAGAAGACTTTACAACCTCTGTAAAAGTTGTCTTCCAACAAATTAATGACAACATAGCTTTCTCCAGTAAAGGAGGAAATCGCTCTATAGCAACTACGGAAGAGATCGATAAATTTTATAACGAGATGATACGCAGAGGTGTAGTTAACACCAACGCAAAGGTCGGTGAGTTTGAAGACCTGTTAGGGGATGCAGCAAAGGCTGGGTACTCCCCAGGTTGGACCTCAAAAGTTTTACAAACAGCACAAAATACTCAGAACAGATTTTCTGGAAAGCTTTACCAAGGGTCTGATGATGTTTGGAAAATATATAGTTACTTTGCAGAGCTAGGCAGACTTCAAGGCGCATTTAAAAATGTTAAGCAAGGCGGCTCACTTAATATAAAATCTACCGATGTTGAAAACATAATTGATTTTGCAGGTCAAGCTACACCGAATGGTTTTGTTAATGTTAAAAGCTTAGGTGCAGAAGATGCTGCTGAATTTTTAAGAAGAGAAGCTGCAGAGATTGTCAAAGATACTGTGCCTAATTACTCAAGAGTCCCTGAGTTTATTAAAGAGTTAAGGAAAGCTCCCTTCGGAAACTTTATTGCTTTCCCCGCAGAAGTAATTAGAACAAGCGGTAACGTATATGGCAGAGCCATTAGAGATTTGGGTAGTGATTCCCCGGAGATAAGATCTATAGGGATGAGAAGGTTGGTGGGAAGCCTGACCGTTGATGGCGCGTTAGGTGCTGGGTTAGTAACTGCAGGGTTGGCTTTGACCGGGACAAGTCGAGAGCAATTAGAAGCATACAAGAGATCCTTTACCGCTGATTACGATAGAGACTCAATACTTATTCCTATCTCTACAGACAAGGATGGAAACCTCAGAGAGGTATTTAACTTCTCTTATACAAACCCTTATGATTATCTTACTAGGCCAGCAAGAGCAGTATTCAATGCAGTTAACGATGGCGTTGCTTCAGAAAAAGATTTAACTGAGATATTCAGGTCTAGTCTTTGGGAAGGAATGATAGAAGCAGTTGCTCCTTTTGGTAGCGAGTCAATCATGACTGAAAAGATTTTTGACTTAGGCAGGAACCAAACAAGGTATGGCAGAAGTATTTGGGGTAAAGCAGACCCTCTTGGATTAGTAGCTTCAAAAGGGTTTGCACATCTTCTAGATGGAATAACTCCAGGAATTTCCCCCGTTAGATTTAGAGGGGATGTGGCAGGACAAGATATTCAGCTAGGTAACTTTACATTTGGCGCAGACATAGGAGAATTTCCTAAGGCAATAGGTTTGGCTGTTGGCCTGGACCCAGTGACCGGGGTAAATAGAAGAGGTGAGAGAATAGATGCTGCAGGAGAGTTTGTAGAAGCTTTAACTGGTTTAAAATTAATGAAGCCAAAGATTGATTTAACTCTAACCTATCGCGGTTACGAGGCAAGCAACTTAGTAAGAGAAGCTTCTGGAATATTTAACAAGATAGCCAAGTCTAAAACTGGAATGAGCCCAGAAAATATTACTCAAGCGTATATTGTTTCTAACGAGCAAAGGTTTAAAGCGTTACGAGATTTAAACATGGCAATCGAAGATGCTAGAACTTTAGGGCTTAAAGATAGCGAGATAATAAAGTCTTTAAAGAAAGCAAAGACTTCTAACATACCTCTTCTTATGGCTGGAAAGTTCAAACCATTCTATCCTTCTTCAGAAACAATAAAGCTTGCTATACAGGCCCAAGATAATAAGATGTCTAACCCTTTTGACTTTGGAGAAATGAGAAGATTATACGGAGAAGGATACGGAAAATCTTTTATGCCAGATAAAAAGAAAGAGAAGGATGAATCTAGAGCTAGACAACTAGAAGAGATTAGGCAGAAAGCACAAGCTGTTCAATCAACGACAACGGAACTACCTGAGATGCAAATGCCAGAACCAGTACAGCCTATGGCTCCTGTTTCTGTGGGATCTGCCGCGCTAAGGCAGGCGGAGATAGATAAACTAACAGGAATCTAATTGATACCTCAACGTAAGCGTAAGAGTAAGTACTTTGCAAAGAAGGTTGAGTACGATGGCATCGTCTTCGACTCTAAGCTTGAGGGTGCTAGGTACAAAATCCTGAAGGGTATGGAAGATCAAGGCTACATCTATGACCTTGAGGTACAGATACCATACGAGTGCGTTGTAGAGGGTAAGAGAATCTGCAAATATATATCTGACTTCAGGTATAAGTGCGGGGAAGATGTCATTGTAGAGGACACCAAGGGGATTATAACGGCAGTGTTCTCGTTGAAGAAGAAGTTAGTCGAAGCCCTGTAT
>Ga0308015_10001336_pt1 | contig 10378 bp, 13 predicted proteins | sample Neamet231_FD_203128 | JGI IMG/M metagenome (GOLD analysis project Ga0308015, IMG submission 203128) | Marine microbial communities from water near the shore, Antarctic Ocean - #231 | ecosystem: Environmental > Aquatic > Marine > Unclassified | place: Southern Ocean | collected 2014-07-28
AAAAGTCCCATGTAGTTCTTATCAAAGATAACGGCAAAGATCGTATGATTCGTTTTGGTGAGAAGGGTGCTAGTACAGCAGGTAAGCCTAAAGCTGGCGAGTCAGAAGCTATGAAAGCTAAACGTAAGTCATTTAAAGCACGACATGGTAAGAATATTGCCAAAGGTAAGACCAGTGCAGCATACTGGGCTAATAGGGAAAAATGGTAGTAATAGGAGGTGATCTTGAGTCTGTACGCAAATATCAATGCTAAAAAGAAGAGGATTAAGGCAGGGTCTAAAGAAGTAATGAAACCTAAAGGGGCTAAAGGTAGGCCTAAAGCTAGTGATTTTGTTAATGCTGCTAAAACGGCTAAGAAAAGAAAGGTGGCATAGCTTATGAAAGGAGTTAGACATTACTTAAAGAGTGGCGTTGAGCATAAGGGCGCTACACATAAAACAGCAGGTAAAGCTATGACAGGTGCAAAGCACACTAAGACTAGCAAGCCTTTGTTCCATAAAAGTGAACTATCAACAACAGCTAAAAATAGAGGTAAGTAATCATGCCACAAGGTAAAGGAACGTATGGTACTAAAGTAGGGCGTCCAGCAGCTAAACCTAAGAAGAAGAAAACACCAGCTAAAAAGACAATGAAAATACGCAGTAACTACTAATGTGGGCTATCGTGTTAGCCACTATGCTTGCTACTGGTGAGCCTAAAGTACCTTTGATAATGTCTAGCTACAGCACATTCAATAAGTGTAGGCAAGAGTTAATTCGTGTAGGTGCAATAGGAGGCTATGAGCCTGTGGTTAGCCCGATGGTAGGTTATTCAGTAGTTAGAGTCACAGATGCTAAAACTATTACAGCTTTCTGTGTTAAGGATATGAGAGGTATTTAATGTGGTCTAGCCCTTTAGAGTTATACCCTATTCACGTGTCTCCTGATCTAGCACCCTCAGGTCAAGCTCTATTAATTGAACCCTCAGTAAACAAAGTAAATGCAGAGTACCTTGTAGTGCAACCATCTAGGGAGCCATATGGTATTCCTCAAGAGTACACAAGGAGGGTATGGATATGTTAGCAGAGTTAATGATAGCTAACGCTGCCTTTAAAGTTATTAAGACTACACTCTCTAACGGCAAAGATATTGCAGATGCAGGTTCAGCTTTAACTAAATACTTTGGCGCAAGTCAGTCTATAGAGCAGAAAGCTAAATTAGGTACGGGAGATGTATTAGCGGCTTACCAAGCTAAACAAGCTCTTGAAAGACAAGAGAAAGAACTAGAGTTCATGCTTAACAAGCAAGGGCTTTTAGGGTACTACAAGTATCAACAATTTCGTGATGAGTTTAATAAGAAGCAGAAAGCTGCGGCAGCAAAACAAAAAGTAAGAAACAAGAAGATACAGAATAATGTAGAAACAGGTCTGGTAATAACAATACTATCTGTATTATTTTTAGCTTTATTTGTAGGTATGTTAATTTATATAAAAGGAACTTTATAAAATGAATGATCGTGAATTAACAGCAGCAGAGAAGAATGAAATAGCAGAGTTAGCGGCAGACAAGGCTTATGAAAGATTCTATCTTGCTGTAGGTAAGTCCGTTACTAAAAAGATACTTTGGATTACCAGTGCAGTATTACTAGCTAGTTGGCTTTACTTTAAGGAAGGTACATTCTAATGGGTATACTAAGTAGTTTATTTAGCGGTGGTAGTTCCATTGCCCAACCTATAGAAGCTATTGGTAATATAATTGACAGTGTGTTTACTTCTGATGAAGAAAAGGCACATGGGGACTTGTTGAAACAAAGGTTAGCTTTAAAGCCAGCCCTTATGCAAGCAGAGATTAATAAAGTACAGGCAGGTCACAGGTCAATTTTCGTGGCTGGTGCTCGTCCATTTCTCATGTGGGTTTGCGGTATGGGTTTCTTGTTTGCCTTTGTTATTAACCCTGTGTTGCAATGGTTAGCACCAGAGCTAGGTAGCCCTGAGTTACCTTTAGACGCAATGCTTGAACTTACGTTAGCAATGCTTGGACTAGCAGGACTTAGGACAGTAGAAAAATTAAATGGTAGAGCTACATGAAAACATATAAAGAAATAGTAAACAATATTTTAATACGTCTACGAGAGAAAGAGATTGTTACTATTGCAGACAATAGCTACTCTAAGCTCATAGGCATTTTTGTGCAGGACGCTATTGAGTACGTAGAAAGCTCATGGTCGTGGTCAAACCTACGCCATACGTTTACAGTGGCTACTCAAGCTAATACACACGTATACACAATAACAGGATCAGGCGACAAGAGCACAGTTCTTGCTGTAATAAATGATACTAGCAATGGGTTCCTATCTTATAAAGATCCCTTATGGTTTGATGATAAGTTTCTCAACGGGACACCTCCTGTAGCTACTCCCACTAACTATACCTTTGATGGTTTAGATAGTTCTGGTAATACAAAAATTAAACTATACCCTATACCTGACGCTGTTTACTCTATAAAGATTAAAGCGTTATTACGCTCACCTGATGTATTGGCAGACAGTGCTTCTATTAAAGTTCCCTTCTTACCTATACAAGCTTTAGCATACGCAATGGCTGTGGAAGAACGTGGGGAAGATGGAGGTGTTACTTCTGTATCAGCTAAGGCTCTTGCCGCAGCATACTTAACAGACGCAATATCACTAGATGCAGGTAAAGACCCCAATTCTCTAGTGTGGGAGGCCTCATAAATGGCTAAACCTATAATATCCGCAGCAATATCTGCACCAGCGTTTTACGGACTTAACACTCAAGAATCAGGTGTTACACTACAAGAAGGATTTGCGCTTGTAGCAGAAAACTCTGTTATTGATAAGCAAGGACGTTTAAGCGCACGTAAGGGTTGGAAAACACTGACCACGGCTGTAGGCGGTTCAACAGGCGCTAACGCTAATATTGGTTTAGAGGGCATGTCCAATTTTATAGACATTGCAGGTGTTAGCACTCGACTAAACTGGAGTAATACTAAATTTTACAAAGGCACTACAGACCTTGTTGTTGTTACCCCTACTACTAACGATACTATATTAGATGGTAACTGGCAAGCTGCTACATTAAATGACCATCATTATTTCTTTCAAAGAGGTTATTTGCCTTTAGTATTTACTGGTACTAACACCTTTGAATCTATATCTGTACACACAGGAACTACCTCAGGATCACAAAAAGCCAACACAGTATTAGCTGCTTATGGTCGTTTATGGACAGCCGATACACCTACTAACAAGACTACAGTGTACTTTAGTGATGTACTTGATGGTACTGATTGGAGTACGGGAACTGCTGGCTCTCTTGACATATCTGGTGTACTCACTCAGGGAATGGACGAGATAGTAGCTTTAGGTGCTCATAACGGATTCTTAATTATATTCTGTAAGAATAACATTATAGTCTACAGTGATGGTGATAACTTTCAAACAGGAATGACTACAGCAAGTTTAACACTTGTAGAGGTTATAGAAGGTGTTGGGTGTGTGGCTAGGGACTCCGTACAGAGCACTGGTGAGGACATATTGTTTTTAAGTACCTCAGGTGTACGTTCCTTAAGTCGTACCATACAAGAGAAATCTCAGCCTCTGAGGGACATATCTAAAAATGTAAGTGACGATATTATACAAGCTTTAGAGTTTGAAAATATAGATAACATTAAATCTGTTTATTCACCTTCTAATTCTTTTTACTTAATATCTTTCCCTACTACATTCCAAACCTTTTGTTTTGATACAAGAGCACCTTTACAAGATGGATCATTTAGGGCTACACTCTGGACAGCCGTTCCTCCTAAAGGTTATCTTACTGTAGGGTCTAGTTTATTTTATGCAGAGATAAATGGAATAGCTACTTACACAGAACACAGAGATAATGGACAACCATATGTAATGGCTTACTCTAGTAATTATTTTGATTTAGGGTTGTCTGACATAAACAAAATTATAAAGAAAGTATCTGCCACTACTGTAGGTATATCAGGTCAAACATTTTCACTACAAGTAGGTTATGAATATCAGCCAGCAATATTCTCAGAAACTTTTACTTTAGACGCTGGTGCTGTAGCTGAGTACAACATATCTGAATTTAATCTTATTGAATACAGTGGCGGTATCCTAGTAAATGATCAATCAGCACCAGCACAAGGATCAGGAAACATTCTACAAATAAGTTTTAATGCGCCCATAAATGGTTCTGCTATGAGTCTGCAAAGGCTAACAATTTATGCTAAACAAGGTAAGGTACTATAAATGTCCAATTATTCTAAAACTACAAACTTCGCAGCAAAAGATGCGTTAGCTTCGGGAAACCCACTTAAGACTATTAAAGGTACTGAGTTTAATGTTGAGTTTGACGCCCTTCAAGTAGCTTCCGCTACTAAAGCTAATATAGCTGCGCCTACGTTTACAGGTGTACCTGCTGCCCCAACAGCTAACGCAGGAACTAATACTACACAAATAGCTACTACAGCATTTGTTGCGGCTGCTGGTGCTGCTGCTATGCCTAAGAGTGGTGGAGCCTTTACAGGAGCCGTTACCACTAACTCTACTTTTGATGGTAGGGACGTAGCTGCCGATGGTATTTTAGCAACCAATGCCATGCCTAAGTCTGGTGGAGCCTTTAGCGGTGCCGTGACTACCAATTCTACTATAGATGGTCGTGATGTGGCTGCTGATGGTGTCTTAGCTACTAATGCTATGCCTAAGAGTGGAGGTGCTTTCTCAGGTGCGTTAACAACTAATAGCACCTTTGATGGGCGTAATGTAAGTACAGACGGAAGTAAATTAGATGGTGTAGCGACAAATGCAAATAATTTTAGTTACCCTAGCCAATCAGGTAAAACAGGTCAATTCCTAAAAACTAATGGCAGTGCAGCACTTTGGGACGCTGTACCAGCAGGCGGTGCAGAGGAATTTGTAGCTTCTGGCGCATTGCCCAATGGTAAGCCAGTAATACTTAAAGCTAATGGACAGATTGAGGTTGTAAAGTTTACTGCAACTCCTGTATCTCAAAGTATACCAGCGGCTAGTAATGTTGCCTTTGACACAGGTAATAGTGATACTATTTCAGTTTCTTTTGACCCTAACACTGCTAATAAATTTGTAATTGCTTACAAAGACGGAAATGATAGTAATAAAGGGAAAGTAGTCGTTGGAAGTATTTCTGGCACTACACTTAGCTTCGGCTCTGCAAATCTTTTTGCTGCTGGAAGCATATCTTTCATATCAGTTGCATTTGACCCCAACACTGCTAATAAATTTGTAGTGGTATTTAAAGATGGTGGTAATTCAAATTATGGAAGATCAATTGTAGGTACTGTGTCTGGTAATTCTATCAGCTATGGCTCCACAGTTAATTTCAACGCATCAGTTACCAACGAGTGTAAAATATCTTTTGACCCAAAAACTGCGGGTAAATTTGTAGTTAGTTTTTCTGATTCAAGTAACTCTAGTCGTGGTGTAGCGATAGCGGGAAATGTGTCTGGTACTTCTTTAAACTATGGCACTGCTGTTATTTTTAATTCATCATCATCTACAAGAAATAGTTTAGCGTTTGACCCTAACACTGCTGGTAAATTTGTTATAACCTTTAGGAATGGGGGAAACTCTAATAGAGGTACGGCTATTGTAGGAACCATGTCTGGTATGAATTTGAGCTTTGGCTCATTAGTAGTATTTGATACGACAGGTGTAGAACTGCATGGATTGGCTTTTGATCCCAATGCTGCTGGTATATTCGTTATAGCATACAGAGATTATGGTAATTCAAATTATGGTACTGGTATCGTAGGTACTGTGTCTGGAACTAATGTAAGCTTTGCAAGTAAACATGTATTCAATTCATCTCAAACCAACCACTTTGGTTTAAGTTTTGACCCTAACACTGTTAATAAATTTGTAGTAGCTTTTTCAGACGATGATCTGGATGGTAAAATAGTAATAGGTACAAGATCAAATACAAGTTTAAGTTATAGTTCTGAAATTGCTGTTGCTTCTGGTGAGGCTTATTATTTTAAAACTGCTTTTGACCCCAATTCTAGTGGTAAGTTTGTAACTGCTTTTTTAGATGGGACAGGAGGCGGCAGTAAAGCTTTCTTAGGGCAAATAGCATCATCAATAAACGTCACTAACCTAACCTCTACTAACTTTTTAGGAACTGCAACCGCAGCGTACACCAACGGACAAACTGCAAGTATTATGCTGCAAGGTGGCATTAGTGAAAACCAATCCAGCCTTGCAATTGGTTCGACTTACTTTGTGCAACCTAATGGTACTTTTGCTACTAGTGCTGGCACACCATCGGTACTCGCAGGTAAAGCAGTATCAGCAACAAGCCTATTGTTAAATGGGTTAGACGAGATACCAAGTCAGTCTGGCAACACTGGTAAGTTTTTAACGACTGATGGAAGTGCAGCAAGTTGGGGTACTGTTCCTGCCGCTGGTATGACGTTACTGTCTACTATAACTGCTAATAATTCATCTACAATAGACATAGAGACTACTTTTGACGGCACTTATGATTCTTATGTGATAATGGCAACCAATGCTAGACCTGCTGGTAATGGGGCACAATTTCAACTTAGAATGAAACTGGGTGGTAGTTATCCAGAAAGTGCATACAATTATCATATTAATTTTTCTGGAAGCGATAGTACTTCATATCAATCTCAAAAGAATGATAACCATGAGTACGTGCTTGTGACCCATGATGTTGGTAATGGTGTAAGAGGTTCAGCATTTAATATATTTATTAGCGACCCAACAAATGCCTCTAGTCGTAAATCTGTACATTGGCAAGGCTATGCTGCGGGTACTAACAGTGCTGGATCTATCTATTTTGCTCAGGGTGTTGGACTTAACACTGGCTCAAACGCAGCTTTAACAGGTATTCGCCTATTCCTTAACTCAGGTAATATACTCTCAGGAAAATTCCGTCTTTACGGCATAGCTAAATAAGGATACATATTATGACTAGATACCACGCAACATCAAACGGCAACGTAGCATACACAGCAGAAGAAGAAACAGCCCGTGACGCAGAAGAAGCAACATGGACAGCAGCAGCAGATGATCGTGCAGCAGCAGACGCTAGAGAGAAACGCAATGACCTACTCGCAGCTACTGATTGGACGGCTAACTCTGATGTAACCATGACTACTGAAATAGCAGTCTATAGAGCCTTACTAAGAAACTTGCCAGCACAGGCCGACTTTCCTACAACAATTAACTGGCCTACAAAGCCTTAAAGGATTACCAATGCAAACAATTACTAATAACACAGGCAACGTATCAGTCTACACATTCGCAGATGATGCAACTATTACTGCTACCGCAGACAACATCACTACACCTGATTTCATTATCGGTGATATGAACTCCAGCAATTCTACTATCCACACAGGCGTAACAGTACCTGATGGTTGGCAGGGTGGTAAGCATACTTATGATGGGACTTCATGGGGTAATGTTGCTAGTTGGGTTAGCCAAAAGGTAGCACAGATTGCAGCATTACAAGCTCAGATTGATGCGCTAAACGCATAAGAGGAGTAAAAATATGCCAAGTATAGATGATGGTAATAATGCGGTTGGTACGGGAACTAGTTATAATAATGTCACAGGAAAATACGAGGGAGAAAAAACTACAGGAATGGGTGAGTATAAAACTACAGGTGGAGGTACTGGTGCTTACTATCCTGTAGGAAACTATCAAGGTTTAACTGGCCCTAATGCTTTTACTATGGCAGGTGGCCCAACAAGTGTAATAGGAGGGATGTTGTTTAGTGCTGGTAAGGTTCTTTGGAACCAAACACAGTACGGAATGAATACTGCGGTAAAAGATAACTATTTAGAAATTTTAAATAATCCTAATAACGCTGATTTAACCCCTAAACAAATGGTCAATGCCGCACGTGAAAAATATCATGTAGATAACGCAAAGAAAGGAATAGACAGTAGAGGCGACTCTCGTAATGGCGACACAGGTGGTGTAGAGTCTCCTGCTGGTTCTGGTAACTGGGTAAGCACTGATGATAACAAGATTAAAAAAGGTGCTGGTGGTGGCGGTGGTGGTACATTTACTGTTAACCCTGAAACAGGTGAGGTAGAGGAAGGTGAAGAAGCAGTAAAGTTAGGCGAACTTAAAATATCTGAGGTTGACCCTAATGCCGAGCGTCCTGCATGGGCACCCCCTCTTCTTAACAATACTGGTGGTATGCTTACTGGTGGAGATAATGATTACGTTAGAGATCCTTATGGGATTAAAATGGATCAAGAATTTTTGGGAATGGAAGAGTGGCAACGGAGAGAAGATGCTAAAAATGCTGTAGCGCAACCTACGTTAACAGGTATACCAGCTACAGTCTTACCTCAGGACAACTTCTTACCTACTGCTCGTACAACTAATGTAGCAGCACCTAGGACTTTTACAGGCGCAGCGGCACCTATAGAAATGTCTAGCGCACCTTTAGAAAGGGCACAGGCTTTGGCTGCACAGACGCCTATGACTACGCCTGAGTATGATACGTTACAGCGTATGCTAACGAGTACCCAAGCACCTGTAGCAGCCGCTACGCAACTACAAGCTCCTGTGGCGGCTACTGGTGCTGCAATACCTAGAGGTGCGCCAGAATCAGGAACCTTTAGACCTGTAACCTTTAGGTCGGGTACTGGTACGTCAACAACTAATGCTGATGGTACTACTACTTCTCTTAATGATCCTTACTCAGGCTTAAGTTCTTTGGTAGGCTCAGGTCAAGGCTTATTGGGACAAGCTGCTGCTAACGCACAACAAGACCCTAATCAGTTAAACTTTGACATGAACACAGATCAACGTGCTCAGGCTTTGTTTGATCAGCGTAGTGCATTACTTGAGCCAGCATTTGCACAGCAACGTGCCCTAGCACAACAGGATATGTTTGGTAGTGGTCGTTTAGGTCTTAGGCTTGCAGGACAGGGCGTAGGGGCAGGTAGTGGTATGGTACAGCCTGACGCCTTTGGAATGAACCAAGCACAGGCACAGGCACTCTCAGGACTTGCAGCACGATCTACTGATGATGCTTTTGCACAAGCACAGGCTATGGCAGCTTTGGAAAGTCAACGCTTTGGTCAGAACCAACAGGCACAGCAGCAGCAATACGCTAACCTTGTAGGGTCTGGAGAAGGTATGTTATCTGCTGGTATCCAAGGTGCTCAGTTAGAGGCGGCTATTGCACAACAGCAGTTACAGAACCAACAGAGTCAACAGGCTCAAGGTCTGTCTCAGCAACGTCTTAACCTAGATGCTTTAGGTCAACGACAGAACTATGGTTTAGCCTCAAGGGGCCAAAGTCAAGACTACGGACTTAATCAAGCACAATTTAACTTAGCTTCACAGGGGCAACAACAGAACTTTGGTTTAGCTCAGACAGGACAACAGCAAGACTATGGGTTAGCTCAACAACAGTTTGCTTTATCTGAAAGAGGACAAGAGCAGAACTTTGGCCTTAATGCTGGTCGTTTAGCTATGGATCAACAAGGACAACAACAGAACTTTGGTTTGGCTCAACGTGGTCAAGACTTAGCTGAGTTATCTAATAGGCAAGGATATGGTCTTAACTTAAGAGGACAAGACTTAGCTGAGTTAGCTAACAGTCAAAACTTTGGTCTAGCTAATAGAAGTGCAGACTTAGCTGAGTTAAGCCAGAGTCAAAACTTTGGTCTAGCGCAACTAGGTCAACAGCAGAACTATGGTCTAGCGCAACAAGGCCAACAACAGAACTATGGTCTAGCACAGCAGCAACAACTACAAGACTATGAAATGGGTATGCTTACGGGTAATCGTAACTATGGTCTACAGCGTGACATTGCAGCACAGGACTATGAGTTAGCTACAGAGCAAAATAGGATTAGTTTAATTACTGGTCAAGCTCTGGCGAATAAGAATAACTATCAACCTAATGACTTGCTTAACATATTTGGTGGTGGATTGTCTGCTTATGCTGGTACTACTGGTGGTGCTGCGGCTATTGGTAGCTTGTTTGGTTTAGGATCATAAAGAAACAAAAGAAGAGAAATAATTATGGCTTATCAAGGTTTATTTACACAAGGCCCGACAGTTGACGACTTGCTACAGAAGCGTAACAAAAGGCAGCAGGATATGCAACAGCAGCTAATGAATGACGCTGCACAAGGCGCACGTGACCCCCAACGGGCACGTATGGGTAGTATGTTTGGTAGTATCATTGGTCGTGCCTTAGGTAATAATGCTGGTGGTGCTGATACTGAAAGAGCAGAACTAGAAGCTAGGAATTTACAACAGACTGAAATGCAGGGTAAGTATAGTCAATCTTTTACTCAAGGAACGCCTGAGAATCAACTTAAAATAGCTAAT
>Ga0308015_10001337_pt1 | contig 10370 bp, 10 predicted proteins | sample Neamet231_FD_203128 | JGI IMG/M metagenome (GOLD analysis project Ga0308015, IMG submission 203128) | Marine microbial communities from water near the shore, Antarctic Ocean - #231 | ecosystem: Environmental > Aquatic > Marine > Unclassified | place: Southern Ocean | collected 2014-07-28
CTTTTGCGTCATCTCAAAGCTAATGCCTTCAGTCTATGTTGTCGGGAGTAACGCGCGGAATTTCTTTGACGGTAGTAATACCAGCAGCTACTTTTTGCGCCCCGCTTAAACGCAGGCTGAGCATCCTCTCTTTATAAGCCTGCTTGCGAATAGTGCTCAGGTCGCCCTGCGTACTTAGTGCCATCGCAAGGCTTTCAATTTCCAACTTACGGCCTTGGGACTTACGATCTTCCACTTTCAGATCCGCTATGTAGTGAAGAACGTGCTTGTCTCGGTCTTTGATTGACCGACGATTTTTGAGTACATAATCAAAATCTTCTTGATTGATGCACCCATCTTTAAGCGGCCCGCTCAGAAAACCCTTCAATTCCAATAAAGAATTCTTCTTGACGGAAGGTTTTTTAACTTCTTCTGTAGCTGTCATTTAATTCTTCTAAGCGTCAGTGTTGTGGAATTGACCAAGTTTAACCCCGCGCAGTTCAAAAACAAACTTTATGGTCGAGTATTGGGAACGTGCTGGAGTGATATTGGAGCGGTATTGGAGATTGAGCGCGCTGAATCAGGCACAGAGCGCTCAGTGACGGCCCATCGGGCATGACACCGCTAGACTAGAAGAACAGGTTCTTACTCTAACTATTCGATCAGCTTCACCCACTCGCCAGCTTCGGGAGTGCCCCTTGGGTAGTAGCCATTGAGAAGGCGCAGCGACTCTTCTGGATAGTTCGCGATGCGGCTGGATTGAGCCACTACCGAGAAATCAAAAAATTCGCTTGCCTGAACGAACTTGATCTTCGCCTCCGTTCCAGATGCTGTCTCCCCTTGTTGAATCGCTCTGAAGGTACGAATAGATGCGAGCAGTTGCTCATCGATCTCATCACTTGCTTCTGCATCTGTTATTTCTGCTCGGAAGGTGAACACTCTCGGCCCCAGATAGATCGCAGCAACTCTTTCGGTGTTACCAGTCTCAGGTGACACTGCTACGCCAGTATGGCCTAGAAGTCGATACTGCTCGAGCTTCTCCGATTTTTGTAGGGCACCTATTCCCATCTCGTCTCTAATAAATACACGTGGCTCTAAATTTTCTTGTATGCGCTGCACCTCGATATGTATGGAACCCTGCTCGGCATTGCTGGCAGTCACTGTCGTGGTGGTTTCGTCTATTAACCATTCGTCAGGGAACACCACGGTGTAGCCAAGTAATGCCTGATAATAACGGTTGCGCGCGTCGGTAGCTTGCGATCCCTGGCTCTGACCTATTACAAGCCCATCAAGGCTCTCTCTGAATTTTGTATCATCTGCTTCTGTAATTTCATTTCCGGAAATACCACCCACTTGAGTAATCGCCTGTTGCAGCCGCGTATCGTTTCGTGGATGCGTAGCGAATAGGCCGTGATAGCCTCCACTGGTGTTTGAAACTAGTCTATTAAAGTCTTCCTGATTCTTCAGCACAGTAATTACTTCGATCATCGCGGCTGGATCGTAGCCAGCCTTAACTAGGTATTCTGCTGCGAGACTATCGGCCTCGAGCTCATGATCTCTGCTGAATCCGCTTAAGCCTGTCTGTGCCCAGATCGAGGCAGCTTCACTAATTTGGCTTCCAACATAGCCGCTGCCGGTTGCCACTGCAGTAACGAAACCACCAACCGTTGCGGCTGTCTGTGCAAGTCGTCCACGCGCCTGTTGTTGAACCGCATGCCTTGCCGTAATGTGTCCAATCTCATGCGAAAGCACGGCAGCTAATTCTGCCTCCGAATTCATAAAAGTGAGTAAGCCGCGATTTACATAAACATAACCGCCGGGCAGGGCAAACGCATTTATCTCGGGACTATCAATGATATTGAATGTATATTCTAAATCTGGCCGATGACTGACTGCGGCCGCTTTGTTGCCGACTTCACGGACGTAAGTAAGCAGCTCTTCATCTTCAAGCAGAGACATGCTAGAAAGAACTTTATTGTGCTCTTCTAAACCGATTTCTTTCTCTCGACTCTCGGACATGAAGACTAAGTTGGGGCTACCCGTAGCGGGATTGACCGCGCAGGATGTAAGAAAGGGAAGCTGACAGAAAAGGCAGACTAGGATTGCTGCCTTTGGGATTCGATTTGCCAGAGTTGATGATTCAGCCGAGCTTGTTACAGCCAGATTCGTCATAGTGCCACCTGTTTCCATGTTCAATTTTTTCTCTATACTTCCAATTTGTACTCTATATGTTGCTTAACGCATTAACCACCTAAGTAATTAGCCCAAAATCAACTGCCGTTTACGAAATCTTTAAGCTGAGTTGCGAGACGTGAGCAGGCATTTGCTTCAACCCTAGCTATTAGCGGTATTGGAATAATGAATGCCGGCAGATAGGACTGGCCAGTTGCATCCGTGCTTATGGTGCCTACGTTCGTTAGAGAGCCTACATCCCAAACACGAGCATCAAAATTGGCGTCATCTTCCCATGATCCAAAACCAAAGCAGCCCCCGCCGCCGGGGCCGATTGTGCAAGATATTGATCCGCTGCGATCCGTTGTTTCGGTGAATCCATCCAGCCAAACTATGTAACGAACTCCAAACTCCGTCATCCTTTGGGAGACAACTGATTCGGTCATCAGGCGCTCCAAATCACGAGTGCGCAGAGGCGCGGTTCTTGGTTCAAACCAGGGGAACATCGCATCAACAAATTCTTGTTCCGGTACAATACTGATTGAGTTTTCGCCACGGGTCATCCGCTCGCCGACACATTCTACAAATTCGGAACGCGTCTCGTAGTCGCTAGCCTGTCGGCGCCCAAGAATAACTACCGATTCGTGATTCTCTATGCCAGTTTCGCCTTGGCGAAACTCGTCAATGGTCGTGGTCGTGCAGGAGGCAAACGAAACCAAAAGCAGCAAGGCAATGCCTAATCTATTTTTTCCTAGAAAGTGCTTCATAATAGTCCTCATGCCAATCGACTCAAGTACGACTCTTATTTTTATTACAACGTATTTAACCAGTCTTTAACTTCCGGAACCTGCGAGAAGCTTAGAGAAAAACTCGAAGCCAAGTCACGAAGCGCAACTATAGCAGCCGCATTGATTGCGGCTTCTGCCGAACGTAACGACTCATTCGGACTCTTACCATACGAAGTCAACACCCAGTCAGCAATATAGTCGCCATCCGCCGTCATCAAGCGCATATTGTATTTAATCCAAATCTCGTAGACATCGAGTTTGGTCTTGGCAGGCAGGGCCAATTGAAACTCTTCTATGATTGGAGCGAAGATCGCATCAACGCCCAAGGCCTCGGCCTCTTCGATCGAGCTGACCACTACCACCCCGTCAAACATAGCGGGCAGTACTGTGCTAAAAAGTTCAATATGGGATTGCCCGCTGGCAATATTGTATTCTTCACTCCCAGTTTCAGAGTATTCGATATAGGCAAATTCTGTGAGTGCTGGATCGTAGTAGACCGCCACATTAAGGGGTAGCTTGTTGATATTGGGGGTCGGGAAACTTCCCTCGATAACTACGTTGCTCACGCCACAGCCAGTTAGGTAGAGAGCTCCCACAAATATCAGCGCCGTTCTCACCCTGCCTCTCATCGATCCGTTCACTCTACGCATTATTAACCTTGCTCTTAGCGACTAATTATCGCCACCAAATCACTCGAAATCATTCAGACCTACGAATGTACCACCATTTCGCTGCGTCATCTCTCGCATTAGGGTCGAATATCTATAGACGCTCTGTCGGTATCGTGCTCGAGCAGCGAAAATCACTGGAAAGCCTATCCCGTGTATCCGCACCAGTCTATCTCCATTTTCGTCTTCCACGTTTATACGATCAATCGTCTGCAGTACGTTCTGAATAGAGCCCCCTGGCTGAAAATCATCACCAATTACATAGATGCTAATTTTTTTACCTGGTTCATAGAAGGTATTTATCGCGCGTGTCACTCCTTCTACAGGACTACTATTACTGAAGGGGTTCCAGGTTCGCAGCGTAGAGACAATAGTGTTGCGACGCCCAGGCGTATCAGGGATCCACTTGCCGCGATAGGAGTCGAACATGTAGTCGCCCATGTCGTTCATGATCTGGATTCCCTTAACCTCGGGATAGACATTTAGCGTGTCATCAATAACGCCGAGCATCTTGTTCCAAGCGCTACCATACATGCTGCCCGAGGTATCGATCACGAAAATAATGTATTCACTATCTACCGGTATCCCGCCTATAGCGTTGTTCTCCGGCGCGCTGCTATTCGCGAGCAAGCGCTGCATCTCTTCCGTCATGCTCTGCTGTGCTATGGCAAGGCGGCCTACCTCGTCGGTAATTTCGGTCGATAACTGATTCGAAGTCTGGAATCGTCCCTTTGCGTCATCCAGATCTCTCTGCAGTCGGGCGATACGGTCCTTCATAGCAGATAGTTGCTCGTGCTTGGCGTTCAAGTCACGGTTAAAAATGGTGGTTTCTCCACGAATGGCGAACAGCTGTTCCTGCAATTCAGTGATCGCACCCTCCGGAGGCACATCTACGAGGTCGATAGCAACTGGCTCACCGGATTTTGTAATCATCAGCAGGATGATCATGGCACCGAAACCACAGGCAGCCACGTCTAGGAAAGATACTGAAAAAGAATCTGTCTCCCCGCGTTTGCGTCTCATGGCCAATCCTTCGAAGGCGTTATAAACGAACCTTGTGTGTACTGAGCAAGCTGCCAGAAAGCAGCAGCGGCGCTTGGGTCTCCTTCCAAGGGCAGAAGTACGATGTTGACCGGTATGCCCTGAGGCAATTCTTGTAGAGCATCTTCGTAAAGCTCTAGGCGCTCCGAGGGCGTAACCAGCGCATCATTCGAGCCACGATCGCTTAGAGTCGGTAAGCCATCTGTGATCAGGAAAATATTATCTGGCCTAGGTGACATGTTTGCGATAGCCCTAAAAACTTGTTCCATGTTTGTACCATTCGCAGGCACGATTTCCTTCACATTCTCGATCGCATCGTTAAGCCCATCTCGGTCTGCGACTTCTTGCCAGCTGTCTAGAGAGCTGCCCAACACCGATTCGAGTTCTTCGTTGAATTCCCAGATTTGGTAACGACTCGTGATTGGCAATTGTGTGCTAATCCAGTCTACGGTCTTAACAACTCGTTGCCACTTAGGGGCCTGCTTCTTGCGCTCGTCCGACATATTGCGAGTACGAATAATATTCACCAGCGTGCTGTCGAGCATACTGGCAGAGCTGTCCACCAATATTAAAATACGCTGGCCGCCCAGAAATAGACCAGATAAATACTGCCGGTTTCCGTCCCCTAGGAATTGCCGCACGCTATTGCCTTCCTGCTCGAAGGCGCTCGCCTGCAGGCGCAATAGCTCCTCTTCTAGTGATTGCACGTCTGCGCGCAATTGTTCAATGCTTTCTTCGGTAGCAACACTTGAATTTTCCAGAGCTGCTAGCTCTTGCAGAAATGTTTGTAGTTGTGCTTGAATCTGCCGCGCTAGACCTTCGGCTGTGACAACTTCGAAGCTCACGTCTGAGAACGTGTTGCGTAGTTGAACCAATCCTAACTCGCCCTCCTTAACCTCTTCGCGCAGCAAATTTACCTCGGCGTCCAGAACGGGATTCTGCTCCGAGGTAGTCACGGCACTGTTATGATCGAGGATTAGGAAAATCAAAATCACAGCACCAAACCCACAAAACATGACATCTAGGAATGCCAGGCTGATGGGGTTTAGATTTCTGCGTTTTGCTTTGCTGCTAGCCATTGCTTACCTGTATTACTCGAATCGCCTCGCTACCTTCGCTGGACCGAATCAGATCACCCAAACCAAGCTCATGTTTTCCAGCAACCTTATGCTGATTCAATAAGAACTCTTGCTTACCACTATCTAAGTAGAACGCGTCTTCATGTTTTTCTATTCGTCCAAGTTCTGGTAAATTTACCGAGCCCAACGGAATCGCAGTACTGCCGATTAGCACATGCGTCGCTTTCTTCTGTTCGGACTCTGCTGCAATTGGATCGGGCTGACTACCCGCCTTCGCCGAGGCTCTAGGCAGCGAAGTAGTCAATTGGATCTGATCATTGCTATTTGCGATGCTGTCTCGATTCTGAATAACGGCCCTGTTAATTGCATCTACAGGAAGAACTTCCAATTCAATACTCTCTCCAAGGAACGACCGAAAACCGGGCAGGTCTGCAAAATCGGGACTTAAGAGTAATTTACTATTCCCCCCCACAGCTAGCTCAGCAACCTGCTGACCGATACTCTTGTAGTGCCTAGAAAGATTGTTGATCAAGCTTTCGCGCGGCATCTTCGCTGTGTGCACCGCCGTGTTTGCTTTTAGTTCGAGCAACAGACTGTTCTGATCTTTGGCGTCTTGCTCCAACCAAAGCGGTAGCGCGTTATAGAGTTGCTGCTCCGACTCCGCATCATGCTGCGGATTGAATCGGCACTGTTCGATAAACAGGCCTGTCGTCAATTGCATCATAAGGTCCATAAAGTTTTGACTACCCACACCTGGAACTTGAATCACCGATTCCCGTTGCAGACTATTCCCCATTGCTACAATCTTCGTTAGAACTACTTGGTGCAACTGCATCTCGGCATAGATGACAGACCCAGCATGAGTGGCAGCATGGGCGGCAGCGAGTGCCGAGTCCACCATGCCAATGGCCTGAAAAGGACTCTGTTTTGCGAGCCCCAATAAAATAGCCAATTGCTGTCTGGTGAAATTACCTGGCACCGCAAAAATCACATCTGCATCGACGCCACCCTCTGCGGCTAGATGTAATAGATGTGCGTAGGCGATATCGGCAAAGTGGCGAATGCCAATCACGTGGCTTATCGGGTCCAGACTCAATTCATGTAAGTATTTGTTATAACTACTGGCCGGATGTATCCGAGCTTGTTGTTTGGCGACGTCTCCAAGCTGCAGCTGCTTATCCACAGCCAACGCAAAACCCGGACTCTCAACAAGGATTCCCGACTCATCACCAACACGTAAGGCGTTATCGTTTAACTCGATAACTTTCAAACTCATTATTTCGCATCTCTTTCTGGTACTTGCAGATGTCTCAGCATTTTCTCGTCACAGTAGTTCTGACAATCCAATACCAGCCTGTCTTGAATCAGTTGTAATTGGTGAAGCACAAACATCAGCAAGATACTTACCACAAGTGCAACGAAGGTTGAGTTAAAGGCCACACCCAGACTGGTAGTAACACCCACGATGTCCCCGCTCACAGCTTGATACGCCTGGCCCAGTGCGGTTCCAATGCCGCGAACGGTACCAAGGAATCCAATCGAAGGAATCGCCCAAGCAATATAGCGGACAATCGTCAGTTCCGTTTCCATTCTATCTGCTTCGGTTTCGCAAGCGACCTTGATGGTAGTTGCAACGTCTTGAATATTCTTAGTAGATTGAAATCTATGCAGACCGGCAAGTAATGCTCTCGGCAAGAGGAATTGACGTTCTCCTTCCGGCAACGCCTGAATCGTGCGCGCATAATTGCGAGCATCCTCGGGCAATATACTCATGCCATCGGATATGTTAATCAGGGTTCGCTCTAACAGAGCCCTCTCTCGCAGTGTCTGCTGCACCTTCATGCCGAGCATCGAAAGCGCCCAAAGTAATAAGATTATGCATGTCTCTTGCTCAAAGTCGCGCAAGATAATATAGATCGATCGTTCTGGCTCGAAGTTAGGGTCTGTCTCCTGCAGCACAGTTTGCTGTTGCTGGATCAAATCGGCGTTAGGCCGTATCACCGCTACATAGGCTGCGTGAACAACAATCACCGCAATAATTAGTGCCGCGACTTGATAGAGTGCTTCCGATAACAACCTTTGCTTCATACTGATTCCTTAGCTTTCCTGCTCTGCCAATCTAAATATCGACGGGAAACGAAACGCCGAAGTCCTGTGAAATTTCCTCGGTTGGGATAAAACGCACCGAAGATTCTTCTTCCTCTTCGTTTGTATCCAAAATTTCGACGGCGACTAAATCGCTGCCGTCTTCTTGAGACTCGATGCTAATATCTGACTCGGCTTGTATAGCCTCTTGCAGATCCACATCTTGAGGAGGCGGGTCATTCTCTGCCGCGATTGAGAGTTGGCAGAAACTTAACAGTGCAAACAGAAACAGTTTATGCATAGTCCTATTCCTCCAAATAACGCGCCACACGAAAACCAACATCGTCGCGCACTTCTTCGCCAAAATCGCGAAATGACAGACGCAGTTCAGTTACCGAACCGTGCGCCCAGCTAGACCCTCTAATCGTATGAAATTGGCCTTCGCTAGGCCCGAGCGGATCGATCTCTACTCCACCTATAGCCCCTACTGCGCCGTAAAAATCGTGCACCCACTCTGCGACATTGCCCGACATATCATAGAGCTCGTATTGATTTACATCGAACGACGCGACCGGAGCGGTAGCGAGATAGCCATCGTCGTAATCGAACATTATTTGTCCGAGATAGGACTGGGCAGTTATATCCGCAAAATTTCCCGAATTTTCTGCCGGTGGAATTGTGTCTCCCCAAGAATACTTAAGCTGATTCCCGCTGCCATCGGTTCTTGCTGCCCAGGCCCACTCCGCCTCGGAGGGAAGGCGATAGCCGGTAGACTCGGCATTGAACCCAACGACGTCCTCGCCCCCGACCTCGTAGAAATTCTGCAATGATTCCTGATCACTCAACCAATTGCAGAACAGCGCTGCCTGAGCCCAGGTAATACGGACAACGGGTTGCGCCTCGTTGTCGAGCGTCAGTCCCTCTAGAGTTCCGGAGCTATGCTCTGCATTGAACAATCTGAATTCAGCATTGGTAACCTCACGATTACCCAGATAGAAAGGTCTTTCTAGCTTGATGTCGCGAAGATTCTCATTCGGCCTTCTGCCCGCTTCACGTCGCGAAGCACCCATAGTGAATGCGCCCGGATAAAATAGCTTAAGCGCCTGTCCCGCCGCCGACACGATCACTGGCTTAATCTGTTCCAAGCGCGCCTGCTCTAGAGACTTGAGAGAGACACTGATTATTTGTTCCAGCCCTGGACGGGAAGTAAATTCGGTTGAATAGGGAATAAAGCCTGCCTTGCGGATTTCGATCTGCTGACTTGCAGCCATCAACTCGATGGTTTGATTTGCAGCTCCTCTGAATTCGCCATCCACATAGAGCTCAGCATTGTCAGGTTGAGCCATGACACTGACAGTCATCAATATTGGCTCCAAATCAATATTTAACTCACGCTCTTCGTTCGCCTGCGTCTGGATCGAGAGCGAGTTCGAGTTATAGCCGTTCTTGAAGAAGGTAAGTTCATGATTCCGGCCCGGAGGTAGCGCGACTTCTAGCGGGGTCAGCCCCTTGAATTCCCCCCCGATTGTTACGCTTGCAGCAGTAGGGTTCGACTGGATGAACAACAGCCCATCGGCAGGTTCTAGCTCAACCAACGGTACAGAAAAGTCTTCACCAGCGAGTACATCGAATTCTTCCTGCCAGGCTTTATGCCCTGCGAGCTTTAGCACGAGGTCACGCTGTCCCTGAATGATTTCGGCGTTTATCGGAGTGCTGCCGATAAGTTCGCCGTCCACCAAGACATCAGCCCCACTTGGCGCGGTAGTCAAGCTTACTGTCGCCCATGCCGGTTCCAAACTTGCCGAAAAGCTCTGCTCGAGGGTTCTTCCCTCGATATTGATTGTCTCGCCAAAGTCGAGATATCGATCTTTGGAAATTGATAGCTGATGTTCACCCGGTTCTACTTCTACATTCACTAACGGTGTTTGTCCGATATCGACACCGTCGATTCTGATCCTTGCCTCCAAGATATTTGCACTGTCGAAGCTAATAATTCCTGGGAGTTTGCGCATCACGAACGGATGCGTCTGCGATTGTTCTCGGCTTACCAATAGACGAGTGACGGTATCGTGATAACCCTCATTTTTCAGCGTAAGCTGGTAGGAGCCTGTGCGCATAAGATAGCGTTGGCCCAACTTGACGCTAGTACCAGTATCGATGCTTATTTGTGCGGTTATAGGATCTACCTCCACGAACACAGATCGAGCAGTTAACACAAACCATCCCGTCGATAACGACACGAGCAGAAAACTGACTACTACTACATGTAGCCATTTAAATTTGTAGGAAAAAGCTCGAATCTCTTCACTATGCGGAGTGAAGTCTATGGGAATAATAGGGTCAGCTGCCCCATTTATATTCTTTATTTCATCATTGTTGCTCATCGATTATCGCCTGCTTGAAGAAACGATGGGCTCATCGCATTGAACGATTACAGTCTCAGGAGTAAGGCCAAAGCCTACAGTAAACTCTTTACGAACTTCTCTGTAGCCACTGCGCTTGCCTATGGCGACATAACGTCCCGGCTTCAGCGAGAGAGACGTTTGCTCAAATATCCC
>Ga0308015_10001339_pt1 | contig 10370 bp, 1 predicted proteins | sample Neamet231_FD_203128 | JGI IMG/M metagenome (GOLD analysis project Ga0308015, IMG submission 203128) | Marine microbial communities from water near the shore, Antarctic Ocean - #231 | ecosystem: Environmental > Aquatic > Marine > Unclassified | place: Southern Ocean | collected 2014-07-28
AACGACAGCCTGAAGAGCATCCGGATCTTGCGAGCGCTGCGGGCATTCCGGCCGCTGCGGACCATCCAGAGGTATCCGCGCATGAAAGCGCTGACGTCTGCCTTGCTGTCCTCGTTGCCCGGTTGCTTCATCGTCTTCGGTCTGTTCGTGTGCTTCCTCGGCGTCTTCGGCATCGTTTTTCTGCACCTCTACAAGGGCACGATGTACTTTTGCGGTGATGGCTCCGATGGCTCCCCGGTGGAGCCGGCGATCGTCACGCTGGTCGAATGTGTGGAGAAAGGATTCGTGTGGACCCGCATGTCTCGCCACTTCGACAACCTGCCGTCGTCGATGCTGGTGCTGTTCGAGGTGGCGTCGGTCGAGGACTGGCCTGGGATCATGTTCAACTGCGTTGACGCCACGGAGCCGGGGCAGGGGCTGAAGACGAACAACCGGCCGACGGCGGCGCTGCTCTTCGTGTTCTTTATCATCATGGGGGCTTACCTGATGCTGAACCTGTTCATCGGCGTCGTGGTGACGGCATACAACGAGGCCATGAGCGAGATCGCAGAGGGCACGCTGAAGCGGCGCAACATCATGGACGGGGAGGACGACCCGCTGCTGGACACGGCCTACTGCCATCCGCTGCGACGGCCCTTCGCGATGATGGTGCAGTACAGCGCGTTCGAGCCGCTCATGATGCTGCTGATCGTGCTCAACGTGCTGGTGATGGCGACGGAGTACGACGGGATGGAGGGCTCGGCCACGGCGGAGTTCTCGAAGGTCGCCAACGTGGTTTTCACGCTCATCTTCACGGGTGAGTGTGTGCTCAAGCTGATCGCGTACGGCCCCTGGACCATGCGCGTGGGTGGCTGCTGCTGCGACCCGGCGGGGCCGGAGGAGGTGCTGGCGCCCAACCAGAACGTGCCGGGCTATTTCCAGTCCAACTGGAACCGCTTCGACTTTTTTATCGTGGTGACGTCGATGGCGGAGCTGCTGGGCAACTCGGGCTTCAACCCGACGCTGATCCGGCTGTTCCGCATCTTCCGGCTGGCGCGGCTGCTGCGCGCGGCGAGGAAGGCCAAGGGCATCATCACGCTGGTGAACGCCTTTATCAACACGCTGCCGCTCATCATGCCAGTTGGCTTCCTGCTGTTCATCTTCATGTTCGTGTACGCGGTGCTCGGCGTGAACCTGTTCGCCGGGGTCAAGTACCAGGACGTGCTTTCGCGCCACGCCAACTTTAAGAACTTCCCGATGGCCATGCTCACGCTGTTCCGCCTCGCCACGGGCGAGAACTGGAACGGGCTGATGCACGAATGCATGATCCTGCCGCCCGACTGCAGTGGCACCGCCGACAAGCCGGGCGACGACTGCGGCTCGCCGCTCGCCGCGCCGCTGTACTTCCTGTCGTACATGATCATCTGCACGCTGGTCACGCTCAACCTGATCATCGCCGCCATCCTGCACTCGTTCTTCGAGAGCAACGAGGCGCAGGACGCGCGCGCGGAGATGGACCACGACAAGCGCATGAAGCGCTCCGAGAAGCGCAGCGACAAGTACCGGTGGGCGGAGTTCAGCCTCGCGGCGCCATCGCAGCCATAAATGCGCGCCTTCTCCCTCGCCTCCTCACCAGTCGGGGCGCACGACCTTGAGCACCAGCCGCAGCAGGCACGTGTCCGTCTCGAACTTGGCGCTGCCGCCCTCGGCGTCCACCAAGTACGGCGTCGGCAGAACCAGCACGTGCTTCTTGCTGGACAGGCTGACGCGGTTCTTGGTTACGTCCAGGTCCAAGTCGCGCATCGTCTCGCCCGGCAGCTTGACCTTGATCAGGATCTCGTTGCAGCACGAGCTGCCGACATCCACCTCCGGGTCCAGCCCCAGGAACACGTCGCTGGAGCCGACCTCCTGCTTGAACAGCACGTCGTACTCGGGCCGCAGCCGCGTGTCCGCCTCGTCGATCTGCAGCCCGTCGTCCTCTGCCACCTCCTCCTCCTCCCAGATGTCTTTGTTGTCGATCGGCTTCGGCTTCGGGATCGGCACTCTGTCGATCGGCGCGGAGATCGCTCCCGGCCCGCCCGCCGCCGGCAGCTTGCGCGCCGGTGGCTCGTCCTCGTCGTGCGCAGGGTTCAGGATCTCGTTCAGCTTCAGGAAGTCGGAGCTGAAGTCCATGGTGCCTGGCCTGGTCCTGCAAAAGTGTGGCGTGCTGTGCTGCCGCTGCTGTGCTGATGCTGCTTGCCGATGCCGAATGCGCGTCTTTATCTTTTGGAGTCGCCGGCGCCATCATCCCCGCTGCGCGCGAGGCTGCTAAGCCGGCTGTGGCAGACAGACAAGCGACGGCTGCGTATTATTATACGTGAATAAAACGAAGCGAAACGAGGAGTTTCTTCAGGAAAAGTTAGGATGACGACGAGCTCCAAGTGGACGTCCACACGAAGATCCGGTGGACGTCACGACGCAGCGTCGTGCACACAGCCTGCCACAGCTGCGGCAGCGTTTGGCGCTTCGCATAGGTGTTCGTACGGAATCACACGTGCGCGGCCGCAAAGCTCGGACCGCAGGACAGCCGCCACGCTGCTCGCTGGCGGCGTCTCTGCTTGCCAGCGCAGCATGAGCGACGACGCTCCGGTGGAGCCGTCCGGGGAGTTCCTGGGCGGGATGGATGCGGCGAGCGACGAGGCGGCGGCGGCCGCCGCGCCTGCTGAGGGCGAGGAGGAGGTGCCACAGACGGCGCTGGAGCAGGAGCTGTCGTCGCAGAAGCTCGGCGTGAACATCAAGCCGAAGGAGCTGCGCGCGCTGGTGAAGGAGGCGTTCGAGCAGCTGGACGCGAGCCTGCAGGACGAGGCGGACGCGGCGGCGCCGCTGTACGGCAGCGGGCTGACCCGGGGGTCGGGCGCCGGGCACATGCTCAAGACGCTGCATTCGAACGCCGAGGGCGGGCTGGACGTGGCGGAGGTGCGGCAGCGGCGGCGGCTGTACGGGTCCAACACGCCGCGCGAGGCGATCGCGGAGCCGTTCTGGCGGCTCATGGCCAAGGCCGTGATGCAGTGGAGCATCATGACCCTGGCGCTCGCCGTCTTTCTGCAGACGCTGGTGGCGTACGGCGCCGCCTCCGCGAAGGGCAACTTAGACCTGCAGGCGCAGGCGTTCAAGCGCGCGTCCAACCTGCTCACGTGCGTGGTGATCGGCGTGATGCTGTACGCGTGGGACTCGCAGGTACACAACACGCAGCTGCGCCGGCTCTACGCGACGGCCGAGGCGCGCATAGCAATTGTCCTGCGCGGCGGCCGCATCATGCAGGTCGGGCAGGGCGAAATCGTGGTTGGCGACATCGTGGAGCTGCGCACCGGCGACGTGGCGCCGGCGGACGGCATCATGGTGCCGAGCGTGAACTTTGACGACCGGGTTGCGCTTCAGGCCACCCGCACCGATTTAGCTGGCGCGAGCCACCAGAGCCAGGATGCGGACCGCCGGCGCACGATGCTCGCGACTGCGCCGGGGGACGACGGCCTGCCGAGCATGGTCTTCTCCGGCAGCGACGTGGTCGACGGCAGCGGGCGAATGCTGGTCGTCCGCGTCGGCAAGCGCAGCGCTGACGAGGCGCTGCTTTGGGAGAAGCTTGTGCAGGTGCCGGATCGTAAGCCGGGCGAGGGCCAGGGGGACGAGGAGACTGCCGACGGCGACACTGACGCTGACGAAACGCCGCGCCCGGACTTTGCCTCGCTGGACGCAGATCTTCAGCGTGCAAGCAAGTGGACGAGCCGAGTAGGTGTGCTAGCTGCACTGGGGACGTTCGCGGTGTCTGTCTATCTGCTGCTCGAAGAAGCCAAGGCGCGCCCGACCAAAGACGGCAAGCCCGGCAGGATCAGCACTTCTGACATGGCACAGATCTGTGACTTTTTGGTCAACGCGCTGGCCCTCAAGACCATCATGTTCCCGCGCAGTCTGTCCGGCATCATACTGAACTACATGTCGATGGCGTCGGAAGCCATGCTGATCGACAGCAAGGTCCTCTGCAGCGGCGCCCGCGGCCTCGAGCTGATTGGCCGCACGACCTTTCTCTGCATCCAAAAGACGTCGTTGGTGACCATCGGCTCTATGGAAATCCTGCGTACGTACGTCTGCGTCGACGATTTCTCGGCCGACGAAATGGAGGAGATCACGGTCGGCCTGCGCGCGATGCTGGTCGAGGGGTTGCGACTCAACACTGTGGCGGCCGTGGAGATGAACGACAGCACCTACAAGGAGTCGATTCGCGCCCGTAAGAGCAAGGCCGGGGAGCTGCTGCGCAAGCTACGGCCGCCTGGGTTCGTCATGGAGTTTATCCAATACGTCAAGAATAGCCTGGTGAAGCCGCCAGAAGCGGCTGCTGGCGGTGAGGCGGCCGTGTTGGAGGCAGTTGTTGAGAAGGAAGAAGTTCCGCGCCTGATGGACGTGGCAGGGCGGGGCCTGGAGTGCGCGCTGCTGCGCTTTTCGCACTACTCCTTCGACGCGGAGTCGATCGAGCTAGCCCTCGAGCAGAAATCTGAGGTGCTGCGCACGCACCACTTCTCGAGCGAAGCTCGGACGATGAGCGTGCTTGTGCGCAGCGGCGGCGAAGATAGCGCCGAGCGCTGGCCGCTGCGTGTCTATACCAAAGGCGCTCCAGAGGCGATCCTGCCGCGCTGCAAGATGTTCATCAACGCTCATGGCAAGCCACAGCAGATTACGGAGGAAATCCGGGAGCGGCTGAGGGTGCGGATCGGCAGGATGAGCGGCGACGGTGCGCCGGCTGCCTTGCGCACGATTTGCTTGGCCACGCGGACGTTTGAGGGCTGCGCGGGGGCGGAAGATTTGCCTTTGAATTGGGACGATCGTGCGGCAGTTGAGGACGAGTTGACTCTGCTCGGCATGTTCGGCGCCGCCGACCACCACCGCCCGCAGATCAACCGTGCTGTTCTCGACGCCATCGATGCTGGCGTTCACGTAACAGTAGTCACAGGCGATGCCCTGGAGAGTGTGGAATACGTCGCGAAAAAAGCGCAGCTGATTCCGACGAGCTTAGACGCGAAGGCCCTGGGCATGACGATGACGGGCCCTGAATTTAGGAGTAAGGTGCTGAACGATGACGGTTCGTTGAATCAGGAGCGCATGGACGCGGTGTGGCCTACGCTCAGGGTGCTGGCCGATGCCTCTGCAGCTGATAGGCTGCTGCTGACCATGGGCGTGCGAAGCTCAACTGGCGAAAGTGCGGTCGCCAACGCAAAGCACGTCAGTGAGTACACCGTGGAGGACTACGTCCACGAGCTCGTGGAGGAGGAGGCGGAGGTAAACGAGGCTGACGATGAGCCTGCCGAGAAGCTGTCGCGCAAAGAAAAGAAAGCGGTCAAGAAGGAGGCCAAGATTGCGGCGAAGATGGCGAAGAAGAAAGAAGCGGCGGCCCGCAAGCAGCGTGCGATCGACGCCAAGGCCGAGGCGAAGCGTCTGAAGGCGGCAAAGTTTGGCTACGACTGTGAGATCGTCACCATGGTGGCGTCTGACCCGGACGACGCTGTCGTGCTGGAGCAAAGCGACGCAGCGGTCTCTCTCGGGATGCACGGCTCCGTGCTTTTGCACCACCGGTCCGACCTGGAGGTGCTCGACGACAGCTTACCAGCCGTTGTCGAGGCGCTGAAATGGGGCAGGCATCTGTTCGACAGCGTGGACCTGTACGTGCAGCACCGGACCGTGCTGATGCTGTCCGCTTTCGCACTGTCAGTCTCAAGCTCCTTTTGGAAGATCAGCCCGCTGAGCGCGATTCAGGTGCTGGTGATCCACTATTGGTGCGAGTCGCAGTGTGCTTCTGCCATTATGTCCGGCGCACCTGGAGAGGCGCTGCACACAAACCCTAAGTTTAGCAAGTACCGCCGGACGATCTGGACGGGCAGTGTTATCAGCGGTATCATCATCCAGCTCATCTACCAGCTGGGCGTGCTCTTCATTCTCGTGAAGTACGGCGCGCTGTTCCTCGACGTGAAGGAGGGTGGTCAGACCGAAGAGGGCCAGGTCACAGGGAGCGTGCACTTCACGCTGGTGTACAACACGTTCTTCCAGATGCAGCTGTTCAACCTCGTCAACAACAGAAGATGGCACATGGACATGTCCATCATGCAGAACCTTTCTTTGGAGGACCGCTTCACCAGTGTCTTTGTCAAGAGCTTCCTGCTGCAGTACTTCATCATCGAGTACGGTGGCGAGAGCTTCGGCTGTGTGCCGCTCACCTCAAATCAGTGGACTATCTCGGTCGGATTCGGGTTCTTGATCATCCCTTGGCGGTTCATCCTGGCCTCGACAAGCCTCAAACCGTCTGACTTCATGCAGCAGCTGTCTGCAATGCAAGAGCTCGCCGCTGAGCAGAGCGGCCTGAACGACTTCATCAAAGACAACAAGGCCGGCCCGGCGCAGTTGAAGCTCGGCTTCGCTCCGCTGACGCACCAAATTCGCGACAGATACGAGCTGCGCAGCATGTTTGTGTTCTCGCTCGACAGCAAGCTGAGGATCTTCTTGATTCGTCTAGTGGCGCACCCGCTGTTCGACAAAATGATCCTGTATATCATCTTGATCAACTGCATGGCGCTGACGCAGAGAACTGTCGACGTGAGCTTCGTCACTACGTTTCTGCTCTCTGTCGAGGTATTTTTCACGGTGATCTTCACCTTGGAGATGGTATTCAAAATGATTTCCAACGGCGTAGTGATGGGCCCTAAGACGTACTGCCGCGACGCGTGGAACGTTCTGGACATGTTCATCGTGTTCACTTCGCTGGTGGCGTACCTGCCCCTGAACGACTCGATCAACACCTCGTCGCTGCGAACGTTCCGCGTGCTGCGCCCCTTCCGCACGATCAACCGCATTCCGCAGCTGAAGGTCATGACGAACACGCTCATCAGCTCGGTCCCGCAGCTCGGGCAGGTGTTTGTGGTGCTCCTGTTCATCTTCGCTATCTTCGGTATCAGCGGCGTGTCACTGTGGACGGGCAGGTTCCGGCAGTGGTGCGTGCCGCCCGGCTCAAGCAACACAACGATGGGCGAGATCCAGTGCGACATAACGATCAACGGCACGGGCTATCAGTGCCCTATTGGCTACGAGTGCATGGCTACCGTCAACGAGATCTCTGGCATCAAGTCTTTCGATAACATGATGGACGCTGCCTTCGTCATCTTCCAGGTGATCACTCTCGAGGGCTGGCCAGGCATATTGTACTCGCTGCAGGCGATCAGCGGGCCCATGGCAGGGTTCTACGCCATCTTCCTTGTGCTGATGGGCGCGTTTTTCTTAGTGAACCTCAACATTGCCATTCTGAAGCTCAACTTCGACAAGAACGAGGCTATGCGGCACGAGGCGCAGGAAGAGCACGAGCAGTACATGGCAGCCGTCGACATCCAGAAGCACGTGCGGAGGCGGCTTGCGAACAAAGCGGTGCTCATGAAGATGTACCCGCCCGACGATCCGCGGCTTCACATGGCATCGTACCTCATCCAGAATCGGCTTGACCTCAAATCGCGCATGCGCGCAAAGCGCAGGCGACGCGTCAAGCTGAAGCTGCGCTTCGCACTGCGCATGATGGTTGCCCAAGCCCACGCCAGGCAAGCGGCAGAGCTCCACGCATCGCACGCGGAAAAGGGCGGCGGGCATCACGATCGCGTTGCAGCAGCGTGGAAGCAGGAGGCGTCCTTCCTGGTGACCCTGCAGACAAAGTTCAACTTTGTGCAGATGCGCGCTGCTGCCAGGAGAATGATCCACTACAAGGTTGACCACGGCGGCTGGTTCAACAACTCGTTTCTGGGTCTCATCTTCGTCAACACAATCGTGCTTGCCTCGGAGCACTACGACCCGAACTGTGCTCAGATGTCCTGCGAGTGGGGCGAGACGCTTGAGGACACCTCAGCCGTGCTCACGATTGCGTTTGCCTTCGAATTCTCCGTCCGAGTGCTCGCGTACGAGCTGAAGGAGTGGTTCTTGAAGGAAAATCGCATGCTTGTGATGGATGGCGTCATCGTTGTCACTGGCGTGCTGGAGTTGGTGATGGGTGGTGAGGGGTCGCTCAGCACTTTTCGGATCCTGCGCGTGTTTCGCCTGTTCCGCGTGATGCGCGTGCTGCGCCTCATCTCGTTCATCCAGATCGTGCACGACCTGGTGCTCGCCATCCAGGAGTCGTTCGATAACATGGCCCTGATTGGGCTGCTGACACTGCTGATGTCGTTCATCTTCTCCGTCCTGGGGATGCAGTGGTTCACCTCGACCGATTGTTACATGGACGCCGACAGTGTGAAGCAATGCTACAAGGAGAGTATCTACTACGTCGACTTCTCTACTTCGATGGTGACAACGTTCCGGCTGATCACACTTGACGGCTGGGACGGCATGCTTGACGACCTTCTTCAGGACGGCTATGGGCTTGGGGCGATCATGTACGTCGTGATCTGGATCGTGCTGGGCGTGTTCATCCTGCTGCAGCTGGTGCTAGTTGCCATTCTCGATGCCACGCACAGCATGGCGCATCACCATGAGCCTGCGGGAGGCGGCACCGATGACGGTCACACGCCCGCGGAGTCGAAGGCGAACGTGGAGAACCCGCTCTTCGACGTCGGCATGGCGGCCACCCCGTCCGACGCCGACGACGAGATCTTCGAAACCGAGGATCTCGACGCCGAAGAGGAAGTTGTTTGGGGTGGCAAGTCGCTGTTCGTGATTCCTAGATCGTCGGGCGTGTGCCGCGGGCTGCGCTCCTTCACTTCGGCCATGCCGTTCGAGATGTTCATTATCGCCATGATCATGATCTCCTGCGCTAGCATGGCCGCCGAGCACCCCGATCTTCCGAAAGAAGACAAAGATATTCTGCGCGTCGGCGACAAGATTATGGGCGTCATCTTCATCTCTGAAATGGTGATGAAAGTTATCGGCATGGGCTTCCTGTTCGGCCGCAAGTCGTACCTGCTCGACCCGTGGAACCGGCTGGACTTCCTCGTCTCGCTGATCGCAATCTTGGAGTTCATCGAGATCCGCGACGACCTGAGCTGGATGCGCTCGCTGCGGATGCTCCGCTCCTTCCGCCCGCTGCGGCTTGTGTCGCATCTGGCGATCTTGCGCGACGTGATCAATGCTCTCGCGGACTCGCTGAGCGCGCTGCAGGCTGTAGCGGTGCTGCTGTTCCTCGTGTGGCTGATGTTTGCCATCCTGGGCATCAGCCTGTTTGGCGGGAAGTTCTGGAGCTGCAACGACGAAAGTGTTCACGGGGTGCTTGACTGCAGAGGCTCGTTCATCTCAGAAAGCACAAATGAGTGGGACGTCACCACGGTGGAAATACTTCCGCGCGAGTGGACCAACGCCGACCTGAACTTCGACAGCCTGAGCGAGTCCTACTTTGCCCTGTACCAAATGATGGGGCTGGATGACTGGTATGAGACGGCCGAGAGGGCGATGGCCGCGCGAGACGAGCACGGGCTTCAGCCGATCGAGAACCACAGCTTCTCGCTGGTCTACTACTTCATCTTCTACATCATCATCGTCAACTTCGTGCTCAACAACATTGTGATTGGCGTCATCCACACCAACTACCTGGCGACTAAGGACGCGGAGACCGGCCAACTCAAATTGGACCAGCAGCTGTGGCTTTCGATCCAGGACGACGTGATCTCCGCCCGCCCTTCCAGCCTGCGCAACATCAGCGCCAGCAGCAAGTTGCGACAGAAGCTCTTTGGCATTGTCACCAGCTCCATGTTCGATACGTTCATCATGGGATGTATCATCGCCAACGGGCTCGTCATGGCAACCACATACTACGGCCAGCCAGACGAGTGGACCGATTTCCAGGCCCAGATCTCTGACGTCTTCACGGTGGTGTTCACGATTGAGTGTATCCTGAAGCTCATCACTTTCCACATGCACTACTTCAAGGACAGCTGGAACTGCTTCGACTTCTCCGTGGTTGTCGGCTGCCTGTTCGACGCTGGGCTCGCGACGTTCGCGGACGAGGGCTTCGTTGACGCCTCTGCGATGCGCGTGCTCCGGATTGGCCGCGTCCTGGCTCGGATCTTGCGCCTCGTGCGGCTGGTCAAGTCCGTGCGCGGCCTCAAGCAGATCTTTGCGACTCTTAGCGCCTCGATCCCGGCCGTTGCCAACCTCTGCGTGCTGCTGTTCATCACGCTGTTCATGTTCTCCGTGATGGGCATGCACCTCTTTGGCCGGATCAAGCTCGTTGACCCGGAAGACTCGTTCGGGGCGCTCGACAAGGACTTCAACTTCGCGCGCATCCAGACTTCAATGCTCAGCCTGCTGATCTTGGCCACCGGCGAGAACATCAACCCCATCGTGATCGACTGCGGTGTGCTCCCTCCGCGGTGCGACCCGGACGCAGTTGGTGGCAGCCAATG
>Ga0308015_10001343_pt1 | contig 10346 bp, 8 predicted proteins | sample Neamet231_FD_203128 | JGI IMG/M metagenome (GOLD analysis project Ga0308015, IMG submission 203128) | Marine microbial communities from water near the shore, Antarctic Ocean - #231 | ecosystem: Environmental > Aquatic > Marine > Unclassified | place: Southern Ocean | collected 2014-07-28
GAGGCCGCTGAAAAGGAAGCCCTGAACTTCGTGTTCCCCGAGGACAAAATGATGTGGCTTGACACCAAGTATATGATCAACTCTCTGCCGACGTACAAGCAAAAGAAAGCCTACTTTGAAGTCTTCGTCGCCAAGGTTATAATGACTACGGAGCATATGTGGTGTCGCAAGCAGATCAAGACGGATGCGTATGGATTTGATACGGTTGATTACGTGTTGGAGAGTTTTGACGACAACCGCCTTGCGAAGGCTCTGAAACACGTTGGGAGCGGCAACTTCAACCAGCACGGAAATGAGACTCGCTTCGTTGAGGAGTGGCTGAAAGACGGCGATATGAGAGTCTTCAACCACGTGGAGTTCGTCCCTTACAACGGCGTGTTTGATCCGAAGCAGGATCAAGTCAAATTAGGGCCGACGGTGTACAACGATTTTAAGGGGTACAACTCCCACATTAAAGCCCCACTGCGGTACGACACCAAAGTGTACCGCAACCACGTCCTGCGAGAATTTTTCGCTCTCGGCAAGAGCATCTTTGAGGACAAACTGTCCTTCTTTGAGTACTACTTGAAGTGCGTCGCGTTTAAGATCCAGTACCCCGCAAAAAAACACCCCTACCTCTTCCTTCTGATCGGGAAAGAGGGTACGGGCAAAACGATGCTGATGGACGCGATTGGTCGCGTCTTTGGAGAGCACCACTTCTACTCCACCACCAACCCCGAAGATCTGTTTGGCACGCACGCCGAGGGCTTCGTTGGCAAACTGTGGGTCAACCTCAACGAGGTTAACGGGGCTTCCACGATGGGCATTCAGAGCAAGGTGAAGGGAGCGGTTTCCGAAGACGAGATGACCGTCAATGCGAAATACGTGCGACCTCGGCGTGCCAAGAACTACGCCTTTATGACGTGGATCACCAACAATTACAACAGTTTCAAAATGGAAGCGGCAGCGAGAGAACGCCGCAACGTCGTCGCCAAGGGCACTGACAAGTACCTGACACGCTGGTACAACGAGCAGTTCTGGACGCGGCTCAACGATCACTTCCGCTCGCCAGAGTTTATTCGCTGCCTGTACGATTATCTGAATGGGATGGATCTCACAGGAATAGACTGGAAGCAATTGCGGCGGGACAATCTGACGTCGTCCTACTATGATCTGGCGGCACAGAACGCTCCCATTGAAGCAGTATTCTTTGAGCAGGTGTGCCAGAAGATTAAGTGCGGCGAGATGACGTGGCAATATATGCCTGAACCAATCTACAAATCCCGACTTGTGGAGTGGAATAAGCCAATTCGCTTTCTCACGAGGGATCTTCACGCCAAGTGCGTGGATTGGGCGGTGGATAAGAACCACTACCAAAAGTCGCAACCAAGCCAAGCCAAGTTCGTCGGCCAGTGTAAGCATCTTGATCTGCCGCTTACGCAGAAGAACCCGCTCTCAGGCGGGCTGCCGACGTGGGGGTTTGTCCCGCGGACGCTCCACGAGCACATCGTGGAGCGCAAGTGGATAGAGGAGGACGAGGTTGATGAGGGTGAGAGCGATGATGACACCGACGTCAATTCGTTCTGCCGCAAGATGGTTGACGATATTTTAGTGAACGCGGTTCACAAATGTGAGATCACTGACCGTTTCACCTTCAAGCCCTAGAATCAGCGTGAACATCTGGTCAGTGCGACCCCCCCAACGGTAAAAAAATAATTTCTCAACGACGCTGTCATTGATCAGGGGCGTCCATCTCAAAGCCCTCTATAGCATAAAAATATCATAAAACAAGATTCGCAAAGACGCATTGATCAGGGGCGTCCATCTCAAAGCTTTCTATAGATTAGATTATGTCCCACGACCGCCGCACACGCGACGACCGTGGCACTTTTCTACTCATATAAAACAAGATTCGCAAAGACGCTGTCATTGCTGCGGGCGGACAACTCAAAAATATCTTTGTCTTAAGAGAGGCCTTCTAATGGCATCCTTCTCAATAACGCCTGCGCAGAAGGCGAAGTTAAAGAGCGGCAGCAATTCCGTTCGCGACCTGCTAGCGGAGGGTGGCCGTATGGAGCGGTGCGGAAGCGATGCCGACGGCAGCCCTCTCTTCAAGATGGTGGCAGACGAGCAGACTGCCGCAGGGGACTCGACCAAAGAGCCGAGCGCGCGGGAGAAGTCCTTGAGGAAATACACTGCCCTGCTTCTTCGCGGCAAGGAAATCTGCCACGCGAACTTCACGCCAGAGGAGTTGAAGAGCGGTGCGCGGCTCGCTCTCGCGACCGTCCCATCTGTGATTCCAAAGGACTGGTCGACTCTCTCAGCGCTCACCACAAGTCTGCTGGGTGGCTCTGACCGCGTCCACGATTACAACGAGATTCAAGTGCTGCTCGTGCTGGGGAAGCACCGAATGGAGTTCAACGGCACTAACGCGCAGTGGCACGCGGAGGCGAGCAAGCGGAATATGATCCCGAGCGCGGCGCTGCCCAAGTCGGGCGTGTTCACGGAGGGGCGGGTCTCGGAGTTGGTGCGGCTGGCGAAGAACGTGGAAGCCTTCCCGATGCTGGCACAGGCGAAGCGGGGCATCTTACCGATGCGGGCGCTGCTAGGGTTCAACCTCGTGAACGCGGTGGAGGGGCTGCCGTCGGACGCCACCACGATGCTGGACGGCAAGCAGGTGAGCCTGCGCGCGCACTGGCGCGCCGACCCGAAGGCGGGCTGCTCCGCGGAGGAGTGCCTCTCCTCGGGGGTGGAGCGCCTCCACTTCGGGGGCGACAGGGCGGGGAGCGGCGGCGGGGGGGGCGAGTCCCGCGCCGCCGCCTCGTCGGTGGGATCGGAGGCGGAACTTCGGGGACGGAAGTTCAGTGCGGGCAAGACGGACAGTATCGCCGCCTTAATGTCGGCGCGGCAGTTCAGGTGGGACAATGACGCTGCCGAGGCGATCCGCGAGTTGGCGAACGTTGACAAGGACATCCTCACTAACATTCGCACCGCCTGCCTCCGCAACATTGACGGCTTCACGCTCGGGAGCATCTCGGGGATGAATGCTGCCAAAAGGGTGCTCTACAACAAGGTGGTGCGGAAACTCCACCGCCCCGACCTGTACGCAAGGTTGAAAAAGCCAATGGGCCTGCTGCTGTACGGGCCGCCCGTACGTCGCCCGCCTTCCACCCCACTCCGCACCCCTTCTCTTTGACGCGACGGCTGCGCTCTCGCAGGGCTGCGGCAAGACCGTCTTCGCCAAGGCTGTGGCGAACAAGACTGGCTACGCCTACTTCGGGATCAAGCCGAGCGACATTACCTCCAAGTTTCAGGCGCAAGGAGGGCAGGCAATTAAGTGCCTGTTCCTGAGTGCGAGGGCCTGCCAGCCCTCCCTCGTCTTCATTGACGAGTTGGAGAGCCTGTGTTCCAGCAGGGGCGGCGACGGGGCGAACGAGGACAGCGACCAGATCAAGGTGGAGGTTATGACGCAGATCCAAGAGGCCGAAGACGGCGTCCTGATCATCGGAGCGACCAACCTCCCGAGCGCAATTGAATCGGCGGTTATGTCTCGGTTGAGCACGCAGATCCACATCCCGCTCCCAAACCACGAGACGCGGCAGGGCCAGATCCGACTGCTGCTGGACGGCGACTGTGCGGTGGTGGATCGGCACTCGCTGACCGACGACGGTATTGCGGTGGTCGTGGAGGCCTTTGACGGGTACAGCGGGCGAGACATTGAGAACGTGCTGAACGAGGTCGCCGAGGAGGTGGCGGGCGAGGCGGGGGACGGGGGGCTGCGGGAGGCACGGCCGCTCTCGCTCCGCGACATCACGGAGTTCCTGCGGGGGCGTCCCTCCACCGCCAACGAGGAGGACGTTATGGCGTGCGAGGAGTTCAGCCATAAGAATGAGACGGGGAGTACAGCAGGCGAAAAGATCGTGAATACCGTGGAGATGGACGACACGCCGCTGGCGACGCACGCCCCGCTGCCCGAGATCGTGAGCGGCATCGCGCCGCCCGCCACCCCAAAGAAAAGCAGCGCGAAGAAGAAGAAGCGCAGCGCAAAGAAGAGTACCCCGAAGGCACGTCTCATTCAACCCCCATCTAACCCTACCGTCATTCAACCCTCTTCTTCTTCACTCCGACTCTGACGCTGCCGACCCACTCTCCCTCTCCCAAAGGCACGCCCTCCCAAGTCCACGACGACGTCCTCGGGGCGTAAGAGCCGCGCCCCGCAAAGCCAGTACAAGGACGACAGGGGCACGATGCGTCCGCTCCTGACGCACGACTCCGCGACGGTGGATGGGGCGGGGCTGGCGGATCTCAAAAAAATGCTCAAAGACGCCAAGATGTATTACGCGGGCAAGGACGAGGACGCGCTGCGCGAGCGGCTCGCCAAGTGCTGCGAGTACTCGCGCGGCAACGTCTTCGGGGACTCGGACGAGGCCGAAGACTCGGACGAGGCCGAAGACTCGGACTACGAATAAGCAGGTGAGGGCGCTGTGCTCCAATGCCTCGTGATTCTCAATGTGCGTGGCTTTTCTGTTATTAACTCTCTGTTCGGGTTGTGGCTCACACAACCTCCCTATAATACAGAAGGTTTCCCTCTTTATGATTCAATGGAACTCCTTTCACACGCCGCGTGGTGCGACGATGATTTGGGGGACGAACTCGTAATCGTATCTGCCGATCAGCACTGGACGTTTCTACTGAACGTCGCCAGTTTCTTGCGGATAGATTTTGCGACGCTCGTTGCTGGGGAAGACAACGGTCGTCGCGGCGCGTTGCCGTGGTGCGTAAACGAAAACCGCGTCTTTTGCGGAAACACACTCCGCCTGAATAACGACCTCGTTCGTGCCCGCGACAAGGCTTTTGTCAAATTGCGACGAGTCGGGTTGGTCTTGGAAATAGACGACATTCTCGCCGAGATCAAGACGCAGTCCATCTTTGTCCACCTCACAGCAACATTCCTAGCCTACGACCTTGAGATCCAAGACGTAAAAAAGGAACTGGAATCGCTTTTTACACAGAATCCAACGTTGCGTCGCCGCGCCGACGTTCCGCACGTGCCTTTCTGGAGGATCAACCAGTTAATATCGGTTGATCCTCCAGAAAGGAACGTGGTCGCGCGACAGAGCACACGCCCGCGCGTAGGGTTGCTTCAATGACTCTTGGAGGTGCTTTGTTGATGCCTATTTTGTTTTAGCATTTTAGGAAAATAAACGCTACGCTCCCATCCAATGCTTTCTGTATCTGTTCCAAACAACCCAAAACGGGGTCTTCGTCGCATACGGGTAGAGACTATAAAAATCTAGGAAGTGCTCAGCACTTGGAGCGACTTGCTCCCGCGAGCACGCCGTCTTGTACTGACTCACGCACGTGTCAATCCAGACTTGTTTCCAGTCCACCACCCTTTCTACGGTCTGACCACCTAGCATTGTTTGTAGAAGAAAAGGCAGCCTTAATATATACCCTTCTTCTCTGACACATTGACGTAGGGTTGTGACGCTTTAAGATCCGAGAACCCTAGCAGAGTAGACACGAGCAACTCTGTTAGGGTTGTGACGCTTTAAGATCATCTCCAACCTCCAAGTGTAAAAAGTGTAGAAAAAGTACTTTTTTGAATCTAAAAATAAGAGAGTTTTCAGAGAAAAACTCGTAAAAAAAAAAGAAGACTCCTCAAGATCTAGGTTGGAAAAGGGTTCTATTTGGCACTATTTACACTTGGAGAGGAAAATATTCTCAATGACAGCGCCATTGCTGCTAGGGTTAGATCGCTCGGAGCGGCAACAAAAAGTGAATAATGATCCTGAATGTAAAACCAACTAAATCTACTTAAGAGCGATCTAACCCTAGCAGCAATGGCGCTGTCATTGAGAATCGTGTGAGCAACTCTGCTAGGGTTGTGACGCTTTAAGATCATCTCCAACTCCAAGTGTGAAAAAGCACTTTTTCAATTCATTATTTAGAGAGTTTTTTTAATAAAAAAGCGTGTAAAAAAAGTCTACTCCGCAAGATCTAGTTGAATATAGTCTAATAAGAGCCCTTTTCACCCTTCTTCCAGACGAATATGCTGTCTCCGCCGTGGAGGCATTTCCAGAAGCGGTTTGCGCCCGTGCGGTCTCGGTGAGCGATGGTACGCAGGCGAATGAACGCGACCTTGTCTATTCCGTGCGGAGTGGGATCAACCAGCGTCCCATTTACCTTCTCCCAAACCACGTGCGGCTCGGCATTGTAGTGGTGCTTGAATTCAACTATGATATAGCCGAAGGAGACCCTGCCACCTTGCTTTTCGGCGGCGGTAAACGCGTTTCCGTAGCAATTGTTTCGGACTGCTCCGTCAAAGTGCTGGCTGGGAACGTAGCAGAATTTTGTGCGGGCTGCTTCAAGGCCAGCGAAGCATTCTGGGAGGTGCTTGAAGGTAGGCTCGCAATAAATGTGGGCATTCAAGCGATACTGCGTCTCGTCTCTGTCCGTCCAGAGCGAAGGGCGCTGGTTGATCTGCTTCTGCCCCTCTCCAAGAATTGTCGCCCGTATATTGGCGACGCACTCATTCCACGGCAGGTTTGAATTGTTGAGGGCGCGTACCGCACCTTTGGCGAGAGCCTCCCGCAGCGTGGAGTCTGGGACGTCCGCGAACTCGGTACGAGACGCCGCCGCCCAATCAAGCCCAATCGACGTTGAAGTCATTTTTTGGGTTTTGGGGGAAGATAGTGTTAAGGGTGTTTAGGTGAGGGCGTCGGGCAGTATCACTTTTCACACTTTCCACACTAATTTGTATGACAGTTAGACCCTCAGTCCGACCTTCACTAGCCGCTCTCCCTCCTTATCCTCAGTCCGACCCTCAGTCCGACCTTCACTAGCCGACTCTCCTTATCCTCAGTCCGCGCAAAAATGTCATTTTTGCCACTGACAGTGTCATTGACTAACCCTAGATACGAGCTCTTTTTCGCTCTGCGTGCGTCAAGATCACCACGCTCGCTGGCGTGCTGCCGTGATGACGTCGCCTGCTCTCGCCCGAAGCGGGCGGCTCGCCGACGGCTGCTCGCACCAGCGCGTGGGAAGCCGCAGCCCAAAATGGAGCAACCCTACCCAACGATCTCGTCCTGCCCAGATTTTCTAGACAATTCCATCGAGCAGGTGCTCCGACCACCACCTCTGCTTCCGACCTGCGCGTGGTATATCCCTTGCCTCACCGCAATCACTGAACATTACGAGAACAAACGAGAACCCGCTTCCCTTGACCGTGCCTGACCCTGCTCCAACGCCTGCTTTGAAGCAGACCGCGTCGCGCCGCGAGTGGCACGACGACATTCTGGATCGCATCGCGGCGGCCGCCTCCAACGCGATCAAGGACGGCCTGCTGCGCGAGAGGGACGTAGTTCTCATTGGCGAGTTGCTCACCCGCAACGGCAAGCGGTTCGGGCGCAAACCATTTTTACGGTGGCTCTTCTCCGAAGGCAAGACCGCGATCGTCTCGCAAGACGGCGCGGTCAGGCTGGGTCATACCACGTGGGAATCTCGGAGCAACCCCAAGTACAAACGGCAGACAGCGACGCACCACATTCAGCGCGCCTTGTGCGACGGCGCTTGGGAAGACTTGGCCCGTACTGTGCTCGTGGAGAGCGCGCGCGACGCCGCTCGCCTCGCGAGCCGCAAGCGCGACCGCGACACTGCGGGCCTCACGGCCCGCCTTGACGCCGAGGCGCTGGCCGCGATGCGCGCCTCCGTGGCAGCGGCGGCGGAGCGCGAAGCCGCAGTGGCCGTCGCCGTCAGGAAACTGACGGCGGTTGGTAAGTTCGCGGGCTACGTCCCGTCGCACCCGCGCTTCCGCGCTATGGACGAGCGCGAGGCACGCACGGGCGTCGCGCGGCGCTTCTCCACCGCTGACCTGAACCTGCTGACCGACCCGTCCAATAAAGGCTGCGTGCGCCCCGAGACGCCGTGGAAGTTTTGCGCCTTTTTGGCCGAGCCCGTGCTGACACGCCAGCGCAGCAAGCGCTTTGCGCGTGGTAAGCAAAGGACAGCGCCCGCCACGGGCTCGGTCGCCGCGGTGCTCTACAACAACCTCGTCGCGCCTCTCTCCACGCACGACAGGCTGATGAACGAATGCGGGGACGTGCGCTGCTGTAATGTACACCAACACTGGCAGCGCTGCTCCGCCGCTGGTGTGAATGGGTCTGTGAGCCTTTTGAAAACGAACATTCAAGCAAGGCCAAGAACCAACTCGTAGTTAGTTAGAGATTAGAACAATGTCAACTACGTAATAAGCAATCAGAATGAATAATCGCCATCGTCATTCGCCAATTCTGGGGAGTAATCATAATCCACTTCGCCCAAGTCCTGCGGGTGAAGGTCGCCGTCCTCGTAATTCTCAAGATCATAAACCTCAATGCTCCTGCCCTCCGCAATCTTGATCGCATCGTCCGCCGAGGTTGCCTCCACCTTGATCACACCATAGACGTTTCCGCTGACCCATTGCTTAACCCTAACAGCGTAGGTCTTGACGGTGTCTTCTTCAACTGCGTCCTTGTGTGCCACGATCTGAGCCGTTTTGAGACGCTTGGCGTCCTCGTGAATCGTCTTCACTTTGGGACGCTTGCGTTTCGTTTGCTTGGCCATTTAGGCGATAGTTTGGGGTGAATCGACCCCGATCAAGGTTTTTTTAGTGTGCTGATATAGAAAATCTGTGGCTTCAACTGGATTTAGGTGAGGGGGGCAGTATGACTTTCCACACACACTAAACTTTATGACAGTTAGACCTTGAAGAATGATCCTGAATGTAAACCCTAACCCTAACACTAACCTTTGCCACAGTACCCTAACCCTAACCCCTCTTTTGCCACAGTACCCTAACACTAACCCTAGCTAGGCACGTCAGTTAGTGCCTAAGGTTAGTGTTAGGTTTTACATTAAGGGTCATGATTCAAGGTCTAACTGTAGACCTTTTTTGTTGTCCGCCCTCCGAGCGATCTTCGGCAACCCTAGCAGCAATGGCGCTGTCATTGAGAATCGTTTCCTCTCCAAGTGTAAATAGTGCTAAATAGAGCCCTTTTCCAACCTAGATCTTGAGGAGTCTTCTTATTTTTTTACGAGTTTTTCTCTGAAAACTCTCTTATTTTTAGATTCAAAAAAGTACTTTTTCTACACTTTTCACACTTGGAGAGCAGGTCTTCGGCAACCCTAGCAGCAATGGCGCTGTCATTGAGAATCGTTTCCTCTCCAAGTGTAAAAAGTGCCAAATAGAGCCCTTTTCCAACCTAGATCTTGAGGACTAATCTTATTTTTTTACGAGTTTTTCTCTGAAAACTCTCTTATTTTTAGATTCAAAAAAGTACTTTTTCTACACTTTTCACACTTGGAGAGCAGGTCTTCGGCAACCCTAGCAGCAAAGACCGTTGCGAACCGAATCTTGTTTTATACATAATACGCCTGATTGACGTCGTCGCAACAACAATGACACGATTTCACCGAATACCACGGCGAGAACGATCACAGGCTGCCGTACACCGCCGCCAGAGCACGCAGGTCTTGTGCTTCCCTCACCATCGGGGCTTCGTAGAAACCATCGGGTTTTCCCTCGCTGCCGATCCACCCGACCTCTGAGGCGTTTTCCTTCAACCACGTTGTGGTGTTTGCTCCGCCCCCCCCGTTGGCGACCTCCAACCACAGTTGGTCTCGGAAGCGAACGAAACTGCCGCCTTGACGGATGTCTTCGCCACGAGTCCACTTCTCCATACAGCCGACAACAAAGTCGTCACCGTGCTCTTGGCGGAACGTCTCCACCACCTTGTGCCGCAGCGGGTCAAGAGCGGCGAACTCCTCCGTCGTGTACGTGCCGCCCAACTTGGCACACGTCACGTTGTGCTCCACGACAGAGCGGAGGGCGGCGGCGAGCGACGCCTTTGTCGGCACGGGGCAAATGAAAGTCGTGACACCCATCAAAACATTTGAATCTGAATCGAGGTGAATCGAGGGTCGGTGGAATAGTTTTTTTTTTTTTGTGGGGATGTTCAGAGGAGACTTGGTGCTGGTGGTGCTGGTGTGATGGCGGCGCTGAAATTTCGGCTCAACGAACCTAGTGAGGGTCGGACTGAGGATCTGAGGATGAGCAGGGCGGCAGAGTTATCGGACGCCCCTGATCAATGACAGCGTCGTTGATCAGGGGCGTCCAGCTTATATAAAACAAGATTCGCAAAGACGCTGTCATTTTGGCTGGGCGGACAACTCAAAAATATCTTTGTATTTAATACATTGCCCGTGGCACTATACTCCCTGCGGCCTCTCCAACTGTATCAACCCCAACCACGCCATCCCAGTTCGCCGCCGCAAAGCAGCGTTCATTTTGGAGGTGAAAACCTTGACGATCCTCACAAAAATGGCCG
>Ga0308015_10001351_pt1 | contig 10327 bp, 3 predicted proteins | sample Neamet231_FD_203128 | JGI IMG/M metagenome (GOLD analysis project Ga0308015, IMG submission 203128) | Marine microbial communities from water near the shore, Antarctic Ocean - #231 | ecosystem: Environmental > Aquatic > Marine > Unclassified | place: Southern Ocean | collected 2014-07-28
TATTGACCGGACTTCTTGTTCTTCTTCTTGCCGCCCTTTGAGTGGCTGCTTTTTCGTGAGCGTTTCGCCGCGCTTTCACGACTGCCGCGCGATGACTCGTGGTCACTCGCGCCGTCGCCCGACGAGCAGTCGAATTCCGATGAATCGTCCGAACTGACCTCGCTGGAATTGTCCGCAGTTTCTTGAGCTTTATGAGCCGCCCACGCGCGTTGTTCCTTTATCCAGGCCGCCTTTTGCGCTGCGTCCTCCTTTCCCTCTTTCTTCGAGCGTCGGTCGGCCGATGCCGCCTTCTTCCTCGATTTGCTAGTAAGAGAGATGGAGTTCGCGGCCGCGACGTGAGAATCGGAATCGTCGGAAACGTTACCTTCGGCGCCTTGCTTGGACTCGGCTAGGCGATCGCGTTTCTTTCTTTTTCTTTTATCTTGCTTCGCCTTGGTCTTGGCCTTGGCCTTCGCCGATTTTGAGGCGCCGGTCGTTGACGAATAGTATACGTCGCCCCACCAGTAGCCTTCTTGCCAGGTGTCGTCCCGCTTAACAGAGTTAACGGTGTACGACTCCTTCGCCGCTTTAATACGATTGCGTTCGACGTTGCCGGCAAGTCCGCCGTGCGGGTTCTCATCGTCCCACGGCATGCCCGGTTTCCAGTGCTGCCCGGGAAGATCACCGGCGATAAACTTTTCGCGCCAGAGATCGTAATGAACACATACCCAGCCGCGACCCTGTTGTATGCCGCACGCGCCAGAACGCGCGCTGCCGTGGCTCGACTGTCTACCGAGGTCGATGCACTTAATGCAGGTTTGACTGCCTTGAGCAGCGTGTGAAGGTTTGGACATTTTCGGTTGACCCGATGTGCCCTTTCCTCCTTTCGCCCCCTTCGCGCCTTTCCCGCCTTTTGCACCTTTACCGCCTTTGCCGCCGCCCTTGCCCCCCTTTCCGCCTTTGCCACCTTTGCCGCCTTTCCCACCTTTGCCACCCTTGCCCCCCCCCCCACCGTTCCCGGTGCGAGATGATGCTACGGTCACTTGAAGGTTGGGAGAAAGCGACTGTAGAGCATTCGCGAAGAGAGCATTCGCGGCGCCGCCGTTCTCGGACGGCGGTTTCATCGATTTGATAGATGACAGAGCCTTGAGCTCGCCCAGGAGCACGCCGGGACCGAGCGTGTTATCGCCGAATCGATTCCCTTGTTCGACGCGCCCCGTCAGACGTTTGAGCTCCGAGAATTCTTTCGTCGCCCAGCACGTGGTGATGATTTGTTCCAGAATGAGGTTCACCGTTTTTAGGTCCTGGAGGGCGACGACGCGAATAGATTTCACGTTAATCGGTGCCTTGCTCGTTGCAGACTTAACGCTGGCGCGCGAGCTAAGGTCTTGTACCCAAACTTTAGTTGGATCTTCCTGGTTCAGGTTGTCGTTGAGCTTTAACCACTCGACCGAAACGAGGTCGTTGTCGAGTTCGTCACTGGGGACGAAACGGGCCTGAAGGGGGTCGAAGTGCGGCATTTTAGAAGTGTACCGTGTTATCTCGTCGCCCGCATCCAGCCATGCCCCACCGAGGTGTGGCGGTGCCCGTTGACTCAGATCGTGCACCTGCAGGTTGATTTGACCTAGATTGAGGCCGTACTTCCTCTCAGCCTCCTCTAAAGAAGGGGGCTCGTCATCCGCGCGCGCACCCAGATAATTCTGCTCCAGCTCAGCGCGCTGAGGCGCGGAGTAATCCTGGTCGGGAGACTCCCAGGCAGAGCATCCAGAGTTACGTCGGGAGAGGATGCAGTCGCCCCGCATGAGCATGTTAGCGATGGCGCACCATGAGGCGATCATGTTTTCAGGATTCTGGACCCGCGCGCTACGCTCTTCCTCGATCGCGCGATCGACAACACGCGTGTACATCGGGAAGCAGTCGATATTCAATATCGCTATGAGCATCTCGTTCGTGTAGTAGGCGAGGTCTTCCCTGCTCAGGTGGTGTTCCTCGCCCCAGCGTGCCATATTGGCGACCATCTCCGCCGCCGTCCCGCCTAGTTTGACCGACGAATAGATGTCGTCAACGTGGCCTGATTGGGAACGGAGCAGGGATTGTGCATAGCGCCGGTGTAGAAGTGTGGCCGCAAGAGTGGGCGATGTAAGGAACGGCGACGTGTTAGTGACGGTGGATATGAATTTATCGCACGACTCCATGAACGGAGATGTGCAGGAGTAGTCCTTAATAAGACGGAGGTCAGAATCGTGTCCGCCCTGTAGACGGACAGGGATCAGCCCCGAGCCCGCCGAGCTAATGGACCCGACCATCACTTCAGGGTCGATGTAGAACTGAGGCGGCCATTCGCACAGCGCCTTGTCCTTCGCCGCGCCCGTTTCCTCGCGGCTGATGAGCGCCGCCTCGGTGTCGTTCTTCGTCAACGCGGCGGTCTCGGCCATGAACGAGGGCTGGCCGTATTTCGTCCCGTTTCCCAGCGTGACGATTACATCGTTGTACTTCTGACAAACCGCACCGGTCTCCTGCATTTTCGGTTACAGGTGATCGGGAACACCGGGTGACGCTGCTTGCGCAGAGTGTGTGCGCTTATGAGGCTCAAAGCCAGCGAAAAACCCCCGGGAGCGAGAACACTGTGTCCACGCTCTGACGACCGCAGATGGTTGGTCAAGTATATTGGTTTGTGTGCTTTGTTTTAGATACGATCGTGACTGTACAATGGCTACTGGGAGCACATCGATCTGTAACGACCGGCTTAATATATAAGGACAAAGCGAGTATAGATACGCTATACGACAACTGAATAAACGTCACTAGTGTACCGTTGCGGAAGCATACGTGGTGTACGCGTCACGGTGGTGTCGGTGCGGTTGACTTTCCGCTCTCCTCCTCGAGATCATCTCGGCGAAGAAGAGGGATTCTCGAACGCTCCTTACCTCATCCGGCACTATGGTGTACGTGTTGTGTTTTTCGTCTGGTGTGAAGAAGCCATCCTCATTATCGTAGCTCCTCCCATCAACCTTTTAGACTCAGTGTGCATCCCGTTAGCAGATCGCACATCTGTCTTACGCGGCAGGTCAAAATCGTCTTAGCGATCTCGTATTAGCAACCTGCGGCGAGTAAATTTGTTCTTGTTCTTGGCCGACCCTCAAGTGTATTAGTTTCGACTTAGGGGAAGGTGTGTCCGTTGTCTCGGCATGAAATTGTCCCTTTCATGAGGTAGTCCTAGAACTTATTCAGGGTTTTAAAGCAGCTTGAAAGCAGCTTGTCCGGTTTTAAAGTGTGAACTCGGATCTCCATTGGCGGCGCTTTGTTAATGGTGTTCGATCTCCTGATCTAGTTCTATTTGACTCGGGTCAACAATCACGTCTTGTCGCGTAATCTGTTGTTTTCCCGCAGTCCGGCGTTGATACGTCCCGTAGTCGAGTATCATTCGTCGTTGCTCGAATACCCAAGGGTGACGCTTAGCGCCCAACCTTGTATTCGCAGCCGTTTTAAATGTCGTTGAGTGACTCCTCTTAGGTGTCGTACACCTGTGGAAGTATGAAACATTTGCAATCGTACTCCTCCTAGCCTCGACATTGCCCGTTGCTTCTGGGAGCAAGGGTAGTCGTTTGACTGAAAGATAACGTTCGTCTTTTGTGCTCCTCCCAATAGTGTTGGGCCCAATCTGAGTTGGTATGAGAAGTCTTTTGTACTTTTTCACTTACTCCTCCCAGCCTCGACATTGCCCGTTGCTTCTGGGAGCAAGGGTAGTCGTTTGGCACGGTAGGTTCAGTGAAAAGTCTTTAATACTTTCGCTTAATCCTCCCGACAGCTTAGGTCGGTAGGTTCAGCCAAAAGTTGCTTGATACTTTCGCTTAATCCTCCCGACAGCTTAGGTCGGTAGGTTCAGCCAAAGTTACTTGATACTCTCGCTTAATCCTCCCGACAGCTTAGGTCGGTAGGTTCAGCCAAAAGTTACTTGATACTCTCGCTTAATCCTCCCGACAGCTTAGGTCGATAGGTTCAGCTAAAAGTTACTTGGTGGAGCAGCCCATTGTAAAATGGACGAAGATGTTGTGCGCTCTCAGTGGCAGTTGTTTCGTTAAACCGTCTGCCCACATGAATCTTGTGTCGCATTTGTGGACTCGGATCAACTTCGCTTTTACCCATTCGATGGATTTTAGAAATTTGTTGGCGATCCACTTCATGCTCCCACCGTTGAGCACTTCACCCGTAAGGTTAAGTAGTGCTGCTTGAGAATCTTCTTCGAAATCGACTGGATCGTCCGGATTTAGTATCCCGAGCAAATTGAGATCCTTTTTCGTCGCCAGCGCCTTGCAGAATCCGGCGAAGGCCGCTTGAATTTCTGCTTCTGCCGTCGATGCGGCAGCTGAGGCGGCCAATTTGGATGCCCAATCGATGGACGCTCCCATGTACATCGCCACGTATCCTCCTCGAGCTCTCCCGAAGGGAAAGTTGGCGTCGACGTAGAAGCGGGGCACTGTTAGTGTCGAATTTTCGTGGTATATGAGACCTCGATCGAGAGTGTTGAGAATGTAGACGCACACCGATTTCAGCGCTCTGTAGGCCTGAATCCCGGGTGTGTCGAGATGCCGCGATAATACTCCGACGCTGTGTGATAGGTCAGGCCGCGTCATTCTTGCCAGGTAATTTATTTTCGCCACCAATGTTCGATATGGGTAGTCGATAACCAATTGCCTCAATTCTTCTTCTTCCTCCGGTGTCGCCGGACGGAATAGTCTCGGATCAGCTTTAGATTGCCGTTGTTCAGGTGAAAGCTCTACCACCAGCCCCCCAGAAATTGGAGAGTCATCGATCTCGGTGAAAACGATATTTTCTGATAGCAAGCCTTCCTCCTTGAGTAGCTTCACCGTGGCGGCGAAGCTTTCGTCGAGTATTTTAGAGTTCTCGGAGGTTAGAGGCGTTCTTGAGCGCGGTGCGCCTGGTTGTAGTACCGTCTTCGCGTTGAAATCGGGAAGCTCGCCGTCTTTGGTTACGGGTGCGCCGGTTTCGTCGCTGTCTGTTTTATCGTTGTCGTGCAGGTACATTCGTTCAGGCACGATTCGGATAATGTCGACTTGGAACGCTCTCTGCGAGAGTTTCATTTGATTTTCTAAATCGTCGGGAAGCTCTCGTTTTTCGTCCTTGGCGTCGTCCCACATGAGCTGCTCGAGACGCATACCTAAGATGAATTTGCATACGGAATTTATTCTCACATTGAAGCCTTTATTGAGCTTTTCTTCAAACGTCTTTTCGGCTTCAGGTGAGCCGAAGTAGATGCCATCGTCTGTGTAAAGTGAGTGGAAGAGGAATTGGCCCGGTTTCTCTTTATGTGAGTGAGGGGTCCAACCTTCTGATCTGTAAGCGTACAAACACGGATCGCCTCTCGAGGCGACAAGGCCTTGTTCGGTAATCATGTGCTTGTCGACGTGTGCAAAGGAGTCAGCTCCTCCGGACGCGAGTCCGTACAGATTTGATGTGCATTTGAATACCATCGGCCGTCCCATTTTATCTCGGAAAATGAGTTCACGTGGAGGGTAGAGGAATAAATCCTTGGCCGACGGCTGGTTGATCGGCGCCTGCAAGTAGCACTGCTCGAGATCATATGAAGAAATCACTTTTCGCAGTTTGCAGGCGAGGGCGACGAGGGCACGCATTGATACCGGACTTGCTCCAGGAGCGTGCGTCCAGTCATGTGTAACTCCTTTTACGGAGGTGTTACCCATTGCCACCATTCGCACTTTTCTCTTCTCGATGTTACCGTATTGGTCACGTTTTACCCGCATAACCAGCTTTGAACGCATGAGCCGTTTTCGCTGCTCGATTGTGAGTGAGTCAAGAGGTATGGCCTGTAAAGCCTGCTTCATGACTCCTCCGACCTCTTTCATTGTCGAGGCCAGCCACAAGTCGTAGTCGGCGTTGTTCTCGTTTAAGCATTCCCGCGCAGTAGGCGCGTCTGGGTCAGCAAGTATTGCGTTAATGAATTTTGTGCATCGCTTTTTATACTTTTTGTTGCGTTGCTGGTTTCGAGCATTCACTCCGAACCGGCGTTCGTCTGTGAATCTTCTTCTGCTCGTGGACATCAGGAAGTTTTTGTAAACGATGTGTTCTTCCATCTTCTCCCATTCTTCATCGTTGCTTTGCGTTATTATGTCGAGGTCGAATTCGACGGCGTTGGCCATGTTGAACTCGTTTGCCTTTGTACCCCGACTTGAACGTTGCTTTATTTGTTCAATATTTTTCACGCATGTTTGGCAGTAGTCGTGATCGCAATCCCTGCAGTTCGCTACTCTTTGACCCCCGATATTTTCGTCGCAATTATCGCACCATGTATTCTTGGTTGCGTCGGCCCATTTCATCATGTGGCCTTTCTTGCATGTCACTTTTGCGTCACTTGACCTCTTCGTCGCTTTTGCGTCACTTGACCCCATGGGTCGTGATGCTTTAGCGGCCTTGGATCGTGATGCTTTAGTGCTTTTCGTCGCTTTTGCGTCACTTGACTCCTTAGGTCGTGATGCTTTAGCGCTCTTCGAAATTTTCTTGGTTCTGTGTTTGTTGGTGGCGCGCTGTCCTCTGTTAAAGTTTTGGACGAAGCTTTGAATCTCGTCGATTTTGTAATCTTCGGTGTCGCCGTCTTCGAATTCCACCTTGTAAAGAGTTTCAGGGATCGCGTTTTTCCATGATCTTGTCACAATTCCTTGGTACCAGCATTTGTCCACATCGAAGAAGACTGTTACTGGTTTTCCAATGAGCGATTTGTCGATCGGTACGTTTCGTCGTACTGGTTCGTCCATTGTTGAAGAGTCGGGCGATTTTGATTCGCCGTTGCCGTCTCGATTATCTGGATAGCGTTCACGCTTGAATGCGCGCGTCCCCAGTCTCTCTTGATCGGCCACTTCTCTCACCATCTTGGCCGCGAGTTTTAACTCGTCGCTTCGTAGACGGACCGCACGTTTCTGTAGCATTTCAGATACGGCAACGACTGCTTCGGTGTGTTTGCGGTGATCCTGTGGATTGATGTCTCGTTTTGATTTGAATTGTGGCAGTTGTTCCTTTGAACGCTTTGCCGTAATTTCCACGCGTCGACGTTCTTCCGGTGACAAGAGCGTCCACGGAATCTTGTCTTGCGCCCATGCCGATACGGTTTTACCTTTGTTTAGCCGTGTGTCTGGTCGTTGAAAGTTGCAAGGGTCTGCCTCGTATACTGTCACGTCCAATGGCATGGCGTCGCGCGGTTTAAATCGTTCTTTGATTATATACTGCCTTCGACCACACCGAATGATGTTACCGGATAGCGGATCGAAGACGAGTATGCCCCAAGTGTCGAATCCCACATAGTATCCTCTAGTACGGGTAGTGTCGTCCTTGACGACACCGTGTTTGGCAAGACGATGTGTGTCGAGCCCCCATACATCGGAGAACCAAGGGTGGAGAAACTTGGGTGATGTTGCACGTCCGGTACTACACGTCAGTGGCGGTGCCGGTCTGGCGCCTGAAACCATGAACGAGTTGCGAACTTTCATGCAGTGTTGATCGGCGATCATACGGAAGGCGTCGTGAGATTTCGAATCGTGTAGACAGGCCTTGCGCATGCCGTTGATGGTTTGGTTCAGTCTTTCGACCATGCCTGTGTCCTCAGGACTGCTTGCGGTGTGTGGCAGAAGTTTGATTCGCCTTGATTTGCATATTTCTTGAAACTCGTCTGATATGAGAGCTCCTTCGACGTCGCAGATGATGGTTTCGACTTCGCCTGCGCCGCCAGACATTTTATCAAATTGGTCTAGAATATGTTCAGCACCTTGGATAATTTCGGCTGTTCCCTTGGTCATATGATAGGTTGCGAATGCGAGACCGAAGTGGTTTTCGATTCCTCTTAGCACAACTTTCTCCCCGCCCATTGACGGTTCGGTCCAAGTTTGTAGGTCGAATTGTATTATCTTGCCGCAGTGATCTGGTTGTGCATCGTCGGTCATGTTGACGTTTCGACGTGGCCCTTTACGGTCGTTGCACATGTTGCACGTGTCGCACGATCTGTTTCCAGACCGCGGTCCGCGTACAACAGTGTTGCTCCAGTGATTTGCGGACTTCTCGCACACGTTATACGATGAGTGGCACAGGTACGCGTGTACTTCGTCACGTGTTGGTCGAAAAGTCGCGTTTTTGGGCGCTTCCTTACGATCGGTCCTGTTCCCGTATTTTATCGAAGCTTTGGCTCCGTCGTGCGCGCTCGCAGCGATAGCCGCGATTGCACGTTTGATCGATTCCTTGACTTGATCGTCCACTGAAGCGATACTTGTGGCTATCGGGGCCACCTTGTACGTTGGTAAGGTACCGCCAGCCTCAGCGTCTTCAGGTTGATCGTCACCCTTAGTTTCGTAGTGAACGGAGGGTGAGCGGCTTTTGCGTGCGCCACTATCGGTTGATAAGTTGTCGGAATTTTCGTCTTCTTCCTCCACGATGAATCCGGGACGCATCAGCCGAGCGTCGACCTTTTCGTGGCCGTACTTGGTCTCTTCGTCCATGGTTTTATCGTTCCCATCGTATTTGGCGTCAATACGTCTCGCCCTAAAAGCGTCTGACTTAGTGTAATTGCCGCCTATGGACTCGGGTGAAGAACTGTGATTGGGCAGTTTCCATTTTTCCCCAATCGTTTGTTGTTCGCCTCCTTGAATTCGATACAGCGTGCCCTGATCGGCTTGGTGTAGATCGAGTGAATTCGCCCATTGTGTAACCCCGACCGATCGATTCAGTCTCATTGAGTTACACCATGTGCCAGTAAATTCCTTACCTTCATTCAACTCGGGTTCAGTGCATGGAAGCCACCATCGGCCTCCTAGAGAAGCAATATGAACCTTACGCGAGTTACCGTCCGTATCGAGAACCTTCATGTAGTGAGTCAAGCCACCACTGTTGGATTGCAGGAAAGACTGGTGCCTCGAGTTCTGTTTTCGTAGGAGTTCGTATGAGATGAGCGACTCTGTAAAGTCGGACTCACGCACAGCGTAGCAGTTCTTGACAGGTATCAAGGCGCGAAAGTACTTGGACTTGTGTTCGCATATCATGGGGATTATGGCGGTACCGATTAATGGTAAGGTCTTTGATCCGCCGCCGGCCCATGACACCGCTGCCGTGCTCTTGGTGCATCCAAAAGGGAAGTACTTCTCTTTATTTGAAGCGTTTACTCTTATGAGATTGATGTTTGCATGAGAATCAATGCCGATGTTCGATGGAACGCCGGACAACTCGTCGTGGCCGGGTAGTGAAGCTTTACTCGGCCGACTTGATCGTACCCCATTAGATGCATTTGCGAAATATTTTTCAGTGAGACTTTGGAGTCTTACACTTTCGGCGCGTTCCACGACCTCTGATTGGTCCGCGCCCACGTTCGTTGATGTGTTCAAACCGCCGATACTGTTTAGTGCCAGTAGCGTTTCGGCGTTCAGTTTGTCTTCACGTTCGTGACTTTCGTTCAATTCCTCCATGAAGATCGAATTAAGTTTTTGAAGCAGTTGCGCATTCGCGTCTTGCTCGATTTCGTGTGAACCACGTTTTCGAGTTGAGACGCCCTTGAACATTCTGCTCGCCCTGAACCTCTCGATTAATTCCTCTGAGGGATTTAACCGCCCGCTTGGGAGGAAGTGTTTCTGAGACCTTCCCTTTGGTTTCTTGGACTTCGGTAATTTCATTTTTACCGCCTTTCTTGCGACAAGATGATTTTTGCCGCGCTTTCGATGACCGCCATTTTTCGCCTCCTTGACCTTGTCGTCAGATGCGATACTGGTTCGTCCGAAAGAGACTTTCCGTTTTCGTTTGGAAAGACCGCCCGATGGGGAACTTTTTGAAGTTCTCTTTCTATGACCGCCATTTTTCGCCTCCTTGACCTTGTCGTCAGATGCGATACTGGTTCGTCCTAAAGAGACTTTTCTCTTCTTTAAAATTGAAGGGCCGGGGTGCTTGTGTATGGCGCTGGTGTGCAGACCTTGTTTGTCCGTACTCCCGCGCCCTGCAGAGTTTACGTAGTTGACGTGTTGCTCTGCTAAAAGCAGTCCCGACCGAGAATCCTATTGACCGGACTTCTTGTTCTTCTTCTTGCCGCCCTTGGAGTGGCTGCTTTTTCGTGAGCGTTTCGCCGCGCTTTCACGACTGCCGCGCGATGACTCGTGGTCACTCGCGCCGCCGTCCGACGAGCAGTCGAATTCCGATGAATCGTTCGAACTGACCTCGCTGGAATTGTCCGCAGTTTCTTGAGCTTTATGAGCCGCCCACGCGCGTTGTTCCTTTATCCAGGCCGCCTTTTGCTCTGCGTCCTCCTTTCCCTCTTTCTTCGAGCGTCGGTCGGCCGATGCCGCCT
>Ga0308015_10001362_pt1 | contig 10292 bp, 2 predicted proteins | sample Neamet231_FD_203128 | JGI IMG/M metagenome (GOLD analysis project Ga0308015, IMG submission 203128) | Marine microbial communities from water near the shore, Antarctic Ocean - #231 | ecosystem: Environmental > Aquatic > Marine > Unclassified | place: Southern Ocean | collected 2014-07-28
CTTCGAGAAGGCGGCCACGAAGCAGGCCGTGATCGCCCGGCGCACTAGCGGCGTGGGCCCGTCCTCCAGGATGATCGGCACCACCGCGCGCTCCATCAACGACAGCAGGTCGCGCATCGCCTTCTTCGGCGTGCGCAGCAGCACCGCCTCCAGCGTCTTCAGCAGCTTGAACTGCTGCGTACTGTTGCCGCGGTGCTCGTTCAGCGCGGCGCAGCACTCCTCGACGGTGCCAGGAGACGATGCCATGGCGCAGCTCCAGCAGCACCAGCTCGTGGACGGTCCGCAAAAAGCTTCGCGTCGCCGTCGCTCGCTCGCCCGCCCTTTGTTAGAACCCTACCGAAGGGGCAAAAAAAAACGCCCCCCTCCTGTGGTGGTCCTCCCATTGATCTTAATACATTTTAATGTTTTAATGGGCGTGGTGGGAACCGAAGGAAGGAAGTAAGCAATTTTAATTGGGTTAAGGAAGCGCACCTTGAAAGATATGCCTTTTTGGCCAGCCCCTTCAGGAACGCAATCATCACGTGGACCAGCGCCGTCCGCAGTTGCCGCCGGCCGTCGCCGTCCTGCTTGAACGGATCCGCCAGGAACATCACCGCGCCCTTCACGTCCGACACCGAGAGGTCGAGAGGTCGAGAGGGGTATGGACGGCGCGAGAATAGTGGCCTATGTTATGATCAATGGGAGGACCACCATAGGAGGGGGCCGTTTTTGTTTTGTTTCCCCTTCGGTAGGGGTCTAACACCTTTCTCACCACGACAGCTTCTGTGCGGCGTGGCGTGCAGAGACTCTGTTGGGAGCAGCGACAGCTACGCAGCTGTTGGTCAGGCAAAGGGATGATGGAAATAGGGGGGGGGCGTTGAACAGAGGTCACAAAGCCGCCCTGCACATCTTAGCACGCCCTGCAGCACCACCTGCGGCACTGGCAGCACCATCGTGCAGCGGCATGAGCGGCGCCCTCACGCGCTCGCGCGCGGGCAACACCACGCCGGTGCAGGCCTCCTCGGCGCCGTCGCATGCGGCGCCGGTGGCTTTGAAGCCGGGGCCGTCGCCGGTGATCGCGGAGGCGCTGTACGAGGAGGTGCAGGAGCTGATGCAGCAGCGGCTGTTCGAGTCGGCGGCAACGCTGGCGGAGCATGTGGTTGCGTCGTCGGGCGGCAAGCGCTGCCCCGTGGCGTACACGGTGCAGCTCGCGACGGCGCTGGCCGAGTGCAAGGACTGGCGGCGCGCCGAGGCGCACTTCGCGCACGCGTGCAGCCAGCGCGTGGCGCTGAGCCGCGGCGGCGCGCCCGAGGCGGACGGCGGCGGCGAGGCGGCCGAGCAGCTGCCGGGGCTGCCGGAGCTCAAGCTGCGGCGCGCGCAGTGCCTACTGGAGCTGGGGGAGACGGCGGACGCGACGAAAGAGCTGGAGGCCATCCCGCTCGCCGAGCGCACCGCGCTGGTGCACGCGTCGCTGGCGCGGCTGTACAAGAACGACGGGCAGGACGCCAAGGCGCGCAATGCCTACGAGAGCGTGGTGCGGCTCAACCCGTACGCCGTGGAGGCGCACCGCGCGCTGGCGCGCCTCACGCGGTCGCGCAAGGCGCCGGCGGCGCTGGCCGCGCTGCAGTCGTCCGCGGCCGCGCGGCAGGGGCCGACGGCGCTGTGCGCGCAGATCAATTTGGGCGAGATGGCCGTGGCGCAGGAGCGGCCGCGCGACGTGCTGCGCGAGTTCGGCGCTCTGAGCCAGCACTACGGCGACACGTGCCATTCGCTGGCCAGCCTCGGGCGAGCGCACTCGCAGCAGGGCGACGTGGCGAGCGCGCTGGACGCGTACCGGCGCGCGGCGGACCTGGACCCGTGGAGCGCGGAGGGCGTGGTGGACTACGCGGCGCTGCTGGCGAAGAGCGGCGAGCGCGCGCACACGGTGGAGCTGAGCCGGCTGGCCACGCGCATGCTCGGGCTGGGCAATGAGCGGTGGGAGGCCTGGACGGTGGGCGCCATCTTCTGCCAGGTAAAGTCCAACGCGCAGACCACGGCGGACGCGCAGAAGGAGGTGCTGAAGCACGCGCTGAGCTACGCCACGCACGGCGTCGAGCTCGGCCCCAAGGCGGCTGCCGCGGTGGCGACCAAGGCGGCGCTGACGGTGGCGCTCGCGGTGAAGGGCGTCGACCCGGAGTCGGACGAGCAGCTGGCGCATGACGTGACGCACCAGCTCAAGGAGGCGGCGGCGCTCTACCGCCGCGCGCTGAGCCTGGACCCGTCGATCGAGAGCTACGCCGGGCTGGTGAACCTCGAGCTCAGCTACCTCGGGCAGCAGCAGGGCAGCACGGTGATGCGGGCGTTCAAGGCTGCGAAGGAGGCCAAGGATCTGTGGTCCGAGTCCGCGACAGCAGTGGTGCTGCTGGCGTCCGTGTGCTCGCACGACAGCGACGAGATGGCCAAGTACCTCGAGCCCGCGCGCACGCTGCTGCAGAACGCGCTGCAGCTGGAGCCGACGTCGACGGAGGTGCTGAGCGCGATGGCGAACTACGACGCGGTGAACGGCTTCGAGGCGGACGCGATCGCGCTGCTTCGGGCGCGGCTGCGACCGGGCGGCAACACGCCCAGCCACGTGAGCGACGCGCTGCACGCGCTGCTGGGAGGGCTGCTGGTGGACATGGGGGACGAGGGCAATTACGAGGAAGCGAGGCGCCACCTGCACGAGGCGCTCGAGCTGAATCCGCAGTCGGCGGCGGCGAAGGGGGCGCTGGAGCAGCTGGACGAAAAATCGGCGGCCGACGAGAGCGGCGCCGTCGCTGTGGACGACGAGGAAGAGGCCTACTGATAACTGAATTCCAGCGATCACGTGCTCTTTAGTATTCCTATGCTCACCAGCACGATTGTAAACGCGCTGCCGGCAAGCGCGCCGACCTGGTTCATCAGCCCCGCGATCGAGGACGCCCTCGCGACCGCCGCGCCCGATGACCTCGCCGCGTCGCCGCTCGCGCCACCGAGGAGCCCCACGAACGCCGCCTCCTCCACCTGCGGCACGCTCCTAAACACGCGCGTCACGACGGCGCCGTGCAGCGTGCTGAAAATGAACATGACCACCAGGCTCAGCACGAACGGCGGTCGCTCGTGGTGCTCCTGCGCCGCGCGCGCGACCAGCAGCGCGTATATGTACAGTACAAACTGCGCCGCGGCCAGCAGCGCCGTCAGCCGCTTGCGCAGCCATCGCAACCGCGTGAAGCCGCCGGCGCTGTAGCGTTGCGGCGTCTTGATCAGCGTCAGTAGCCGCCCAAAGACGGAGCCGAGGAAGTACACCGTTGTCAGCAGGAACAGGTCGAAATTAGCGTCCGAGCCGCCGTCCCCCGCGTCGCCCGCCGAGGCCGGCCCTCTTGTCGACACGGCCACCGCGGCTGTGCTGTTGTGGCGCCCGTGGCAGCTGGCGCCGTGGTGCGCGCCCTGCACCATGTAGGGCAGGAAGCCCGGCACGGCATACTCGGTGAAGCAGCTCGCAAAGATGGAGGCCAAGTCGGCAGCGTGCCGCCGCAGCAGCGATACCGTCGCGCCGGCTTTCTGCCGCTCCTTGCGCTCTGACTTGGACGGCGTCGCGAGCGGGTCGAAGACGTCGCTGAGAGCCGGCACCGCCTGCTCCCATGGGTCCTTCCGCGTCGGCGTCCTCGGCAGCGACGGGCTCGAGAGCAGCCCGGCCGCCAGGCCCTTACGCGGCCGCGTGTTTGCCATGCGCACGGGGCTGGAGTCCTGCGGCCGGAACCCGTCGAAGGCGGCGTACGCCACGCTGGCCTGCCCGGCGGGCAGCGCGTGGTGGCGCATGCGCTCGAGGCTGAGCGCCAGCGTCGCGAAGATCGCCGCCAACTGCACCAGCGCCGTGACGCTGAACATGGCGGAGATGCTAAAGTCCAGGTGCGCCGCGCTCACGCACTGCGCCGTGGCGATGATGGTCGAGGCGAAGCCGCACGCGCCGATGCCGACGGACAGGAACGTGATGGCCTTTGGCTCGGCGTAGAAGCGGCTGACCCAGGGCAGCAGCGTCACCATCGCCATAGCGCCGCTCGAGCCCGCCAGAAAGGCCGCGAGCAGCAGCGCCGCTGAGTGGCTCTTGCCGCCGACCGTGAGCTTGGTGTCCCACATGGTCGCCGCCAGCAGCGCCGAGCCGAACCCGACCACCTGGAACGCCAGCGCCGGCCCCACGCCCTCGGCGCGCCGCGACGCCGCGAAGCCGCCCGCAACGTACGCGAAGGGCAGCACGTTGCTCAGCTCCACCGCAAAGTCCAGGTGCGCGAACAGCGCCAGCCCCTCCGGCGCGCTGCACACCATCCGGCCGGCCTCCTGGAACAGGCTAGTCACCATCGTCCACGACCCCAGCCCGGAGAGCACCAGGAACGCCGCCTGCGCCGCGGGACGCATCGCGCAGGGCCTTCCTGGCGCGCCTCGCCAACTTGTCAATCGTCGCCAACGCAGCTCCTCTTCTTCTCCCCCTGCCATCTCCCCCTACGTGCCTCTTCGTGCGAGGAATGAATCCACTGGCGCTGTGGCGGCCGCTACCATTGCCCCACGGGAGCTGGCACGGGAGACGCAACACGAGAAAGGGAGCCGGATCTGGAAGTCGAGATCACTTATCCTCAGAGTCGTCGGGGGTGGCGGATGATGACACTCAGGGGCCCTACTCAGCGCTTACCGTACGCGCGTAAGGTAAGCGCTGAGGCCGCAGCTCAGGCGTAGGAGCTAGAGCTAGCTAGCGCGGCGAGCCGCCGACGCCGACATGGCGAACGCAAGCGCCACCCTGACGCTGGGCGGCGTGTCGGCGCCCTTGCTTTCGCCGTCGCGCCCGGAGCGCGTGCCACACACCACGGCCTTTGGCGGCGCGGCGCTCGACACGCTGCCGCAGGAGCTCTTGCTGCACCTGCGCTGGATGCTGCAGAAGGACCTGGCGGGGCAGGACATGTGCTTACTGGGGCCGCCGGGGCCGCTGCGCCGGCGGTTGGCGCAGCTGTACTGCGAGCTGCGCGGCCACGAGGCCGAGTACGTCTGCCTGAGCCGCGACACCACGGAGTCGGACCTGAAGCAGCGGCGCGAGATCGTGGGCGGCTCGGTGCGCTACGTCGACCAGCCGCCGGTGCAGGCCGCGGTGCACGGGCGCGTGCTGATCCTCGACGGGCTGGAGCGCGCCGAGCGCAACGTGCTGCCGAGCCTGAACAACCTGCTGGAGAACCGCGAGATGGCGCTGGAGGACGGGCGCATGCTGATCTCGCCGCAGCGCTACGACTCGATGGGCGGCGGCGGCGGCGCGGGGCGGGGGCTGGTGCGCGTGTCGCCGCGGTTTCGCGTCATCGCGCTGGGCCTGCCCGTGCCACCGTTCATCGGCCGGCCGCTCGACCCGCCGCTGCGCTCGCGCTTCCAGGCGCGCTCGGTGGGCGCGGCGAACCTGGACACGCTGCGGGCGCTGGCGCGGCTGGACGGCGTCGGCGCCCCGGACAGCGCGCTGGACCCGCTGCTGGGATTCGTCGGCACACTCCGCGCGCTGGAGAGGGACTCGCGGGCGCAGCGCGCGCGCGGCACCGCGCGCGGCCTGCCACACCTCTCCGACGCGGCCGTGGCGTTCGCGGCTCGCGCGGTGGCGGTGCTGGACTCGCCGCAAGCGGTGGCGGCGATGCTGGGCCGCGTACTGCCGCTGCGCGTGATGGCGGCGGGTGACGCGGAGGCGGCGGAGGCGCACGAGCGGGCAGTGGCTGGCGCGGCCCAGCACTTTATGCAGCTGAGGGACGCGCTGGCGGCCGAGAAGGCAAGCTGGCTGGGCGCCGGGCCGAGGGTCTCGCCGCACTCGATGCTGGGCGCGCAACCTGCGGCCAGCGGCGTATCGCTGCAGCTGACCGGCATCGCCGGCGAGGGGCGGCTGTTGGCCCAGGGCCACGCGAGCGCGGGTCAGCCTACTCGTAGCGGCGGCCCTGAGCTGATGCCGGAGCAGATGGGCACGCTGAGCGCGATGCTGGTGGACCACGCGCTCGGCCGCGACCTATGCCTGGTTGGGCCGTCGGGGTGCGGCAAGACGCGCGTGGTGCGGCAGTTCTGCGCTGCGCTGGGCTACGGGCCCGAGCTGGTCGAGCAGATCAACTTGTATCAGGACATGACGACGCGGGAGCTGCTGCAGCGGCGGGGCACCGACGACGACGGCGACACGAATTGGGAGAGCACGGGCTTAGTCTCGGCCGCGGTGCGCGGCGGGGTTTTGGTTTTGGACGGCGTGCACAGGGCGGCACGCGGGGTGCTGGAGGTGCTGCAGCCGCTGTTTCACGACCGCGAGATCGAGCTGGGCAGCGGCGCGCGACTGCTGTCGCACACGCAGTACGATCAGCTTCAGCGCGCGCTGGGGGCCAGCGATGCGAAGATGGCCAGCATATCGTGCTTCCGGATCCATCCGGCGTTCAGAGTCGTGGCGGTGGGCGAGCTGCCCCGGTCGCGGAACGGCTGGGTGACCGAGGAGCTCATCGCGGCGTTTAACGTGCACACGATGCAGCCTCTGCCGTCCGAGCAGCTCGAGGTCATGCTGCGGGCCTCGAGCCCTGCGGTGCACCCCGGCGCGCTGCGCTCGCTGGTGGCGTTTGCTGCGGAACTGCGCCGCTCTGAGTCCGCGCTCGGCGAAGCTGGCACAGCGTATGCGTTGCCTTCAATCTCGCTGCGGCAGCTATCGCGCGCGGCGCGGCGGGTGCAGAGCGCTGGGCTGGCAGCGCACCTGAGCAACGCCATGCTGTTGCCGTTTATCCCGCGGCTGGTCGCTGACCAGGTGCGGCAGCTGCTGGGCCGCTGCGGCATCGAGGCGGTCGAAGGCGGCAGTGCTGAGAAGCTGCGCATCGAGTCATCGCCGACTGAGCTGCGGATCGGCGACGTCAGCGCCCGTGTCACGGCGCCTGCGAACCCGGAGCTCGTGCCGCAGACGCAGTTCTTCGCGATTGCGATGCACATCCGCATCCTGCGCGAGATGCTGCGGGATCTGGAGCTGCTGTCGGAGCGGGCGCTGCTGCTGATCGGCAACCAGGGCGTGGGCAAGAACAAGATCACGGACAAGCTGCTGATGCTGCTGCATCGAGAGCGCGAGTACGTGCAGCTGCACCGCGACACGACAGTGCAGTCGCTGACCGTCGCGCCGTCGCTGACGGATGGCGTCATCTCGTGGGAGGACTCGCCGCTCGTCCGCGCCGTGCGCCTTGGGCGAGTGCTTGTGGTCGACGAAGCAGACAAGGCGCCCGCGGAGGTCGTCGCGGTGCTCAAGAGTCTGGGCGAGGACGGCGCGCTGGTGCTTTCGGACGGCAAGCGCATCGTGCCCACCGGCTACCTGCAGCGGCGTGGCGCCCCCCACCCTCTGGTCGCGGAAGGCGAGTACATCGAGATGCACCCGCAGTTCCGCATGATCGTGCTGGCCAACCGCCCAGGCTACCCTTTCTTAGGCAACGACTTCTTCCGCGAGTGCGGCGACGTCTTTGCGGTGCACGTGATCCCGAACCCGGACCTGCAGAGCGAGCTCGAGCTGCTGCGCGCGTACGCGCCCGCTGTGGCGGAGTCGACGCTGAATCGCATCGCGTTGGCCTTCCAGGAGCTGCGATCGCTGCACGAGAGCGGCTCGCTGTCGTACCCGTACTCGACGCGAGAGATTGTGGCCGTGGTCAAGCACCTGCAGCTGTTCCCGGACGACGGCCTGGCCACCACGCTGGGCAACGTGCTGGACTTTGACGAGTACGACGAAGAGACAACGGCGACGCTGCGGCAGGTGCTTCACCGCCACGGCATCCCGTTCGGAGTCGGCGCCGACGCGCAGGAGCAGCTTGCGACAGCAACGCCGCTGGCGGCTCCAGAGCTTGCGGAGCGCTGGCGCTGGAACCGAAGCGCCGCGCCCTCGCAGCAGACCGCAGGGGCGAGCTCTCCGTACAGTGAGACGGTGACGAACCTGCCGTCGGTGCTAGGCAATGTTTTCGGCGTGGTGGCCGGCCGTACCGGCTCGTTTACCGAGGAGCTGCTGTGCTGGACGGTTCCGTGCGACGGGCGCAGCGCCCTATCGGTCGCCGCGGCGGCGGACGGTGCGGTGCACGTGCTTGTCGAGTTCCCGACACTGGCGCTGCACTCTTTCGACCAGGCCGCGAAGACCTGCAGCGTCACGCAACTCGAGCCGGAAGCATACCCCGGCATGACCTCGCAAGCCTTTTCGGCGTCGCGTGCGGCGTTGGACACCGATTGCAAGGTGATCGCGCCGCTGCTGCGCTCAAACCGAGTGGCGTGCTATCAGCCCAACGCGGCGAGGCTGCTGATCGTTGACCCGCACAACGTAAGCGAGAGCGTGGCGCTGTCCAACATCGCGGGCGTGTGCCCAGATGCCACGAGCGGAGCTACGGCGGCCTGGGCCGGGTTGCTGCGGCGCAGAGGCGCCAACCAGCCCGTCACGTCCACGTTCCGCCTGGTGCAGTCGGCGGCGCTTGCGGCGGTCGACACGCTGCTCTTCTTCCGGAAAGGCGGCAGCGAGATCGTGTGGGTCGACACAGAGTCGCGAACGTCGAACTCGTTCGTACTCAAGATCACACAGAAATCGGCAGCCGGCGTGGGCATGCCCGCCGTCTTAGGCGGCGTGTCGACTCTCACGGCGGGCACGTGGCTCTGCACCGACGAGTCGCAGCAAGTGCTCGGGTTCGTTTCTGGCTGCCTCGCAGGACAGCCGATCTACACTCCCGTCGACGTTGCAGATCGCTCGGCGCTGCCCGCGACCCTGAGCGCCGCAAACGCGCTTGCGGACGCGCCGAGCACCCTGCTCGCAACCATGGACGCGGGAGCTGCGGCGATGTCTGCAAAAGGCCTGCGCGGAGCCACGGCGGCCGGCCCGGGCTCGGCAGACGTGCATCGCCACAGCTATGACCTTGCAGAAGAGACCGCCGCGGTGCTCGCTGCGGGTTGCCTCGCGACCGGTCTCGGCTGGCGCAGCCTGCGCCTCCACAGCGGCCAGGCTGTGCTTGAGATCTGCGATCATGGGGCCGGCACGGTGCGTCGCCTTGTGCTCGAGCACTCCGAGGACCAGGACGTCGGTGGCGCAGTGGCTCGCGCGACCGACAAGGTGGCCGCCGCCCGGATGCGATTCAAAGCCGCCCGGGAGGGGGGCTTGGCCGAAACGGCCGCGGCAGCCGGATCGCAGCAAGTGCAGGTCGTGCAGGTTGCCGAGACGGCTGGCGGGCAGGTGGTTGCATTGCAGGCCGACGGCATCGTGCGTCTGCTGCAGCTGGACGAGGCGGTGCTGCGGTCGGAGCTTGAGGAATGGGAGATCATGCTGGGGCGGCGGCGTGCGGACAGCAGCTCGCGCAAGCACGGCGCGGTTGCCGAGCCTGACAACGGCAAGCGCGCCGATGCCAAGGAAGGCAAGGAGGACGGCGAGAAGCACGTCGGCGGCAACACGTGGAAGGGCGGGCTGGGCGGCTCGCAGACGGCTGGCTTGGGTGGTGTTGGCGGCCCGTGGCGCGTGAGCAAAGCGGCGCAGGGCGACCGCGTCCACCAGATAGACGAGGCGACCAAGGCCGGGCTGAGCGAGGAAGCGCGCCAGGCAGCGCGGAAGCTGGGGCTCGAAGCGCTGGAGCAGAAGCTGAAGGAGATCGGCATGTCCACGGAGGACGACGAGGCCTATGAAGGCATCGCAGGCGGCGTGGCGGCCGAGGTGGCGCAGCTGCGGCGCGTGCTCGAGGCCGCGGAGTCGCGGCAGCGCGAGCGCGCGTGGCAGCGCTGGCAGCTGGACGGCGACCTCGACGACTCGCGGCTCGTGGACGGCGTCGCGGGCGAGCGCCGCGTCTACCGCCGCCGCGTCGAGTCCGAGCCCGAGCCGGGGGCGGCGCAGCAGTTGCCGAAGCGGCTGCGCTTCCTGGTGGACATCTCTGGCTCGATGTACCGGTTCAACGCCGAGGACCGGCGGCTGGACCGCTGCATCGAGGCGACGGCGATGATAATGGAGGGCCTTGACGGCATGAGCGGCAAGTGGGACTATTCCGTGGCTGGGCACAGCGGCGACCACGCCTGCATCCCGCTGAAGGAGTGGGGAGGCAAGGCGCCCGACAAGACTGAGAAGCTGCAGCTGCTGCGCAGCATGCAGGCGCATGCGCAGTACTGCGCCTCGGGCGACAACACGCTGCCGGCCATGGTCGACGGCGCCAAGAGCGCCGCGCAGGAGGAGGCGGACGACCACATCGTGATCGCCCTCTCGGACGCCAACCTCGAGCGCTACGGCGTAACGCCCACCGAGCTGAGCGCCGCCATGCTGGGCACAGCGGCGGCCAAGGGCGCCGACGCGG
>Ga0308015_10001364_pt1 | contig 10288 bp, 11 predicted proteins | sample Neamet231_FD_203128 | JGI IMG/M metagenome (GOLD analysis project Ga0308015, IMG submission 203128) | Marine microbial communities from water near the shore, Antarctic Ocean - #231 | ecosystem: Environmental > Aquatic > Marine > Unclassified | place: Southern Ocean | collected 2014-07-28
AAGCAGAAGCAGAAGCAGAAGCAGAAGCAGAAGCAGAAGCAGAAGCAGAAGCAGAAGCAGAAGCAGAAGCAGAAGCAGAAGCAGAAGCAGAAGCAGAAGCAGAAGCAGAAGCAGTGACAGTGACAGTGACAGTGACAGTGACAGTGACAGTGACAGTGACAGTGGCAGTGGCAGTGGCAGGATCAGGAGCACGCGCACGAGCAGGAGCAGGAGCAGCACGATGTACCACTGCTTGAACTCGCCAAGGTAGACCTTCTGCGCCGAGCCCTTGCCCGTCGAGAACTTCATCACCTCGTTGGTCACAGCGGTAACGTACGCCGCCAGCTGCGCCTCCGCAATCTTATGGATGGTCGAGGACAGCTCGTTCTTCTGGTCGAGGTTGCCGAACGCGGTGCTGAAGTGCTTGAGCACCGTTTCCGTCGCGTCGTGCGCAATGCTGAAGAACTGCTCGAGGAACGAGCGGAAGTCCTCCTTCGTGAGCGAGCCGGAGCCGTCCGCGTCGAACATCTGGAACGCCATCTGCAGCTTGGCCTCCGGAGAGTCCTGGCACAGCAGCGAGATGCCCGTCAGGAACTCGCCCTCGTCGATGAAGCCGTCGCCGCCGCCGAAGATCTTGAAAAGCGCCGCCTGCACGGCCGGGGCGCGCACGCCCATCTTGCGCATGTAGCGCTGGAACTCCGGCAGCGACATCTGCCCCGCCTCTGCGAAGTTTTCAAAATTATCCTTAACCAACGCCTTGTCCATGGCCAGGAACTGCGCCTGCACCTCCTTCGAGCTCACGTTGCGCACCGCGAAGCCCTGGAGGAGGAGGTGGAGGAGGTGGAGGTGGTGCTGGGTCAACTGCTTGCAGGCGTGCGGCAGACGACAGGCAGGTGGGAGACGGCAGGGGCAGGCAGGCAAGCACTCACCGAGACGGCGCGCGGCGTGGTCATCTTGGCGCGCTGCGCGGCCGGCATGTTCATCTTGTCCAGCCAGTCCAAGCCCAGCTCCTTCAGCCACAGCATGAGGCTGATGCCGTGCGCCGCGTCGGCGTTCTCAATCCACTGCGCGCGAGAGAGGGAGAGAAACGGTGAGGTCAGCAGGAGCGCGGGCACGAGCAGCACGGAGCAGATGGAGGGGCGAGAGGATGAGCAAGAGGATGAGCAAGAGGATGAGCAAGAGGATGAGCAAGAGGAGGAGCAGAGAGCGCACATTTTTGAAGGTTGCTTCCGTCAGCCCCGCCTCGTTGGCCTTGGTGAAGGACAGCGCGCCCTTGGTAGCGTTTGTGATGTTGGCGCGGAGCGTGCCCTGCGCGACGGATGGTGACTTAAGGATCAACAGCAGAGATTTACTCAAGGAATCAACAGCAAAGATCCTTATGTGTATATGTGTACCTCGATGCGCGCCGAGATCTTGCGCACGTCGGCGATGCGCGCGCCGCCAGAGCCGAAGATGAGCTCGAACTGCTGCATCCAGTTCGAGATGCTGTTCATCACCACGTCCTTGAACGAGTTCAGGAAGCTCTCCAGCTGCGTGACGCGTGGGCGGTGTGAGCTCGAGGAGCAGCGGCAGCGGCAGCGGCAGCGGCAGCGGCAGCGGCAGCGGCAGCAGCTGCAGCGGCGGCGGCGGCGGCGGCGGCGGCGGCGGCGGCAGATCCGGCAGATTCGGCAGATTCGGGCGGCGCGCACCTCGCCCTGGTCGATGAAGGTCTCGCCGATCGGCCGGCCCTTCTTGTCCTTGAGGCGCGAGCCGTAGTCCTTGTCGAACAGCCGGTACGCGAAGTGGATGCGCTCCTCGAACTTGACCGCGTGCTTGCCGCGCTCCTCGCCCACCAGCAGCCGCATGCCGTGGATGAACTCGCCGCACTCCATCACGCCCGTGTTGTCGTCATCGAGCGCCAGGAAGAGCCGCTCCGAGATCTCGGGGTTGATCATGCCCAGGTCCTGCGCCAGCTCGTCGAACTTCTCCTGCCGCAGCATCGCGCCGGCGCCGGTCGCGTCGTCGCCGCCCTCCGCGTGCCGCATGAAGGTCTCGGTGATCTTCGCCTGCATGCCGTTGCTGAACGTGTGCTCCTTCGTGCTCATGCTCGCCCGCAGCAGCTTCAGGTCCTCCTTCGCGTCTTCCTTGCTGTGGATGCCCTTGATGTGCTTCGGGTTGGCCGCCTTCGCCGCCGCCGACTGCGCGTCCACCGGCGGCGGCCGAGCGGCGACGACCGTGGTTGTGGCCGGCGTCTGCGGCCCGCTGACTGAGGAGCCGACGTCCGTGGCGGCAGGCACCGCCGGGCGCCCGCCGCCCGCGGCGCCGCCGGCCCCGGCGGGCGGCGGCGGCGAGGTGGTCTGCTCCAGCGCCGGCGGCTGCGCGAACGAGACGACGCCGCCCGTCGCCGCCGTCGCCGCCGCCGCCGGGCCGCCCGCCATGGTGCCGGCGCCGGTGGACATCTGGGCGCAGCGCTAGCTGAGAACCGCTAGCCGGTGATTCGCTGCTCGGCTTGCCCGGTGTGCCTCCAGAAGGCCTCCTATAGAGCACGAGCCGGCTCAACTTTTGTACTTGGTGCTCGTCGTTGGGAATAATGGCAAAGAGGTCAGATCGCACATCGCCGTCTGCTTCTTTGCCATTATTCTGACGCACCTTGCGAAGCAGACAGCGATGTGTGCGCGCCACAGTGCTTCGCAAGGTGCGTCGATGCGGCCGCCGGCCGCTCAGCTTCCTGCATCTGCATCTGAAAATGCATCGCCGTCGCGATCGCCGAAAATTAACAGGCGAAGAACAGCGTCTCGCTCTCGCATCGCAATGCTCAGGCTCTGCGTCGCCGCTGCCACCCTCGGCCTCGCCGCCGGCCACGGCCTCATGACCACACCGGCTCCGCGCGCCGGCACGACAAACGCGGGTACGCTGCCGCCGCCGGCCCCAAAAACTGCGCGCTTCTCGACGTACCACAGTGTGCCTGTTTACCTTCTGTTGCCGCTCTCCGGCTACTAACCCGCTCCTCTGCTCCCCAGGCGGCAACAAGGGCACCAACGTCGGCCCGTGCGGCACGAACACCGGAGCGGCGGGCGCGCCGCGGCTGCAGGCCGCGGCTGGCGGCGCCACCACGATCGGCTGGCGCATCGACGCGGCGCACGGCGGCGACTGCACCATCCGCTACGCGCCAGGCGCGGGGGCGACGCAGGGCGCGTTCACGGTGCTGGCCGGGCCCTTCCCGTGTGCGCAGGCCGGCGGCGCGGCGAGCCGCCAGGTGACGCTGCCTGCCAACGCCAGGTATGCGCCGAGCCGACCGCTGCTGCTGCTGATCAAGCGCCTGCGGCTGCCGCTGCCCAGGCTGCCGCTGCCGCTGACGCCGTGGGTGCGCCACAAGGGCCGGCGAGGGCACGATCCAGTGGCAGTGGAACGGCGACGAGCCGTACTACGACTGCTCCGACATCCGGATCTCGGCGAACGCGGTAGGGGACGGCGCGCTGGACCTCAACGACGACACGCCCAAGACGTGCCAGGTGCGCCTGCTGCCGGTGCTGCTGGTGGTGCTGCTGCTGCTGGAGGCGGCGGCGGCGGCGGCGGCGGCGGCGGTGCTGGTGCTCCTGCTGCTGCTGCTGCTGCGAGTGCTGCTGCCGCCGCCGAGTGCTGACACGCATCTCCCTTGCTCAGTGGGACTGTGGCGAGGGTGTCTGCGACGACGGCGTGTGTGACTGCCCTTCCAACTTCAAGGGCCAGGGCTGCAAGATCTACTTCTCCAGCGGCACGCACACGTCCTCCTTCCGGATCGTCGTCGTCGCCAAAGAGGCGGACTTCGACGGGCCTGCGTTCGCTAAGAACCTGGCTAAGATGTTAACCATCAACGAGGCGCGAGTGGAGGTCGTCGATTACGAGGAGAACGAGGACGACGCAAACCGGCTCGACGTCGACGTGAAGATCTACGGCGAGGAGGACAGCAACTCGGACGAGCCGGAGCCGTACACCACGTACGGCGCCTCGATGCTGCTGCTGCAGCTGCAGGAGGAGAACAAGCTCAACGTCGCCAACGTGGGCTACAACGTGGCCAAGATCACACCGCAGGCAGTGGATGGCTTCCCGTGGCTCTTCATCTTCATCACGCTGTGCCTGGTGGGCGCCATCGTGTGGGGTTACGCCAACCACAAGGACGAGATTCTGGCGGCGGGGCACGCGGCGCAGGGCAAGGCGGCCGGCCTGCGCAAGGGCGGCGGCGGCGGCGGCGGGGCGCAGAAAGAGGCGCCGACGTACGAGACGGTGGCGCTGCAGCCGGCCTACGACCCGGCCGGCGGGCCCGCCATGCCGGCGCGGCGCGACCTAGAGGCCATCTAGATGGCGAGGAGTGTTTATGAAGAAGCTGCTGTTGCACTCCGGTTGCCCCGCTCCGCCTTGCCCAAAAAAGCGGATCTGCGCTCTCGCCGAGCGGTGGCCGAAGATGGCGCCGAAGAAGGGCGCGAGGGCGTCCGCGAAGGGCGTGAGGGCGTCCGCGAAGAGTGCAGGGGTGTCCGCGGTAGCCTACACTATCTTGCTGATGCTAGGCGCTTGGCCCGTGGCCGTCGTCAGCGTGCTGCTCCCGGCGCTCGCCGCGATCTCGTGGTGCGCGCTCGTCGCCTCAATCCCGCTGTCGTCGCTGCCCGCCTTCGCTTGGCGGAGGCGCTACCCGCTGCTCGCGCGCGCCGAGGCGTCGCCGGGGCGGCGCTTCGGCTGGGCGGAGTGGGCGCGGCCGCCCGCGGCGTCCGCCAGCCTGGACGACACGCTGGCGCCGTTCGTGACGTCGTCGTCGGCGCTGCTCGTGCGGGGCGGCTACGCGGCGCCGCCGTCGTTCCTCATGGACGACGGCGCGCTGCGGCAGTACTTCGGCGAGCGGCTTCTGACGGTCGAGGCGCGGCCGAAGGGCGAGAAGGTCTTCGCGTTCGGCCAGGTGGCCTACCGCCGGATGACGATGGCCGCCTTCCTGGCAGAGCGCAACGGCCGAGACGCGGCCGACGCGGAGCGGGAGGAGAAAGAGGAGATGGAGGAAAAGGAGGAGCAGGGCGAGGAGGAGGAGGAGGAGGAGGAGGAGGAGCTGTACCTGGTGCAGCAGCCGCTGCCGGCGGCGGACGTGGCGCCGCCGCCGTGGCTGCTGCACCCGAGCACCAAGGCGCAGCTCATCTCGTGGGAGTCCGTCAACCTCTGGATGTCCGGCTCAAAAAGCGGCAACGAGACGTCGGCGTGCCACCTGGACGTGGCCGACAACTTGCACGTGGTGCTCAAGGGCCGGAAGACCGTCGTGCTCATGCCGCCCAGCCGCACGCGGCTGCTGCGGCCGCAGCAGCCGTCCGACGGGACGGGCGCTTTTGAGTCGCCGTACTGCGGCGTGAGCGGTGTGGAGCTGCGGCGGCTGGCGAGCAAACCGTCGAGTGAGGGCGGCGGGCGCGTCGTGACGCTGAACGCCGGGGACGTGCTGTTTATCCCGCGCTACTGGTGGCACGAGGTGCGCACCGAGCCGAGCGCTGGGCCGTCAACCTCGCTCAACTTCTGGTTCCGCAACGGCCACCAGTTCACGGAGCCTTTCACAGACGAGATGAACCAGCTCAACCTCGACCTGTACTTTGAGGCGCGCGCCGCTACCGAGGGCGCGGGCTGGCTGAGCGCGTTCGCGGAGGAGGCGCGGCGGCTGCGCGGCGGCGCCCGCGGCTACGCAGAGCGAGGGATCGAGGTGACGGGCTACACGCACAACCCCGCGGACGCGGCCCCTGGTGCTCCTCTGGCTGGTGCTGGTGCTGGCGCGGCGGCGGCGCGGCCGGCGGAGGAGGCGGCAGAGGAGCCGATCGCCCGCGGCTGCGAGCTGAAGCGCGGGCAGGCGCCCAGCCTGCGCTGCGCGGCGCTGCAAGCGCACGCGGTTGCCGCGCGCGCGCTGCGGGTAGGGGCGCCGCGGCCGGGCTGCCTGCGGCTGTACCCAGCCGAGCTGCCTGCCGAGTGCGCGTCGAGGGCGGAGCAGCTGCTGCCGCCCAGCCTGCGCGAGGGCTACACGATGGGTGGCGCCGTGCCCGTGCTGGACTGGTGGCTCGGCGCTGCGATGGCAGCGCCGGACGCGTCCGCTGCGCCCGCGGCCGCCGCTGCGCCCGCCGCCGGCGGGCACGAGCGCGTGGCGTCCGCCTCCGCCACGTGGAACCGCTCGTACGTCGAGGCGCACGTGGCCGCTTTCGGACGCGAGGCCATCCTGGAGCAGGCGTTCCGCAGCACTCTGGGCGGCTGGTCCCGCGCCAACGCTGACGCCGTGCACTCGGGCAAGTGGGACCTCTTCGGCGCGGCCGGCGCGGGCGCGGCCGGCGCGTCCGCGACGCTGGCGCCGCCGCCGCCGCTGCTGGGAGCGGAGCCGTACGCGGGCGGCGCGCTGCTGCACGTGCTGGCGCTCGAGGCGTACCCTGTGCGCGGGCTGCGCGTGGCGGTGGTCGGCTCTGCCAGCCCTTGGATCGAGGCGATCCTGCTCAACCACGGCGCCAGCACGGTGACGACCGTGGAGTACGACCCGCCGCTCATCGAAGACGAGCGCATCCGATCGCGCTCGTACGGCGACTTCGCGAACGCTTCGCAAGTGGATGACCCGGATGAGCTCGGGAGTTTTGACGCGATCTTCTCCTTCTCGTCGCTGGAGCACTCGGTGCATAAGGATCCCTCCCGCTGCTGTGACTTCCTTAAGCCATCTCTGCAGTTGATCCTGCAGTCATCAGGGCCTCGGGCGCTACGGCGACGAGCTGGACCCGGCCGCCGACCTCAATGCGATGGGCGTGATCGCGCGGCGGCTGGCGCGCGGCGGGCGGCTGTTCTTTGGCGCGCCGGTCGGGCAGGACGCGCTGGTACAGAGGCTTACATTCTGTGCTGTGAACTCCTCAAGTAATCACTGCTGTTGATCCTAAAGTCTTCATCCAGCTCTGGAACGCGATGCGGATCTACGGCGCGCGGCGGCTGCGGATGCTGTTCGGCGCGGGCGGGTTCGAGGAGCTGCGCTGGTTCGGGCACGACAAGACGGTGCTGGAGAGGGCGCCGCTGTGGGAGTGGAGCAACCAGCCGCTCATCGTGCTGCATAAAAAGCTCTGAGGTCAATGAGCAGGTCATTTTTATCGCTCAGGTCCAGCGCAGCAGCTGCTGCTTCAGCGGTAATGTCTGCGTCAGATCCCACCGAACCCGCGGGTCGAGCGCTGTTCGCGGTCTTCAGCTGCCACGCCGGAACTGACTCGCCAAGCGTCTTAACATCCACTGAGTCACACAGCAGCGGCAACTTGTACGTGTCTATGCAGCGTCGCCGGCAGTTTCGACGTATTGTCACGGTTCCCTTTTTGGCCTCATTTCCGATGTCGGCCATTTTCCAATCAGCGGCCAGACCAAGTGTACCAGCTGCCCGGCCAAGAGCAGCACATGCGACGAGCGTCGAGGGGCTGTTGTAAGTGGTGGTCACGGCGAGCACCAAGCTGGACGAGTGGACCACGATGGCGCAGGTCAACCTCGGCTTCTTCACGATCGTCAACATGCTGTACGCGCTGATCAACAAGGTGATCCAGAAGCTGAGCGAGATGCTTACTAGCTTCTACGCAACGCACGGATCGCGCCGCCGGCGACGCTGGACCAGTCGATGGAGACGTTCTTCGGCGGCCAGCTCAAGCTGAAGGCGGGTTTCGAGAAGAAGTACGGAGAGGGCTTCCTGCCGGTGAAGGAGCCAGTGGAGGAGACGCTTGAGCTCGACGCGGCGCTGGCGCAGCTCAACGCGGTGCTTCTTTCGAACGAAGAGTTGAAGCGCAAGGTTGAGTAACAACTTTTATTCATTGTGACATCACGTTGTCTGCACGGTCCACCCCCGCCAGCAGCATTTGCATAGCTCCAATCCGCCGGCCGCGCTCAGCGCTCGCAGGAGCCTGCTGCGACCCTCCGCCTCCGCCGCCGCCGCCGCTCCTGCGCTTGCTGCGCTGCCTCGCCTCCGCTGCCTCCGCCGGGCTCCTGCGCTGCGACGAGGAGGAGGACGAGGAATCCGAAGACTGCGAAGCGGAGACATGCGAAGCGGAGGAGGAGGAGGAGGCCTGGCTGCCCTGCCGCCGCTGCGCCGCCAGCCGCTCCGCCTTCGCCTGTTCCTGCGCCCGGAACGCCGCGCGCCGCTGCGCCGGCCCAAGCACGGGCGCGCCCGCCTTGTCCGGCCCGGAGCGGTCGCTGTAGCTCACGGCGGCCACGCCGGCGCCCGAGCCGTAGCCCCAGTGCCCCGCCGCCGCCCGCTCCTCGCGAGCGCGCTTCCGGCGGTTGGCCGCGTAGGTCTGCTGCGTCTGGCGCTCTTTGCTGTTGTCCATCACGTGCTGCAGGTGCTTGCCGCTACTGCTGCGCTGCTGCTGCCGCTGCGCCGGCCGCCGTCCCTGGTGCATGGCGCCGCTGGCACTCAGCGTGGTCTGGCCGCGCTGCACGTGCGCCCTCGCCTGCAGCTGCATGAGCGGCTGCGCTAGGTCCACGCCGCTGTTGCCGTGGTAGTTGTTGTAGCTGGCGCTGCTGCCGTCCTCCTCCGCCTCGTCCTCCTCCTCCTCATCCTCGTCGTCAGAGAGAAGCTCTACCGCTTGGCCGCGGTCGCCTTGGCTCGCCGGCGGCCGCCGCGCCTGCAGCGCCGCCTGCTGCATGCCCGCCAGTCGCTCCGCGTCCCTGAAGAGGGGGTCAGCTTGGAGCAGGAACAGCCGGAGCAGCGAACGCAGCAGGAGCAGCAGCAGCCGCCGCCGCAGCAGCAGCAGCAGCAGCAGCAGCAGCAGCAGCAGCAGCAGCAGCAGCAGCAGCAGCAGCAGCAGCAGCATCCTCACCTCGGCTGCACCAGTCCGTGCATATAAGTGTTCGGCGTACCGCCAATGCGCCGGCAGGCCGCTTGCCACACACGGCCGTGGCCGCGGTCGTCCTCGCCCGCGATCGCGTGCGCTATCTCGTGCAGCATCGTCTCCACCAGCCCGTCCTCCAGGTTGGCGCGCACCTGATTTACTTAAGGATCAACAGTAGGGATTTGCTTAAGGAATCCACAGCCCGTCCTCCAGGTTGGCGCGCACGGAGAAATCGCGGCGGGAGAGCTCGATCGCCACCGCCTGAGAAGGGGGTTCAGCAGGAGCAGGAGCAGGAGTAGGAGCAGGAGCAGCCGGAACACCGGGAGCATGAGCATCACCAGAAGCATGAGCAGCAGCCGCACCTGCCCGCTCTCGAAGCGCGTCTGCCCCACGGTGGTCTCCAGCCGCGTATTCAGCTCCAACCGCAGGCCGCGCAGCAGGCGCGTGTGCTCTGGCCAGGCTTGCACGACGCCGTTGAGCACCGCCGCCGCCGCCTCCACGATCTCCTCCTCGGTCGCAAACGCCGCCGATGAAGCCAGCCCTGTAGACACGTCAGCGGTCGGAGCTCCGAGCAGCGCGAGTAGCACGAGCAGCACGAGCAGCACAAGCGGCACCTCCACCAGACTCACCGCGCTCGTCGTCGAAGCGGCCGCGCTGCTGCGGTCGCTGCCTCCCAATAAGCTGCCGGCCGGCGAAGGCCCGTGCCAAGTGCGGTGGCATCTTGTGCGCCCCGCTGCGCCCGTCCCTGGCGCTCTCCCTCGCCACTGCCGCGCCGAGCGTCGCGGCACTCAGCAGCGGCTGCTGCAGCGTGTGCGGCTGCGGGAGAGGAGACGTCGGCACGAGCAGCAGGAGCAGGAGCGGCAGCGGCAGCAGCAGCAGCAGCAGCAGCAGCAGCAGCCTCCGCACCTGCTTCGCCGTGGGTCGCGGCGTCGGCTTCGCAAACAGAGCGTCGTCAGGCGAACCGGGCGACTCCACAGGCGCAGAGCGGCTGGAGCAAGCTGAGTCCTGGACCTCCCCCGGCCCCTCGAAGTGCACCTCCAGCGTCTGTTGCTGCCGCCGCCGCCCGCCTACGAACGCGCCGGGGGCGATGCGAAGCCGCCCGGGCGAGATCGGCTTGTCCGACTGAAGAGGAAGAGGGGTTCAGCAGGAGCAGCAGGAGCACCACCACCACCACCACCACGACCACCAACACCACCACCAACACCAGAATCAGCACCTCGTCTGAGCTCTCCTCCTCCCCCTCGGAGTCGCTGTGGTAGAACGCCGCCACCAGGCTCCCGTCGCGCCCGAGCCGCACCTCCCGCCCGTCCGCGTCCTCCATGCTGCGCTGCGGCTCCAGCGCCTTGGCGCCCTTGCTCGTCGGGGCGCGCCGCCCTCCAGCCAGCGCCTCGCACTCACGCTTCCGCAGCTCCGTGGCGTGGCCGCTGCGCGCGATGCGGGAGCTGCCGCGCCGCAGCCCGGCCTCCTCGCGCACGGAGCGCTTCTGCTCCGCCTCCTCCTCGTCC
>Ga0308015_10001366_pt1 | contig 10274 bp, 9 predicted proteins | sample Neamet231_FD_203128 | JGI IMG/M metagenome (GOLD analysis project Ga0308015, IMG submission 203128) | Marine microbial communities from water near the shore, Antarctic Ocean - #231 | ecosystem: Environmental > Aquatic > Marine > Unclassified | place: Southern Ocean | collected 2014-07-28
GGTATTCCCTAAACACAATGCGGAAGCCCTCCTCCTTTAAGGGGGTCGGTATTCACAAATATTGTTTTCTTTGCCAAAATGCCATTGCTAATAATGTGATTATCAGCGTTGAAAGCATAGATAGGGACGGAAGTCCGCCTTCTTCAGAAGGTTTGCTATCATCGATTGTGGAGTCACTATTGTCCTCAGCATAAGGATCGGGAACGAACACAGATAAGGTTCCGATAACTCCGGATTCATCAGTGGCAGAAATAATTACATCATATTCAGTTATTCCTTGGCTCATGCAAGAAGCGATTGAAACATCAATCTCCCAATTAGTTCCAACTTGGGTGAAATCAGTTGTTGAACCACTACAAAGTGATAGCAATAGGGTCACTTCTTCGCCATCAGGGTCAATCACTATACCTTTCAAGGTGAATTTCAATCCACTATCATCCCATGTAGCATTTTCTTGACTGATTCCAGTAATCAATTCTATAACAGGTGGAGAACTTGATTTTTCAAGGCCAAAGTTTAGCATAAAGGAATATGTCATCATATTAGTCGCATCAGCAGTTCCCATTACCATAACCATACCAGGTCTTAATTTTTTGAGTGATAAACCAGTTGTTAATTCACTGGTTGCAATAGTGATTGTTTTTGCATCTGCCATATTATCCGATTGATGGGCATGAGCCATGATTGTCATTTCTCCAACCAATCCAGTTGGTGTGATGGTTAATTCTAATTCCTCACTTTCTTCATTCATCACAGCACTTGATGTAAATAGTTGACCAAATGTCCAAGTTCTAGATAGTTCCGAAGATTCTCCATATGGGTCAACGAGATTACATGTTGCTTGTGAAGAACCAGTGCCAACAGATGTGATGATAAATGCACCATTCTCATCCATTTGACTTGACCAGCCATCTTCAACGAAGTTACAATCTAATGTCCAACCATGGTCATCGCTTGCCCAACTTTCAGTAATGCCTCCATCTACTACGATAACGGTCCCAGCATCAGATAAAGGAATGATCTTACCTTCATCAGGTGCACTACTGCTCCAAATAGGTATGTCATTATCTTCAACTTCTTGAGTCGTAAAGTCAATGTATATCTCGCGAATTGTTGGGTAGATGGAAGCAGGATATTCAACATCAATAGAAACTCTCATTCTTCCGTTTGGAAGATTTTCTACTACTGGTGTCTCGAGTGCATCATTCTGAATGCCATCATCCATTGTTGAGAATTCTAACATTCTCAAACCTTGAGTTTGAGGGAATGTTAATACAAAGGCTGCATCAGTGACATTAGTAATATTTAATGCGAGAGTAAAATTTGAAACCCCTTTGTTAGGTAATTGGTTAAATTGGGTATTATATGCCTCTCCATCTGCAAGGAACATACTGATTTCTAAATCATCAGTTGCTGAAACAGGAATTTCGTAGCAACCATTAGATGCTAACAAATTTTGACAATTTCTTTTTTCTTCATGATCAGATGGAACTAGATTCACTTCATCTAATGCGATTCCATCTTGAACGAAACTCCAATTATTCCAGTCCACACCACTACGATGCGCCCATCCTTCTTTCAGACCGATTCTTGTATCCATATCGGCGATACAATCTGGACCAATTGCTTCAACAGCATCTCTCTCATCAGAACTCAACCAGTCATTGCCTCCACCAGGTGCTAAGCCGTCAAATAAACCATCGAGATTGTCTCTGACTATAGCGCCATTTGAGCCGTTTACCCAAGAGTTGGCAAAGTAATCCGCAGTCGCCCAGTCATCTAGGATTTCAATTTCAAAACGTGCAAAATCATATTCGAATAAATCCTCAAAAGTCAATCCAGTACAATTAACTTCACCAGCATCTTGTCTTGCTTCAACATTAGGAACAATGTTCTCTTCAAATCTATTATCTTGAAGTTGTGTTGGTGAAAATGTCATCATCAGTAGTAATATGCTGAGAACCAATGAAGAAATTTTCAGCCGAGTATTTACATCTGCCATATCAATTGATACTAGGTGTCATCTAATACACTTGCCCCTTTGGGGGCAGTTTATTGCGATATTTTCAAGGAACTAAATTTTCCATTCGTTTTGCAAGTATCCAAAGTGGCAAAACGGTCCAAGCAATTGCCATTATCCAAATTTGCCAACCAGAAACACCACGTTGCACATCCGTCAATCGTGTTTCTAGTATGTGGTGATATACTCCATTTGGTGAAAATAAATCAAGTGCTCCTTCTAATGCAATCCAAGAAGAATCATTATCTTGTCCGATGGCAATCCCAGAAGCAAAGGCAACCATACTCGTTACTAATGCCCATAAAAATGTGAAGAAAAACCAAATGCCGACTCCAAAAGCCATTGCAGTCCCTTGCTCTCTCGCTTTTGAAGAAGCGATTAGTGTGAATAATGTATACCATAGTAGTATCAGTCCAGTAGCGATAATATGGATGACAAGATCCATCAGTTCTGGCCAAACTCCCATTCTATAACGAATAATGAATGCAGAGATTAGCACCAAAATAGTTACAGGAATAATTACTGCAATAGAAGTACCATGTACTAGGGCAAGAGTTTGATTTAATCGGGACATCGGTTGAGCCAATTTCACTTCTAGTACTCCGCTTGCTCTTTCTTTGCTTACACCATCAAAAGCCATTAAAACTGCACACATAGTTCCACCGAAAACAATTCCAAGACTGGAATAAAACAACACTTCCATCGGTGTTTCAGGGCGGTGACCACCTGGGAGGATGATGCTAGGGTCTGAAAAGCCCCAAGCCATCCCAGGAATAAACAATAACAATATCGGGAACATTATTAGCATTCTTGTCGAGAATATTTTCTCTTTGATAATGAGTGAGGTTACTTTTCGGTATGATGCTTTTCCACTCATTCTTCTTCCACCTCTCTATGAATCAATGGTAGGAATGATGATGAAGTTATTTCTAAGCCCACATCTTCCATTCTAAGGCCCGTTGAAGAGCATAACATTTCTACCAAGTCGGGTGCATGTGGTTGCCAAGAATCTACTTCAATCCCTTCATTAATGAGTTTTTTCAGAACACCGTCCGCATTACCTTTCAGTTGCATTTTCCAAGATTTTTGGTCAATTTCAGATTCAAGCAGCTCCATTCCTAGTTTTTTAACCAACTCAGATGATGGTGGTTGTGAAGTACCTGTTAAGTCAAACCTATCGCTCAATTCTAACTCTTTTTCAACCGATTTTATTTCACCTTCGATTAGTAGTTGGCCACGATGAAGTAATGCGATTCTATCTATTATTCCAATTAGCCCTGATACTTGGTGGGATGAGATGACAATAGAAACTCCTTTTTCACTCAATTGTTGTAATAGTTGGGTAAATGCTTGTGCAGCAACAGGGTCTAATCCATTGAATGGTTCATCGAGAAGTAGAATATCTGGAGATCCTAGTAATGCCGTTGCTAAAGTTAGACGCTGTCGCATACCTTGACTCAATTCATCTAAGGGGGAATCAATTCGTGAGTTCAAACCGACTAGTTTAATCAATCCAAGAATACGATGTTCAGACGAACCTCTCATCGCAGCGATTTCAATCATTGCATCATGAACTGTTTTTCTGCCTTGCCAACGAACTTGCTCCGGCATATGTCCAATCACTTTTCTCAATTCTATGCTGGTTGATAATTCTCTTTCACTCGTTTGACCACCCTTTCTAGAGGTCAACACAGCAGTCCCTTTCTGCAAAGGTAAGACGCCTGACAACATTCGTAGCAAAGTCGTTTTTCCTGCGCCATTTGGGCCAACAAGACCCAATATAGTACCTCTGTGTAAGGTCAAGTCGATTTTGGCAATACCAGGACCACGAATTTTCTTCCATGGTTTTGTTGGCGTTGGAGCGCTAATGTAGTGGCGACAAGATGCGCCAACAAGTTGTAAAACGACCTCCGCCATGTGTACGCCTAAATCGCAATCACTTGATATTCTACCGTTTCATAGTCTCTCAAAGCAAAAGTATCATCACTGAAAGGTATCCAATCTATTTTCGGGAACAGCAATGCTAGGGGGTATACTTTATTCTGCGGGCCTTGTTGTTGCGGTTATTGTTGTCATCTATTTGCAGTATAGGGAATTCGTTAAGCAACAAGCAATTGAAGAAGGAAACACTTCTGCGATCTTCAATTATAGAGAAGTATTCGGTCCAATGGGTTTAGAATTCCTCGGATTATCCGTACTTATGATTTGGATAGTACCTTACGGTGTTTTGGTAATTGCGCCACTTGGTTTGATATTGTCAGTATTGTCGCCTGCTGGCCGAATAACATGGTCTCAAACAAAAGTTCCTAGAACGATGGTTTGTGTTTTTCTTATTAGCATGATAATGCTTGGAAGTTTAGCCCCTGTATCTCAACCCAAATCTCCGGATTCGTGGGGGAATCCGTTGTTAACTGAGAATCCAAATGCACCAATTTGGCCAGCTAGTCAGCAATATACGTGGCTTATGGCGCCATCGGCAGGTGAATTGGATTTAGAAATAATACAATCTATTTCTATTAGAACACCCCATCAATTAGGCGTCTTTGGTGCTGCGAGTTCAAGTTTAAATTTGGCATCATTGATGGGGCTGGAGCAATCTCGATTGCATCAAGCCATTGAATTATTAGATGATGAATTATCATTTGTTAGATTAAACCCTGAAGAAATGGCACTCACCCCCATACCTAATCAAGAGACACATCGCTATGTGAGTAGTACACTTGGAATTGATGAAGATATTGTGATTCGTCAATATGAGCTGCGGTCACTATCAATAGGGTCTAATGAAGAAGGAGTTAAAGTCGGCGAAGTACTTTGTGCAGCGACCTCTACATGGGGTGGTGAATTACAAGTTTTAGTTATCATTAGACCTCTTGGGCATCCAGATCTTACAAGCGATAGGTATGCGGAGAAATTAGTATTGGATTGGCTTTCTGCATGAAATCCCATCATACGGCGAAATTTAGCACTAATGCCGCGGTAGCACGCGGTTTAGGGTGCCCTAAACTTTCATATAGGGGGGTGTTTTAGGGCGGCCTAAACCGGAAGGTCATATCATGGAACCAAAAACGCTAAAATCAACATTGCTCGTATTTTTAATTGCCACAGCCTCACTTGCAGGCTGCTTAGGTGGTGAGGATGAAAAAGAAACCCCAGACTTAGAAGAGTTCGTCATTGCGTACAGTATCAAAGACGACTACACCAACGTTGATGAGAATCCTCAGCGATTGGCTGATTATTTGGGCGAAGAACTCAATATGGATGTAACACTATATCCAATTGATTCTGAAGGTGCAGCTCTCGAGGCCCTTCGCTTTGGAAATGCAGACATGGCTTTCATGGATGGCGGTGCTGCTTGGGTCGGTTGGCAACAATACGGTCTAGAGGCACTTGCAGCAGATCAAAAGTCTGATGGTCGAACCTATTACAGCGCTCATGCTGTTGTTCTCAAGGATTCTGATGTGGCAGCTGCCTACCTTGATTCGGATCCAAATACGGACCCATTCTCACTTCTAGCAGGTAAGACTTCGTGCCACACAGGGTGGCTGAAATCTGCTGGAATGTTGCTACCTATGGGATTCCTAATTGGAAATGGATACGCTAATGTTATTGGCGATTCCAGTGATGTTGAATCACTTCGCAACACTATTACTAACTTTTTCAGTGAAGACTCAAGTATCCCAGACTCCGGAACTCCTTACTATTCCTATTCTGGTGCAGTCAAGTGTCTTTCCGAAGGCGTAGGTGATGTTGCCTTTGCAAAAGATTCTACAGTTGCTTCCTATTGTGGAAATGCAGACGCTTCTGAAAACCTTGAATGGTGTCTTCCAGAATCAGATTATATCTTACTTCCTTCGTACGGAAATGCTCCATCACATCCAGTGATGTACAATCCAGACTTTATGGCATCTGACAAGATAACCCTAGTGCAAAATGCATTGGTTACTATGAAGGATTCAACAGAAGGAGCATCTATTCTTTCTGATGTCCTCAACACTCCTGCAATCTCGGCTACAAATGCACTTGACCACCTTGGTTCATATGGAAACCTCATTGAAGATGTCCCTGGAATCTCAGCATACTACAACACGAAATTTACCATTAACGACACAGTTGCTCCTACAGTTTCAAACATTAGAATCGCTTTTGAACTGAAAGATGACTACACCAATGCTGATGAAAACCCGCAAATCCTTGCTGATTACATTGCTGAACAAACTGGTGTGACTGTAACATTGTATCCTGTTTCATCTGAAGGAGCTATCATCGAAGCTCTCCGCTTTGGTAATGTTGATATCGCCTTTATGGACGGTGGAGCTGCTTGGGTTGGCTGGAAAGAATACGGCCTTGCTACAATGGCAGCTGATCAGAAATCTGATGGAAGAACATATTACAACGCTCATGCAGTAGTATTGAACGGTTCAGATATTGCAGAAGCTTATCTTGATAACGATACATCAACCGATCCATTTGCAATGATGGAAGGTAAGACTTCTTGCCACACAGGCTGGCTCAAATCAGCCGGTATGTTGCTCCCGATGGGTCACTTGATTTCCCAAGGTTATGCACCAGTTGTCGGTCCTCAAGATGATATTGAGTCACTCCGAGATACCATCCATGCTTTCTTTAACGAAAACGCAAGCATTCCTGACTCTGGAACACCTTACTATTCTTACAGCGGAGCCATCAAGTGCCTCTCTGAAGGAGTAGGTGATGTTGCATTTGCCAAGGACTCCACAGTCGCAAAGTACTGTGGTTTCGACAATGCAAGCCTGAATGAAGAGTGGTGTCTACCTGAATCAGATTACGTCCTGCTCCCTTCATATGGATCAGCACCATCTCACCCAGTCATGTACAACCCTGCTAAACTTGACGTTCAAACACGCACAGCAATTCTCAATGCATTGCTTTCATTGAACGGAGAGATGTATGTTGAAAATTACTCCATGCAAGGGCAAGAATACACTGGATGCTACAACATGGGAACTCACATGATTGACAGCACTTCTCCTCAAAACCAATGTGGAGATCAAATCCTACTGAATGTTCTCAACACTCCAGGACTTGTTGAAGCAAATACCCAAGAGCATCTTGGAAGTTACAGTAGTCTTATCAGTGCGATTCCAGGAATCTCATCTTACTTCGATTCCAAATTTGAAATTGCTGAATGAATAGTTGGAGATAACTTTTGAAAACATCGTCGGTGAAATGGTCCTTGTCCTCACCCAATATGGGGGCCATTTCACTGACCTTTGGGGTGACAGAAATGAAAATAAACTTAAATCCTTTTTTGTTATACCCAACCGTTTCAAAAAGTAAAGGCATTAGGACCGTTTGAGGGGCATCTATGGTTGAATCAGTACTTCTTCTCAAAAACTTGAGTGTTGGTTATGATGAACCGCTGATTTCCAACATCAACTTGGAAGTCATTCCAGGCGAAGTCATAGCGATTCTCGGTCCTTCTGGAATCGGAAAAACAACATTGATTCGTACGATTTCAGGGCTTATTAGACCTCTTTCAGGATCATTTGACTTGAATGTCGAGAAGCGAGGGGGATTAGGATATATTCCTCAGCGTTTAGGATTGGTAAGACATGCAACAGTTGCGCACAACGTATCCCTTGGAGCCCGGTCAAGGATTGGTTTTTCACGAAACATGTGGAAGGAGCGTTCTCAAAGAACAATGGATGCATTACGCATGCTTGGGATTGCTGACAAATCAAATGAACCTGTTCGCCGATTATCCGGTGGGCAGCAACGTCGTGTTGCAACAGCCAGAACTTTAGCTCAGAGGCCGCAATTGATGCTGGCAGACGAATTCCTTGGCGAACTGGATCACTCAAATGTTGAAATTGTATTTGAAGCAGTTCAGAAATTGGTCGATGATGGTACTGCTGTAATCATGGTTGAACACAATGATGCTAATGCTCAATTATTCGCTACACGAATATGGGATATTCAAGACGGTAAAATCGAAGATATTTCAATCAAAGAGTGGAACAATCGAAAGACTGGGGGTGAAGAGGAATGAAATACCGTCTCTTTGGAATTATTTCCATTTTGTTGTTACTTGCTTGGCAAACGCTCGATGGGTTAATTGAAGGCGATTGGGGCCGGCTTGAGGGAGGATTTGGAAATCTATCAATCTTTTTTTCTGAAAGTATGTGGCCTCCAAATTGGAGCGTTATAGAAGCACGCTCTTATCCCGTGTGTGAATCTGAAATTGAATTCTTCTGTTCTGTTGGTTATATTGGAATGATGGAAACAATAAAAATCGCCTTTGTTTCAACAATTCTTGGGTTTATAGGGGCCTTGTTTTTTTCATCTCTTGCAGCTCGTAATCTTGTACCTCTCTATGTAGCAATCCCAGTGCGTATTTTACTCTCTGCGATTCGAAGTCTACCAAGTCTAATTTGGGCGATTCTATTTGTTATTGTGATTGGTTTTGGTCCTCTTTCAGGTGTTTTAGCGATGACTTTCTACACAGTTGGATATCTTGGTAAATTACAGTACGAAACATTTGAAGGAATGGCCAATGATTCTCTTGAAGCTAGTCGGGCAATGGGTCTTCCACGAAGTAGCATCTTGCTGAATGTAGTTATCCCTGAAAATAGTAATCATCTATTGAGCCAATTAATGTTCATGTTTGAATACAATGTCCGCCATGGGACAGTGATTGGAATTGTTGGTGCAGGTGGAATTGGTTATTACATCAGTACTTATCTTAAATTCCTCCAATATGAGAAAGTCTTCGCGCTCCTCATTTTGATATTTGTTGTCGTTGTAATCATTGACTTACTTTCAATGATGGTTCGCTCGTTTGTTAACGATGAGGGGGACGTCCGTCGTCCAACATGGTTGAATCTTGTACTTTCTCCAAAAGAAGAATGATTAATTTCTGTTAATATTTAATCGACAGCGATGTGAAGAGAACCATCCTTGTAAAAGACTTGAATACGATCAGGGACTTTCTTTGTCAAGGAAGCAATCGCTTCGTACACAGCATCGTCTTCAACTTCAAAGATTTCTGCAGCGTCCTCTGTTGACCACGGGGTAAGGTGGAAATCTGATTGACGTAGCCACTCAAATAATCGGGCTTCTAACTCTGTCAATTCCGCCGCCATAGTATTGCCATAACGCTACCATTCAAAACAGCACCGCAGAATAAGCAGTTTTACAAAGATTCAACTCAGCTGAGGTTGACCATTCTTCGACAGCATTCTTCTGCATCAATATCCCCGTCAAGTAATGTATTCAATGCCTTGGTGAATGGGATTTGGATATTATCATCTTCTGCTCTATCAATGAACATCCTTGTTGCTCTTACTCCTTCAGCAACCATGTGCATCTCTTCCAACGCCTCATCAATTGTTAATCCGGTTCCCAGTTTTTCACCCAGGGTACGATTTCTTCCATGCGGCGAAGTCGCAGTAACATACAGGTCACCCAATCCAGCAGGTCCGAATGCAACTTCTGCTCTTGCACCTAGTTGGGGTAGTAATAAGCAACCTTCTTTGAATCCAGCCATAAAAATCGCAGCCTTGAGATTATCTCCACCCAATGTACCAACTTGTTTCAATCCATCAACTAATCCACATGCAAGTGCAACTACATTTTTGAAAGCACCCCAAAGTTCAGCACCGATAGGATCGGATGCAGGATGTAAGATGAAAGTTTGAGTCGTTAACGTCTTTGCTAGTTTTTTAGCAACAGAAATATCGTCACTTGCAACCAATGCAGTAGTCATCACTCCCGCAGCGGCTTCTGGTGCTATTGTTGGACCTGTGACAACCGCCAAAGGATTAGCCATGCCAGCAGCAGCCAACTTTTCTTGAATAGCATGTGAAATCATTTGATTACCAGGGGCTAATCCCTTGGCTAAATCGATAATAACATGTCTTGGGCGCAGGTGTGGGATTACTTGGTCTACTACATCCAAAATCACAGAGGAAGGTACGGCAAGAACAACAACTTCAACCCCATCTAGGGTGTCTGCAATGTGCATTGATACATCCATGCCTTTGAGAGATAACTTTGGGAGATACTTGTGATTGATATTTTCCATTGTTATGGACTCATATACTTCCGCCTCAATAGTCCATCCTTTGACCTTATGACCATCATCAAGCCACATTTTAGCGATAGCGCTACCCCAATTACCGAGGCCTAAAATTCCAATGGATACCATGTCAACCAATAGTCACCCTGCACCCTTTGCTTAAGTCGCTTACCACTGTAAGAGAATGGTACAGTT
>Ga0308015_10001368_pt1 | contig 10267 bp, 5 predicted proteins | sample Neamet231_FD_203128 | JGI IMG/M metagenome (GOLD analysis project Ga0308015, IMG submission 203128) | Marine microbial communities from water near the shore, Antarctic Ocean - #231 | ecosystem: Environmental > Aquatic > Marine > Unclassified | place: Southern Ocean | collected 2014-07-28
CCCCGCGAGCACCTTCGTCGCGTCGCCCAGAACGGTGCACAGCTCGGAAGAGTCCGTCGCTCGCAAGCGCACCGACGCGAGCAGATCTTTGCTGACCAGCCGCCACACGTGCAGGTCTGCCGCCGCAGTCACGCCCTCGACGCTTTGCAGCGCCGCGTAGACCTCCGCCGAATCCACGTCGTCCGGGCTCTTCATCATCACGATGCCCAGCGCCTCCTTGATGATTCCTTTGGTCGTCGCCAGCACCAGCAGCGAGAAGAGCAGCGTGCACGTCGGGTCGGCGTAGTCCCAATTCACGGTGCGGCGGTGAAAGAGCTTTGAAATCTTCGGGTACTTTTCCCAAGTGGAGGGCTGAGGGTCCCAATAGATCAGCGATGCGGAGATGATCACGCAGATCGACAGCAGCGCGTCGCCAAAGGCGTGAACCAGCGCCGCCCGCACGTTGATGTTGTCGCCGTCCCCTCCGCCGTGGGCGTGGCCGCCGCCGCCGCCGCCGCCGCCGCCGTGAGAGTGGCCGTGGCCGCCGTGACCGCCCAAAACTAGCATCATCAACAGGTTGACACCGAGGCCGGCTGACGAGGTGATCAGCATCACGAGGCCGTCAACTTTCTCCGGCGAGCGCAACCTGCTGATCGCCTCGACCACCAGCACGAGCGTGACGGCCCAGACCATGAACACCGACGCCAGCGCGCCCGCCACCTGCGCGCGCGCGAACCCCCAGCTGTGCACGGGCGTGGCCGCGTGCTTCGCCAGCGACATGGCGTACAGCGACACGCCCATGCCCGCCACGTCGGAGAGCAGGTGCGCCGCGTCCGTCAGCACCGCGATCGAGTTGGCGATCAGCCCGCCGACCACCTCGCCGCACATAAACAGGCACGAAAGCGCCAGCGCGACCTGCAGCTTGCGCACGCCGCCGTCGTCGTGCGAGCCGTGCGCTTCTTTGGCGCCGTGCGCATGGCCGTGCTCTGTCCCGTGACAGTGACCATGGCCATGGCCATGCCCGTGGCCTTTTCCGCCTTTCTGCTCCTCGGAGCCGTGCCCGTGCCCGTGCCCGTGCCCACGGTGTTTCGAGTCGGCGTGAGCATCGGCGGCGTGTGAGTCCGAGCCGTGGCCATGGCCGTGCCCGTGCGAGTGTCCATGCCCGTGGCCGCGCTCCGCATCCGCGTCGACAAAGTCGGAGAGCAGCGCCGACTTGGACGCCATGGACGTGTTGTAGTGGCGGCAGCAGCAGCAGCGGCACCGTCGTCCGACCGACCGCTTACGACGTGCCTCGGGTCCCTTTCTTCTCCCCCTTCCATCCTCCGGTGGAGGTGGGCGACGTGTAGCTGCTGCATGTAACCTTCTATTGCTGCGCTGCAGTCAGCCGCAATTGGGGGCGAATGGAGGGTGGCGGGGGAGAGAAGAAGAAAAAAGGAGCTGCAGCCAAGGCAATATCGGACGCGTTGGCCCTCTCGTTGCTGCTGCTAGGATCCTACCACACCTGCGATGCTCGCCGCCCGCCGCGTTACCCACGGCGCGGCCTCTTCCACCGCGCGGCGGCTGCTCTCTACCGGCGGGCCGGCGAGCGTGTTCCGCGGCGTGTTCCCGATCATGGCGACGCCGTTCCACGCGGACGAGTCGCTGGACCTGGGCGGCTTCGAGAAGAGCGTGCAGTTCATGGCGGACGCGGGGGCGGACGGCTGCACAGTGATCGGGGTGCTAGGTGAGAGCAACCGCATGACGGATGCGGAGCGCGAGGCGCTGATCAACGTGGCGTTGGGCGTGTCGAAGGGGGCGGGGCGCGAGTTCCCGATCTGCGTCGGCACGAGCCACGCGGGCACCGCGGCGACCGCGGCGCTGAGCAGCATGGCGCAGGACCTGGGCGCGGCGGCGGTGATGTTGACGCCGACGAAGGAGGCCGCACCGGCGACGGACGCCACGCTGCGCGACTACTTCACGCGCGTGGCGGAGGGCTGCCCGGGGCTGCCGATCGTGCTGCAGGACCACCCGGCGTCGACGCAGGTGTTCATGTCGGCGGACCTGCTGGTGGACATCTGCGCGGCGCTGCCGAGCATCGCGTGCATCAAGCTCGAGGCGGTGCCGACGCCGGCCAAGATTGCGGCGATCCGCAAGGCCTGGGGCGGCGACAAGCCGCCCGCGGGCGACTGCACGATCCTCACCGGCCTCGGTGCGCTGTACGGCGGCTTCGACATGGAGCAGGGCACCGAGGGCTTCATGACAGGCTTCGCGTTCCCCGAGATCCTGATCGCGATGAACAACGCAGCGCAGGCGGGCGACATGGCGAAGGCGCACGCCCTGTACCAGAAGTTCCTGCCGCTGCTGGTGTTCGAGCAGCACCCCGGCGTGGCGGTTCGCAAGGAGCTCTACCGGCTGCGCGGCCTCATCGAGTGCGGCCACGTGCGCCACCCGGCGCCGCCGCTCGTCGCGCCGGCGATGGCCGTGGCGCTGGCCGCGCAGATCGAGCGCTCGCTGCCCGGGATTGACATCACCAAGACGCTGCCGCCTCACATTTTGGAGCTGTGAACCTGATGAAGTGATATTTTCAACTCTGTCTTATGTTCAGCTCTCTCGTACTTGCTCCTTCTCAAACCGCGTGACGCTCACACCTTCCGCGTGCTCAAAACATTCGGGCCGCGCGCCGTCCACCGCCTCCGCCCTGGCGAGCAGCAGCGAGCCTCCCTTCTCCATCATGTAGAGCCCTCGCAGCCGCCCGCCGCGGCAGTTGAAGTCGATCTCCGCCGCCGCGCCTCGCTCAAACACCGGGCTGCGCTTCGTGAGCAGCGCGCGCGTCGCCGTGCCGCTGCCGCCGCCGATGGCCCACACGCCGTCGGCGCGCACGTCGGCGCGCTCGCCGACCCAGCCGCCCTTCGCCGACGGCTCATTAACCCCGAGCCACGCATCCGTGGCCACCCAGCGCCCCGCAACCGGCACCTCGACGCTGCTGCGCTTCTCGCGCTCCAGCGCCCGCGCGGCCTGCACCCGCTCCGCCCGCGCCTGCGTGTTGCGCCAGGCCCAGCCCTGGTGCCCGAACCGCACGATGGTGGCCGGCCGCGGCCGCCGCCGTCGCAGGCGCAGCGCCTCCTCGATCGCCGCCGCCACGGCCAGCACGCTCGCCGCCGCCGCCTCGCTGAGGTCGGGCGGCGCGCGGCTCAGCGCGTCGCGCTTTATGCTGCCCGCGGACTGCGCCACAGCGGCGGCGGCGCAGAGGCGCTGGTAGGCCTCGATCCGCTCGGGCAGCTGCTCGCCGTGGCGCTGGTTGCGCGCCAGCAGCCCGTCCAGCCGCTCGTACGGCGACGCCGGGTCCCGCGTGTCGCCCTCCTCGCGGCTCACCCCGAGCACCAGCAGCGTCGTGTTGGGCTCGAGGCCGTCGCAGAGGCGCTCGGTGCCCGCGTCGGTGATCGGGTTGTCGCGCAGGTTGAGCGCCGTGAGGTAGACGTTCTGCACCAGCCCCGCCACCAGCGCCGCCGCACCGCCGTCGCCGATGTTGTTATTGCTCAGCCCGAGCATGCGCAGCCGCCGGTTGTTGGGCAGCACGCCGGCCAGCGCGCGCGCACCGCGGTCGCCGATGCTGTTGCCGTACAGCTCCACGTGCTGCAGGTGCACCGAGACTCGCATCGCCTCGCTGAGCCGCGTGGCGCCCTCGTCCCCGAGCACGTTCCCCGAGAGGTTGAGCTGCGTGCAGAGCGCGCCGACGTCCGGGTTGCGCAGCGCCGTGCACAGCGTGATGGCGCCCGCCTCCGTCAGCGGCACGCTTGTCCCGACCGCCTCGCGCACCGGGCACCCTGCCGGGTGGCCCTCCGCCGCGCTCAGGTCGCACACCTCCTGCTGCACCTTGATCGCCAGCTGCTCGTGCAGCGGCTTCGGCGGCTCCGTCGGCTCCGGCGCCGGCACGTTCTGGTTCTGCTTGTCGCGCTTGGAGCCCCACGAGCTCATCCCGGGCGAAGCGCAATGCGGAGGTGCTGGTCAAGGGCAGTGGATGCCGCCACGGTCTCTCACAGCGCCACTTGCCGCCCTCCAACACGGGTGTGCTCCACTTTCTTCCTCACATAAAGAGGAGACTTGAGTCTCTCCAAGCGTATCAAACAGCGGCTATTAGCGCTGCGCGCGTTGTGTCGTGTTAGTGAAGTGTGGCGTCGTGTCCATGCAACCGCGCGCTTTCGCAGGAGCAAGGGGGGGATTTTGCAGCCGTTCGAGCGGGCGAGGCATTGTTGCCAGTCACAAGATGCCGCGCTCATTCCTGGACCGCTCGAGCCGCTTGGGTCTGAGCGATGTCAGCAACAAGCCGGTGGCAACGCTCGTCAAGCCGGTAGCCGAGCCCGCGCCGCAGCCGGCCGTGGCGGAGCCCAACTACGACGAGATCGACGACGAGATCGAGGAGGAGATCGGCGAGGCCGCCGCCACCGCCCAGCCCGTGGCGGAGGCCAACTGCGACGAGATCGAGAAGGAGATCGAGGCCGACGCCCCGTCGGACGAGGCGTTCGAGTTCCCGCCGCGGAAGCACGTCGACGACGATGCCGCGACCGACGCCGCCTCCGCCCCGTCGGACGTCGCCACAACCTCCAAGCCGCCGCGCGTCTCGTGGCTGGCCGACCGCATCCCGCAGCCCGACCGCGCGCCGCCGCCGCCGGTGTACGCGCTCGCCGCGAGCGCGTTCTACATGGTGCTGGTGCTGCAGTACCCGGTGCTGGCGTGGGCCGCGCTCGCGGGCGCCGCGGCGGTGGCGGCGGGCGGCGTTGCCTCCAAGGCGGCCTCGCTGGAGAAGGTGCAGAGCTTCGCGCCGCCGGCGCTCAGCGCCGAGGCCGCCGCGCAGATGGCGGGCGCGCTGAACGCCGCGGTGGCGCATGGCTGGCAGCTCGCGATCTGGAGCGACCCGACCGAGAGCATGGCGGCGTGCAGCGTGCTGCTGGCGTCGTTCGTGGCGCTCTCACTCGTCTCGCTCTCGTTCCTCTGCTCCGCCGCCGTCTTCGCGTACCTGCTGCTGCCGTTCGTGCACCACGAGGAGAAGAAGAAGATCCTCATCGCGCTGCTGGCCATGCACACGCTCGCCGTCAGCAAGTCCGCCGAGGTCCTGCAGACTAACCCGAAGCGCGCGCGCGGCATCGTCGCCGCCGCATCCGTCGTGGGTCTGTATTGGCTCAGCATCAGCCTCAACATGCTCTACGTCTGCGCCACCGTCACCAGCGCCGCGGGCTGCGCGGCAGCCGACGCGCACTGGCACCCGGAGCGCAAGGTGTTCTACAGCCAGCTCGTCCGACTGGGCGCGCGCTTCGCGAGAGACTCCGCCAAGAGCGCGTTCGTCGACGCGATGGCCAACATGAAGAAGACCAAGTAACGCGCGCGCGACCAAGTAACGTGTCTGTGAATAGTATAAATGTCCAGTCGTATCGCTATGGGATCTGCTTCTCCATTTGCTCATCGTCTCCGCTCCATCTTCTTCTTGTCCAGCCCTTCGGCGCGGACTTCTGGCGCACTGCACGGGCAGAGCCGGATGGAGTCGACTTTGGTGTAGTCGCAGTCGCCGTTTTTGCCGGCCAGCACGTTCTGGTTAAGCCGGCACTCCTGCCCGATGCCCACCGCGTGCAGGTCAGGTGAGGACTGGTCGAAGGAGACGGTGCAGGTGGCGCGCGCCTGGCACGGCTTGAAGTGCTTCCGCACGGCGTCGCAGTCGTTGATGCGCTTGAAGTTCTTGGCGTTGCACACGCCGGGCACCGTCGGGCTGCCCGCCTGCACGAGCAGCGACTCGCGCGAGCAGCGCACCGTGCACGACTCGCCGGGCTTGGACGTCACCGCGATCAGCGAGCTGAGCTCTTTGGAGGCGCACGGCACCGATGAGATCGTCGAGGCGCCCTCCAGGGACACCAGCGCGGGGCCCGCCCGCAGCTCGACGCGCGTCAGCATGGTGGTGATGCCCGAGCACGACGCGAGCTCGTTGCAGCGCTTCTTGGCCTGCTCGACGGACTCGTAGCTGGTGCAGCACGCGATCCGGGACCACGCCGAGAAGAACTTCTCGAACGACGGGTGCACCTTGAGCTTGGAGCCGAAGCGCAGCTCGTACGGCAGCGTCGCGAAGCCGGTCTTCACCACGCCGGAGCACTTGGCCACTTTGGAGCACTCGGCCTTCGCGTCCTGCAGCGTGGCAAAGCCGCGGCAGTTGCGCCGCTTGCGCTGCCGGATCGAAGCCTTGGAGAGGTTCTCGTCGTGGCTCTTCGGCCAGCCCTGCGCGCAGTACTGCATCGTGTAGCCCTTGGAGGCGGCGCCGTAGCACGCCTCGTTCTTCTCGACGCACTCCGTCATCGAAACGCCCGTCCAGACGCGAGAGTAGCACTTCGCCGCCATCTTCTGCGGGTCCAGCGAGCCCTCGGGGTCTCGCTCGTACCGCGTGCCGTCCTTGGCGACGCCGGCGGCGACGACCTGGTGCGCGCCCTTCGGCGCCGCCGCTGCGCCACCCTTCCCAAGGTCCTTCGCCATCTTGACCACGCCCCGGCACGGGCACAGCCGCACCCAGCTGCCGCTCGCCGCGGCGCACGTGGTGTCCACCAGGTCGTCAGAGAGAAAGCAGTTGCTCTCGTCTTGCCGCGCGTCCGCAGCGACCGCCGGGGCGGACGGCAGCGGCGAGATCAGCGAGCAGCCGTGGCGCTTGCACGAGGGAAAGTGCTGCTTCATGGCCTCGCAGTTGTTGATGTGCTCGAAGCGCTGCAGCGAGCACTCGAACTGGATGCCGTTCGGCCGCGGATCGTTGTGCCGGGCGCAGCGTGCGTTGCAGCTCTCGCCGGCCTGGCTGACCAGCGTGGTCTCGCCCTTCTCGCTGCCTCCTCTGGCCAGCCACGCCGCCTTGACGCCGGCGATCAGATCCTTGAACTCCAGCAGCGCCGTCTTGTTGCACATGCACAGCCGCTGCCCTTGCTCGTCAGAGTCTGCCTGCGCGCGCATATTTGGCACCCCTTTGCACGTGGACCGCGACGACAGGTCGTCGCGTGACAGGATGCAGCGCGGCTTCGCTTCCTTCGGATAGTCGCTCTCCCGCGCCTCCGCGTAGCCCGTCGGGTCGTGAAACAGCGGCAGCGACTGCCAGGCGTTCATGAAGCGGTGGAAGCCGTAGCTCACTTCGCACTTGCAGCCCGGGAACGCTTTCTGCATCACGTCGCACTGGTTGACCTCCGAGAAGAGCTGCGGGACGCACGCCGGCCCGCAGGCCTGGGCGCAACTCTTGCCCCTTGGCGCCACCACTGCGCTGATGTCCGACCTCGAAAACGCCCGCTGCCGCCGCTTGCGCTCCGCCGCCACCTTGGTGATCAGGCTCTTCTTGAAGTCGTTGACCGGGCCGTCGGCGACGCTCGGCACCACGACCTTGCCCTTCTTCTTGCTGCTGCACGGAGAGAACATGCGCGAGCTGCACTGATCAATGTCGAAGTAGTCCACCGCGTGCAGGCCGGTGCCGCTGAGGTACTGGTAGCAGCCCGCCAGCTGCGAGTTGCGCGCCATCAGCTCGGCGTACGACCACCCCATCGTCGTCGAGTTGGCGCTCATGTGCTCAAACAGGTTGTGGCGGTAGATGAGGCTGCTGCCAGAGAAGAAGATGCTGGCGATCCAGTCGACGCCGGGCTCGTCCACGTGGAACTGCACCTCCGCCAGCAGTGCCGGCACCTCGCTGCACTTCATCAGCAGCCCTGAGAAGCCGTAGCCCACGCGGATGATGTCCCACGCGTCCTGGTTCCGCTTCGCCCACTTGTGCACCCACTCAACCTCCTGCTTCGCGCCAGGGCACCAGCGGAAGTCGTCCTCCATCCACAGGAAGCTGCAGTGCCCGTAGCACTTGTTCTGCACCAGGTCCGACAGCACCATCGCCACGTCACGGTTCTGCTGCAGCTGCCGCAGCCCGGAGTGCTGGTCCTGGCCCTTCTTCGGCCGCCAGCGTGGCAGCTTGGAGCCGTCGGGCTTCAGGATGCTGTCGCCGTGGATCCGGAAGAACTTGCGCTCGAGCGGGCTGGGCTGCGGCGCGCGGCTGCCCGTGGTGATCGCAAACACGGTGAGCGGCGCCGCCGAGTCCGACTGGCACACCTCGTCCTCCAGCGCCTTGGCCCGCCCGAACACCGCCTTCAGCGACGCGTCGTCCGCCCAGGGGCCCAGTCGTAGGTTCTGGCCCACCATGCCGCCGCTCTTCTGCCCCTTGCCCTGCACGCCGCTCATCTGGTCGTTGTCGCCCACCCCGTCGAGCACCTCCGGGTTCCAGCTCCTCAAAATCGACACCGGCACGCTGGTCAGCTGCGCCACCTTGGCCGGCGTCTCAAACCACTCGATCGTGTGCAGCATCGTCAGCACGGGCTTCTTCAGCCACTCCTCCGTGCCGGCCAAGCGCGACGGGTCGGTGCCCGGGTGCGAGTGCCGCCGCCCGAGCCGCTCCCGCAGCTGCGCCACCGTGCGCGACCCCCGCGCCCGCAGCCGCGAGGCCTTCACCGAGTTGTACCACGGCGCGCCCTCGTCCGTCGCGTCGGGCGCCGCCGCCGCCGCCGCCGCCGTCGCCTTGGCCGGCGCCGCCGCCGAAGACGCCGCCGCAGCCGCCGGCTTGCCCGCGCCCGCCGCAAAACTCCCAGCCGTCCCCTCCTTCGCAGACGCCCGGGCAGCCGGCGGCTTCTCCGCCGGAAGGAAGGCCGCCGCCTGCGCTGCCGACGCCGACGCCGACGCCGACGCCGGCTCGCCGTAGACCGCGCCGTACACCGCCGGCTCCTCCTCGTAAAAGATCAGGACCAGGGCGGTGCATAGCGCCAGCGCGATCGCCACGCGGCGAGGGTTGAGCCTGGCCATTAGCCACGCTAAGCTAAGCAGGGCGACGCGAGCAATTGCCACCCAACTCGCCCCCCATTTTTGTCGTTATCGTGAGAACCCGACATGCCCCAACGGAGCACAAACAAAACAAGCACCCACGCCTTCACCACTTCGCTACTAGGCCACTAGGTGAATACTCACGCATACCTACGAATACCTTGTAAACCCCCTCCAAAAAGCACCATAACCAGGGATGCGCTCGATTGCTTATCAAGGGATTACCTAGGAATTATATCGGAATTATAAAGGAATTATCCTGTTAGCTAATCCTACGCGTGGTTATTATTTACCTTTGCGCCGTTGGCGCTCCTTACGGCTTTCAGTAAGGGAGGAGCAAGGGGGCGGCTATAAAGGGTGCTTAAGCATGTCGGGTCTTTACACATCTTTGGCATCGAGGCTTGAGCTGCAGCGTGCGCATGCAGATGTGATACACTAAATGCAGAGTGCTGTAGATAGCTGGATTCGTTTCTAAAAATAGGGATGAGCACTCAAAATTGCGAGAAAAAAACGCCCAGCTCGCGATGCTGCTGCAAGCGCTGTAATCGAGCCCTACTTGCACGTGGCGTGGCCTCACCATGCCAGAGACGCCGATCAACAAGTTCGGCTTCGCCGCTGAAGGAGATGGCGACGCGCCGACGGCGGACGAGGCGCTCGCGCTGGCAGCTCACGCTGAGGTGGTGGCGCTGGCGGCCGCGGAGGCAGCGGAGGCTGCGGCGCCGGCACTGGCTCCTCCTGCGGCTCCGGCGCCGAACGTGGCGGTGGCGGTGCCCCCGCCCGCGGCGCCGCAGCCGGCGCCGTCGCGCTCCGGCCGGACGCTGGCCGCGGCGAGCGCCACGCTGGAGGCCGCCGCGGCCACGCCGCGACCGCTCCCCGCGAGCGCCACGCAGGAGGCCGCCGCTGCCACGCCGCGACCGCTCCCCGTGGCGCGCACGCCGGCGTCGTCGTCGCGCTCCGCCGCGCGCGGCCAGGGCGCCTCGGGCTCCTGCAGGTGCGGCTCGCGCTTTGGATCTGGCGCCGGCCCAGCCCGCGCCGACTGCTGACTCACTGTTCTCCTTCTCCTCTCCGTTCTTCCGTTCCGCTGGTTCTGTTACCGCTCCGGTGCGCGCCTGCTGCCCGAGCGCTGGTTGCAACTGCTGCGCCTGCAGCGACTGACGCCGCCGCCCCGATCTGCAGCGTTCACCGAACGCCCTCTGCCGGTAACTCCAGCACGCTCTTCCTGCGCAAGCAGCTGGACGCGGCCGAGGTGGAGCTGGATAGCGCGAACCGGCGCGCCTCGGAGCGGGGCGAGGACCTGGCGCGGCTTAAGGACCGGCTGGCGGAGCGCACGGCGCAGCTGAAGGCGCTGCAGACCACGGTGCTGGGCGCGGCGGAGCGGCTGCGCCACTCGGACGACGCCAAGAAGGAGTCGAGCGGCGTGGCGACCGCGCGCATCCGTCACCTGGAA
>Ga0308015_10001372_pt1 | contig 10260 bp, 9 predicted proteins | sample Neamet231_FD_203128 | JGI IMG/M metagenome (GOLD analysis project Ga0308015, IMG submission 203128) | Marine microbial communities from water near the shore, Antarctic Ocean - #231 | ecosystem: Environmental > Aquatic > Marine > Unclassified | place: Southern Ocean | collected 2014-07-28
AAGAATACTTTGATATTCGCATATGGGGTGCACCCGCTACCCTCTCTACATTTGCCTTGATGGGACTGTTAATTGGTCTGGGTAAAAGCAGAACACTGTTAATTGTTCAGTTATTCTTGAACGGGCTGAATATCTTATTAGATGTTTGGTTTGCCGGCATCCTTGGTTGGGGTGCCAGTGGCATAGCCCTCGGCACAGTGATTGCAGAATGGACAACGGTGCTGCTCGCAGTTTGGTTAGTCTATAGAACATTAAATGAGCGCAAGCTGTTAACCGAAGTGTTTTGGCCTAAGGCCAAAATCATGGACTTATCGGCTCTGTTAAAAACAGCATCTGCAAATTTAGATATTATGCTGAGAACCCTCATTTTGGTGTTCTCCTTTGCTTTCTTTATTAACCAGAGCGCTAAGTTTGGCGATACCATTCTTGCCAGCAACCATATTTTATTACAGTTAATTGCGTTTTCAGCGTTCTTTCTGGACGGATACGCCTTTGTGGTTGAAGCCTTAGTAGGAGGCGCCATAGGCGCAAAGCGCAGGGATGTTTTTGATCTGGCCGTTCGGCGGTCAACTGTTTTAGCGTTAATCACTGCAATACTACTGGCATTGGCTATTGTAATGGCCGGTGATATCGCCGTAATGTTAATGACAGATATTAGCTCAGTGCGTTTGGCAGCCAATCAATTACTCCCCTTTGCGGCACTCTATGTGCTGTTCTCTTTCGCAGCATTTCAGTTAGATGGCATATTTATAGGGGCTTCGTTTACGCGGCAAATGCGCGATGCCGCTGCTTTATCTATTGCAGTTTATCTTGTCGCTTGGTGGGCGTTATCAGACCCATTCGGCCTTCAAGGGCTTTGGGGGGCGATGATTATTTATGTTGTCGCCCGTGCCGTAGCTTTATTGTTGTTTTATCCGTCACTGCGGCGGGCCGCTGGAAGGTAAATGGTACTCATTTGTCACCGACTCTTTTTTACCTATGCTTATTTCTTGTGCCAGTCGTTTAATTGACGCACGTCGTGTGGACTGCTTTTATTGCGCCTCTGTTTCGCCTACCAGTCAACGCCACTGCTGAAAAACTGAATATCGCTTTACTTAGTGTTCCACTTTATCTTGGTACTATTACTCAAGGCGGCACACGGTTTGGTCCTCGCGAAATTCGCATACAATCAATGTTGGTGAGCCAATACGGACTCTAGGCTTTCAGGCCTGAATGAAAACCTGTAATCTTCGTGCTTAAATAGTCACTGTAATTGCACCTATGCCTGACCCAACGCTGTACTTTACAAACAACGGTTTGCATACCCATGTGGTTATGTCATGTAAGGCCCTGAGAGCACTTGTACCTGATCTTTCTCAATACGTCGGTAACGACGCTTGGTTGCAGATTGGCTGGGGCGATGCCGGCTACTACGGCGCTGCAAAGCAGACACTGCTATTAGGAGTACTTGCCCTATTCACTCCCACCGCAGCGATAGTTGGCGTACGGTGCATAAATGATCTATCAGCGGACTTCCCCAAATCCACGCGGCTTTACCCAATTATATTAGATCAGACGGCCATGAACGCTGCACTGGCATTGGTTAGTCGGCATTTTAAGCTTAATCAATCAGGGCGTTTGACCTTGGTCAGAGAGAAGCCCACAGGAGAGCTGTTTTTTGCATCTATAGGCACCTATAGCATTTTAAATACCTGTAATAACTGGACGGCCTATGTTCTTCAAGAAGCCGGCTTGAAAATATCCCCTAAAATGACCATAGGGCCCGGTCAAGTCGAGCGAAACGTCAGGAAAAATGGCTATTCAAGCACTAAAAAATAAGCTTTTAATGCACTTATAACTTGAGATAATCGACTAGCTTTCCATCGCTTTAATACGGCGCAGTCCACCCCAAGTCAGTCGATAGACTGGTGCTTCCATCTGATCCATCATGTCTGCAATTTCATTAAACAACCGCCGGTATCGATAAAACGGAACTCTGGGGAATAGGTGGTGAATAGAATGATAATTTTGATATCCCCATAACACCGTTAGTACCGTGGATAGAGGCCCAGGGATCACTATCGTAGACGTATCGACGTAACGCCCCATGCTGTTATGTGGCCTGTGAACTATATAGGCAAAGAGATAGACCAAGGCGATAGTACCCAGCAATCCGGCTACAGCAAACAAGACAAGACCCCGCCACCAACCTGCTATTAAGTCAGCGTTACCCGATTGCCATAATACTAAGAAAGGTAGAATTCTAAGTAGGACTGTAAAAATAATCTCAACAACAAAAGCCGTCTTCTTTGCCAAGGTGGCCTTGGACCAATATCGTTGGGAATACACTTGATATTGAATTGCAATGGCTTGCCATGCTGATTTAAGCATTCCCAATGGCGAGCTAACAATGCCAGCCGAATAACCATCGGGATCTTTTTCAGCGTCGTTTGTATTTGCGTGGTGTGTAAGGTGTTCAATTCTGTGGGCTGTTAGAGGAATAGCTAAGATAGTGCCGGCAAGATAGCCCAGCCCATCATTTAACCAATCCATTGAGCGGTTGTCACCACTGATACTGCCATGTACGGACTCATGTAACACTGTATATGCGGCGTAGGTCAGAGCAATCATTGCCGGAATAGCCAACCACAGGCTAAAACCACCCAACATGACTAGGTAGGGAAGTGCCCAATAAGCCACGAATGACGTTAGGCCAACTAGTACGGTGGGCCAGGCTAAACCGCCGTAGTAGTTCTTTGCCTTTTGACTGGCACTTTTATTTATGGCTGCAATGTCGCTCACATCATTCCCCTATTCATCTAGTCTAAGCCTTTTTGTCATGCTTATCAGGTCTCAGAGTTTTGCTTTTTACAGCAGACTCTAGTCAGTGTAATTCATAAATTATCTATTAAGGGCTCAAATATGGGCAAGATGGGGTTCTTTCACTACCATCTTAGGGTTCTTTTACCATCACTCATAATCATTAGTAGCTTAATTAGATATTGGTTATCTATGGAATCATTCTGACAGAGCTTTTAGGCTTGCTTACGGCGCAAGGCAAAGTAGCCTTAAGGAAGAATAAATTGCAAAATTCAGCGTACTTAATCAGCGATCTTTTGTAACTACGTGTCTAGTCCCACATGAACTTTAGCGAATGGTTACATTTCACTTATACACCCATCACCCTATCGGGGTATAAGGATTGGCTGGTTGAACTAGGTACCCTGAACGATATAACATTATCCAACTGCAGGTTTCGTATGAATAGAGAAAACGGTAGCATTTCTAATAAAGATAATAAGGCATATTTTGATCAGTTTGATACCACAGAGATTAACCGTCAGGACAAAGAACATTTTCTTCATCCTTTTCAGGTTTTTGATGCCTTTCATGAGGAAGGTGCCCTGCCCATAGCCGCGGCGGTTGACGCTTACATTTACGACAGCGATGGAAATAAGTATTTAGACGCCGTCGGAGGCCTTTGGTGTACCAATATTGGGTTAGGTCGTGAAGAAATGGCAGAGGCTATTGCCGACCAGGTTCGTAACATGGCCTACGCCAGTCCTTTCGTCGATATGACCAATATTCCAGCGGCCCAACTCGCCGCTAAACTGGCTGAGTTAGCTCCGGGTAACCTCAACCATGTTGCTCTCTCTTGTGGTGGTTCGACCGCTATTGATACCGCTTATCGTTTAATCCATTTTTACCAAAATTGTCGGGGGAAGCACGACAAAAAACATATCATCTCGCGCATCAATTCCTACCATGGGACGACCTATGCCTCTATGTCCATAGGTGGTAAGCCTGGTGACCATCCTCCAGAGTTTGAGTACATAAAGGACACCATTCACCACATTTCTTGTCCAAATTTTTATCGTGCGGACGGAGACATTAGTGAGGCTGACTTTCTCGCTGCCAAACTTGATGAACTTGAGGCAAAAATAAAAGAAGTTGGCCCTGATAAAGTTGCCGCATTTTTTGCAGAACCCGTTTTTGGTGCTGGCGGCGTTATTATTCCGCCCGCCGGCTATCACCGCGGCACCTGGGAAATTTGTCAAAAATATGATGTGCTTTACGTGTCAGACGAGGTCGTTACTGCCTTTGGTCGACTTGGCCATTGGTTTGCTTCAAAAGAAGTATTCGACTTTCAGCCTGATATCATCTGCTCAGCGAAAGGCCTTACCTCAGGGTATCAGCCACTAGGGGCAACGATTTATTCAAGCACTATTCATAGCGTGATCAGTGAGCCCGGTTATGGGAGATGTTTTACCCATGGCTATACTTACTCAGGTCACCCCGTTGCCTGCGCCGCCGCTTTGAAAAACATAGAAATAATTGAAAGAGAAGGTCTACTAAAGCATGTCAGAGATATCGAACCCTATTTCCAGCAACGCCTTAAAACACTGAGCGACCTGGCGATTGTTGGTGATGTGCGAGGTATTGGCTTAATGGCCTGCGTGGAATTTGTTAAAGACAAAAAAACCAAAGAGATTTTCTCTGAAGAATTAGATATTGGGAAATGGGTCTCTAACCAAGCGGATAGCCGCGGGTTAATCGTCCGTCCTATTATTAATTTGAATGTAATGTCACCGCCTTTAATTATTAATCGAGAACAAGTCGATTTTATCGTCGACACGCTGCGCGATAGTATTGTCGCCTGTTTGGAAGATTTGCGTCGAGAGGGACATTTTTAACGTTATCGACTTTTTTAGAGGTCCCCCATTGATATTTTAGACGTAGACCCCATCTGTTAGGTTAACCATCAAAGGAGTTTAGCTTTGGAACAGTATCGTGGAACAACCATCCTCTCTGTGAGGCGCAATGGGAAAGTCGTGATTGGCGGTGATGGCCAAGTTAGCATGGGCAACACCATCATGAAAGGCAATGCACGCAAGGTACGGCGTCTACACAACAATCAAGTTATTGCTGGCTTTGCGGGCGGCACGGCTGATGCATTTACTCTGTTTGAGCGGTTCGAGGCTAAATTGGAGCAGCACCAGGGAAATTTAACCCGCGCTGCGGTCGAACTTGCCAAAGATTGGCGAACCGATCGGATGTTACGCAAGCTAGAAGCACTTTTAGCGGTAGCAGACAGTGAAGCATCGCTTATCATTACGGGTAATGGCGATGTAATTCAGCCAGAAGATGATCTTATCGCTATCGGCTCGGGCGGACCATTTGCTCAATCTGCTGCTCGTGCGCTGCTCGATAATACTGAATTAGACGCAAGAACAATTGTTGAGGAAGGCTTAAAGATTGCTGGCGACATTTGTATCTATACCAACCATAACCGAACTATTGAAGAGTTAGACTCTAAGGTTTAATTAGGATTTATTATGTCTCAAATGACCCCGCGCGAAATCGTGCATGAACTCAATCGTCATATTATTGGTCAAGACAATGCAAAGCGAGCAGTAGCGATAGCACTGCGTAATCGGTGGCGTCGATCACAACTTGATGACGAGATGCGCAACGAAGTTACGCCAAAAAATATTCTTATGATTGGCCCCACTGGTGTTGGTAAAACTGAAATCGCTCGGCGCCTAGCGCGACTTGCAAATGCGCCTTTCGTCAAGGTTGAGGCCACTAAATTTACCGAAGTTGGTTATGTCGGTAAGGATGTCGAATCTATTATCCGAGATCTGGTTGAAACTTCGGTTAAACAATGTCGTGAAAGCGAGATGGCTAAAGTAGCGCAACGAGCTATGGATGCAGCTGAAGAAAGAGTGCTCGACGCCCTTCTCCCGCCAGCAAGAGGCGTAGATGGCAAAGAAGAAACCGGCTCTACTACTCGCCAGGTATTCCGTAAAAAATTACGTGAGGGCGCATTGGATGATAAAGAAATTGAAATTGAAATGAGCCAGGCCCCTGTCGGTGTTGAAATTATGGCGCCCCCAGGAATGGAAGAGATGACATCGCAACTGCAGAACATGTTCAGTTCTATGGGTAAGGGTAAAACTGCTAGTCGCAAGATCACCGTGGCCGATGCGTTAAAACACCTGAAAGAAGAAGAAGCAGCAAAATTGGTCAACGAAGAAGAGATAAAAACCATCGCTGTTGAGGCTGCCGAACAAAATGGTATCGTATTTCTCGATGAGATTGACAAGGTCTGTCGTCGCGGCGAAACCACCGGAGCTGATGTCTCACGTGAAGGTGTGCAAAGGGACCTACTGCCGTTAATTGAAGGCTGCACAGTCTCGACCAAGTTCGGAATGATTAAGACTGACCACATCTTATTTATCGCCTCTGGCGCCTTTCACCTGTCTAAGCCATCGGATCTTATTCCGGAATTGCAAGGCCGGTTGCCTATTAGAGTAGAGCTTAACGCCCTTACAATTGGTGACCTTGAGCGCATCTTAACCGAACCCAAAGCATCTCTAACCAAGCAATATGTCGAGCTAATGTCCACGGAAGGTCTGTCTATTAATTTCACCAAAGAAGGCATTCGGCGAATCGCTGAAATCGCTTTTGAGGTTAATGAGGGTACAGAAAATATCGGTGCAAGACGTTTGCACACTATTTTAGAGCGATTGCTAGAGGAAATATCTTTCGATGCCTCAGACCTAGGCGCAAAAGATGAGCCAATCACAATCGATAGTGCATTTGTTGAAACACATCTTGGTGAACTTGCCGGTGACGAAGACTTAACCCGCTTCATTTTGTAACAGCATAAAGTCATAGAGAGTAACTATACATGCCCACGCCAACTCGAATTCTGGTGACCGAGGCCAAAGATGCTATCAAATTGGAGTATGGCCCTGATGGCCAACACGCGCTCCCATCTGAATATTTAAGAGTATTCTCTCCAAGTGCCGAGGTTCGAGGTCATGGTAAAGGACAGGAGATTTTGCAGTTTGGAAAACTCAATGTACTTATCCAATCCATAGAAAAGGCTGGCAACTATGCCATTCAAATTACCTTTAATGATGGCCACGATTCGGGTATCTTTTCTTGGGATTATCTGTTCGAGTTGGGTGAAAACTATACTGATAACTGGATTGGCTATCTCGGCCGTCTTCATGAGGCGGGTGAGTCTCGTGACCCAGAAACCCAAGTCGTACGATTCTCCAGTTAGTACCCATGGTCTGCATAGGCTTATTGGACAGACTCAACTATTACAAACGACATGTATGCGACTTATTTTATAATCTCCCTCATACCCAAACACCGCAACTAAAGCTACAATACCCGCCCAGCAAATTTAGACTCTAAATGTCATGGATCAAAAAACAACGCATTTTGGCTACAAAACTGTCAACGTTGAAGAAAAAGCCGGCAAAGTTGCTGACGTTTTTCACTCCGTCGCTAGCAACTATGATCTGATGAATGATCTCATGTCCGCTGGCGTGCATCGACTGTGGAAAAGAATGACGATAGAGATGTCAGGCGTTCGCCCTGGTAATAAAGTGTTGGATATCGCCGGTGGAACCGGAGACCTTGCCGCTAAATTTTCTCGAATAGTCGGCAAGGATGGCTATGTAGTCTTAGCTGATATCAACGACTCCATGCTTAAAGTTGGGCGAGATCGACTAATGGATCTAGGCGTTGTAGACAATGTTAAATTTTCTCAGTCAGATGCTCAACATCTACCTTTCCCAGATAACACCTTTGACATTATTACCATCGCCTTTGGGCTGCGTAATGTTACCGATAAAGAACTGGCACTGAAGTCCATGTTGCGTGTTTTAAAACCAGGCGGCCGACTGCTGGTATTGGAATTCTCAAAACCCGGAAATCCGGTACTATCTAAAATTTATGACACCTATTCCTTTAGCATACTGCCTAAGCTTGGCAAACTATTTGCCGATGATGCAGAGAGCTACCAATATCTAGCCGAATCTATAAGAATGCATCCAGATCAACAAACTCTCATGGGTATGATGGATGAGGTTGGATTTGCTAATACTGACTTTCATAATATGACCGGCGGTGTAGTCGCCCTGCATCGTGGAGTGAAACCTTAGTCATGCTAGCAGTCATTCAGAAAACGGCTCTAGAAGGTGTCGAGCGTCTAATTAATAGCGCCTTAGAGTACGATCCTATATCCGCAAAGGCGCTGACCCAGCTAAACGGCCAAATTATACGAATAGATAGCACAATGCCTCCGATCTCAATATCAATAGAACCGACAGATCAGGGCATCAAACTTCATAGTGAGCGACAAGAAGATAATGCTGTAACCGTTGAAGGAACCTTAGTATCTTTGGTGGGCGTGGCATTGAGTTCCAAAGAATCGATGTCTTTTTCGGGCACGGGAGTCAAGGTTAGTGGTAATTTAGACACTCTAAACCAATTAAATAAGATTATTGGCAATCTAGATGTCGATTGGGAAGGCGCTCTAGCTCAGATCGTTGGAGACTTACCCGCCCATCTGTTCGCCAAAACTGTGCGTAACTCTGCCGCATTTAAAACGGAAGCTGCAGCCAGAGCTACCTCGGCTATGGTTGAAGTAGCGCAAGAAGAGTTCAAGTTAACACCCAGTAAGAACGAATTTGAGACCGTAGGCCCACAAATTCGACGCCTGTCATCAGACGTCGATCGTTTAACAGTGAGAGTGAAAAAGTTTCAGTTAAAACTAGATCAACACATCGCAGCAAAGGTCCCCTCGTAATGCGCCTGCGACGTCTGGGAAAAATCATTAAAGTGGTAGGCAAATACCGGCTAGATCAGCTATTGGACAAAGGACAATTACCGCTGGGTGCCCGCCTTTTACTATCTCCAGCCGTCCTTTTTGGTAGAGCTAAGGGAACTCGCGGCGAGCGATTACGTCAGTCATTGGAAGAGCTAGGTCCCATTTTTGTCAAATTTGGTCAATTACTCTCCACGAGACCAGACTTGGTGCCTGAAGATATCAGTGAGGAATTATCCATCCTCCAAGATAATGTACCTCCATTTTCATCGACCCTTTTTAAGGAAAATATTGAAATTGCTCTGGGTGGCCAAGTAGAGGATCTTTTTGACAGTTTTGAAAAAGATCCCTTAGCCTCAGCGTCGGTCGCACAGGTGCATGGTGCCGTCTTAAAAGATGGACAAAGAGTAGTGATCAAGGCCGTCCGCCCAGGTATTGAGAAAACTATTAGAAAAGATTTGGCTCTACTCTATACCTTGGCCCGGTTAGTGCTTAAATACAGTGTAGATGGGCCAAGACTTCACCCAGTAGAGGTGGTCAAAGACTATGAATCGGTGATTATTGAGGAGTTGAACCTCCAGTCTGAAGGCGCCAATGCCTCATTGCTACGCCACAACTTTACTGACTCCCCGTTGTTGCATGTCCCCGAAATACACTGGCCCTACTCTAATAAAGATGTGTTGGTAATGGAAAGGATCCAAGGGATTCCTGTTACAGATATAGTCAAACTAAAGGCCTCGGGAGTTGATTTCAAGCTACTTGCCGAGCGTGGTGTAGAAATATTCTTTACTCAGGTCTTCGAGCATAATTTTTTCCATGCAGACATGCATCCGGGCAATATTTTTGTTGATGTGACCGACCCCGTATCACCCAGTTACATTGCCGTCGACTGCGCGATCATGGGCTCCCTCTCCAGCGAAGACCAGTTTTATATGGCGCGAAATCTACTCGCTATGTTTCAAAGAGACTATAGATTGGTGGCCGAATTGCACATTCGCTCTGGATGGGTGCCCAAAAATACCCCAATAAACGAATTCACCGGCGCCATCAGATCCGTCTGCGAGCCTATTTTTCAGCGGCCACTGAGCGAAATCTCTCTCGGTCATATGCTTATAGATCTATTTGCCACGGCACGCCGTTTTGACATGGAAGTTCAGCCATCCTTGGTTTTATTACAAAAAACATTACTCAACATCGAGGGGCTCGGTCGCCAACTCTACCCTGACCTTGATCTTTGGCAAACTGCACAGCCCTATTTAGAAAAATGGTTAAAAGACCGTTATTCACCAAAAAGTATATTTAAACAGTTTCAGCGTTATGTGCCCGATTGGCTAGAACATCTCCCCGAAATACCACCGATGATATTTCAAGCTCTTAAATCAGCCCAAGCGAGCACGACTCAGCCAAACGATGATAGTCCTGCTGTCGTTAAAACATCGTCTTGGCGCTCCAAATACCTGACTGTTATTGGCAGTGTAGCCCTTGCGGCTGCCGCAGGACTAGCGTTGCCCCTATGGACTGAGTCTCTTACTCATCTATCTACGGTCAGCGGCATTCTTGCTGCTATCGGGCTCGTCATTCTAGTCCTGCGCTAGTTGTCACTTTAGTTAACGCCCAACAACTGCCATAATTAGGGACTAATTCTTTTTATT
>Ga0308015_10001374_pt1 | contig 10257 bp, 4 predicted proteins | sample Neamet231_FD_203128 | JGI IMG/M metagenome (GOLD analysis project Ga0308015, IMG submission 203128) | Marine microbial communities from water near the shore, Antarctic Ocean - #231 | ecosystem: Environmental > Aquatic > Marine > Unclassified | place: Southern Ocean | collected 2014-07-28
GTCAACTGCGCGCGGCCAAGCTCTCTGCGGAGCAGATCCTGCTGGCGACGATGAGCTCGATCGAGAACGCCGCCAAGAACGCCGCGCCCACCGCTGCCTCGGTGGAGCAGCTGCTGCAGGCCACGGCCTCGCTGGCCGCCGCGGCGAAAGACACGGCTAACGCCACGTCGAGCGGCTACCGCGGCTTCCAGACGCGCGCGCTCGCCATGGCGACGCAGCTGCTCGGCGTGGCCACGGCCAACGCGCACGCGTCGCTCAGCGCCAACTCCGCGTCGTCAGCCAAAGCGCTGATCGACGACGTGCTCGCAGTGCAGACTGCGGCGCCGTGGGCGGTGCAGCCGGCGGGCGGCGGCGGCGCGCTGGCGGCGGTCACGGCCGGCGGCAACCTCAGCAGCTCGAGCAGCGGCGCGGCTCTGGTGAGCGCCCTGGGCGCGCTCGGCGAGGCGTTGCTGCTGGGCGAGCTCTGCGGCGCCGACTCCAAGACGCTGGTCTCGCCGGATAGCCTGCTCTCGGCGACGGCGGTGTGCGCGCTGACGGCGGGCAACGGCCCGGCGACCATCGCGCTGGCGCAGGGCAACACCTCCACCACCGTCACGGCCACCTTCAAGGCGCCGAAAACGGTGGTCAGCGGCGTGCTGCGCGCCTCGCTGCCGGTCTCGACGCACTGGGCGCCGGCGGGCGCCACGTACCTCTCGCCGGTGCTGGCCTTCAGCTCGTCCGGCGAGGTGGCCTTGAAGGCCAACCTCAGCTGGCTGCCCACCGTGAGCGCGCTGCGCGGCTCGGCCTACGCCGCGGCGTGCGGCGCGCGGCTGGGCAGCTCGCTGGTCTGGGACACGAAACTCTGCGCGCTGACGGCCTCGGACGGCGGCGGCGCGCTTTGCGAGTGCGCTTCGCTGCCCAAAGACGCCGAGGCGTCGCTGGCGCTGCTGGTGGCGGACTCCAAGTGCTCAGCCGCCACCTCGTGCGGCGGCTGCTTCGCGCAAGGGGCGCAGTGCGGCTGGTGCGAGACGGACCAGAGCTGCATCGACGGCGACAGCAGCGGGCCGCGCTTCCCGAACCTCTGCGCCAAGCCCGAGGCGTGGCTCGGCGGCCTGCACGCGGGCTCCGAGGGCTGGAACGACGGCTGGTCCTACGACGCGTGCCCCTGCTCCACGTACTCGGTGCGCCAACCCTCTATGGCCGCGGCGCTCAAAGCGGGCGCGCCGCGCGGCCTCGGGCAGGGCAGCTTCGGCGCGGCCGCGGGGCTCAACCAGACCGCCGGCGAGTACTCGCGCTGCGGCGCTTTCCCGCTGCAGCCGTGCGTGGCCGAGCCCTGGCTGCCGGCTTACCAGTTGGGAGGCGAGGAGGCCTGGCGGCTCGGCGCGGGCACCGGCTGCGCGCGCTGTGTCGTGGCGGGAAGCGCGGCGCGCGGCAAGCGCTCGTGCGCCTTCTGCCCAGCGCTGGGCGCCTGCATGGACTCGGCCACCGTCGGCACGTGGTGTCCGAGCGCCAGGCACAAGCTGCAGGGCTGGCCGCCCACCGTGCTCGCCGCGCAGCCCGCGGCGTGCCCAAAACCCTGCGACCCGGCCTGGGGTAAAGCGCAGTCGCCGCCGATCGCGACGCAGCTGTGCAGCGCCAGCCACGGCGTGTGCTCCAAGTACCTGACCTGCACCTGCCTCGCCTCGCGCTTCGGCGCTGACTGCTCCGGCAAGTGCCCCGGCGTCCAGCCGAGCGGCGCCGCCTGCTTCGGGCGCGGCGTCTGCGACTCGGGGCGGCTGGGCAGCGGGCTATGCCACTGCACCAACGCCACGGCCAAGCTCTACTCGCTCTCCGAGCCGCCGAACTACTACGGCCACGCCACGCCGCCGCTGAACGACTCGGCGTGCGAGGACTGCGACGCGCAGCACTGGGGCGCGGGCTGCGCCGGGCTGTGCCCGCTGGGCGCCAAGGGCGCCGTGTGCTCCGGCAACGGCAACTGCTCGCGCGGCGCGCGTGGCGACGGCGCGTGCACCTGCGAGCCGTTCGTCGCGGGGCCGGCCTGCGCGACGCTGTGCCCGCGCGCCGCCAACGGCTCGGTCTGCTCCGCCGCCGGCGCCTGCGACCACGGCGCCGGCGGCAGCGGCAAGTGCACCTGCCGCGCGCTGTACTTCGGCGCCGACTGCGGCGGGCGCTGCGACGGCGGCACGGCGGCGGAGTGCTCTGGGCACGGCACGTGCGCCGACGGCGCGGCGGGCACGGGCAAGTGCTCGTGCCGCGAGGGCTGGCGCAACGCCAACGCCACGCACGCGCCCAACGACTGCTCGGTGCCGCCGCTGCGCGTGGTGGTGAGCATGGGCACCAACGCCGACAGCCGCGCCTCGACGCTGACCGCGGACAAGCTCGCGGCGTCGCTCGGCGCGGCGCTCGGCGTCTCGCCCGCACACTTCAAGCTGCTGACGGTGGCGGTGGAGGTGGACCGCGACGAGGATGCGGGCACCAGCACCTCCTTCACCTACGTGCTCTTCGAGGTCAAGTCTGTCGGCGCGCTGGCGGCCACGGCCGTCTGGGCGCAGCTGCGAGCGGCGGTCGACAACAACCAGATCAAGGCGAGCCAGGTGGGCTTCACGATCTTCAAGGCTCTGCTCTCGGCGCGCATTTTCGGCGACGGCGGCAGCCAAGCCTGCCCCAAGTCCGTGGGCCCGCTCGCGCATCTGGAGTGCAGCGACAACGGGCAGTGCGAGGCGACCGTCGGCGTCTGCTACTGCTACCTCGGCCGCACGGGGCTGAGCTGCGGCTCCAACCTCGAAAAGGCCGTGATTGACAACTCGGGCACGCCGGTCTGGGTCTCGGCGATCATGATGCTCGGCGGCTTCGCGCTGGCCGTGGTGATCGGCGCCGCGTACACGTACTCGGAGACGCAGAAGCGCGAGGAGTTCGAGCGGCAGGAGCGCGCCGAGGAGCGCCGCGTCAAGCGGTTGCAGATGGCGGCGGGCGACTACGACGCCGCCGACCCTACCGCTTACACGCGCCCCGGCGACACCTCGACGCGCTACTCGGACAACGGCGCGACGTCGCCGGGTGGGCGCTCGCGCCGCTCGGGGCAGTCGTCGCCGCACAAGTCGCCGACCAAGGCCTGGCTCGACGCCAACGCCTCGCCCGTGGCGCGGCAGCGCGCAATGGCGCGGATGATGCAGCCGGCGGGCGCGCCGAAGCAGAAGTTCAAGCTGCAGCGCGACGCGCGCGGCCGGCCGCACGTGCTGGCGCTGCAGGAGGACGGCGACAACGTCTCGTTCTCGCTGCGCTCGCAGCTGCCCAAGCGCGCCGACGCCTACACCGCGCCCGACGACGACAATGTCGGCGACGAGATGGGCGGGCTGGATTTGGCGGAGGTGGAGCGGCAGCGCGCGGCGCTGGACTTCGTGGCGGCGCCGCACCGGCAGCAGCAGGCGCGCGGCATGTCGTCGTCCGGTATGCTGCGCTTCGACGCCACGGGAGCGCTCGGCGCCACGCATGAGGTAGGACCGCAGGGCGCGGCGCGCGCGCTCTCGCGGCACGCCAGCATCTCGAACTCGCACCTGCTGCACAAGATCGCGCCCAAGGCGCAGCGCGGCCGCAAGGCCTCGGCCAAGGCCTCGCGCCGCATCCTGGCCTCGGGCGCCACGGAGCGCGGCTCCAAGAACCGCGAGCCGCTTCCCGGCGCGGCGCTCGGCGCGGTGGGCGCGCGCGTGCGCGTCGACGCCAAGCTGCACGCCATCGCCAAGGAGCGGCGCGAGCACCACGACGCCGACACGCATAAGCTCGCGCCTAAGGGCCCCGACGCGGAGCAGCTGCGGCGGCGCATGGAGCAGGCCGCGGGCAGCGTCTCGGCGCGCACGCGCGCCGAGGAAAAGGACGAGAGCGCGCTGCTGCTGGGCTCCGCGGCCGAGGCGCACGCGGCCGCCACGACCGCGCTGGCGCGGCGGCGCGCCGAGGCCGAGATCCAGATGGATGCGCTGCCCACCGCGGAGGACAAGTGGGGCGGCCCCACGGCCGAGGAGGTCGAGGCGTTCTTCGGGCACGAGGAGACCGTCGGCCACCGGCGCGAGCGGCTGCTCAAGGCCAAGCGCGCGCCGCACACGCTCGGGCTGAGCGGCCCGGAGCACGCGCGCATGTACGAGGCCTACTGCGTGGCCTTCACGGCCGAGTCGGAGGAGCGGCAGGCGGACGCGGACAGCCGGGCCGCCGACGCGGAGCGCCGAGCGCAGATCACCGCCAAGGACCTCGAGCACCAGACGGTGGAGGCGCAGTCGCTGGTGGCGGAGCACGCGGCGGCGCTGGAGCTCAAGGCGTTCCTGCTGTCGCTCGGGCTGGAGCGGCACTACGAGGTGCTGCGCGAGGAGCACATCGACCTCACCGCGCTGCGCCACTGCAGCGAGGACGACCTCTGGGAGCTGCAGCTGCCGAAGGGCGCGCGGCTCAAGATCCTGGCGGCGCTGCGCGCGGGCTTCGGCATCGACCCTAGCGTCGAGCACCACGAGGTGGACCGGCTGCCGGAGCTGCAGTCGGGCTCCGCCGCCGTGGACGGGCAGCGCATCGGGCACGTGCCCACGAAGCGCAAGGGCATCGGCGAGTACCGCTGCGTGGCGCCGACGGCCATCACCGTGCACCGCAGCCCCGACGACCTCGACTCGGTGATCGGGCGCATCGAGCCGCAGGAGGAGGCCGTGGCGCACGAGTCGCGCATGAACTCGCTCGGGCAGCGCTGGGTGCGCCTCACCACCAGCGGCGGCGCTGACGGCGCCGCGCCGGGCGTGACCGGCTGGGTGCTAGAGAAGGACTTCGAGGGGCTGATCCTGCAGCCGGTGACGCCGCGGAGCGCGCGTAGGGAGCACTTCGGCGCGGGCGGCGAGGCGCGGCAGCTGGCGTCGCGCGAGCTGAGCCACGCCTCGACGGGCTCGCTGAGCGAGGTGGGCGCCGCGATCGACGACCTGCTCGGCGCGAGCGACAGCATGCTCCGCGCCTCGATGCCGCGCGCCGACGACCCGCTGACGCTGGAGGACGTGCTCATGGCGCGCAAAGCGGAGAAGCGCGCCAAGCGCGACGCGGTGAAAAAGGCGCAGCGCGCGAAGCACCGCTTCGCGCACGAGGCGCACCACGAGGCCGAGGGGCAGCTGAGCGAGCTGCGCGAGCACGAGCAGCAGCGGCAGGCGATCCGCTCGCAGCTGGAGGAGATGCACGAGCTCACGGCGCAGCTGGGCGAGGAGGCGCTGCAGGAGCACGTCAGCGTGCGCGCGGAGGAACTGCGGCGGCTGGGCGAGGAGAGCGCCCGCACGCCGGCCGAGCTCGAGGGCAAGGCCAAGAGAGAGAAGAAGAAGAAGCGCGGCGGCGAGGGGCAGGACGGGCCGGAGGGCTACCCGAGCCGCGCCCAAGGCAGCGTCGAGGCGGCCAGCCCGCGCTCTTCCGCCTCGGGCTGCTCGTTCCGCGGTGTCGCTGACAGCGGCAGCAGCAGCAGCAGCGGCGGCAGCACGCCGCGGCTGCGCGAGGCCTTCGCCGCGTTCCAGGCCGCCGACACAAACCAGTCCGGCACAATCGAGCGCGACGAGGTCGGGGCGCTGTTCGAGCGGCTGGGCGTCGAGGCCAGCGACGAGCAGCTCAGCGTGATCTTCGGCGAAATGGACGCCGACGGCGACGGCGCCGTGTCCTTCGAGGAGTTCGAGCGCATGACGCAGCACCCTGTCTCGGCTGTGTCGCGCACGCCGTCGGAGGAGGACCAGTTCCTGGCGCAGTCGAGCTCCAAGCTGCAGGAGCTGCTGTCCGCGCTCTCCACCTCGGTGGCGGGCGTCGGCTCGGGGCTCTCGCAAGCGCAGGTCAGCTCCGACTCCTTCGTCGCGGCAGGCGGCCACCGCGGCCTGCGCTCGCGCGACGGCAAGAGCGCGAGCGCGAGCTCAAAGAAGGCGAACAAGCCCTTCAAGCCCAACCCGCGCGCAGAGGCGAGCCTCGACGCCAGCATCGACGCGGCGATCATGCGGCAGTCGGGGCACGACTTCGGGCCTATCGAGGAGGCCGACGAGACGCTGGACGACGAGGAGCTGCTCAAGCTCAAGGCCGAGTACAACGTGATGGCGGGGCAGATCGTGGGCGGCGGCGTGATGATGGAGACCTCTGAGCTCAACCTCGTGGCCGGCATCGACGCCGACGCCGCGACGCTCTCGTCGTCCGAGCTCATGATGATGAGCCAGACGCTGCTGGGCGGCGGCGTCGTCGTCTCGACCGCCGACCCGGACCTGCACATCTCAGCGCGCGTGGTGCACGGCGGGCACGAGCACGACCACGAGCGCGTGGCCAAGCAGCGCAAGGCCGGCAACACCTCGGTCTACAACAAGCGGCTCAAGGCACTCGAGGCGCAGCGCGGCAACCTGGCGCACGAGATCTCGTCGCGGCTCAGCCTGCTCGCGGGCTCTCCCAAGAAGCTCGCGACGGGCATCGCCAAGGTCGCCGAGGAGGAGCGCGTCGTGCACTCGTTTGGCTCGCCCGCGCCCGTCAAGGCCTCGTCGGCGGCGGCGGCGCTGCCGGCAGCGGCGGCCGACGTGCGCTCGCCGCCATCGCTGGCGCAGGGAGCGGTTAACGACGACGAAGTGGATAATGCGAGCGCCAGCGAGCACGACGAAGCGGAAGACGCGTCGAGCGCTGCGGTCAACGAGCCGGAGGCGCTGACGCTCTTTGCGGCGGACGAGTCGGCGATAGGGCCGTCGCTGGACGATAACGACGGCCCGGCCGAGTTCGCGCCGCCCTTAGACGGTGGCGAGGAGGCGCAGGAGGCGGCTTCGCCCGCCAAGCCGGCGAGGCCGCTGTCGGGCCATGTGCTGGGCGCGACGCCCAGCCAGCGGCATATGTCGTCGCGGCCCTCGACGGCCGGGCCAACGGCGCCTCGTCTCGCGGCCAAGCTGGCCGCGCGCACTGCGGCGCAAGTCAAGCTGTCGCAGCAGCAGGACCTGAAGCGCGGGCAGAGCGCCAAGCGCCGTGGGCGCAGCGCGGGGCAGAGGCTGGCGGAGAGCCACAGCTCTGCGGGGCTGCGGCCGAAGGCGGAGTCGAAAGAGGCCGACGTCTGAGCGTTGGTATGTACACAAAACTTACTGAACATTCAACTTGAAGCTACTGTACATTGCACCGCTGCTCTCTCGCTCGCGCTTTCAGCCGCTTCGACGTGATGATTGCACGTGTGCCTGTACAAGCAAGCTGCACGAGCTTGTGAGTCCTACTTACAGTTGTTTATTCTCCATCACGCGTAGAAAGCAGCGCCGAGAAGCCGTGCGCCTGAGTCGCCTTCTGCTGCTCCCACCCCGCCACGCCCTCCAGCGAGAAGTCATCGCGCAGCCACTCACCAACGCCGGTCGCCGCCGCGGCCGCCGCCTTGCCCTTGCGACCCTTCTTGGCCGGCGCCGCCGGCTTCAGCTTGAGCCTTGCCGCGTCAGGTGTCGGCGCGCCACCGCCGCGGGCCCGCTTGGCGCTCGAGGCCGCGCCGTCCGCAGACCGTTTGCCCTTCGCTTCGGCTTTCGGCTTGGTCCGCGCCGCAGGTGCCGCGAACAGATCGTCGCCAGAGTCGTCAGAGCTCGCACCGCCGGGTGCTGCGCCGGCCGCCGCCGCCTTTCCGCTGCGCCGCTGCTGCGGCTGCTCCTCCTCATCGCTGTCAGATGAAGACAGCGCCAGCCCTCTGCCGCCGCCGCCGCCACCGCCGCCACCGCCATCCCGTTTCATCTTGGAGGGCGCCGCAGAGAACTGTTGCTGGCCGCCGACCTTGAGCTGCAGCGGCCGCACGTGCTCGGACTCGCCCACCGCACCGTAGTTGTTCTTCCCGTCGACCGCGCTGCGAGGTAGTGGGCACGCGTCAGCGTCGGTGAAAGAGAGTCGAGCACCATAGCCGCGGGCGGGCGCGCGGGCAGGCGCGCGGGCGGGCAACCGCGCGAGCACCAAGCGAACACCAAGCGGGCTCGCTTACTCTCACCTGGTGACGTTGCCAATCTTCTTGGAGATCATCTCCCACAGCTGCTCGTCGTACGTGCCGTTCGCGATGAGGATGTGCACGTCCACCGACGTCGCCGTCTGCCCGATGCGGTGCGCGCGGTCCTCGGCCTGCAGCAGCATGCCCGGAGTCATGTGCAGCTCTGCGAAGACCACGAACTGCGCCGCCGTGAAGTTCAGCCCCGCGCCCGCCGCCGTGATCGAGAGCACGGCGACGCGCGTCTTCATATTTGTCTGAAAGTCGGTGGCGACGTCGTGGCGCTTCTCAGAAGCGACGCTACCGTCGATCTTGATTGCTCTGATCTTCTCGTCGTTGAGCTCTTGGTGGATCGAGTCGAGCACGTGCTTGTGGTGCGCGAACACCAGCACCTTAGCCTTCGGATTCTCAGCAAGCAGGTTGAGGATGTAACGCTTCGCCCAGTTCACCTTGCACTGGCCAGTCAGGCGATAGCACTCCATAATCGCCGCGCCGATAGCGTTGTCCTCGTTCTTCGCGCGGTCACCGCCACCCAAGCCGTTATCATCCCAGCCAGCGCCGTCCAGCGCCGCCACCTCGCGGTCGAAGTCACGGCTGCGGCTGCGTAGCTCAGCGATGCGACCGAGTGACTCGGCGATCGGCTCGAGGTCTGCGCGGTCAAGCGTCACCGGCACCTTGATGCGTCGCTTGGGCGGCAGTTCCTTCATCACCTAAGAGGGGTTTACTCAAGGATAATCAGCAGGGATTCACTTGAGGAGGCGTCGCTTGGGCGGTAGTGCCTTCAGCACCTCTGACTTCAACCGACGGATCATCACCTGCTTAAATTCGAGGAGTGAGCGGCAGGGAAAGTTGGCGCGGCAGACAGTCAGAGGCCGCCGGATCATAACCGTGCGCGTGAGCAGAGCGTGCAGATGGCACCAGGGACAGGCAGCACAGCAGGGCAGGGGCACGCAGCAGGTAGCACAGCATTCATCACCGTGTGCGTGAGCAGCGCGTGGAGTTCGCCGCCGTTCGTCGATCCCGTGGCGTTGAACCGCACCTATAAGAGATTACTTCAAGGATCAACAGCAGGGATTTTCGTAGGAATGGAATGCACAGGAGGGCCCTTGGCGGTGAAACGCACGCCGCCGCCGCCGAAGCTGGCCGGAACGTCCTGGCCGTCGCAGCAGAGCTTGTCAGCAGGCAGCAGCACAGAGCAGAGCAGCACAGGCGTCAGCACACACCAGGCAGTAGCAGCAGCAGCAGCAGCAGCAGCAGCAGGCCGGCAGTGTCACACCCAGCAGCAGGGAATACCTTTCCGTCGCAGTAGCGCTTGCCGAACTCGCGGTACGGCACTTTCTGGTACTCCGGCCGCAGGATCTGCAGCAGCGAGTGAAGCTCCGCGGGGCGATTGAGAGCAGGCGTGCCCGTCAGCATGATGCACCGCTTCGCGTTCTGGAAGAGCGGCGTGAGCGCCTTGGTTCGCTGCGCATCGCAGTTCTTTAGCGCGTGACATTCGTCAGCGATCACCACTCCCAGCTGCGAGAGCTGGCCGCGCTCTGAAGATTGCGCCGCGCGCATGAGCAGGTCGTACGTCACTACCGTCACCGCGGGCAGGCCCTCACCCTGAAGCCGCGCGGTGAGCTGCTTGCCGCTTTGTACAACGAACACCTCCGACTTATTCATGTACGTCCATGTCAGCAGCTCCAGCCCCCACTGAGAGCGCAGCGACGACGGGCAGCACACCAGAAGCGGCCAGTCATCTTTGTAGGCGCAGGCGATCGCGATGGACTGCAGCGTCTTGCCCAATCCCATCTCATCTCCGAGCAGCAGCCGGCCGCCGAATCGCAGCCCGGCCTTCACGCCCTCCGCTTGGAACGGCTGCAAGCGGAGGAGAAGAAGGATAAGGGTGAGGAGGATGAGGAGGAGAGCAGAATGAGGGCAGTGCAGAGGTAGTGATCAGCTCCGGCAACTACAGCAGCAGCAACCACAAGCAACAGCGCTCGCGCGCGCGTACCATCAGTGCCTCGTTCAGCCGCTGCGGCACATTCTCGAGCCACGCCGCCACCTGCTCCTCGGCGCAGCGCTGCTGTGGCTTGAGAAGCAGCCCACGCGCCCAGGGCGGCGCGGCGTCCAAATCCACCTGCGCCAGGACGCATTGACTCAGTCGCAGTCGCAGTGGAGGTGGCGAGAGTAGCAGATGCAGGAGCGCAGCAAGCACCTCCGCGGCCGGTGCGCCGTCGCCGCCCACGTAACCGCCCAGGGCCCGCAGCGTCTCGGCGAAGAGGGGCGGGCTCATAGGCATCACCTGGGGAGGCGGGAGAGGGGAATCGTCAGTGCCAACA
>Ga0308015_10001377_pt1 | contig 10250 bp, 9 predicted proteins | sample Neamet231_FD_203128 | JGI IMG/M metagenome (GOLD analysis project Ga0308015, IMG submission 203128) | Marine microbial communities from water near the shore, Antarctic Ocean - #231 | ecosystem: Environmental > Aquatic > Marine > Unclassified | place: Southern Ocean | collected 2014-07-28
CCGCCGCAACCATGTCAGCGCAGCCAACAGTGATCCCCTCGCCCACGCCGGCTGATCCAGACCCCGCCGCCTACCCTCGACGCCGGCCCCCGTCGTAGTCTACGACGGGGGCCGGCGCAAGCTGCTGGAGGGCCTGCACCAAGCCAAGCGCGGGTAGATGGCCGACATGAGCGGCGACGACCCGAGCTTCCAGTTCCAGAACGTGGATCTGAGTAAGGACGAGGGAGCCAAAGAGCTGCTCTTCAAGAAGCTGAGCCCGAAGCAGCTCAACACGCGCGAGCTGAATCTGAGGTACCTCGAGCTGAGCGCCGAAGACGGCAAGCGGCTGGGCAAGGATGTACTGCCGTTCCGCGGCAAAAATGAAGAAGCTGAATCTTAACAGCAACAAGGGCCTGGGCGACGAGGGCGTGGCGGCCACCGTGCGGTGGGCGGCGTGGCGCTGGAGATGCTATACCTCAGCGAGACCAACGCCGGCCCCAAGGCCACAGCGGTGCTGGGCAAGTGGCTGGGAGTCGAAGGCGCGGCGGCCAACCTGAAGCTGCTGGAGCTCATCTACAACCCGGGCCTGGGCGAGGCGGAGCGGGCGGCGATCAGGGCAGCCTGTCCTATGGGCGTCGACCGGCGCTGCTAGCTCGCCAAATGAAACATCCGCTCGATACGATATCAACAGCACTGTAATTTCCTCCCGTCTCGGAAACGTCCAGCTAGCGGCCGCGCGTGCTCCTGCGCGCCCCGCTGCCGCCCTTCTTTCGGCCGCCCTTGCCCTTGCCCTTGCCCTTGGCGGAGCCGTATGTGCGCTTGGGGGAGGGCGACTTGGCGGCGGAGCTCGAGCTGGCGCCGAAGTCCGCGAGCACCTCCTCGTCGCTCTTCTCGTTGGGCTGCTGCTGCTGCCGAAGCGCTAGTCAGAACCAAAAGCAGCAACACTAGTAGCAGCAGCACGCAGCGCACCTTGGCGGAGCCGGCGGCGGCGGCCTTATCCTTCTTGCGCGGCGGCGGAGGCGTGGCGGGCGGCGCGGGCTCGTCCGCCTCCTGCTCGTCGAGCGAGGCCACGGAGCGGCCCGACTGCACCAGGAACTCCCAGCGCTGACGGCACTCCTTCGGGTTGCGCTCAGCGCCAACGGCCTCCGCGACGTCGGCCCAGAGCTCGGCGGTGAGCGGGGAGACGCCGCCCACCATGGCGCGGATCGTGCCGTCCTGTCGCTTGCCCCAGCGCTTCTCCGTCGCGCCCTTGCTGCGGCAGTTTGGCGCCGAGCGCACAGTGGTGTTGCGGCCACCCTTGCCAGCCGAGCGCGGGCCGGGCGACTTGGCCTTGCTGCTCTTGCCCTTGCCCTTGGCCCCGACCACGCGCCCGGCCGCCACCACGTTGCCGGAGGTCTCGTGGGCGACGCGCTTCAGCCGGCTGGACGCCACCGGGTCGCGAAGCCCCGCTCGCGAGGAGCGGCGCTGAGAGGGGTGTCAGCACGAGCAGCTCGAGCAGCACGAGCAGCACGAGCAGCACGAGCAGCACGAGCAGCAGCAGTACCTGCGAGCGCGTCGCGTCCTCCGACTCCGAGGTGCTGACGTACTCCTGGCTCCCCTCGCTCTCCTGGCTCGACTGCTGCTCGGAGTAGGCCTTGCGCACTACCAGCGACGGCGACGAGCCCTTTTTCTTCTTCTGCGCCGCGGCGGCGGCGCGGCCGGTGGTCGCGGGCCGAGCGCCGCCGGCACCGGCGCCGGCGCCGGCGCGGCCGCGGCCGCCCAGTCGGCGCGGCGAGGGGGAGAGGTGCGGCACCTCGCCGGAGGACGGGGCGCCGTCGCGGCCCTCGTCAAAGTCGAAGGTGCCGCCCGTCTTGGCCGACTGCACCTTGGCGCGGTGCCGCTGCAGGCCGGACGGGCTGCTCACGGCGGCGGCGGCGCCGCCGCCGCCGCGGCCGGGCGAGCGCTGCGGTGAGGAGCGCGGCCCGAAGCGCCCTCCCTGCCCCGAGGGCGAGGGGGCGGGCGACGCGTCGTGCAGCTCAGCCATCCGCTCCTCGACGCTGCGCTTCTGCTGCCCGCCGCCCGCCGCCGCCGCCTTGCCCTTGCCCTTGCCCTTGCCCTCGCCCTTGACGGGGGTGGAGCGGCTGCGGCCGCGCCGCCCGCCCTGGCTGCTGGCACCGCCGCCGCCGCCGTCCTCGCTGTCCTCCGCGCGATAGTCGTCCTGCCCGTGGCTGAAGTCCTCGTACTGCGAGAAGTGCACGTCGTAGCCGGCATGCCCCTGCAGTATCTCCATCGTCATCGAACCGAAGGCCTCGCCCACCTTCACCCCCGCACCCGGCGATGCCGCCGCCGTGTCCGCGACGCGCTGCATCGGCGAGCTGTTTGCACCGCCAGAGGAACCGCCGCTGCCGCCGCGCCGCGAGCTGCGGCTGCGGCTGCTGCCGGCGGAGCGGGGCGGCGAGGCGGCGGGGCCGAGCTCTTTGAGCGCGCCCGGCTGCGTGCGGTCCACCTTCGCGGCGGGGGCTTTGGGCTCCGGCTTGGGCTTCTTGCGCGGCGAGGCCTTGGGCCGGGCCTTGGCCTTCGCCTTGGCCTTCTTGGGCTTTCCCGCCCCGCCGAAGTGCTTGGATGGTACCAGCGGCGAGCTCGCTTTCTCGGACTGCCGCGACGACGCAGCCTCGTCCTCCTGTACAGCGGCAGGCACGTGGTCAGCAGCAGCACGGGCGGGGGCAGATGAGGAGAACGGAACGACGAGCAAACGCTGCAGAGCGATGTCAGCACAGCACTGGTCTCCACAGCAGCAGCAGCAGCAGCAGCAGCCTCACCTCAGTCGACTCTCCGCCGTCTCGCACCTCCGCGCCGCCCTCGAAGTCGGGCGCGTCCGCGGACGGCCCGCCGCCGCCGCTGACGGCCGCCGCGCCGCGCTTCTTCGACTTCTTCGCGGGCGTCTTCTTGCCGCCGCCGCCCGTGCGCGCGCCCCCGTCGGAGGAGGAGGCGCCGCTGTCTCTCTCGTTGGCCTTGCCGAACGCGCGCTCGTCGCGGTCGACGTACTTCTTGGCCGTGAGCGTGGGCAGCGTGTACAGCGTCACCGGCTGCTTCACGCGCCCGATCGTCGACTGGTTGTCGACGATCAGCGACGTGCGGAACACGCTCACGATCGGCTGCATCATGTCGTCCGGCTCCATGAGGTCGCGCGTCACCTTGTTGCTCGCGTCGTCCGAGAAGATGTAGTCAGGCTGCTTGGCGCCCGCGCGCGGAATCTTGGGCAGCGCCTTTCCGCCCATCTCCTCCCAGCGGGCTGATTGGCGGAGGGCGTCAGCGCGGGAGGGCGGACAGCGGCGGGCGAGCAGCGGCGGGCGCGCCAAGCGGCCGCAGCGGGCGGCGGGCGCCAAGCCCCACCTTGCCGCAGGCGCGTGAGCTCCGGTGACTCCTTCGAGTCGCAGAAGAACGCGCTCTTGCCGTCGAAGTCGTAGCGGAAGGAGGGCTGCGCATTCGAGGCCGCGCGCCTTTGTTCGGCCGCGACCGCGCGCTCGTCCGGGTGAGCGGACATCTGATGCTGCCCTGCTCGTCTGCGCTGCTCGGTACGTGCCCGAATACCTCGAGTGTCCAGCGGTGCTTCCAGGTACGTCCGCAGGGCCGGCCGCTTCGCGTAAATCGCCTTGCTCCAGTTCGAAGCCCGAGGATGGCGAGCGCAGGTCGCTTCGACTTCTCGGATCCAATGTCAAAATCCACATCCGACCTCCGCACCGAAAGCTGACACTGAGCTGTACGAGTGCGGCCGCGGCCGCGGCTGCAGCTGCGGCTGCGGGTGCTTCTGCTGAACAACGCGGCGAAAAACGCCGTCGTTTGGTATGCCGGCGAGCACCTTGGATACGATCAGCATTTATTCCGTCGACCTAGGCGCTGTATCAGGCCAGACGATGGACCACACGCCGACGCCACGACGCCGTCGCGACGGTCCTCTTGCACTTTGGAAATTTCGACAAGCTTTGGAATTTGCCCCCCTCCCCCCAGAACCGGGTTTTCTGACGGGGGGAACACAAAATCACAGGCTGTTCCCCCCTGCCTAGGGGGGCGTTTCCCCCCATTTCCGTGTCATGACAAGGACCCCCCTCGGCGTATTACATATGAATCATGACATCACCCTTCAACAGTGGCCCGCAGGCTGGCTATTTGTCGGCATGCTCCAAACACCAGCGCAATCGCTTTATCTCATCGAGAGGAATATGATCCAATTGCGTCTAGTTGCGCTGAGATTCCATGTCGAAAGTAAAACAGACGTCATCTTTCCAACGCACCTAATTTCAAGTCAAACGGATAAAAACTCAGCCTGCAGGCCACTCGCCAATAAAAGGACAAAGCATGAGTGGACAAGCCCAGCGCTCGAGTCAGAATGAACACTGTCGCCGCGCTGATCGACGCGGCCTTAGTGCGCGCCGTGGCGGTCTACATCCAGGCCACCGACCCGGCATTCGACGCGCTGCGCAAGCGCGAGGCGCTGGCGCCCATCGCGCCGCAGAAGCTCCACACCTCCGTCTGCAGCTGCGCTGCCGCGTCGCGGCAGCTGAAGGAGGAGGTTGCGCGCACGCAGCTGGTGCTGGCGTCGCTGGCGCAACAGTGGGGCGCGGCGCAGCAGGCGGCGCAGAACGAGAAGCAGTACATGTCGGGCAGCGCGAGCGACGGCGAGGGGCAGGCGGCGGACGAAGCGGCGGAGGCGCTGCCGCCGACCAGGAGCGGAGAGGAGCTCGAGGAGCGGCGGCGGGCGCGGCCACCGCAGCAGCACGAGGAGGAGGCCGCTGCTCTGGAGGCCAAGGCGGCGGCGCTGGCGGACCAATCTGACTGGTCCGGTTCCGCGATGCACTACCGCGAGCTGCTGCGGCAGCGGTCCGAGCGGCTGAGCCCGCTGAGCGACGCGCTGCTCTCGACGATGGCGGCCTTCGCGAACGTGCTGCGGCGGCAGGGCGGCAAAGCGGCGCTGGAGGAGGAGGCGCAGACGCGCGCCGAGCTGCGGCGGCGGCGGCAGCGGCGAAAGGACGTAACAAGAACGGCGGAGCGGACGACGAGCCGCGACGAGCGGCTGCAGCAGCAGGCGGCGAAGCAGCGGGAGCTGGCGGTGTCGAATTTCGTGCCTGACGCTCCGTTCGACTCGGCGCCAGCGTCGCGCAGAAGGGTCGTGCAGGCGGCAGCGGTGTCGCCGGCAGTTGTGATGGCGGAAGCGGTGTCGCCGTAGCCCTGTATAGATTTACTTGCTCTTTCAGCTGGCCTTACGCGTCCGAGCTCGGCGCGTCCTGCATCTCCACGTCGCCGCCCTCGGCGCTCTGGCCGAACATCTTCCAGAAGGCGCCGACGCCGGCCACCCAGCCCAGCATCGCCACGCCGAGCAGCGCCACCGGCCCGATGGAGTCTGGGTCGTCGACGAAGGCCGCGATGGCGGCGCAGACCCACCAGATCAGCGCCATGGCCGCGAACGCGATGCGCGAGATGTTGAGCGTGCGGTGCACGTGCGGCCGGTACAGCGCCAGGATCACGATCTCGCCGATCAGCAGCAGCGAGCCCACGACGGTCAGGATGCGCGGGTTGTAGCGCTTGAAGGCACGGTAGCTCATGGCGATCACGACCAGGATCTGGCTGTGCCACAGGAAGTAGGCCACCTTGATCGGGAATGTCGTCTCGCCCTCCTTGGTCTCGGTCTTGCCGGCCTCGATGCCGACGTACATGGAGACGATCCAGTACGGGATCAGCAGGACCGCGGCCAGGTAGAAGAAGTTGTCCGTGGAGACGCCGAAGTCGCACTGCGTGCGCTGGCTCTCCGGCAGGAACATGTCCTCCATCGGCGCGGGGCGCGCCGTCGTGGCCTCCTGGAGCGAGCGGGGAAGGAGCAGAATTTTAGTGTACGTTTGCCACCCGGAACCAAACCCGTTCAGTCCTGGGCGCCCAGCAGCGCGGGCGGCGGGCGCGGGCGGATGGGCTCGAGCAACGCGGAGAAGTGTCTTAGGCGTTTGTCCTGCACGAGCCTGGGGCGCGAGCGAACTCAACGGCGGCGGCGACGTCGGCGCGTGTCGTGGCCCAGCAGGCGGCAGGGCGGTGGCGCGGCGGCGCGGCGGCGGCGGGGTTGCGCGCGCGGGCGGCGCGGGCGGCGCGGGCGGCGCGGGCGGCGCGGGCGGCGCGGGCGGGCGCTGCTGCTGCCGCTGCTGCTGCCGAGCTCCCGGCGCCGTAGTTTCGGCGATATTGCAAGCCGTCGGGCGCGACGTCTCCGAGCGCGTCGCGATGGCGAGCGCGGCGGTCGCGCACGGCTGCTGCAGGCCGATTCGCAGCGTATCCAGCCAGGAGAGGCGTCGCTGGCACTACATCTGGACGCGGAAGCCGCGCACAGGCTGCTGGAGTTCTGTGCTGGGCTCTGCTGCCGACCGCGCGCGTCTGCTGCAGAGGCCAGGTCGACTCCTGGTTCTGCTCCTCGAAGCTGGCGGTCTTGCGCTGGCGAGCTGCAAGTCCTCTGCTGCAGAGGCGGCGCGGGCGCAAGCGCAGCAGCAGCAGCGAAAGAAGCAGCCATACCAGCAGCAGGAGCAGTAGCAGGAGCAGCAGGACGTACCGCCGCGATCGCGTCGTACTCCAAGACGTCGCCGAGAAGGAAGTGGCAGCCCACGATCGGCTGCGGAGAGGAAGGCGGGCGGTCAGCGTCGAGCGCGGCGGCGCTGCGGAGCTGCGGCAGCAGGGCCGGCAGCAGGGCCAGCAGCAGGGCAGCAGCAGGTCCAGCAGTCGGGCCGCGCGCCGCGCTCTTTCTCCGCCTTCTCGGCCGTGTTCGCTCGCTCAGCAAGTAGACATTGAGATCTGCTGCACAGCGCGCTCTGCGGCACCAGGGCGAGTTCCAGGTCCGAGAAGTCGAGATCGGCGGCGCGGCGGGACCCGGCGGCGGGGGCGCTATTGAACTTCGCTCGGCGCGGGCAGGGAGCGCGCGGGAGCGAGGCGGCGGGAAAAACAGATGAGAGGAGAGAAAAAAGAAGGTCTCCGAGAATTGACGAGAATTCTTCTCCTCCCTGCCCGCCGACTTACCGTGAAGTACGTGCCGATGATCGGGATGGTGAGCATCGGCAGCAGCTGGAAGGCCACCATGCGGTCGAAGCTGCCGAACTGCCGCTTGCCGCCGACCTTGGGCGCCAGGCTGAGGAAGCGCATCACGAACAGGATCGGCAGCGCCGAGGCGAACGTGAGCTTGATCGTGTACGCGTCCTTGCGCGTCCAGTCGGGCGGCAGGATGAGGTTCGCAAGCACCGAGAAGCCGTCCACGAACAGCCGCGTCACGGAGCGGATCGCGATGACGATCCAGGCCTCGCGGTCCCACGCGATCGAGTACGCGAATGCGCCGCTGCCCATCGCGATGTACTCGAGCAGCTGTCCGAGCACCACGTAGCGCACCGCCTCCGCGGGCTCGCTGTCCAGCTCCAGCGTGTCGGACGAGCCCGGCGTGCAGGCGAACATCTGCAAGGGGTGTCAGCAGCGGCAGGAGAGGCGGGGCAGGACGAACACCAGCAGTAGTAGCAGCAGCACCAGCACCACCAGCAGCAGACCAGCGTCGCCACCAGCAGGCTCTGCCGCAGACGCCTCCGCACCTTGTCAAAACCGGCCAGCCCAAACCCGAGCACGGTGGTCACCACCAGCCCGACCAGCGCGAAGGTCACCGGCACCATCGGCGACTTCTTGTCGCCGCACGTGGTGCCGACGTAGCCCTCCTCGCACTGGCAGTACATCACCCAGTCCTGGCCGGCGGTCTTGGCCGGCACGAACGACGCGCGGCGCCAGTCGACGCCGTCGATGTCGAAGCCGCCGCTGCTGTTGACGCCGAGCTGCTCTGCCACGGTGGCGTTCACCGGCCGCATGTTACACTTGCCGTGGTCGCCGCAGCCCAGGCCGGCGGACTGGCAGCTGCCGCAGAAGCCCACGCACAGCCCGAAGAAGCAGTCGCACGGTAAGCCGCTGGATGACCGTGCGCCACAGCTTGCAGGTTTCTTCAGCGCGGCGGGAACGTTCTGCCGCGGTCGGCAAATCTTGCTGTCCTCGCTCAGAGCCGCGGTCGAAGCGACGAGGAGCAGCAGCCCGGCCGCCGCAAGGCAGCGCCGCATGCTCGCGTTTGCGTCTGACGTCTGACGTCTGCGTCTGACGTCTGCGTCTGCGTCAGAGCCGGAAGCGTCGGCCGGTAGCGTCGGTAGCGTTCGGTAGCGTCGGTAGGTAACGTCGGCGAGCGTTGGCGTGCGGTTGGCGTGTCGCGGTGGCGCCCTCGTCATCTTCCCCTGAGCCGAATCATATCGTCTCCTCGCCCTCTCCTTTTTCGTTTGTCTACACTCTGCTTTATAACTTCTACGCCGAGTTCAGGTCCGTGGCGCCCGTGGCCAGCGCCACGACCGGGATCTCGGGCGCCTTGGTCGGCGGCTTGCGGCAGAAGCAGGCCCACAGCAGCGGCGGGATGGTGAACAGCGGGATGATCGTGTTCGCCGGGTTGTAGAAGACCTCGGGGGTCAGAGCGCACGGGCCGTAGGTGCGCACGTCGGGCGACAGCGTCGGAGACAATTCCATGCTCGGGTTGAGCTCGTCGAAGTGCCGCTGGATCACCGTGGTGTTGTAGCGCATCGCGTAGCCGCTATCCTTCGTGCACACGCCGCAGTTCTCCGGCGGGTTGGCCGTGCTCAGTGTGCCCCACTCCGCGCCCTGCCCGAACTTCTGCACCTTGGTGACGCCGGGGCACATGTTGACGATCTGCCACTTCTGCCAGTTGCTCAGCCCCTCGGAGTCCTCCAGCTCGGAGGCGTCGGAGCACAGCCGGCACAGCTCGCCGCCGCCGCCCCACATCACCGCGAGGCAGGCCCCTCGTTCCTTCTTGAACGCGCTCATGCAGGCGGCGGTGCACTCGTCCAGCGACACCGCCGTGCCCGGCTCACCGTACGGCGCGTGCACCGCGCACTCCGTCTGCGGGCCCTGGTTGGTCACCACCAGCCCGGGCGCGAAGCGCATGTCGGCCGGCGCGGCGGAGCTGGCTGGCGCGAGCGACGCCGCCAGCAGCAGCGCCGCGAGGTACCACGCCGCCGCGCGCAGCGGCATTGCTGCTCTTTCCGTTCGCCGCGCCCGCTGTGGTCCGAACCGCTGCTGCCCGCCGCCCGCCGCACGCCAGCGCTAGCGCCACCGAGCAGTCTAACGCACGCTGCTCACTGAGGTTGATGAACCCGCTGCAACGACGCCGCTGCACTGGTCGGTTGTTCTGCTGCAGACCCACTTGTAGTCGTACTGGCGCTCTCGTAGACGGCGCAAGACGAATGATGATCACCGTGCTCATGCTTCGCATTTGGTGAGGGCCGGGCGGGCTTGCTGCCGTTGCAGACCAGCGACAAAACAGCGTCTGCCACCTGTCTCGCTGGACACCACAAACTTGACAAAAGCGGACGCTGGAGCTCGATCGAGAAGAAAATTTCGGTGACGAACGGTGACGACGTCAGCAGTTGGCTTTTTGCAGCGCCTGTAGAGGGTACCATTCCTACCGGCGCCGGAAATAAGGGCAAGTCGATGTCCAAAGCCGAGCTGAAGCGGCAGACGTCGAAGCAGGAGCGCGCCGACCGGCACCGCGAAGTGGACGAGGCGGAGCGGCGCGCGGAGCCCGGGCGCAAGGCGATCGGGCTGAAGGGCGCGCGCAGAAATGTGAACGGCGACGACGGCGACGACGACGACGACCACGCGCACAAGGGCTCCGCAACGAAGAAGAGCGCCCGCGCGATGGTGAATACGTCGCGGCACATGAAGGACAAGCGCAAGATCGCGCACACCGTCAGCCGCGGCGGCCAGAGCTTCCGCGCCTCGGGCGCCGACACGCGCGACCTGATGCGCTTCGCCGACGCCGGCGACTTTGAGGGCACGGTGGCGTGCGTGACGGGCGGCGGCAACGTGCGCGCGCGCGACCGCGACGGCTGGACCGCGCTGATGTTCGCGTGCTGGAACGGCTACCCTGAGATCGTGAAGTTCTTGCTGCAGAAGGCCTCGAACCCGCTGCGGAGGGGCCGCTCCGGCGAGACCGCGCTGTCCATCGCGATGTGCCGCAAGTCAATGGACAAGACGGGGCAGGTGCTGGCGCTGGTCATCGCCGCGACCAAGTTTTGGGACGACGACGGCGACGGGAAGGTGCGGTTTCTGACGCTGGTGCTGGTGCTGGTGCTGGTGCTGGTGCTGGTGCTGGTGCTGGTGCTGGTGCTGGTGCTGGTGCTGGTGCTGCTGGTGTTGCTGGTGCTGCTGGTGCTGCTGGTGCGCTTGCTGGTGCGCAT
>Ga0308015_10001382_pt1 | contig 10230 bp, 5 predicted proteins | sample Neamet231_FD_203128 | JGI IMG/M metagenome (GOLD analysis project Ga0308015, IMG submission 203128) | Marine microbial communities from water near the shore, Antarctic Ocean - #231 | ecosystem: Environmental > Aquatic > Marine > Unclassified | place: Southern Ocean | collected 2014-07-28
TGCTGCTGCTGCTGCTGCTGCTGCTGCTCGTGGCCCCGGCCCGGCGGCGTGTCCCTCTTCCCGCGGGCTGCTTGCCCTCTTGCTTCACGGCGGGCGGCACCGCGGCCCGGCCGCGGTGCCGCTTTCCCGCGGGCTGCTTGCCCTCTGGCTTCACGGCGGGCGGCACCGCGGCCCGGCCGCGGTGCCGCTTTCCCGCGGGCTGCTTGCCCTCTGGCTTCACGCTGAGCGGTGCCCTTTTGGCGGCCGCTTTCTTCACGCGCTGCAGGAGCAGCTCGGCCGTTGTCACCGAGGCCGCACGGCCTCGTGTGTGCGCGCAGAGCGCCTTCAGGGCCGCGATGCCGTCACGGCCGCACCACGCCGGCGAGCATGTGGCGCAGGCGGTCAGGTGCACGCGCTGTGGCGTGCCCCAGAGGTGGTATTTGAAGACCTTGTGCGCCGCGCTGACCGCCAACGTGGCGGCAGCAGCAGCAGCACCGTCGCCGTCGCGGAGCGCCGCAAGCGCCTCGAGCGCCGCGAACATGTCCCGCAGCCGCCGCTGCGCGACAGAGCACAGCGGCGGCCCCCCGGCCTCCTCCATTGTTTCTCGACTGACCGAGAGAGCTCTCCAAAACTGGAAAGAGGTGGAAACTGGAAACTGGAGGAGGAGGGCGGCATGATCGTCCCGATGCCGGGGCAGGGCCTGGTGCGCGTCAGCGCGATGGTCATGGGCACGGGCGAGAGGGGCTTCCAAGACGGCGCGGCGGCGGCAGCGAGGTTCAACTTACTTGCCGCGATGCTTCACCTGCCCGACGGTCGCGTGCTGCTGTCCGACTTCGGCAACAACCGCATCCGCGTGCTGAGCGCCGACCTGCAGCAGGTGAGCACGGTGGCGGGCGACGGCGGGCAGGGGCACCGGGACGGCGCTGCGGCACAGGCGCAGTTCCACTACCCTACCGGCCTCGCACTGCTGCCCGACGGCTGTGTGCTGGTGGCGGACTTCGGCAACAACCGCGTCCGCGTGCTGAGCGCCGACCTGCAGCAGGTGAGCACGGTGGCGGGCGACGGCGGGCAGGGGCACCGGGACGGCGCTGCGGCGCAGGCGCGGTTCAACAACCCTGCCGGCCTCGCGCTTCTACCCGACGGGCGTGTGCTGGTGGTGGACGAGATCAACTACCGCATCCGCGTGCTGAGCGCCGACCTGCAGCAGGTGAGCACGGTGGCGGGCGACGGCGGGCAGGGGCACCGGGACGGCGCTGCGGCGCAGGCGCGGTTCAACAACCCTGCCGGCCTCGCGCTTCTGCCTGACGGTCGCGTGTTAGTGGTGGACCAGAGCAACCACCGCATCCGCATACTGAGCGCCGACCTGCAGCAGGTGAGCACGGTGGCGGGCGACGACGAGCAGGGGCACCAGGACGGCGCTGCGGCGCAGGCGCAGTTTAACCAACCTATCGGCCTCGCACTGCTGCCCGATAGGCGCGTGCTGGTAGCGGACGAGGGCAACAGCTGCATCCGCGTGCTGAGCGCCGACCTGCAGCAGGTGAGCACGCTCACGAACGCCGACGAGCTGGACGGCGTCAACGATCTCGAGCTGCTGCCCGACGGCCGGCTGCTGGTGGGCAGCAACTTCCGCATCCGCGTGCTCGAGGGCTTCCCGGCCGCGCCCTTGAGCACCAAGCCCTCCCACAAGCCGCCCAAGAAGAAGAACCAGAAGAAGAAGAAGCGCGCCCTCGCCGGCGGCGCGAGCTCGTCCGGCCGACTGGTGCCGAAGCGCAGCCGCTCGGGCGCGAGCAGCAGCAGCAGGGCGGCCGCGCCGCCGTCCAGCAGCGCCAGCGACAGCGAGGAGCAGCCGGGCGGCGCGGCGGCGGCGGCGGCCGTGCCCCTCGTCTGAGAGCAATAAAGGGTGAAGCGCGTGTCACGTGACGTAGTGTTGGTGTCGCGTTTCGCGTTGTTCTCGGATGTTGTTTAGTACGAGACGTAGAGCGGCGGCGTGGGCCAGGCGGCGCGGTCGCTGTCGCTGTTGTCGCTGTCGCTGTTGTCGCTGTCGCTGTTGTCGCTGTTGTCGCTGGCGCTGGCGCTGGCGCTGGCGCTGGCGCGGTCGCTGGCGCTGGCGCTGGCGCGGGCGCGGGCGCGGGCGCGGGCGCGGGTGCCGGCCACGGCCGCGGCCGCCGCCGCCCATGCCGCCGCCGCCGCCCATGCCGCCGCCGCCGCCGCCGCCGCCGCGGCGGCCGCGGCCGCGCGCCGCTCATCGCGGCGCAGCACGTCCATGAGCTGCAGCGCCGTGGTGGTCCGCGGCGTGTCCCAGGGTGACAACATGCGGCGGGCGCGCGCGCGCGGCGGCGGCGGGCGCGGCGTCGCGCGCCGATCGCGCGCGCGCTGCGGCGGCCGCGGCGGCGGCGACGACGCCGCGGCGCGCTGGCGCTTCGACAGCTTGGCGGGGACCAGCGAGAGGACGGCCTGCCCCGCCATCTCGGCCGGCATGTCGTCGGGGTCGGCGGTGCGCAGCGTTGTCTCGGCCCACGGCCCGCAGAAGGCGGCGATGGCGACGGGTGCGGCCAGCGCGAACACCGAGCCGGCCCGGAACCGCCACGCGTACGTGCGGCGCGTCGCGTCGAGCCGCGTCTTCTTGCCCGCGTCGCGCGCCGCTGCCTGCGCCAGGCTGACGCCAGCGCCGGGCAGCGCGGCGACGTCCGCCCAGCAGCTGACGCCATCCAGCACCTCGCACTGCTCGAGGCAGGCATAGTGGGTGACGAGGAACTCGCCCGCCGGCGGCTGCCGGCCCGTCGGCGACAGGCCGATCCACAGCTCGCCCTCGGGCTCGCGCGAATCCCAGCCGAGGCTCCAGCCATGCGCGCTGCCACCCAAGTAGCGAGTCTGCGTGACCTCGTACAGCTTGGTCCCCGCCGCGATGTCGCCAATGTAGCCGGCCTCGGCCTTGCGCACGCGCAGGCGCAGCGGCCGCCGCCGCCGCGGCGGCGGCGGCGTCGGCGTCGGCGTCGGCGAGACGTGCGCGGCCATGACGAAAAGAAAAAAGTTTGCCACGGTGGGAAGAAAAAAGAAGAGAGCAAAAGTGCTCCAGTGCTCCGGCGGCAGAGCACAAGGCCACTGGCCAACGGCCAAAACCCATGGCGCGCGCGCGCGACGGACGTGGCCTGGGCCGGGTGGGCGCTGCCGTCCCAGGGTCCAGGGTCGGTACCTGCCACCCCCACCCCCCGACCCCGGCGGCCGATGCCGCGCACGGCGCAGTCCTAGTTGTTGTTTGTACTGTTGGTTTCCCAGTCTAGTGGTGGTCAAAGTTTCTATTTACGGACGGACGTATCGATTACGGCGGCGACGACGGAGGACGGCGGCCATGCTGAGTCTGAGCCCCCCCACCCCGCCCCACACCCCGCGCACGGGGGGACGCGGCGTGGCTGCGCTGCAGGAGCAGCTCAGCGGCGCCGAGAAGGCGATGGCCGTCACCGACGCCATGGCGAAAGACGCGAGCGGCGCCGCCGCGGCGTCGGCTGCCGCGCTGGCGCAAACGGGTGCCGCGCTCCAGTACGCAAACTCCGCGCTCGCCCACGCCCAGGAGCGAATCGCGGTCGACGCCGATCGCCTGCGCGCACTCGAGCGCAGCTTGCGCGCAGCCGAGGCAGCCGCGGCGGCCATCGAGGGCGCAGGCGGTATCGACCGCCTGCGCGCCCTCGAGCACGGCTTGCGCGCCGCCCAGGCCGCCGCGGCGGCGGCGGGGGCCCAGCAGGGCGAGCGCGCGCGGCAGGCCCGCGACCTGGCGGCGGCGGTGGCGGGCGCGGGCGCGGACCACGCCGCAGCCGCCGAGGCCGCGCGGTCGCAGGTGGCGGAGCACGCGGCGACGGTGGTGACGGCGGCGCTGCGCACCGCCACGCCCGCGGTCGCGGTGTCCCTCCTGAAGGAGATCTTCGCCGGCGGCGCCGCCGCCAGCGACGACGACGACGACGTGGCGGGCGGCAGCGGCAGCGGCAGCTGCGCCGCGCAGGCGCGCCTCTTCGGCGACGGCTTCGGGTAGCCGTCGCCTTCGGCGGAGCAGGCGTGTTTCTCGAGCAGCGCAGCGAGCCGCGCCATCGGGGATACGGCAGACAGAGGCAGACAGAGAGAGAGAGAGGCAGTAGGGTAGACGGTAGACGACGGTGGCCTGTGGCATCGTCATAGTCATAGATAGACCTGATCATATATATACACATGTATCATCTTCTGTGTCATGATGTGTATGATGAGATAACCTCCGATGACGCTGTACGGATGCGGCGTATTCTTAGGAGTACGCTCGCATGTGCGCCCGCCGCGCGCGCGCGCGCGGTGGTGGTGGTGGTGGTGGTGGTGGTGGTGGTGGTGGTGGTGGCGGTGGTGGTGGTGGTGGCGGTGGTGGCGAGCTACCAGCCGTTCGTGGTGAGGTCCACGCCGCTGACTTGCGTGACGCGCCCCGCGCCGTCCAGCGTGAAGCTGTCGTCGTTGGCGCGCGCGGCCGCCGTCGCGCCGCGCCGCGGCTGCTGCATGCGAAAGAAGCGGCACGTCTTGCCGGAGCCCGAGCCGTGCATGCGCACGGGGGTCGCCAGCGACGTGACCTCCTCCGCCAGCAGCCCGGCGGTGACCATGTCCTGGAAGCTGAGCATCCATGTCACCGTCGCCGTCGCGTTGATGGCCCGGGCGATCGCGAGCACCACGGCATAGGGCATGCCCGTGTCGAAGCAGTAGACGATGGTGGCCCCCACGCCGTCCGCGCCCAGGGTGGGGCACGCCGCCAGGTCGGCGCGGCTCAGGAAGAAGCGCGTGGCCGGCGGCAGCGCCGCGCCGCCGCCGACGAGCGCCGCGAACTTGGCCCAGCCGGCGCTGATGCAGCGCACGCTGATCTTGACACGGAGCGCGTGCACCTCGATGCCGCACGTGGGGCAGCCGAGCAGCAGGGCCGCGGCAAGCAGGGCCATGCCGCGGCCCGCCCCGGCGTCGCAGAACAGGCTGGCCGGCGTCGCGCCGCAGTGGACGAGGCAGATGGCCATGAGCACCACCAGCGACGCCCCGGTCAGCTCGCCGCTGATGGGGGCGTCCGGGAAATGGTCGCCGTTCTGGTTGGCGGCCCGTCCCGCCGCCATCACGGCTCGGACGAGCACGTGCAGGGCAGGGTCCTGGCGCGCGGCGCAGTAGGCCGCCACCGTGGCGGCGGCGCCGTCGGGGAGGCGCTCGAGAAACGCCGTGTACAGCGCCGCGTGGAGCGCCGCGCGCCGCGTCCGCCGCGCCGCGGCCGCCGCCGCGGCGCGCGCGCCCGCCGCCGCGCCGCCGCCGCCGTCCTCCTCCTGCTCCTCCTCCTCCTCCCCCTCCTCCTCGTCGCTCTCGGCCAGCGCCGCCTCGAGCGACGCCGGCAGCAGCTCGCCGAACTCGCCGAACTCGCCGAACGCCTCCTCCTCCTCCTGCTGCTGCTCCTCCTCCTCCTTGAAGAAGTCCAACTGGCCGCGCACCGCGCAGCCGGACTCGGAGCCGGACTCGGAGCCGGACTCGGAGCCGGACTCGGAGCCGGACTCGGAGCCGGACTCGGACTCGGAGTCGCCGCCGGGCAGGTCGCGCGTCTTCTGCGCGCGGTTCACCTCGTCCAGCACCGCGTTGAGCTCGAAGTCCGCACCCTGGCGGCTCCACAGCGCCGCCAGGGCCTCGTCGGCGTGCTGGCGCGGCACGTCCATGCCGTCGAGCATGTCGCGCAGGCTCGCCAGGCGGAGCCGCTGCTCAGCCGTCGGCGGCGCCGGTGCCGGCGCCGCCGCAGCGCGGCCGGCGGCGGCCGCGCCGCGCGCCAGCACCGCGCGCGCCTCGACGACGCCCTCCGCGGCCAGCTGCTTGAGATTCGCCTTCAGGACCATGGCATAGGGCACCTGCCGCTGCTCGATAGCCTCCATGGTGGCCACCGCCGAGGCCGTCATCACGGGGAACGGCTGCTCGAGAAACATGCGGAAGGCGTCCGCGAGCGGCGCCGACGCCGCCGCCTGCGGCTTGACCTTCTTGGCCGAGCCGGCCTGCGGCTTCTGCTTCTGCTTGCCCTTCTTCATCAGCGGCGAACGGCCTGGCGAACGGTCTGGCGGCGAACCCGCCGCGCGCAGCAGTGAAGGCGAACCCGCCGCGCGCAGCAGCTTCTTCGTCGGGGTCCGCGCAGGACGGGGCTGCTTCGGGTTGACCTTGCGCGGCGAGATGACCTTGCGCGGCGAGACGCCGGCCGTGGCCGCGACGGCGAGAGGTGCGGCGGCCACGGCGAGAGGCACGGCAGCGGCCGCCATGGCCGCCACCATGGCGTTGGCGGCGGCGGCGGCGGGCGCCGCGGCAGCGGCGGCCTCGGCGGCCTCGGCGTCGCCGTCCAGCAGCGGGGCGAGCGCGGCGCACTTGGCAGCGGCGTTCTGCGCCGTCACCTGCTCGGTCGCAGCCTTCGCCAGCTTCACGGCCGCGTCGAGCACCTCGGCGCCGGCGCCGAGCCCGGCGGCGGCACCGCGCAGCGCATCGAGGACGTCGTCGTCGAAGCCGCCAGGAACGGCGTTCGCCAGCATCGTGCTCAGGACGCGGTGGCTCGGCGGCTCGTTGATCGAAAGCACGAAGCCGACCACCCTGGCGACGAACGCAAAGCACTTGCCGCGCTCGATGACCTCCGCGAGCGGCTTGAGCACCGCTGTCAAGTGGAGCCGCTGCGTTTCCGTCAGCTGCTGCTGTGCCCGGCCGATGCCGCCCGTTGTCGAGTCCGTGATGAGCTCCACGACAGTGTCGAGCTCATCAGGGCTGATGGTCGCGCCGGGGCGCTTGACGATGCCCACGAGCGACAGGCGCCGCCGCTCGATCTTTGAGGCCATAGCGGTGAGTCGTTGCGAGCACAAAATTGAGATTTTGAAATGAAAGCAAAAACCCGTTATGTAGCAAAGCAGTGAGGTCAGCGCGGCAAAGGTGCCGCGGCGTTGGCGGCCGCCGCCGCCGCCGCCGCGGCGGCGTTGGCGGCGGCGGCGGCGGCGTTGGCGGCCGCGGCGTTGGCGGCCGGACGTGCCACACAAAATGCGCCAGCCCCAAAAAGAGAGCCAGAGCGATGTGCTCTGAGATGCTCTGCAAATGGAGCAACGCAAAAACGAGGTGGCGCGACAGTGTCTTGTTCTGGATGTACGGGGGCAAGTTTTGCTTGCACGAAGGCTGCGCGCGGAACGCTCTCCGCCCACGCGGCGCGTTGTTGCAGCGTGGGGCCCCTCGCACTTTTTGAGAAACAACGAAGTGGAGAGCCGTTGGCACCGTGAGGTCCGTTAACCGTTAACCGTGCGTTGTCATGACATTGTGACTAGTCATGTATGTTATACGTAAGTCACCCTTTATTAGTCTTCATCAGAGGCACAAGTGAACCTAGTGTGCGTGCCGCGCGCGACGGACGAGCGCCACTTGTTCGCGTTCGCGGCCGTGTCGTCCGCCGCCTCCGCCTCCAGCTGCTCGTTCTCGGGCGGCGGCGCCGCCGCCTCCTCCTCCTCGCTGGGGCGCAGCAGCTCGAGAGCAAGCTCCTTGTACACAGGCATCGCCCTGAAGCTGCCCCGTTTCCCGCCGAAGCGTGGTAGCTGGGCCGGCGCGCCCTCCGCCGCCCGCAGCAGCGGTGAGAGCGAGGGTCGCAGCAGCAGCGCGTCGGCCTCGCTACCCTCGCTCTCGCCGCTGCCCCTGCCCCGACCGCGGCGGCGGCGAGAGCGGCGCATTGCCATTGGCGGCGGTTCGAACGCCAGATCGCTCTCGCTGCTGCTGCTGCTGCTGCTGCTGCTGCTGCTGCTGCGCCTGCGCCTGCTGCTGCGCTTGCTGCTGCTGCGCTTGCTGCTGCTGCGCTTGCTGCTGCTGCGCTTGCTGCTGCTGCTGCTGCTGCTGCTGCTGCTGCTGCTGCTGCTGCTGGCGCCACCACTCGCTGCGCTCGGCGGCAGCAGAACAGGTGGCGACTCGACGCCGCGTGCACGCACGGGCCACGGGCCGATGGTGTATGTGCCCACGAGCTCTTTGGCGCTCGTGCCTGCGTGCGCGGCAATCGCAGCGGCAGCTTTGCGCACGTCCGCGCACAGTGGCGCGACATGGGCGCCGCAGTAGGGTTGCCGCTCCGCCCAGGCTGCCGCCATGGCTGTGAGCGCCCACCGACGCACCCACCGCCAGCTGGCATCATGCAGCAGAGGGAGCTCGGGCACGCGCCACAGACGGGATCCCCCGCACAAAGCCACCCTCAGCGCGGCGCGCGCTGTGGCATCGGGGACCAGCCGCATCGGTGCGGCTGCCAGCCGCGCCGCGAGCCACGCCTCCGCCGCCGCCGCTACCGTCGGCTCCTGCAGCAGCAGCGCGTGCTGCCGCAAAGGGGCGGCCAGTGAGGGCGGCGCCTGACCCCGATCGAGGTACATGAGCCGGACGTCAGGCATCAGTGGCAGCGCCGCCAGCGCCGCAGCGCTTCCGCGTCCAGCCGGCGGAGACAGCCACTGGCACAGCGTGACGAGTGCGCCGTGGAGTGCTGGTGACAGCACGATGCTTGCGCCAGGCTCGAATCCACTACGCGCGCCCGAGGCGACCTTGCCGTTCGCGAGATGCGCCAAATCGATGCAGCACGCGGTAGGAGCATGGCTGCCGGCGGCGACCGCAGCAGCGGCTGCGCCGCGCAGCGTCGGCGGGGGCACGAGGGCAGCGGCGGTCAGCTGCTGCAAATCGCCGAGGCGCGCACCACGCCCCAGGCCGAGTGCCAGTCCGACCGCGAGCACGGCTTCTGTCGCTTCTTGCTCGCTCGCGCCGAACGGGGCAGGTACGCCGACGATGCGCGCCGCGAACTGGACCACCACCAGCTCCGCATGCGCCCGGAGGGCGCCGAGCGCCGCGCCGCTAGGGACGGCGCCACACGCGGCCACCGCGGCTGCCAGCGTGTTCGAGGTGCGCGTGCTCCGGTTCGCGTCGCGGCGCTGCGCGGCCGCCTTAGCGGTCAGCAGCGCGTGCACGCCGCTGCCGGAGGCCGCGCGCGCGTCGGCACCCGCGAGCGTTGGCGAGACCACGTCGGCCAGGCTGCTCAGCATGTGACAATGCGCATAGTGCACGTGAAGCGTCGACGGCTTAATCGAACGCTGCTCCGCCACGTCATCCATGGTCCGGCAGTGGTGCCGGATCGCCTTCAGGCTGAACACGTCCATCAGCAGTGAGTAGATGCGGGCCGGCTCGCCCGAGGTCAGATCCTCCTCCGAGATGATGCCTGCGCTGTACGCGCTGTGGCACAGGGCGTTGAACGCGGAGGCGTACGCGCGCAGCATGATGTGGATGCGCGCCGCGCCATGCTGGCGCTGCTGGGCATGCGAGGTGATGCGCATCCGCTCGCGAGCAAGCTCCTTGTACGCCGGCACCGCCCTGAAGCTGCCCCGTTTCCCGCCGAAGCGTGATAGCTGGGCCTGCGCGCCGGCACGGTCTTCGCACCGAAGCAGCGCCCAGAGTGGAGGGTGCGACGGCAATTGCTGCGACACTGGCAGATGGTCGAAGGCTGCCGTCTCCATTGCCATGTCGCCACTCGCGTCGACAGCACTGCCGCCCTCCGCGTCGAGCAGCGGATCGATCATGCGCAGGAGCGCGCGCTGGCGCCGTGCTTCGACTGCACACGCAGCTGGGTCAGGCACCTGCACGCTGGGCGAGCGCTGGGCGCGCCCATTGCGGCCCGCGGTGGCGATGGCGATCAGCCGGCATGCTGATTCCGTCCCCGGCGGGCGTTGACCATGTCCCGCTGCGTCGAGCGATGTGCGCCGCCGCATAACACGGTGGTGAGGGTTAGGGTTGTGACCGAGAAACGCGCCAAAAAAATCAGCAATCCTCTTTTGGAGCACTCTGTTTTTGCAGCACTCTGTTTTCCGAGCAGTTTCTATGGCGCGAAGTTTCCGGACGGAGCGCTCGGCTCGCTGGTGGTGCGGCGCGCGAGCTGCCGTGGCGTGGCCCGCGCCCCTGCAGGCTGGCGCCTGCCGGCTACCGCTAGGCCTAACCGAAAGTCAGAAGGGTTCGGCGAAACGGTTCTCCCGAAGCAGACCCCCTAGCCAGAGCTTTCTGCCGTCCCGTTGAGGGGCTTCCCGGGTGAACTGTTAAAGTTAGCACCAGAAACGCCGGGAAAGGTGCTTGGTCCGCACGGATCCGTTGCCCATAGCAACAATTCGAGCGAGAAGTCGCCGCACAAAAGGAGTTTGCGTTTCCAACGGCTCGTTCTCGCGGGCTCCGCTTTCTGCCGTCCCGTTGAGGGGCTTCCCGGGTGAACTG
>Ga0308015_10001387_pt1 | contig 10223 bp, 4 predicted proteins | sample Neamet231_FD_203128 | JGI IMG/M metagenome (GOLD analysis project Ga0308015, IMG submission 203128) | Marine microbial communities from water near the shore, Antarctic Ocean - #231 | ecosystem: Environmental > Aquatic > Marine > Unclassified | place: Southern Ocean | collected 2014-07-28
GTACGCGGCAAATACAGACAGCAGCTGGAAGAGCCTTCTGACACAGATCAACCAGCCGGCGCGGCTGCCTCTGGTCACGTCCATCATGAGCTACTGCGGTCACGACATCTCCGACGACGGGAGCATCGTTATGAACCCCGCGCAGGGCAACTTCTCCGCGTGCAAGGCGCTCTTCCCGGAGCTTGTGAAGCTGGGAGTGCGGCCGGAGCTTGCGACCGGCGCGGGCAACTGCAGCATCGTCACTTACCGAAAGCTCTGGCGTGACACGACCGTCTCCCCGCAAATATTGTTAAAGGCGGCGCTGGAGGTGAACGCGAGCGGCTGGAACATCGATCTGGAGCCTCAGGGCGGGCCCAACACGGGGAAAGCCGGCTGGGGGTGCCAGGGTGGCAGCCTGCCGATCGGAAACGCCGCCGACGCGAAGCTCTTCGCCAGCTGGCTCACGGCCGTGCGCGCCGTGCTCTCGCCGCACAGGATCAGGTTGACTGCGGACGTGGCGTCATGGTCGCCGGTCCTGAAGGAGTACAAGACGCTCGCGCCAGCTGTCGACCGCTTGCAGACGATGAGCACGTACAACAGCGCCGGCCTCAAGCCCTGGACCGAAAGCTTCCACGAATTCGTAGACGCCATTCCGAGCCGGTCCGCGGGCGTCGGCCTCGGTATGTGGAACGACAGCAAACGCGAGTGGTGGGAGACCGCCGCCGGCGCCAAGGCCAAAGTGGCGCAGGCTATCAAGACGAGCGTGGTGGAGCTCGCGTGCTTTCGGCTGGTCCCGTGCCCTCTTGCCGAAGGATGCTCGCACAACGCCGCGGAGTCCCCGATCTCTTTCTGGTGGGACGCGCTGGCGCCCTTTGTTCACAAGTCGGACGACGAGCACCTGGCCTTCAACTTCAGCGTGGCCAGCTTCTCGAACGTCACCGCCACCACCTCAATATCGCTAGTTGGATCCGCCTTGGAGGACATCAATTTCTCTTTGTACGGTGGGCTGTACTCGCAGCTAATCTTCGGCGAGTCGTTCGAGGAGCCCGCGCTTCAGGGCCTGATGCCGAAGACGCCGCTGAAGAGCTGGCGCGCGTGCGCGAAGAGCGACGCGTGCCACGCGACGTGGGCGGCGGCCACGCACTCGCGCTCGGAGCTCACCGCCGAGACGCCGCACACGGGCAAGCAGGCGCTGCGGCTCACCGCCGCCGCGACCAAGGGCGTCAGCAACATGGGCCTTGGGCGGTGGGGGCTGAACCTCACCACTGGAGTTGGGGCCGAAGGGCTGCTCTTTCTGCGCACTAACAGCACGGGCAGCGGGCCCGTCGTGACGGTCGGCTTGTGCCCGGCGCACGACGACGGCACGGCGCTGCCCTCCGCAAGCGAGTGCTACGCCACCACGGCGCTGCTCAACGAGCCGGTCTCACCCGGCGCGTGGGTGGAGCACACGTTCGCGCTGACGCCCAGCAAGACCGACGGCAACGCATCGTTCGTGATCTGGCTGGGCGAGAACTGCAAGCAGGTGGACGTCGACGACGTGATGCTGGAGCCGGCCACGGAGCAGCGCTGGCGCGGGCAGCACGTTCGCAAGGACATGGCGCAAGCGATGCTGCTGGAGCGCGCCGGCGGGCAGTCGCGGCTCGGCTTTGCAAGGTTCGGCGGTGACGCCGCCGACGCCTCAACATATTCATGGCGAAACATGCGCGGGCCCGCGGTGCTGCGCCCGCCGCGCACGCCAGGCAGCTGGGATCCGATCGGCAGCAACGGGTTCGGGCTCTTCGAGTTCCTGCAGATGCGCGAAGCGGCGGGCATTCCGTTCGCCGTGCTCGATCTGTCCGTCGGCCTGCACGACAAAGACACCGGCAAGTGCGGCCACGCCGCGGACTCGCCCGCAGACGCCGCGGACATGCTCGAGTACATGCTCTCGACGAGCAAGAGCTCGGCGCTGGCGCAGCTGCGGGCGCAAGACGGGCACCCGCTTCCTTACAAGCTGGAAGGGTTGATCTTCGAGGTGAGCAACGAGTGCACGGCCGCGACCGACTACTTCACCGGTAGCCTGAACAGGACGATCAGCACGGTGGCGGCACGCGCGGCCAAGATTGGCGGCGCGGCGCTGGTGAAGCAGCTGCAGTTCGGCTCAATGGGCGACTACGACTGGCAAGACAAGCACAACACGAAGAAGGCTAAGGCACTGCTCATCACGGTGGCGCAGTTCTGGCAAAGAAAGGGCGTGCAGCTGTACTCTGATCAACACATGGGCGGCGGAATTGGGCCCGGGCAAGCAGCCGCGGCAGGCCAGCGCACCCCCTTCCCGCGCGATTACTCGCTGCAGGTGCTGCGAAACTACTCCTCGATGCGGGCAGACATCGCGAAGCAAGGCGGCGGGCTGAAAATGTACGTGGGCGAGGAAGATTGTGCGGCCGACAAGAATGAGGCGAATGATGCCTTCTGCCACGCGCACTGGCGCGGCCTCACTCACGCGCTCCTGAACTCCGGGCTCGCTCGCCTCGGCGGCTTCGTAAACGGCAACGGCCCGTGCAACACGTTCGGCGCGTCGGGGCGGCAGGTGCGCTGGCCGCAGGCAATGTACGAGTTCAGCAAGGCCGGCGTGCTCAAGCAGCCTCCCGCTCTCATCCAAGGCATGCTCGCCGAGTCGTTCGGCCTCGCCAGCAGCCTGCAGGTCATTGGCTCCTCGCCCGAGCGCTTCAGCAGCCGCGCCGACAACACCTCAGTGCTCGACCTGCTCGTGCTCAAGAACGTGCAGGAGAACTCGCTAAGCTTAAGGGTCATCAACAGCTGGCCAAAGCCCGTGAACATCTCGCTAAGCCTGCCGCGGCAGGCGACGGACGCGCCCAACGTTTACGACTGCACCTACCTTACGTGCGAGCTCACCGCGGTCAACAGCTGGCAGCAGCCGCAGGCGTGCTACCCGCAGGTCATGCCGAACGACGCGCCCGGCTCGCAGCGGCAGCCACACAACGGCGTCCTGACGATGACGGTACCGCCGTTCTCCTTCACGGTCTGCATCTCGCAACCCGCGTCGAAGAGGCCTTGAAAATCGACGGCTCACTTTGACAGATGTACTTTTGTTGGCGTCGCGGTGAGCTTCCTCAGTACAAACCTGCTCGGACTAGCCTTTGATGAAGTCTTCTTATTCATACAGCCAAGGTGCGCGATTCGATTCTGAAAACCTTCGCCAAATTCTGGGTGAGAAGAGGAGACGCATTCCGTCGAACCGACCTCGTGCGCATGCTCAACAACAGTGGCTTGCGCCAGCTTGAAGAGCCGGAGCTCGAGCTTGAAGCTTCCTAGGAGGCTGTGCCGGCAGTTCACTATGGATGCCATCCACGAGGCCAACAGCATACAGGAGGCGGGCTCCCTCGGCGGCGGCGGCGGCGGCTTGCCGGCCTCGCCGAGCTGGCAGCGCGAGCGCACGGAGCTGCTGGGCGAGATGGCGCTCGACCAGCAGGAGCGCGGGCGGCTGCTGCGCGAGCTGAACGCGGAGCGCGCCCGCGCCAATGAGGGCGCGACGGAGCGCGAGCGGCTGTTCTACCAGGTGGAGGGGCTGGTGTCGGAGGTTCACCAGCTGGAGACGCAGGTCGAGGCCGGCGAGAGCGCGGAGCGGCGGAGCAAGCGCGAGCTGTCGACGGGGTCGGCGGCCTCGCCGGCGGCGGCGGGCGCGGCTGGCGCGCAGGGTGGCGGCGGCAGCGGCGGGCGCGCGCAGCGCAAGCGCGAGAAGGAGCAGGTGTCGAAGCTGAAGGACGACGGCAACACGGCGCACAAGCAGGGCAAGTACAAGGAGGCGGTGGACGCCTACACGTCGGCGCTGCAGCTGGACCCCACGAGCGCCGTGCTGTTCTCCAACCGCTCCGCCAGCTGCCTGGCGCTCAAGGAGCCCGAGCGCGCGCTGCAGGACGCGCAGATGGCCACCACGCTGAACAGCTCGTGGGCGCGCGCGCACTACCGGCGCGGCGCCGCGCTGCACGCGCTGGAGCGCTGGGCGGAGGCGACCTCGGCGTACTCCAAGTGCTTGGAGCTCAACCCGGACGACACCAGCGCTCGCGTCAACCTCGATCGTGTGCGGGCCAAGGCCACGGCGATCAAGTCGACGCGGTCGTGCACGCTCAGCGAGTCCGGCGTGCAGTCGAGCGAGCCGGCGGGGCTGCTGCTGCGAGCCGACGCGGCGTTCGCGCCGGTGGGCGGCGGAGCGCCGCTGCGGCACTGCGATGAGGTTTGCATGGTGACGCGCATGATGTCGTGACTAAACGGGTTTATTCAATCGCAAATCACTGCTCGTTGCCGGTCACCTTGGCGGCGGAGTCCACGTACGAGTCGATCTCGTCAAAGTTGAGGTAGCGGTAGGTGTCCGCGGCGGTCGCGTCGAGCATGCCAGCCTTCTCGAGGTACTCCTCCGGCGTCGGCAGGCGCCCGAGCATCGCCGAGACCGTCGCCACCTCCGCCGAGGACAGGAAAACGTTGGCGCCGTTGCCCAGGCGGTTCGGGAAGTTGCGCGTGGACGTGGAGACGACGGTGGCCTTGTCCGCCACGCGGGCCTGGTTGCCCATGCAGAGCGAGCAGCCGGGCATCTCCGTGCGCGCGCCCACGCTGCCGTAGGTGGAGTAGTAGCCCTCCGCGGTCAGCTGCTTCTCGTCCATCTTCGTCGGCGGCGAGACCCACAGGCGCGTCGGCAGCTGCCCGGCCCCGTTCTCGGCCAGCAGCTTGCCCGCCGCGCGGAAGTGCCCAATGTTGGTCATGCAGGAGCCGATGAACACCTCGTCGATCGACGTCTGCGCGCCCTGGCCGAACTGCGTCGAGATTGACGGGTCGCTAAGCTTGCGCGCGTCGTCCGGGTCGTTCGGGCAGCACAAGATCGGCTCGGTCAGCTCGTCGCAGTTGACCTCTATCACCGCCGCGTACTCCGCGTTAGGGTCCGGCTGCAACAACTGCGGGTCGGCGCACCACGCCTCCATGTTGTCCACCCGCCGCTGCAGGGTGCGCGCGTCGCCGTAGCCCTCCGAAATCATCCACTTGAGCATCACCATGTTGCTCTGCAGGTACTCTATGATGGGCTCCTTGTCGAGCCGCACGGTGCAGCCGGCGGCGCTGCGCTCCGCGGAGGCGTCCGAGAGCTCGAAGGCCTGCTCGCACTTGAGCTGGTTGATGCCCTCGCCCTCGATCTCCAGCACGCGCCCTGAGAAGATGTTCTTCTTGCCCTGCTTCTCGACGGTGAGCAGGCCCATCTCGATGGCCTTTAGCGGGATCGCGTGCACCAGGTCGCGCAGCGTGATGCCCGGCTGCAGGCTGCCGCTGAAGCGGACGAGCACGGACTCCGGCATGTCCAGCGGCATCACGCCGGTCGCGGCGGCGAAAGCCACCAGGCCGGAGCCGGCCGGGAACGAGATGCCGATGGGGAAGCGCGTGTGCGAGTCGCCGCCGGTGCCGACCGTGTCGGGCAGCAGCATGCGGTTGAGCCAGCTGTGGATGATGCCGTCGCCCGGGCGGAGCGAGACACCGCCGCGCGTGCGGATGAAGTCCGGAAGCGTGTGGTGGGTGTTGACGTCGACCGGCTTCGGGTAGGCCGCGGTGTGGCAGAAGGACTGCATCACCAGGTCGGCCGAGAAACCGAGGCAGGCGAGGTCCTTGAGCTCGTCGCGCGTCATCGGGCCGGTGGTGTCCTGCGAGCCGACGGTGGTCATCTTGGGCTCGCAGTAGCTGCCCGGCAGCACGCCGACGCCCTCCGGCAGGCCGCAGGCGCGGCCGACCATCTTCTGCGCCAGCGAGTAGCCCGCGCTGGCGTCCTCAACCTGCACCGGCAACTTGAAGAAGTCCGCGACCGGGAGGCCCAGCGACTCGCGCGCGCGCTCGGTGAGGCCGCGGCCGACGATCAGCGGAATGCGGCCGCCCGCGCGCACCTCGTCGAAGAGCACGTCCGTCTTGAACTCGAAGTTGGTGACGACCTCGCCGGCCGCGTTCTTGACCACGCCCTCGTACGGGTAGATGGTGATGACGTCGCCCATGTTGAGGCTGGCGACGTCCATCTCGAGCGGCAGCGCGCCCGAGTCCTCCATCGTGTTGTAGAAGATCGGCGCGATCTTCTCGCCGATGCACACGCCGCCGGTCTTCTTGTTGGGCACGAACGGGATGTCGTCGCCCATGTACCAGAGGATCGAGTTGGTCGCCGACTTGCGGGAGGAGCCGGTGCCGACCACGTCGCCGACGTAGGCCAGCGGGTGGCCCTTGCTCTGCAGGTCCTCGATCTGCTTGATCGGCCCGATGTTGCCCTCCTCGTCAGGCACGACGCCCTCGCGGCCGATCTTGAGCATGGCAAGGCCGTGCAGCGGGATGTCCGGCCGCGACCAGGCGTCGGGCGCCGGCGAGAGGTCGTCGGTGTTGGTCTCGCCGGTCACCTTGAACACGGTCACGGTGATGCTCTCCGGGATCGGGTCGCGGTCCAGGAACCACTCGGCGTTGGCCCACGACTCCATCACCTGCTTGGCGTGCACGTTGCCGTTCTTGGCGCGCTCCTCCACGTCGTAGAAGGCGTCGAACATCAGCAGCGTCTTGCACAGGCCCTTCACGACGATCGGCGCCAGCTCGTCGTCGTCGAGCAGCTCCACCATCGGCGCGATGTTGTAGCCGCCCTGCATCGTGCCCAGCAGCTCCGCCGCGCGCTCCTTCGAGACCAGCGGCGACGACGCCTCGCCCTTGGCCAGCGCGGCCAGGAACGCCGCCTTCACGTACGCCGCCTCGTCCACGCCCGGCGGCACGCGGTTCTCGAGCATGTCCACCAGGAACTCCGCCTCGCCCTCCGGCGTCTCGCCCTGCAGCATCTCCACTAGCTCCGCCGTCTGCGCGGCGTTGAACGGCAGCGGCACCACGCCCATCGCCTTGCGCTCCTCCACGTGCGCATCGTATGCAGCCGCCAAGGACGAGGCGTCGCGCGTCGCCGCGCCGATGGACGGCCGCAGCGCAGCGCCGCGCGGCGCGAACCGCGATGCCGTTCGAGCGGCGGTGGAGAGCATCGTCGATGGTGAGACGCACTCTCTTTCGGCCTGGCTGAGAGCGCCGTCGACGGCGCTGAGGAGGGACGGGTTCGCCTTTTGGACGCGCAGAAGACGGGTCGCCACCTGCGGAGCGGCTGCCGCACGCCGCACTGCGCCAAGCAACAAGGGGACTTTCAATGATGCTTGGAATTCCGGAATCGACGCGCGTGGGTCCGGCGCGGAGCGATGGCGGTGGCGTGGGCGGCGGCGCAGGCGGAGTTCCAGCGGGGCGCCCCCGGCTGTGGCGCACGCGCGGAGCGGCAGCTGAGCAAGTACGCCGCGGCGGCGGGCGGGGGCGCGGCGGACAATACTGCGCTGGACGTGGCGTTCGCGCTGTGCCAGTGGAGGGGCGTGGGCGGCGGCGCGGCGCTCGATGCGGCGGCGGCGGCATCGGGCGGCGGCGCGGTCGGGGCGGCGGGCGCGGCGGCGACCGCGCTGGCTTTCGAGGGGCACGCGCGGCGCGCGGCGGCGCTCGCGGCGAGCTGCGCGACGCGCTGGGCCGAGGGGCAGCAGCGTGGCGCGGCGGCGGCGGCGCACAAGCGGCGGCGGCAGTCGGCGGGCGGCGGCGGCGGCGGCGCCACCGCCGCGCTGGCCTGGCTCGCCGCCGCCGCGGAGGCTGCGCCCGCGACCGGGGCGGCCGAGCTGCCGCCGCGGCGCGCCGTTGCGGAGCTGCTGCTGCTGGAGGCCGTGTGCCGCGAGGGCGCGGCCGCGGCGCCGGACGACGCGCGGGCGGTGCTGCGCTGGGCGGGCGCCGACGCCGGCGCGCCGTCGGCGGTGGGCGAGCTGATGGTGGCCGCGTTGGAGGCGCGCGGCGGCAACCGCCCCGCCGCGTCGTCGCACGCGCGGCGCGCGATGCTGGCGGACGCGGCGCTGCTGCCGAGCGCCTTCGCGCTCGGGCTGCTGTGCTTCGACAGCGGGGAGCTGGAGCGGGCGGCGACGCACTTCGCGGCCTGCTCGCGCTCGACGCACTTCGAGCTCTCGGCGGCCGGCTTCGGCATGCTGGCCTCGACGCGCGCTCGGCAGGGCAGGGTGTGGCACGCGGTGGACAGCCTGCGCGCCATCATCGAGATGCACAGCGCCGCGGACCCGGCGGCGGCCGAGACGGCGCTGCTCAACGTCGCGATCGTCTACGGCCGCTGCGGCGCTAGCCACTGCGCAGCGCACCTGCGCACCGTGGAGCTGCTGCTGCAGCTTGCGGCGAGCCGGCAGCCCGCCGCGGCGCCGGCGGACGACGCGCGGAGCACGCGGTTTGTGCTCGGCGCGCCCAGCTCGAGCGCGCCCAGCTCCGAGCGCATCACGTCGCAGCGGTGCACCGTCCTGCACATGGCCGCGCGGGCGGCGCTGCGGGACGGTCAGTGGGCATCCGCTTGTGCGCACTTTGTCAAGCTGAGCAAGGTGCTCGCCGAGGCGCCGAGCGGCGCGGACGCGGGCGTGGACTCGCTGCAGCTGCACAAGGAGCACTGCTACGCTTGCCTGCAGGAGAGCCGGCACGAGGCGGCGCTGCAGCTCGCGGACCACGCGCTGGCGCACTGCCCCTACGACGTCGAGCTGCTCATGCACAAGGCAGATGCCCTGACCTGCCTCTGCAACTGGCCGGACGCGCTGGCCGCCGTGGAGCGCTGCCTCACGCTGCTGCACTGGACGCGCGTTTGCGGCGACCAGCGGGCGTTCGAGCTGGTTCGCGTTCGCAGCGGCGCTCACCTCTCCGGCCTCTGCGGCCTGGCCGAGAGCAACCGCGAAATTCTTTTGCTAAGGCAAGGCGGCAATGCATGATCATTCAAGCGTTTATCAGTCCTCCTTCGCTTTCCCGACCGCCGCCAGCTGCTTGCCGATCTGGCTGGAGAGGAACACGAGCGCGATGCCGATCCATTGCGGGTTGGCGATGGGGTTGCCCATGTAGATGGCCGAGACCAGAACGGAGAGGAACTTGCGCACGGTGGTTGCGATGGTGACCGTGAGCGCGCCGGACTCGTTCTGCAGCGAGTAGATGAAGCAGTTGCCCATCGCCATCGCCGCCGCGAAGTAGGCCAGGTTGACGTACGTGGCCTGGTGGCGCGCCGCGAACGCAATGAACTGCGAAAGCTCGCTCGGCTGCCCCTCCGCGGCGTAGACCGCGAAGGGCAGCGTGAGGATGCCCTGCCAGAGGTTGACGTTGAACATCAGGTGCCAGGGCCTGAGCAGCGTCTTCGTCGGGTCGTACTGCCCCTTGATCTTGGACTGATACGGCCCGTACACGCCGTCGCAGACCAGCGCGCCGGCGACCAGCAGCATGCCCCACTGCGAGCTCGGGTCGCTGAGGTCGAAGGCGCTGGCCGAGCCCTTCTTTGCCGAGGGCTTGAAAAACATAAAGACCACGATGCCGCAGGTCAGCACCAGCACGCCCCACAGCTTCTGCGCGCTGGGCTTGTTGTTGGCCACGGCGTACTCGCCAAACATCACCGGGATGGTCTTGCTCGACTTGAGCAGCACCTGCAGTGGGAACGGGATGTACAGCAGCGAGGCGTAGCCCAGCTTGTGCGCGCCCATGTAGCCCAGCGCCACCACCAGGTACTCGCGCGCCGGCACGCCGCCCGTCATGCCGCCTTGGCCGGCGCCGGCGAGCGCCAGCACCGCGCCCGACACGGCCACGTTGCCCACGCTCTGCGCCAGCGTCATCATCGTCGAGAACGTCCACTTCTCCACCACGCCATCCTTCGTGGTGTACTTGGCGCGCGTCAGCAGCTCCGTGTAGTACCCGAACACCACGAACGAGCCCCACACGCCAAAGACCAGGAACACCAGGAACGGCGAGACGCCGCCCTCGTCCGAGGCTTTGGTGGTGGACGCCTTCGCCTTCGCGCCCGTCGCCGCCGCCTTCGGGTCCTTGGATTTTGCGCTCGCCATCGTTCTGATCGAGCTGGAGGAGCGGGAAGCAGTCGTTGTGGGGGGTGACGGCGGCGCGGCGTCGCGGCGATGACGAAATTAGCCTCCGATCCGTTGTCGTCCACAGCTTCCTTTTTTCTGCAATGCGTCGCAGCGTCAGCCTTATGCTCTGTGAAACCGTGTAGCGCTGCTGGGCGCGGGGGGCCTTTCTGACAGCGACAGGCCAGCCGCGGCGCGCGCGCTCTCTGGAGCCTGAGACGCGGAGTCGACTTGGAGGATTGAGCTTCTGCGAGGCGCTAGACGACACGAGGAACAGACTGATTGCCGCTCCGAACACCA
>Ga0308015_10001388_pt1 | contig 10223 bp, 4 predicted proteins | sample Neamet231_FD_203128 | JGI IMG/M metagenome (GOLD analysis project Ga0308015, IMG submission 203128) | Marine microbial communities from water near the shore, Antarctic Ocean - #231 | ecosystem: Environmental > Aquatic > Marine > Unclassified | place: Southern Ocean | collected 2014-07-28
GTGGTCGACAGCCTACCCTTACCTGCAGCACATCAAATCCGACTCGCCGTGCGTGCCTGTGTACAACAACATGAGCTACAACCGGTACTGCGATTGCGACACCTTCATCACATCGAGCGCCGCGGACATTGCAAAGTGGAAGTCGACGGCGGTGGGCAATGTCAATACCACGTGCAAGGAGCTGCACCGTCTGAAGACGGACGAAGATGTCGAAGCAACGACGTGGTACGACGCTCGCGAGCAGCTGCAGCTGCGGCAGGCGGGGCCGTGGCCGACGTACCGGCGTCTGCCGCCGGAAGCGGCGGCGCAAGTGCGCTCCGAGGTCTGGGCCGACGCCCAGGACTCCGCTGGGTTGGTGGTGCACTTCAAGGCCTCCGGAGCTGCTTGCTCGTCGCTGTTCATCAACGCCACGATGTACAGCGCCTCGCTGGACATGCCGCACATGCCGGCCACCGGCGTCTCGGGCTTCGACCTGTACGCGCTCGACACAGCAGCGGCGAGCGGCGACGGCATGCGGTGGGTCGCCAACTATGTGCCACCGTGGGGCGATCACACGAAGGTGCCCGCAGTGGGCAGCCTTGTCAGCGGCCTGAAGCCGGGGCTCGACCGCTTCGCGCTCTACCTGCCATTATACAATGGCGTGACCTCGCTGTCCATCGGAGCTCCGGCGGGCTGCACGCTGTCGAAGCCCGGCGCCGAAGAGACCGAGCTGCGCGAGGGCAAGGGCGCCGTGCTGGTGTACGGCACCTCGATCACCCAGGGCGGCGTAGTCTCGCGGCCGGGCAACGCCTGGACCAACGTCATTGGCCGGCTCCTGGACCGCTCGGTGTACAACTTCGGCTTCTCGGGCAACGGCGAGATGGAGCTCAACGTGACGCAGTTTCTGCTCCGTGTGCCGAACGTCACGCTGATTATCATCGACTGCAGCCAGAACATGCCGGGCGCGCGCGTGTGCGGCGAAGGCCTCAACAGCACAGGCAGTACGGTGGCGTGCGCTGGCGCCAGCGCGATCAGCTACCGCGCCCCGCGGCTGGTCAAATACATCCGCTCGTTCAACAACGGGCAGCACAAGACCACGCCGATCGTTCTCTCTAGCGGCTCGAGCTGGGCAACTGACTGGGCGACGCTGAAGGACCCGAGCTTCACGGCCATCTCTACAACGTTCTCGGCGGCGCTCGCCGGCGCGTACAAACAAATCCACGCATCCGGCGACGAGCACGTGAGCTACCACCGCGGCGGTACGGCGCTGGACGCCGGGGACGCGTACTCGCTGGGCAACGACACCAACTCCGCCGCCGGCTGCCACCCCACGGATCTTGGCCACTACCGCTTCGCGAAAATCTGGAAGGCGGTGTTGGCTCCGATACTGGACAACGTCTCGGCGCCGCTGCCGTATCAAGAGCACGAGCAGGAGCACCCCAAGTCGTTGGAGACAACAACCGCGGCGTGCGCGGAAGGCCCGACCACCCCGGATCATCCGACCGCCTGCCCGGCGCCGCCGCCAATTACATGGCACGACGCCGCGTCGCTTGGCCTCACCGGCGTGGCGTCTTACGCGCTGCCGGAGGGAAAGCGCTCGTCGCCGTACCAGCGCTTTCCGGATGCGATGAAGGCGCAAGTCTCGGCGGAGGTCTGGCAGATGTCGCTGCAGTCGCCGGGCGAGTTTCTGGTCTTCACCACGGACTCGAAACACATCTACCTGAACATGACGCTGCAGCTCAAGTACAAGAACTACGAATCGCTGATGCGCGAGACAGGACACTCCGGCAGTGATCTGTACACCCTTGACGAGGAGAGCGGCGAATGGCTCTGGATCGGCAGCAACTTCGCCGGGTTCTTCGGCGCTTCGTCGGCCACAACTGTGAACTCGGAGATCCTGGGTGCGGGTGCGCTGCCCAAGATGGCTTTTCGCCGGATCGATGGGCTGCCGGACTCGTTCTTCTCCAAGCCGCGCAGCTATATGCTCTACTTGCCGCTCTACAACGGCCCTGTGTCCGCGACGGTTGGTGTTGACGCTGGCTCCGCCATCTTGCCGGATGTGAAGCACATCACAAGCTTCACATCACAAGCGCCGATCGTGTGGGTGGGCACTTCGATCGCGCAAGGCGGCGCAGCGGCGCGCCCCGGCTCGCAGTACCTCAACATTCTGAGCAGGCAGCTGCAGCGCGGCGTCCTCAACGCGGCGTTCGCGGGTCCCGGCCAGGAGCAGCTCAACATCACGGAGTATGTGTCCAAGATGCGTGGCGTTGGCAACCACGTGCCGGCGGCGATTGTGTACGACTGCCTGCCCGACTTGCGCGGCGCGCCGAACCACAAGCTCATCGAGCCGCGGCTGCTGGCGGACGTGGCGCTGCTGCGCGCGACGGCGGCGCACAAGAGCACGCCGATCATCCTGTCTGAGGGCACCGACTACTCAGACGCCTGGGCGAAGCCGGCCGTGCAGGCGGAGACCGACGCGCGGCGCAAGATCCTGCGCGCGACGTACGCCAAGATCGTCGCCGCGACCGGCGACGCCAACCTGCACATCGTGAACGGCAGCGAGCTATTCGGCAGCGATCCATTTAGCATGATGACCGTGCGCGGGACGCACCCGAACACGCTGGGCGAGGAGCGGCTTGCCTTCTTCTGGACGCGTTACTTCAAGAAGCTGCTCAAGCTCAAGCTCAAGAGCGACGATGATGCCAGCAACACAAGCTTCGTGACCGTGCAGAAGGACACGCAAGGAGTTTGGTGGTTCATGCATCGTGGCAGCAAATTCATCAGCAAAGGCGTCAACCACGTGAACAACGGAGGCCAAGACGATGGCGTGGGCGGCCGCGAGTCCCCCGCGTGCAAGGCCGGCGTCTCCCGCGGAACAGCAAAGATCCCAGGCTCGCCGCTCTGCGGCGACACTCTCTCCTACTCGCCGCTGATAGGTTACGCGCCCTATTTCAACAGCACCCAAGAACGCCACGGCAGCGAAGCGGGGTGGGCCAGTAGCACCGCGAGGCGACTGAAGAGCTGGAACTTCAATACTATGGGCGGCTGGAGCGCGACGGTGGCAGAGCGGGCAGGCGCAGCTCGAGGGCTGTACTACAGCCACTTGCTTGACCTTGGAACAACCTGGCTCAGCCACACCGGCCTTGACCACGATCCCTGGAACTCGAGTTTCGCCGCGCAGTGCAAGGCCGCGGTCGCAAAGCAGGTGGCGCCTCGCGCAAACGATGAGTTCTTGCTCGGCTGGCAGCTGGACAACGAACTGAACTGGCGAGGCCTTGGGCTAACATGTTTCTTACAAGGCTACAAGCAGCTTGACGGCAGCGTGTCGAACGCTGGCAAGAACATAGCGGCGGCCTTCGTGCGCGATCACTGCGCCGGCAAGGCCAGCGACCAGTGCAACGACCAGTGGCTGGGCGTCGTTGCGGAGCGGTACTTCGAGCAAACGGTGGGAGCAATCAAGAGCGTCGACCGCAACCACTTGATACTGGGAATGCGCGGCGGAGTCTTCTGCGCCGACTCAAACTGCACGAAGACGCAGCCTATCCTAAAGGCCACAGGAAAGTATGTCGACGTGTTCGATTATCACGATTACGGCGATGAGCCTCCCATCGCGATCCTGGAGACCGTGCACCGTGTGACTGGCTTGCCGGTCATGCTGGGAGAGTGGAGCTTCACCGCCTTCGACTCCAACATGCCCAACACGGGCGGCAGCAGGGCGTGCAGGGCGCCGCCGCACAAGCTGGGTGGTGCGCCTTGCCTCCCTGGCGACTACACAGATTGCCCGGCATTCACGGATCAGCGGAAATGCGTAACAGTTCGCACAACGCAGTCGACTCGCGCTTCCGATTTTAGGCGCTTCGTGACCGCGCTGGTCAAGCTGCCATTCGCAGTGGGGTTTCACTGGTGGCAGTGGGCGGACGAGCCATCGCAGGGCAGATGGCCGGACGGCGAGTGCAGCAATTACGGGCTGGTCCACGTGAGCGACGACGTTTACGAGGTGCTCACGCAGGAGATGACCAAGACCAATGCCGCGGTGCACGCTCTCCACGAGAAGAGCTAATAAAAGACTTTTACTCACCATCCGGGCGCTGAAACGTTACGTACCGCAGCAAGTCGGCGGCGACTCCCTTGATCTTGCCGTTGTCCACCTGCAAGTAGTCACAGGACGTCGATTGTGCCGCCTCCCAAGCTGCCTCGTCTATATCGCCAGTCCACGACCCGTGGGGCGCTGGACTCTTACTGGTGTTGTTACCCTCGCACACGAGGTCAGCGCCCTCCTCCACTGTGACCTCGCCCGGCCCACCCTCGCCGTTCCCGGCCACCATAATCTCATCCCAGGCGTAAATGCCACTCAGCGTGTTGTCAGTGATGGAGCAGCGCTTGCCGACAGTGGCCCGTCCCTTGACAGCTAGCCCAGCCCCCTCGCAGCGACGGATAGTCGTGCCCGTTATCGTGACTTCACCGGTCGGATTTGGCTGGCCGTGTTTGAGAAGGTTGTGGTTTACCTGGATCCCGTGTGCATGGCCGTCCTCGACGACGCAGTCCTCGATGGCAGCAATGCCATGTACGACCAGCGCTCCATCATCCAGCGTGCCATACTCGTCTGCCAGACGACGGCCGGCCCCGTGTATCTTGCTCCCCTTGATCAGCACGACCGCTCCCTCCGCCACGTGCACCTGCCCGCGAAAATCGCAGCCCTCGACGACGGCGTCGGTAGCAGCGCCGCCCAGCCGCAGCGCCGCGCCGCCGCGCGTGGCCAGGCCGCGCAGCGTCACCTCAGGCGCGTGCACCACCAGCACGGACGTCCGGTCCGCCTGCTCGTGCTGCCGAAACAGCTTCACCTGCTCGCCGCACCCGGCCTCCGCGCAGAGCGTGAGCTCCGGCGTCGTGACGCGCAGGCCGTAGCCCTTCAGGTCGTATCGGCCGTTGCGCTCGCGCTCGTGCTGCGCCAGCCGGGCGTGCACGCGCTGAGCCGCTGCCGCTCGCCGTTCGAGAATTGCCGCAATATTGCGGCTGCCTCCAATAGCCTTCGTAGCCGGCTGCCGAGGGCTAACGACACGTAGCTGCCACTGGGCCACGTCCGGGTGCTGCGAGAGCCCGTGCGCCGCGATCGCCGCCGCCAGCTGCTCCGGGCCCAGGCTGGCGAACGCCGTCGGCGGCCGCTGCGGCTTCGGCGCCAGCGTGATGGTGCCGCCGGCGCGCGCGGTCGCCAGCAGCCGCCGCAGCGCCGCGCCCTCGCAGCCCGCTTCCACGTCGGCGGCCAGCACGCCGCCTCGTGTGGCGATCGCCACGTCGGCGTAGTCGCGACAGCTGGCGCACACCTCGCGCAGCGCCGCCACGTCCGGCAGCGCGAGGTAGTCGCAGAAGGACGCCACGCTCGCCAGCACGCCGCCGCTCTTCAGCAGCATCGTGGCGGCGTTGTGCGCCTTCGCCGCCTGCCGGTTCCGCTGCTGCTGCCGCGCGCGCTGCAGCAGCCGCTCCGACGGCGGGCCGGCGGCCGAGCCGCCGTAGAACGCGCCCGCGCCCTTCTTCGAGGAGCGCTCGCTCATTGGCGCGCCACGCGTTCAGCTGTGGATGCCTCAACCATCCTCGAGACGTGACATGTTCCCCACTTCTATCCACCTCCCCTTTTTGAGGAGAGATGAAAGGCAGACAAGGTCGTTCACACCACGGACAGTTCCCGCAGTCAACAGAAAGGGAGCGCTGGATGATGTTAGAACCCGAGCTGTTAGAACCCGAGCGCCCCCCTTGTAGAGCACCAAGATTGTAATGAAACAACCCCCCCCCCCCCCCCCTATCAAACGCGCGCGGCCCAGTAAGGAACGAAGGAAGAACCCCGGCATGTATAGAGAAGAGCGGCGGATAGCAAGGAAGGGCGGCGGCCGCGAGCGATTGGTGTTTTTGTTTTTGTTTATTACAATACCAGTCAGTGTGCTACTGGCGCTCTAACATGAGGGGAACTTCCGCTTCGTCAAGAACCAAACTCGTCTTGCGAACCTTGCTGCCGCTCTAAACACAACAACATGGCCACCGCTGCCGCCCCGGCGCCGGCGCTCTCCGCGATGGAGCTGCTCAGCTCTCACTCGCCGGCGCAGCTCGCGGACGCCGCCACCTACTCGCTCGCCACGGCCAGCTCCGTCTGGGAGACCACCAAGTCGACGCTGCTCTCGTCTGAGCTCGCCGCTACGTACGTGGACGCCGAGTCGCTCGGGGCGCTGGAGGCGCGCGCGGGCGCGCTCTTCTCCGACGCGGACGCCAAGGCGGGCGCGGGAATGGCCTCCAGCCTCGTCGGGGCGGCCAACGCTCTCGCGAAGCTGGAAGCCATGAAGAAGTCCGCCGAAGGTGTCGTAGCCACGCGCGTGCAGGAGACCACCGCCGCGGTGAGCGAGCAGTCCGCCTACGTGCAGGAGACCACCATGGCGTACGTGCAGGGGGCGACCGCCGCGGTGAGCGAGAAGACCGCGTACGTGCAGGAGACCACCACGGCGTACGTCGCCGAGAAGACCGCCTACGTGAACGACACGCTGGTCGGCGTGGTCGAGGCCATCCTGCCGGAGGACGAGGAGGAGGAGGAGGCGGCGGTCGCCGCCACGCCCACCGAGGACGCCACGGAGGGCGCGTTCGAGGCCGCGCCGAAGAAGAACTTCCTGCACGTCGCGGGCGCCGCGCCGCGCAAGCTCAAGAAGGCGGCCATGTCGAACCTCTCCAACCTCACGCTGCGCACGGCGGAGGAGATTAAGACTATTACTACGGTCGACCTGCTCGCCTACGGCGAGTGGCTGAAGTCCGAGGGCATGGCGTCCGGCGGGCAGAACATCGCGGAGGACCTTACGCGCGCCACCGCGCTGGGCGTGGCCTCGCTGAGCCAGGGCGTCACGGCCCGCGTGGCCGACCTTGACGAGCTCAAGACTCAAGTGACCGAGCAGACCGGCGCCGGCATCGCCTACCTCACCGAGTCCGAGGTTGTGGTTAAGGTCAGCCAGATCGTGAGCGAGTCGAAGGAGCTCGTGAGCAACACCTGGGCGGCCGTGCCGTCGGCCTCTGCCTGCAAGGAGCAGCTCTCTGCGGCGGTGCAGGCCCGCGTCGCTGCGATCTCGGAGATGCTGGTTTCGGCCAACGCGCAGTTCGAGGAGGACGGCGATTACCAGGCGTGGGCGACCGAGGTGACCTCGCTTGTGAGCACTGCGGTCTACGTCGGCGTGTCGGAAGCCTACAGCAAGCTGCCTGCGGCCAGCAGCCTGCTGCCCACCCGCCAGCCGCCTCCAACCAAGACGGACTCCAGCAGTCAGATGATGTCTGTCGCCGAGATTTCGCTGCTGAATTCGGAGCTCCAGGGCGTGGCGTCACCGCGCAAGATGTCGAACGCCAGTTCGAACGCCAGCTCTTCGGACGGCGCCACGTTCTATGACGCGTCGCCGCCGCCTGCGAGCGCAGGCGACGAGGACGAAGAGGAGGACCAGGAGGACGAGGAGGAGCAGGAGATCTAGCAGGACATCAAGCAGAGGAGAATCCATTCACAGTTCAATTTACAAGCTTGGCCGCGCGCTACCTGTTGCGCAGCCCCGTCCCCGCCTTTGGCTGCACGATCTTCTCGAAGTGCTGCCTCACCGCCTGAATGTTGAGCAGCGTGACCGCGGGCTGGATCGCCGGGTTGCTCATGATGACCATCACGTAGGTGTTGCTGGTGAAGACGTCGATGAAGGCGGTGAAGGCGCTGTTCTGCACCTCCATGCTCTCGAACTGCGAGCTGCTCTTGGAGCAGCTCAGCTTGAACTGCTTGATGATATTGCTCATCTTCTCGAAGCGGTGCGCGTCCGCGTGCTTCCCCGACACCGCCGCGTGGCAGATCACCAGGAACGTGGCGCGCTCGAACAGCACCACCTCGTCCGCCTCGCACACGCCGCAGAACGCCTGCAGCTGCGTCTCCAGCGTACTGACGTTTGGCACCAGCGAGTGCACCATGCTCGACCAGGCCTTGTACAGCGTCTCGTCCCAGATGCTGGTCGGGAAGCACGTCACATCCAGCCCCGCGCTCATGTCCTGTAGCTCCTTCTTCTTGGCGGCGAACACGTCCTGCCGCGACTCCTCGGGCACCAGGTCCATCTTGTGCACCAGGCAGAAGACCTTCGCGTCCTTCGAGTTGTCCAGCATCGCCTGGATGCAGCTCTCGTAGTACTCGTGGTCTTTCGCGTCCTTCGACTCGATGTCGAAGACGTAGATCAGCACCTCCACGTTGCGGAAGATGTGGTCCTTCTGCGAGTTGAAGTAGTTCTCCATGAACACCTCCTGCCCGCCGCAGTCCCACAGGTTCAGCGTCAGGTTGCCCAGAAACCGCACGTGCGAGTGCTCCACGTCGATCGTCGCCCCGAGCCGCATCGTGTCCCGCGCGATGTAGTTCGCGAAGATGATGCTGCGCATCGACGTCTTGCCCGAGCCCGAGCGCCCCATCAGCAGCACCTTCTTCTTCATCGCGCGCACAGAAGCGTAAGAAGGAGGAGCCGCGCGGTGCTGCTGCTGCCGCCGCTGCCGAAACCGCAGCCCCGCAGCGCCCCACGCACCCCACGCCCCGCCGCTACGCCTTATACGCGACACGCACCAACGGGCTTCAGTTCCTGCCACCCCGCGTGACCGCTACCCGCTTTCTATATGCTCCGTTCGCGCCACAGTGTGGCCTTTACGCGTTCGAGCTGCCTGGGGGAACTTAACATGGAAGCGGCGGGGGAAGAGCTCGCTGCTGTTGATTGTGAAGGTGCCTGTGTAACTACTAACCGAACCATCCCTTCGCGGCTGGCGCGGCCTCCGCCTTGGGCGCCGCCGCCGCCGCTCCGAACAGCATGCTGCTCGCGCCGCCGAACCAGCCGGCGGCCGCCACGGGCGTCCCCTTGGCCAGCAGCGCCTCCAGGTCCACGCTCAGGTGCGCGCTGGCGAGGTCCAGCAGCATCGGCTTCTGCGCCACGGGCTCGAAGGCGGGCGGGAAGTGCGCGAGGATCGGCAGGCCGTTCTCGCGCCGCAGCTGCGGCCCGCAGTGCCCCAGGCGGTCCACCAGCACCGCCGGCGCGTGCTTCTCGTCCGCCGCCACGCCGCTGCTGCTCAGCTGCTCGAGGTACGCTTCCGCGTGCACCAGCGGCCGCAGGCTGTCGACGCGCGTCACGAGCCAGGCCAGCTCCGCGACATTCCGCGCCTTCGCCTCCTCCTCGTCCACCGACAGCACCTCGCCGCTCGCTTTGTTCACCTGCGTGGTTGGGAGGGGCGCGTGTGAGCGTGCTGAGGCTGGTGGGCTGTGCCGGGCGTTTCCCGCATATCACTGTTGGGGCTGAGCGACAGGCAGTATTCGCAAGGGCCCGGCAGGTAGTAAATCCCGCCAGGTGGTCCTCTTGCGAGGAGGACCATCGACGCCCAGCGCGAACCCGAGAATTCTGGCCTCCAAGCGAAACAAGCGCACGATCATTGTAACCGTGAGCGCATTAGAGAAGGCTGTGCTTTCGCGCGGGCGGCAACGCAAAGCGGAGGGGGGGAGAGAGTGAGAGCGCACCTTCTCGCAGCGGTCCTGCGCCTCCTCCGCGAGCTCCGCCGCCCGCTCGTACAGCACGTACGCCGGGCCCCACTGCCGCTGCACGCGGTGGTTCTCGCCGTTGTACAGGCAGCGCAGCGCCTTGTACGTGAGCAGCCTGCTCGCGGTGAAGGCGCGGAAGCGCGCGGCGACGTTGTCCTCGCCGCCGTGCTCCTCCAGCAGCTGCGTGGCGTGGCCGATCAGCGTCTGGTAGATGCTGAACAGGTCCTCCGGCTTGGCGTTCTTGCCCTCCTTCTTCCCGCCGTCGCCGAACACGCGTTCGCCGTTGATGGTCAGCCGCAGCTTCGTATCCTCCGCCTGCGCCAGCGTCCGCTCGACGATCACCTCCGTGCGCCGGCAGTTGAGGTAGCTCACCAGGAAGCGCAGCTCGGAGACCTCTGCCTCGTCGTGGTCCTTGCTGCTGGCCTTCTCCTCGATGTCGCGGTTCAGCTGCCCCAGCGCTTCGCCCATCGCAATTACCACCTTGGAGTACTTCTCCTGCTTCGCGTCCAGCTCCTCCACCCCCTTTACCGCCGCCAGCTCCTCGCGCGCCGTCACGATGCGCAGCTTCACCGTATTTGAGCGCACGGTCACGGTGCGCCCGCGCCAGCTGAGCTCGCTCAGGCTGGCCGCCTGCTGCTCCCGCATGCTCGCCGCGTCCACGGACATCTCCGCGCGCATGCGCTTCATCGCC